>Ga0326726_10002193_pt1 | contig 17987 bp, 15 predicted proteins | sample MHFenrmetagenome_2_FD_207603 | JGI IMG/M metagenome (GOLD analysis project Ga0326726, IMG submission 207603) | Lab enriched peat soil microbial communities from Michigan Hollow, Ithaca, NY, United States - MHF15MN | ecosystem: Environmental > Terrestrial > Soil > Wetlands > Peat | place: USA... | reverse complement strand
CCAAGGGAATGGCCTATCTGGGATTTGTTTGACGATATGGGAATATGCTTCAATCCCTCTCCGAAAACGGCGCGCAGACATTCCACCTCCATGCTGTCTCCCGTGGTCGTCGATGTTCCGTGGGCATTTATATATCCCACATCATTCGGCTTGAGTCCCGCATCGTCGATCGTTTCCACGATCGCCCGGATTGTCGTAGATTTATTCGGCCTCGTAAAATGATAGGCATCTGACGTCCAGCCTATACCCATGACCTCAGCCTTAGCCTTGAGTCCGTGAGTCGAGAGGACCTCATCCGCGGCCAGAACGATCACGCCTCCCCCCTCAGATACGACAAAACCTTTCCGATCGATGCTGAAAGGCCGCGATGCTTGTGAAGGATCGTCGCAGGCACGATCGTTGTGATGAATCTTTATTGTGGCATTCATATTGGCAAAACCATGGATGATCTCCGGTATAATAGGCATCTCCGCACCGCCGGCGAGAACAAAGTCACAGTCTCCGTCGCGTATCATCCTTGATCCGATTGCTATGGCGTGATTCCCCGTGGCACATGCCCCCTGGGGTGAGAATATCGGACCGGTGAAGCCCAGGAGCATACCGGCCTTGCCCGACGGCAGATTGGCACAGAGATTGGGAAGGAGGTAAGGACTCACTTTCAATGGTCCTTTGTCCCTCAAATTTTCCATGGCAATGCGGAAGGAATCCGTACCGTTTATGGCAGAGCCAATCAGACAGGCTGTTCTGGGCCCTGTTTCCTTGTTCATTTGCAGCCCGGAATTTTCTAAGGCTTCTTTACAGACTGCCATGGTAAGAATGACAAAGGCTGCGTTCCAGTTGTAAATCTCCTTTTCACTAGAAAAATCGTAAGTTCTCGGATCCCAATCCGGTATCTCTCCCACAACATTGCTGAGGGATTTTACGTGGCATCGGGTAACTTTGCGAAAACCGGCTTCACCTTTAACCGCCCGTTCCCAGCTCTCCTTAAAAGTCTTTCCCAGTGGCGTCGCCGCTCCGTATCCGATGACAAAAACCCTTCTGTTCTTTGGTGCCTTCATATGGTTACATCACCCAATCCTGCGAAAGACAATACAGGAGTTGCAGCCCCCGAATCCAAATGCATTTTTTAACACGTGCTCCTGAGCTACCTTTCTTGCTCCTTCCGGTACGCAATCGATAGCAATATCCGGATCAGGCAGATAATTAATCGTGGGAAGAACAGTATCACGGATCATCCCTTCCATGGCAAGGATTATCTCAATGGCGGAGGACGCCCCCATTGCATGGCCTGTCTGGGACTTGTTTGCCGATACAGGCGGTATGTCACTGCCGAAAATGGCCTTCAATGCATCCCCTTCCACCTTGTCACCAATCTTCGTCGATGTACCATGGGCGTTGACCGCATCAATCTCTCCCGGCTTCAAGCCGGAATGAGCAATGCTTTCCGCTATGCACCTTCTCACCGTTTCCAGGTTCGGGGCAACGAAATGATGGGCGTCTGATGTCATGCCCCATCCCGCCATTTCAATTTTGGGTGTTACTCCGTAAGCCTTAGCGAAATCCTGACTCGCCAGGATAATACACCCGGCGCCCTCCGATACGACGAAGCCCCTTCTGTTGGCGGAGAAGGGGCGGCTTGCCTTCTCCGGAAGCTCTTCCGGTTGTCCCTCTTTCGGCCTGTACGCGCCGTTCATCGTGAAAAAACCGCCCACTATGGTTTCAACAAGAGGGAAATCCACCGCGCCGCAGATGACAACATCCGCCATACCCTGTTCTATTAACATGGCCCCAATGATCATGGAGGTAGAACCTGTGGCACAAGCAGTAATGGTCGAGGTTATGGGTCCTGTCGCCCCGGTCATGATGGAAATTTTTCCTCCTACCATATTGATGCAGGAGTTCGCATTGGTAAACGGATGAGGGAGTTTCCCTCCGGAAACCCACATCCTGTCTGAACGGATTACGGCATCAAGACCACCGACAGCGGAACTGAAGGTAATGGCTACTCTGGGAGCGAGGTCATCCATTATTTGAATTCCGCTTTTTTTCAGAGCCCGGTGGACAACCAGCATGGCATGGCTGAAAACGGGTGATGTCCACAATGCCATGTCGCGGGATTTCAGGAAAGGATAGGAGTCCGTGTTTATACTCTCAACCTGACCGGCGATTCTCACGGGAAACCCTTCGCGGAGGGGGAAACGGGTCAGCGGACCAATACCGCTTGCGGCATGCGATGCACGATCCCACTGGGTTTCCATATCGATGCCAAGGGGTGATACGGCGTCATAACCCAATATAACAGGTCTAATTTTTTTCATCTTTGTCTGCTTGTTTTTAGGCGCAGGGGGAGTCCGTGACGCTACCATGGTATGAACCGGTAAAGTTTGGCGAACATTTCATATACTTCAATCCAGTTCTGGAGATCCTTCGTTGAATTCAGATGTTCTCTCTTATTGACCATAACCCAGCTCATGTGCGCAGCGCCGTCCTTGCAGGTTGAACAATCTCTTGTGGCAGAGGTGCAGCATCGGTGCATGGTTTGAAGATCCGAAGCCCATCGGATAAACCGGATGAGCCTTTTTGGCTGAGGATTTCTATTATCCAGCGGTTCCGTAACGGACGGGCACTCTGACCATCCGAATGTACGATTCATCATCCTCCCCGTGGTGATGATCTCATGATAATACTTGCAGGAAATAACTGTCCTGGGGTATTTTTCAAGCATGTCGTCCATCTCGGCTCTAATGTCTTTCAGCTTCTCTTTCGTCCAGAAAAAACCATCGACATTTTCATCATTCGTCAGCAACTGCAAATGTACCTTCAGACCGACATCGGCGATCTTGCTGATTACGTGTTCTATCCGTCCGACCTGCTTTGGCGTAATCGTATAGAGGTAATAGGTATTCGGATCCCCTGCATAATTTTTGCCGGACACGGCGAACGTGTCTTTTCCCCTGAGCAATTTTTCGTCTTCCTCATCGCCCCATAGCGAAATACCTACCATCATATCAGGAAAACGTTCTCTGGGAATCTTTATCAGACCGTTGGTCGCACAATACGCCGGCAGTAGCTTGTAAAAGGCCTCGACCCGGTCAAGGTACAGTGTCGGCTCCCCGCCGATTAATATGGCGAGATTAACGCCCCGTTCCTTTTCCTTTTGAACAAATTGAGACCATTTCCCTACATCTTTTTCTTCGGGTGCTGCCTGATGTTCATTGGAAGAAAAGAAAAAACAGCCCCTGCAGCGCAAATTGCATTGATTGGTTACATCATAGATAGAACTGCGAATATTCAGACTGGATATTTTTTTGTAACGCTCATGCCATGTCTTATCCAGTAAAGAACTGACTGTTTTCATAGATACCTGTTCATGTATATGTCAATTAACGATGAAAATCGGGATAGGTGATCTATCCCACTTTTGATCATTTACCTCTTTCAGGTGGCGCAATCATCCCGCTGCAGAGGTTATTGCCTTTTTCATAACCCGTAACCCAGACTGCAAGGTATGTATCCACATAGTCAAGCCATGATTTGAACGTGTCCGGGTCAGTCACATGGCGATACAGGCGTGCCGTAACAACAGCGCTGCCGGCCGCATAATGTCTGCATTCTTCGCAATCCGTGTCGGGAACGCAGCAGGCCACATCCCGGTCCCAGGAGAGATCCGCCCGATATTGCCTGAAAGATCTTCCGAGACCGATGTCTGTCGAAGGATTCCTTCTTGGGTAAGAACACTCATAAAGAGCATGCAGGCCGTATTGGTGTGTATGTGCAGCCACACTGTAGGGGGAAAAAAGTACATTTCCGGTATATCGTGAAAGAATATCCAGCATGACTTCGCTTGTCCGGTCAAGGGAATCCTTGTCATGTCTTAGTGGACCGGCATAGCCGACAGGAGATGAAAAAACATTAAATGTGATCTTGCAATCATTTACGGCAATGGTGTTCATCACCTCGTATACTTCATCTATATTATCCCGCGTAAAAGTATATACGAACACAGCCCTGGGATCACCCCGGTAATTATCGATCTGTTTCGAAAGCAGATTTTTTGCCCTTCTCACGCGCAGGCTCGTCTCATCATTTCCCCAGACGGAAATATGTATCTTGTAGCCGACCGATTCGGGGATGAATTTAAAGCCGTTCGTGGCTATACACCCCAGCGGCATTTCTTCGTAGCAGACCTCAAGAAGCTGAGAAACCATGGACGGCTCGGCACCAGCCAGAACTACATATGTGATGCCCCTTGCTTTTTCCTCTTTCATCAGCGTCCGCCATGCCCGCGGGTCCTCATTTCCCTGTGCAAACTGTTTTTCACCTTCATAATAATAACAACCGTCGCATTGTATGTTGCAACGGTTTGTCATATCATACGTGGATTCCCGGAGGAAAAAAAACTTTCTCACCTTTTCCCAGCGCTGGCGTACTTCGGGCTCGGCCAGCAGTTCGGAAAATTTCCATTTTTTTGTTCCTTTATCGCATTGAGGAATTGTTATGATGTCCGTGGTATTCATGAATATTTCAAGAAGGGTTCCATTTGGTTCATGCTGCCTGTTTCTGCTCAATATATTCGGCAATCATGCGAATGTTTCTCAGTTTAGGATAATCATCCTCATCGATGGTGATGCCATATTCGTCCTGAAGCACAAGAACCACTGTTGCCAGATCCATACTGTCAACGCCAAGTTCATCCACGAGATCAAGATCGGGATCGAATGTTTCCGGCGTAATCTCTTCCAGCTTCAGTTCGAGGATGATAATTTCAGCAATGCGAAATATCAGTGCCTTTTTATTCATACTCATGAGCATTCACAGTCCTCCCGCGTAAATAAATCGTCACAGCTATGCTTTTTTTTGAACACTATTATTACAGCAAAAACTGGTAACCAGCGATTCAACCATGTTCCGTACTTTTCTCCGGCAGCAGCTCAGCTACAATGACACCAGTGCACGCCGTTTTTCCTCTCACATCGACATCAAAATGGTAGGAAAGGATGCCATCTTGATGGGATGAAGACATGGATATAGTCAGCAACTCATCCGGTCTGACCGGCAGCCGGAATCTGACCCTCCTTATTCCAGCTATCCTTATCTTTTTCCCTTTTTTAGATTCATGGTGCGTAATCGCATCCGTCACCATGGACAGGATGGCAATTCCTGGCAGAATCGGGTCACCGGGAAAATGACCGGAATACCAGGGTGATCCGCCCTCCGCACAAGCTTCTGCAAGAATAGCACTCCCTGACGGCTCTTCTTTATACGATATGCTGTACCATGTCTCATTCATGATTACTACCGTATATATAAGTTAGTTTATCTATCATTGATCTATCAGCATGTCAAAAATATTTTTATTGGATTCTTCTTCCATTTAGTTGCAAAAATGAGTTGAGGATTCAAGGGTTCAAGTGTCTGTTTTCCAATGATTCCACAAGTATTTTGGGTATTTTCCTTTTTTAAATCATTGCAGCTTCAAGGCATTTCACTTGAATCCTTGACCCCATGCCCCTTGACCGGGAGCTCAACCCGCAGGCCTTGCCTTTTTGGCGGGGCAAGGGGGCGCAATGCAAAATAAATAATCTCCTTGCCGGGAAGCCCCGCCCTTTGGGCTGGATGATTCAATCTGAAGATGCCCACAACTATCCCGAGGTTAATTCTCTTATCGTTCTTCAAGATCGCGGTTTTTGCTGTTCATCACCTTTAATAAAAACCATAACCGGCTGTCCCAGAAGTTCGGCAAGTGGGACTACCTGTAATCCTTTGCTTTTCAAACCGGACATGATCATGTCAATTTCGCGCAAAAAGCATTCCGCATCCGTCTCCACCTTGGGCCGGATATCGTGAAGGAGGATAATATCATCCGGCTTCACCTTGTTCAGTATTTTATTTGACAATCCTTTAATATACCTGTTCCCGAAATCATTGGCTCGGCAAGTAAAGGTCACGCAATAAAGCCCCTGTTTAAACAAAATTTTGGCCAGTCTCGGGTTGGTGATACCCACAGGCGGCCTGAAAGCAGCAGGGGAGATGCCGAAGCCTTTTAGCAGGACCTGCGTCGATTCAATTTCCCGATACAGTTTTTCTGAACAACGCAGCATTAAAAGAGGGTCATGGCTGTATGAATGATTGCCGATGTCATGACCGTGTGCAAGTATCTCCAAAATGAGGTCACCGTATTTGGCGGCCATTTCGCCGGTAACGAAGAAAGCGGCTTTTGCGGTGTGGTGGTCCAGCAGTTGCAAAAGCCGCCGGGTCGTCCAGGGATCCGGGCCGTCATCAAATGTCAGTGACACCACGGGTCTTCCCGTATGCCCCCGGCTGTTGACAGGCAAAAAGAACCCAAAGGATGGAAAAAACGGGGCTGCCGCGCAGAGTAAAACAAAAACAGACAGGGGAATAACTGATAAGCAGACAGAAAAGAAGGACAGCATTACCGCTAGTGAAATGGCAACGAGGCCGGTCACAGCCGCCGGAGACATATATCCCGCGCCTTCCACGTAACTCTTCATCTGATTAATCTCTCCCACAGGGGGCCCACACGACCCCGCGCATGCAGCCTCGCAATGTTTTTGAACATCTGATGTGACCCGGTGCCGATAACCCAATTGGCCCGGCTGTCGGCATGATCTTTCATAAGTTCGATTACTGTCTCCCGCTGCAAGTCCGTCGACCAGTAAAACCTCGGCTCCAACGGATTCCAGCTCGGTTCGATCTGTCCTTCCTCAAGGGCCAGAGTATACAAAGCGGTGTGAGGATAAATTCTGATCCCGCTAAAGGCAAAGAAAGCTGTTTTTTCCAGCTTATCAGCATTGACAAAAGTCTCTGTCATTGTATCTTCATTCTCTCCCGGCCCTCCCAGCATGAGATAATGCGCCACGTGCAGACCGGCATCGAGCGCTTTCCTGTGTGAGTAAAAGACATCGTTGATTTGAAAAGGTTTGCGGTACGATTCAAGCACCCGGCTTGAAAAGGCTTCCGTACCGAATTCCACATGCATCAGCCCTGCATCGGCAAGGATACTGTAATAGTCAGGCGGGGGGGCCGTCGGTACAAAAAGGCCGCCCCAGGGAATGGATATACCCACCTTTTTGAAAGCTGCGGCAATCTCCAGGCTATGCCCATAGCTGCCGTTGAACGTCGAATCCGTCACGTAAAGGTATCTGGCGCCGGCGTCCTGAAGCATTCTGGCCGTATCAGCGACTTCATCCGGCAGATGGAAACGGAATCGCCTTCCCTCTATATGGGGATAGGTACAGTAGATGCAATTGAAGGGGCATCCCCGTTTTGTCTGGATATTGAGGATGCCGCCCCTTTCCAGGTAAAAAGACTTATAGGAATGATCCGGGAACACTCCGCGTGGGAAGGGCTGCGACCATGGTTCCGGAAACTCAATAGGACTGTCCTTAGTCACTATGCCGGGAAGACCGGAAATGTTTTCATTCCTTTCCAGTGCCATAAGGAGGAGCTGAAGTCTTTCTCCCTCGCCGATGATGCCATAATCTGCATCAAGCAGGTTCATCAATTCGCCGGGCATAATGGTAAACCCGCTGCCTCCCAGTAGGATCAGCCCCTTCGAATGCTGACGGATGATTCTTATCAATTCCCGGATTTCACCTAAAAAGATCTTCACATTGGCAAAATCGACATTATCGATGTTTCTGATGGATAACCCGATGACATCGGGGATAAATTGAGACAGAACTCCGGCTATGGCGCCCCCGTCTCTGAGTTCATTCATGTCGACTGTCTTCACCTGATGCGGAGGTGATATGGCATTCATCACATAATCAAGGCCGATCGGGTACGCCGGATGGGGCTCGGCAACTGTGTTCGTCGATACCAATAATACCTTCACAGGAAATCACCCATAACTTCCCGGGAAAATCTTTCATGACCAATGACATTCCTCACCGTCTGGAAAGATCCCAGCATTGTCCCCATGATCCCCGGCGCCAGGCTGTTCTGACCGGCGAGAAACAAGCCCCCGATGGACGTGCGCCTCAAAGACGCCGTCTTCATCAATTGTCTTGCTGAACGAAGAATCCCGTATGCTGAACCGCCCGGAGAGTTCACCCGGTCTCTGATGGTCAACGGGGTATAGATATCAAGTATCTTCATCTCCCTGAGATGTCCGAATAATTTTGAAGCTTCATCGATGAAGAAATGGGCTTTACCTTCCTTTGCCTCCGCATATTCTCTGCCTCGCCGCCCCGACGTTGTTCCCTCCCACTTCCGCCATTCCTCAATGCCACTCTTCGTCATCATGGATAATATGTTTATTCCCGGCTGTCCGCTGTTTAATATTTGATGGAATATTCCGCAGGACAGCTTGCCGTCTTCTGCCGCGTGAAGCCGGTAGATGTTGTAGGATAGTGCCTCATGCGCATCAGCATCGACGGCAATGCTGACGGAAAAGAGTCCTTTAGTATTTTCGAGCTCATTTACTCTCTCAGCATAGGCTGGCCTGAGGGCGTCACCGGGCAGCATAGCAACGAGTGTCCCCGGATGAACAGCGGCAATGACGGTTGACGCCCCAAGCATGCGGCCGGACTGTAAAATGACGCCTTTAACCCTTCGCGACTCCGTCATGATTCTTTCAACACCATCACCGGTAATGACATCGCCGCCCAGTGATTTGAAACGTGACACAAACACATCCGCCATATGGGAGCCGCTGCAAGCCAGTCGCCAGGAGGACAGGAGATAGGAGGCAAGGGTCATATGATAATAAAAAGCGGGACATTCCTTCAAAGAAACTCCGATCAGCGTGGAAGGAACACCCAGTACAGACAATAAACGGGTGGAACAACCCACGCGCAGGAGGCGTTCCCCCATTGATTCAAAATTCTCCGGCGAAAGAAAGCTCATATCGGGGGACATCAGCATGTCGAGCGAGGACAGGGAGCGGGATATTTGCCTCAGATCGTCAATGATCATTTTAATCTGGCTTTGTTCCAGGGGAAAGGCCCGTTTCAGATTGTCTTCAAAGGAATCGATGCCTTCAGGAAGATCGAAAGTAAAATCATCGAAAATATAGCGGTCTATGACGCCCTCTGCACCCATGCGATCGACAGGGATCGAAGGGGTGACGCCTAGATAATCCCACAATCTTCGGAGGGGCTGCCCACTGTCGAGGGAGCCCATGTAATGCACGCCCACGGGACATTCAATGCCGGACCGGACATAGCTCCGCATCAACCCCCCCGGCAGCGGATTTCTTTCCACGACCGTTACCTGTAGGTTAAGTTTAGACAGAATGATACCTGCGGTTAAACCGCCGACACCGGAGCCGATGATCAGGACATCTCCATATGTCTGTCTTTCCTTCATCATGGCCTTATCTCCACCGCCGTTATGTAATTGCCAAATCCCAAGACAAGTACACCTCGCTCCTGTAATGGCACAGGGCTCTGATGACAGATATTCCCGGGCACAATGCCTGCCTTCACAAACGAGACCGCCAGAACCGCTGCCACTGCTGAAGCCGATGCAAACTCACCGACAAACCGACGATAATCGATAACGGGATAGGGGTACCCTGTAATAGACAGGAAGTCACCGAGCTGCGCCTGACCTTTTTTATGCTGTGCCGCGGGAATTCCCGCCAGGATGGCCCCAAATTTGTCTTTGATTCTTTCCCCTCCACCGAGCGCATTGACGAGTTCCGTGATGCATTTCCGATTGTTTCCGGCGTAAGAGAAAAACGAAGGATATATCAGTAAGGAGGATGTCGATGTCGCCGGTATGAGGTAGAGAGCGCCGCCTCCGTCTGCCGGGACACTCCCCTGTGCCACGGAGGCATCGAAGAGTGGCGATAATTTTTCATGATATTCGTCCGCGCCTATTACAAGAACAGGATCATCGCTGTTATGGGCAAATAGGCTCGCGCTTAGCAGCGCCTGCTCGAAGGAGCAATCACCGCCTGTCATGGTTACATTCGGTCCGGTGGCCTTGAAATGGATTGCGACATGCCCCGCGGTCGCGTTGTGCACGGAACCGACAAAATCCGTCGGGCTGGTGAATCTCTCATCCGACGCAAAAAGTTTTGCCAGGAACTCATGGGTCTCAGAAAGCCCACCCCAGCCTGTTCCGAAAAAAACCGATGCGGGGGGTTTCTCCGTCGTTGAATCGTTGCAGGCAGAAACCGCAAGTGAAAGACCTGTACGGCAAAGACGCTTCATACGGCGGACATATTTCTCAGAGATGAACCTCAGTATGTCGGCTGATGGGACGATTCCTCCTGCACCTTCGCCGTGGCTGATACGTTGCATGGTTTGCCCGGCATCCCCGGCCCCGGTGAAGCAGGAGCTTCCCAACACGGCAAATGCCCTGGGCTTTACATCGCAAATTGGAGCTTCAAAATCTTTGCTGACTCTTGGACGGCTGATGACGAGGGCAGCATTATTCCCGCCGAATCCGAAGGCATTTACAAGAACCGTGTTTACCTTCGCTTCCGTCGGATTAATCACCGGCGTTAAACGCAGTCCGGGATCGGATTCACGAAAGCCCGTATTCGCTGGTATTACGCCCTGGGTAATGCTTAACGTGGAAACAACAGCACCAATTGCCCCTGCTGCTGCCAGGGAATGTCCGACAGATCCTTTGATGGAAGAGAGCGGCGGCAAAGGCCGATCACCGAAAAGTGCGTTTACAGCCCTTGCTTCGGCGAGATCATTATCGATGGTACCCGTTCCGTGGAGATGGATATAATCTATATCCTCAGTTAAAATGCCGGCGTCGGTGAGAGCATCTCTCATGGCACGCTGCGCTCCGGCGCCTGCCGGATGCGGTGAAGCGGGATGATAGGCGTCGCAGGATAATCCGGCTCCCAGCAATTCGGCGACGGCGTTTTCCGGCGGGACTTCCGCAGCGGTCAAAAGCAGCATGGCGGCTCCCTCACCGACAGACATGCCGCGTCTCCCTTTATCGAAAGGATGCGCGCCTGTAGCATCCACAAGCTGGAGGGCGTGAAAACCATGGTAGGTCAACCGGCAGAGCGCGTCAACACCGCCGGCAAGAACCTTTTTTACCCTGCCTGACCGCAGCATTTCGAGAGCGATTTTCAGGGCGACAGACCCCGATGAGCACGCTGTCGAAACGGTGAGGACCGGGCCTTTACAGCCCACGCGGCGGGCTACGTACTCGGCAATGGTACCGGTGGAATGATTTCTGTATCTTTTGGGATCAACAACGCCTTTTTTAAAGAGTTCCTCTGTAACAGGCATTCCCCCCGTGGTAATGCCAATGATAACTGCGTCCGGAGAACCTCCCCCATTTTTCATCCCCTCTTCTTTCATTGCCTCTTGGGCAGCAGCAAGCGCCAGTGCATGGGTCCGGGAAATATCGTCCGTTACAGAGAATGAGCTGATTTCACCAACGGGAAGTGGTGTCTCGGTAGTCGGGAAAAGGTGAAGAGGTTTAATTTCTCGTTTGGCTTTTCTGATGGCGTCGATTGTATCGGATATGCCTCGGCCGAATGGGCTTATGATTCCCATGGATGAAATAAAAACACGTGTGCCATTCAATTACTTTTCTCCGACCGATATTGTTGGACGTATTCCGCCAAAGACGCAACGGATGCAAAGACCTTGACGCCGAGCTCTCTGCTGTCAATCTTTACACCGTAATCTTTTTCAAGCATCATGACCAGTTCCAGGACATCGATGGAATCCAGCCCGAGGTCGCCTCCGATGAGCTGTGCATTCTCATTGATATCCGAAGGAGTTACATCGATGAGATTCAAGCTCTCGATGATTTTAACTTTCAGTTCTTGTATTAATTCATTCATTTCAATTCCTTTTGGCTTGGTTGTGAAAGACGCTTCGTTATACACGAAGAACGACTGCTTTCGCAATGGTTTTTCTGGCTAAAACCCTCTCCTTGAATCAGCTCTTACCAGTTACCGACAAGTAATTAGATATTCGGAGTGAATAATTCAGACTTTGCACGATGTTCGGAGGATATATACTTTGATACAAATATGTAAAAAAGTGTAAAGTAATTCTTGTAATGCAGATTAAATTAGTGTTAATTATTTTAGAAAGAAATGTGGCAATGTGAAAGTTTTTATTGTTTTTAATCTAACAAAATAAAACAGGAGGTGGCAAAATGGCAAGAAAGGTTAGATGTTTAGGGTATTTGTTGGTATTCTCGCTTCTGGCTTCCATGGTTTTAATGGGGTGCGCCACACAGAAGGCAAGCCCTGTCGTCAAGGCAGGTGACCTCAGCATGAAGCTGAAATCGGGGAAGTATGTTCAGAACGCGAATAATTTCGATATTATTGTCGATAAGACCGGCTCAATGGGGAGTGACTATAAGGGGGTACAGAAGTTTATTGTTGAAAAGTCCCTCGTGAGCAAATTTAACAGTTACATTCCCGATTTGAGCCTCAATGGCGGACTGAGGACATTTGGCCAGAATTACTTCGATTTTGACGTCACAAAATTAGAGTATGGAATGGTAAAGTATGACCAGGATAGCCTTGAAGGGGTTATACAGAATTTGAGAACACCCTACGGGGACAGCCCGCTTGAGGCAGCAATCCTTGCGGCAGGCAATGACCTGAAAGGTTTACAGGGTAAAAGCGCGCTTGTAATATTCACGGACGCAGTAGATATGGGCAACGCGCCGGTGAAGGCGGCAACGAACGTTAAGAACCAGTATGGTGATAAACTGTGCATCTACACCATCCAGATAGGGGATGACAAGAATGGAGCCAAAATCCTCGACCAGATCGTAAATGCCGGCCAATGCGGAGTTTCTGTAAAGGGTGACGACCTCGCAAACGACCAAGCAATGAATGACTTTGTGGAAAGAATATTCCTAGCCGCCAAGACAGCCGAGGCACCAGCGGCACCGCCACCCCCGGTAAAAGAAATGAAGAAAGCACCTGAGGTTGAGCAGAAGATATTTGAGAAAGGACGGGTCACACTAAATGTCGAGTTCGACACGGGGAAAGCAATTGTAAAGCCAAAATATTATAAAGACATTCAGAGTGTTGCCGAGGTCATGAAGAAAAATCCGGATATGAGCGTTGTCATTGAAGGACATACAGACAACGTCGGGGGGGAGAAATACAATCTTAATCTTTCCCAGAAGCGTGCCGAAGCAATAAAAAATATTATGGTAACCAAATTCAATATTGAACCCTCCCGGCTAACGGCAAAGGGTTTTGGATATTCCAAACCTATTGCGAGCAATTCAACCAAGGAAGGAAGAGAGAAAAACAGGAGGGTTGAAGCGGCCGTAGAATAAACCACCGAGAAAATGTCTCTTCTTTGATCATTTAATATAGAAGGCCTCTTGATATCTGCAAACCATGACTGAGAGGCCTTCTCTTCTATGAAAATTTTTTCTTCACAAAGGCCACGGGTGATAATTTTACCTGACAGCCTGGAAAGGAGAATTATATGTTTAAGGAATTCAAAGAATTTGCGATGCGGGGCAATGTAGTCGATATGGCTGTCGGCATTATCATCGGTGCTGCTTTCGGAACCATTGTAAAATCTCTGGTTGATGATATTATCATGCCGCCCATAGGACTTCTTCTGGGTAATGTTGATTTCTCCAATCTCTTCATGGTCATGAAATCGGGGAAGATAGTGGGCCCGTATGCAACCCTGGCTGATGCAAAAGCTGCCGGTGCAGTTACCATGAATGTTGGTCTGTTCTTCAATACAGTCATAAGTTTTCTCATTGTCGCATTTGCCGTATTTCTTGTCATTAAGCAGATCAACATGTTGAAAAGAAAAGAGGTGGCGGAACCGGCTATACCTACTACGAAGGAGTGCGCTTACTGTTCATCGATCATTCCCATAAAAGCCTCTCGCTGTCCCCACTGTACCTCTGAATTGAAGGTGTGAAATATCAATGTATTAAACGACTCTGAGATAAGAAGAATATTTAAAAAAAATCTAATTGTCAAAACAAGAGGCAGAGTCAATTACAGCTCTGCCTCTTTTATTTTTTGAAGTAGCTTCTCTTTACTTACCCTGTTTTTGCCTTTAACATGATGGCAAATACAATCTGTCAGAGCCGAAATGGAAATACAAGTTTTAATCGCTTTGGTTATTATAGTTATTGTTTTGATTACAATAGCCATATGGCGGCAGGCTGGTGCACGATATGGAAAAATCAGACCAAGCGGGAACGTTTCCGAAGCTTACGGCCGTTTTAGAGTTGACCCTGATCTGAATTATTATATCAGCGGTTCCGATGTTTATCCAAACGCCATTATCGGAATCGACAAGGCATGGACCCTGGAATCAGACCTATGGAAGAAAAAGGATCTCGACTCCCAACGTATGAAAGAACTGGTGGAGAATATGCGGGCCAAGTCGGCAGAGCGGACCTTAACACTCCATGGCTTCGATATTTTTGATAACCGCGGGAGGAAAATAGGTGATTGGTTTTCCATTATGGGTATCATTATGACCGTTGAGATTAAAGGCGAAAAGAGAGTCATCGTACATACTCCTCCTGTGGATATGTATCATTCATGAAATGATGGCAGAATTCGTGCGCATATTCTTTTTAGGTTACGGTTTTTTTCTACCATCATAAAAAGAATGAAGCAAAAAAAGTACTAAAGTCAGTATGCAGAAGGATCGGCCTTCAATATTTCAACAGTTTATGGGTAATAACATAGAAAGAGAAATCAAGACTGTTTGCATAATGGTAGAGATGTTTTGTAAACATCACCATCATGGAGACGAGCTTTGCGAAAAATGTAAAAGGCTAATTGATTATGCTGAAAACAGGATAAGAAAATGTACTATCGGCATTAACAAACCTGTTTGTTCTGGATGCGGGGTTCACTGTTTCAAGCCGGGAATGCGATCTCAAATAAAAGAGGTGATGCGATTTGCGGGGCCGAGGATGAATTTCAAACATCCTGTACTTGTGATACATCATCTTATCCGTAAATACAGACGAATGTAAAAGGAACCATTTGTTAGCCGGTTGACAACAATGCCAACTGTTCAGGTCTCTGCCTTAACCTTCACTATACAGTTTATTCCTAATTGTGTGACTTGACCAAATGTTTGAGCCTTGCTCTTTACCTGTCGGCTTTTTTCTCCAACCTACAACCGATGAAAGGTTCGAAGTGAAACCATTCAAAGGGATGCTCCCGCACTTTTTCCTCAAGGCGGTCGGCATATGCCTGCGCAGCCCTGCTGATGGCTTCCTGCCTGTCGTTCCGGTCTTTTGCATGGACGTATTCCGGCGGCCAGGTTTGAAAGTGGTATGTTTGTTTATCCGTGCGAAAAGCAAAAAAAATGTAAAGGGGGGTGCCGGAGAGCAGGGCAAAGACAAAGGGAGTTTCCGGTAGGAATGCCTCATGACCCAGGAATCGTACCGGTACGGAACGCTGGTCTTTACGCCATAAGCGGTCGCCCGTCAGAGAAACCAGACCACCCGCTTTCAGAAAATTAATGCCTTCAACGATATCCGTGGGGGTTCCCCCTTCTTCTTCCACAACTATAATCTTCACGCCGCTCTGGATAAGACTCTCCTTTTGTGTGTGCTCAATCTGGTCCTTGTGCTTCTGGCCAAGGTAAAGAAGCAGTTTCATCTGCGGGTTATTCCGGCCCTGAACCTTGAGCATGTGAGCCGCAATTTCCCAGTTCCCCACATGGGACATGAGGACGATGCCGCCAATCTTCCTGTTTACGGCATCCTCAAGATAATTAAAGCCTTCATGGGTCATGGTAAGATTATGCTCATCGAGTAGAAGAATGCGGTCCATGTAAACATAAGTAAAATTGTGAAACTGCTTCCATGCGCACCAGAGATAATATAATCGCCCTTTCCACGGAAAGAGGGTTTTGTAAAAGCTAACGCTCACGGCCACCCTTCCCGGAAAAAGGATAAAATAACCAGAGGCGACGAACCAGGCCATGAGCCGGAACACCCACAGGCCCATTCGCTTTGACAGGGCAATTAAGAGCTTATAGAAAATATCCTTCATACCGTCCCTATTTATCTATGCCTATGCGACCATATCCTGGATGCCCACCCTGGCAACAAACCACCATTCTTCCTTGCCCGGTGCACTTATTTCTGCGTGCGTGATCTTGAAACCTGCCTCCGTTATGATGGTCATGATGTCCTCCTTTGAGCGGAAATACGTCATGCCTTTTTGAAGCCTGACCCGTGTCGTTTCGATCCAGCGTGTCCAAGGAAAACGCTTTTCCGAAGGCACCGTCGCCCTCATGACCAAAGAACCACCCGGCCGGAGCTTCCCGTGAAGACGCTGTAAAGTCAAACTTAATTCATCGTCATTTATCAGATGGATCATATCCAGGAGAAGCGCCTTGTCGGCCATCCCGGGAATATCGGGTATCTCAGGAGCGCGTCCTACCGTAACGGTGCCCCTTTTGCCTATCGTCCGCGATGCGAAGCGCACACGCTTGCGATCCGGCTCGAGCCCATAGATCCGCGTACGGGGAAAGATCTCAAGAAGCCAGACAACAGGCACGCCATAGCCTGTTCCCACATCGATGATGACTTCCGGCTCTTTGACAAAGGCGGCAAGTTTCGGGAACATGGGATCAAGGAGGATCTTGAAGCGGGCAAAGAGCCTTGGATAGGCCTCCATATGCCGGAACCGTTCGACCGCACGCTGCCGGTGCCTTTTCGAACCGGGCACGATTACCTCATCCATTGGAGGTACAGGCGTAAACATCCTTTTCAGGATGGGCGGTGCGATCGCCACAGCCCCCAGAAAAGAATAACCGATTCCCAGGGCAAGGCCCAGCCCCGCACTCTTCAGCATGGCATTGTCGGCGAGTGCCAGGACGCCGAACCCCAGAAACGTTGTGGCAAAGGAAAGAAAGACAGAGAGGCGTATTAGCCCCAAAGAAGGATCATATTCATCGAAATAGCGTTGGTAGGAACGCACCAGATAAAGTGCATAGTCTGTTCCCATCCCGATGACAACGACGGATACCATGAGGGTCGGTATGGTGAGGGGCTGCCCAGTGAGATTCAATGTTCCGAGGGTGCATATCAGGGCAAACAGCGTCGGCGCCATGCCGAGCAGGGTGAGCTGCCAGTCGAAAAAATAGAAGAAGGCGGTTAATATCGTTATAATGCCCACGATAACAGCCATCTTGATGAAGGCGGAAAGGAGGTTTGATTCAAAGCGCTTGCCAAACAGGGCCGGATCAAACACCCTTGCCAGCCCCGTTGCCGTGAAGCGCCCGTAAAATTCCTCTCCATTATATGATGGTCCCGGCGTCAGGGTCGCAACCTCTACCCAGGAAGACCTATCCTGATTTACCGCTATGCCGAGGAGACCGGAAAATTTCTCGGGCATGTCGGTCCCATGCAAGTCCCGTTTATTTAGCAATGTGAAAAAAGGAACAAAAGCAGAGCGTGAAAAACCAAGCGGTTGTGAAACTTCTTCAATAGTCTTCCGAAGCCCGGCAACCTGATCCGGAGTCCAGAAGCTTCGCCAGGCTGCAAGATTCTTACGCGCCATCTCCTCGCCGGGGAAAAGCATGGATGGGACAAATGCCTGGGAAAGCCGGCCGGCTTCAACTTCCTGAGAAAGCATTCCGGCCAGACGGTCGCTTTTTTGCTGGAGATTCTGCCGATCACTGCCCTCCACCATAAGATACAGCCTGCTCATGATATCGCCCCATGTATCACGGACAAGCTTCTCGGCGCTTAGCGTCTCCCAGCTGACCGCGTTCATGGTATTCAGATCAACACGAAATTCAGGCCTGGCGAAGAACAGCATGACAACCGCGAAAGCCAGCGCGGCATACACCTTCCACATACCGCCGGAAGATGCTATTCTATTGACGATGCGCTGCAGCGGTAGATAGGGCAAGCGTTTTGCCGGGGTCATCACGGGAAATAACAGCGGGAAGAAAGTGTGAACAAAGATGTAGGTAAACACGACTCCCAGCGCGGCAAACTGGCCAATCTGCGAGAGTGCGGGAAACCCGCTCACAGACAGAAATGCAAAGCTGACG
>Ga0326726_10002192_pt1 | contig 17988 bp, 10 predicted proteins | sample MHFenrmetagenome_2_FD_207603 | JGI IMG/M metagenome (GOLD analysis project Ga0326726, IMG submission 207603) | Lab enriched peat soil microbial communities from Michigan Hollow, Ithaca, NY, United States - MHF15MN | ecosystem: Environmental > Terrestrial > Soil > Wetlands > Peat | place: USA... | reverse complement strand
CAATTTCAGCTGAAACATACTTATAATCTGCGAAGGTATAGGCAACCTGCAAACTTAGTTTTTTAAGTATCTGGTATGAAATGAATGTCTCAATTCCATGTCGTTTACTGTTTCCTGCATTTCCATAGAATACTTCCTGGTTTCCCCTGCCGGTTTGTTTAAAACGGAAAAAGTCATTTTCGGTTTTCATGATAAAACCGGTAATTTCATAAGACAGTTTTTCATTTAAAAATCCGCGGGTCCCTATTTCACTGCACACGGAAGTGGCCGGGACTAAATGAGTATTGAAACCGCTGTAACCAACCGGATTACAGGCTAATTCCTCAGTAGAAGGAGGCATAAAACCATGGCTCCATTGTATGAATAGGTTGAATGCATCGGTTAAAGAGTAACTTGCTCCTATGCGTGCAGAAACATTTTTAAAGTTCCTGGAAATCCTGGCAGTATCTATTGCTAACATTTTGTCTGTTAAATCATTATTCATGGCGTCATAGCGAAGACTCCCTATCAGATTAAATTTACTAATATTCAGCTTATACAAAGCAAAGGCACCGAAGCCATTCTGTGAAATTATCTCATTTGCCAGCAATGAATCAGTTTCTATATTAGTCTCATCAATACTTTCAATTCTCTCATGATCGGCTGCACTTTGCAATTTGTAAAGGTCGATATTCTGCCATTTAAGATCAACGCCAATGCTTATATCATGTCTTACGTCAGGTCCATATAAATGCAAATTATACTGAATGCCTGCTCCGGGATTTGTAATATCTCTGTATTCAGCACATTTATTACTCGTTTCTTTATAATTCCAGGAGCGAAGAAATGAAGTAACTTCTATATCCTGCAATGGATTGAATATATATTTCCCATGAAAACCAATTGTTGTGCGGTTAGTCTTCTGATATTCATTAAATGGATTGGCGTCGGGATTTGCCTGCCTGAGATTATCAAATTGTCCGATGTTTAATCCTTCAGGGTTCTGCTGAAAATAGTCGGCATGCGAGATAATCTGAGTTATTGACAGTTTTTTAGCAGGGTGGAAATTTATTTTTTCATACAGTATATTTCCCCGGAATGCCTGATGATCACGGTATCCGTCCCCGCTGGTGCGGGAATAACTTATCCGATAATCAATATCATCCCGTGATTCGTCTAACTCGATAAATGATTTTGCGAATCCATTTGAGCCGAAAGTCTGACTAAGCTCACCACCAAATGATTTCGACCCGCCATCATTGGTAGAAATATTTAAAACGCCAGCAGCACCGCCTCCACCATATAAGCTGGTTGAAGGGCCTCTTAAGACTTCAATTTTATTCACTGTGCTCCAATCTACATCATAGAGGTCAGGCGCAAACCCTGAAGGATCGTTTACAGGAATTCCGTCAATGAGTACCCCTATTCCACGTAAACCACGCTCTGTTAAAATACCCTGTCCGCGGATTGAAACATGAACACGTTCACCATCATGCTGGTTATCTATTCGCACCCCAGGGATCAATCGCAAAGCCTCTTCTGCTCCGATTGATTTAGTAATACCTGAAAGTATTTCCGGAGTAACGACCGAAATTGTGCCAGGATTATTTTTCAATAATATTGGTATTCTATTCGCAGTAACTACCACTTCTTCCAGTTTAATTGTTGTCGTTGAATCTGAAAGCCCTTTCTGCCCAATTAAGGAAAAGCAAGTACATATCAATTGCGCTACAAAACATATTGTTTTCTTCATGCTATAAGCGATTAATTTATTAGTATTTGCAAATATGTTTAATGACTTAATAATGTTTAATATACTGTCATATAACAGATTATATAAAAATTAAGACTTAGTTCACATCATAAACAAAAATAAACCTTTGTCTTTTTATAGACAATTATCTATTACACTTCCCATAGTTCTACAATTAAAAGTTGCCAAATTGATATTTTGATATATTTGGTTCAAATAAACTGCATTTAGAAATCTACTGCAAAAGCCGGGAATACTAACTATATTTGGAAGGTCAGATTAGATTTAACATATGTATCTAATAAATATGCAATTAACTCAGTCTTTTAGTGGTCATTTTGATCCGGTAAGATATGGTCTGGGCAAGTTCTCAATAAATTGCCATTATAGTTTACCTTTATTCTTTAGTCCATAACGCCTCACTAGTACCATGTTAGCATGCATCCCGGGGAGTTGATAAGCTGCATCATGCCACTATATTTCGTAAGTGTATGTCTCCCGATAGCAGGAAAGATCATGACCTTAACCAGGGTCCGGCTGCAATTCATATGCATTTTGTTAGATAAGTCAATATTTCTTAATTAAGTATCTGATTCAATAATTGCAGCAATTAAAAAATAATATTTTTAAAACTGATAATGAAATCCCACACCAATTGCTAACCATTTGTAATCTTTAGGATGGTTTAATAACTTAATGTAATTTCCTCCCATTGAAATTCGGCAATGTGAAGCCACCTTATAATCTAATCCTATCCCTATATCCAGTCCTGAATAGTTAGCTGCATTTTTTATTGCAAACACCCCTACTCCAGCTTCTGAAAATAAATTTAATTTGGGGGTAACCGGTAGATATGCTTTTGCCTGAAGTGCGCAAAAAACAATATTCAAGTCTTTTTTAAAGTTATAAATCCCACCTGTCAGCTGAATGCTGAAATGGTTACTCAACCTGTATTCCAAATCGAGTTTTCCATAAATACCTCCATCAAATGAATTAGCTAAATTGCCCTGAGGGATGGTAACACCAGCATGGATACTTGCAGGTAATCTTGACTGATTTGGATTGGGGATTAAATCATCATACCAGGTTTCATCGTATAAACCTAAGGTTAATTTAGGACGGTTGGAAGTTGAAGTAAGGATTCCAATCTCATAAGAACCGTCACCCAGGTCTTTAATATTTTGTATGGTACCATCAGCGGTCTTAATCATCATCACATTACCATAGTCTGGTCCTAAATAATTCCCTGATTTATCTGTGGGAGTAAATGTCCATGTCCAAGTATATTTTCCGTTGACATCAGGTCCCTTTTTATTTGTAAGAACATCTGATGCATCAAAATCAAAATTTGAAAATTTAACATCGACAGTACGTTGTTCGATCCGTTCAAATGGACCTGTATATGGATGATTCCCTTTAATGGTATAAGTAATTGTATATATTCCGGGTATGTTTGTATTAGTGAAATCCGTTCTAAATGTTCTTCCGGCATCAGGGCTCAAGGTCACTTGTGATTCCGTAGGTTTGATACTATTAACAAATGCCGCGCTTTGACTGAGCAAGGTTAATTTCTGAGCCCCTATGGCTAAACCAGGCTCAAGTGCAATACCACCTATATTATTAGGCATTCGAGTTTTACTTAACAAAGTGCCTAAGCTCTGATTAGGACGTTTTACAGTTGCTGTAACGGTTACGTCATCCGTTATCAGTTCTTTATTCACTAAAATTTGTGCACTAAGATCTATTGGCTCACCCTCTTTATAAAGTTTATTTTCAATGGACAGTTTGTATTCTAATGAAGCTTCTTCTGCAATGGCCGCAATTTCATAGGACATGTTGTTTCCGGTTCGCATTTGAACTAACCATGGTCCGTCGTATTTAGTATCCTGTAACAAAATCAATCGCTCAAAAGGAAATGAAAAGATCTGATAAAAGGGACCGTTCTTTATTTCTGCATATTGTGTAACATCGGTTTTTCCTTTAATAATATTGATGGATACCTTATCACTCCGATGATAACTGACTTTGAAAATAATCTCATTGGCGGATTTATTTATCGAAATATTTTCTGTTTTAATCTCATTAAAGTTTCCCTTGCGATACGCCACAAGCTGTGGGCTAAAGACGCGCAATGCATCAATTAACTCTTCCACAAAAAACTGCCGAAGGTCCTCATCGGGAGCGGTGGTTATTTTGGTAATACCTCCAGTTCCGGTAGCTATCTGAGCCAGCTGGGTTTCAAATGCGCTGGTGGCTCCCACACCTATTGTGTTCACTTTTATACCAAGGGTGGTATTTAAAACAGTAGCAGGATTTGTGGGATTAATGTTTGAGTGGGGCCCGAATTCTCCATCTTGAATTGCTAACGTAGGGAAGTCAACACCAGGGTCAACATTTTGCATGCCATCAGTAAAGAGAATAATGTTTCTAGGGCGGCTTGCATCAGTTAATTCATTAATTGCGGATTGCAATCCTCCACCCATCGCAGTTGTTTGCGAAGGGATAGTAGTTTGAGAATGAAGATCAGCAATCATGTCATTTGTATTATCAATAACCGACAACATTGTGTTACCGCCAACTTCAAAGTTGTTCACATTGGTGCGAAAATAAACGGTACCAATACGATCATTTCCAATAGCGAGCCCTTTCCATAACTGCATAAATATTTCCACTGCATCTTTAAGTACATCCAGCTTAGGGCTGCAGGTTGGACATGCATTGCTCAACATGCTCCCTGAACAGTCCAAAACAAGTACAACATCTACAGGATCGCGTTCAGAGAAATTGAATGTCCATGTACCACGTCCCATTGTAGCCGCGAGAAGAATATCGTCTTTAGTATGGTAATCCAAATCATAAACAGCAACCTGAGGTAAGTTAGTACCCAATTTAGCCCATGTGTTGAAAGCCGGCCCAGGTGTAATAAATACTCCAAGGTCTGTACCAACAGCAAGAATATCATTTGCATTAGTGGGTATATAAGCAATGGAACGGAAAGAACCGGGGTTTAAAGTGAGAAGGTTGCCCGTGATATCCTGCCATGCACCTCCCGCGTTTGTAGTTTCAAATACATGTGCAGGATCAATGACATAAGCAGACTGCGAATCATCCGGATCCACCACAACTCCTTCTACATTCCCCCCTGTATAGGCAGCAGATGTATTAAATGCTGCAGGTGGTGCTGCTGTACGTATTCTCACCGTAGCTGCGACCCCAACATATAACATGTCCGCATTATCAGCTGCTCCATAAGCAATGGCATCTCTTCCATTACCATTTGCAATGAAAGCGCCGATATTATTAACGGTGTTCCCCTGATCAGAAGATTCAAATAACCCTCCGGTGGTAGCTATAAGTAACCTGGAACCATTTTGGCTATTTAGTTTGATAGGGGTTACAAAATAAAACCCAGTAATACTAAGACCGGTAGCAACATCAGTTAGCCTAGGGAAAATCTGACTTTGGAATACATTTCCTGTTGAATAAACATTTCTTCTGAAACCAGCCAAATTCGAAGCGCTTAAATATCTTGTAGATGTTGTCGCACTGCTTATGTCGTCAACACTTACATCACCGCCATCGCCTGAACCGACATTTTCCCATTTACTATTGGTCGGAAATTCTTGTTGAGGAATGCCGTTATCCTGAGCTCCTGAAATAATAATTTTTGAATTTGCATCCCAGTCAGCACTGTGCGTTTCAGTCACATTTAAATTTCCGTTTACAGAAAACCAATTCCCCGTAGCATCTGATGGTGAAGTCTGTTTATATACTCCCCCATCATCCGATTCAATTAGATCACCGTTTGGATCAAAGTCCATATCTCTTGAATCTGCATGAGGTGCACTGTTGCCCGCTGTGCCTATATGTGTAATTGCATTAGCTTGACTACCGGCCGCCAGAGAGGCATCTACTCTGAACAACCTTCCGGAATAATTATTTGCACCAATTGAATTTGGGAAAGGAGGTCCAGGTTGACGGTCGCCACCAATGTAAACGACATTAGCATTCGATGGGTCAGTACAAAGTGACAAATGTATATTTCCCTGAGCGCCCGGGTGAATACCAATATTGGATCCGGCTTCAATAGTATTCGGCAAATCCAGTCCCGTCCAGCTTGTTCCGCCATTGCCTGAACGATAAATATTACTCAACTTGTAAGTTGCTCCTTTTACAATAGCCACATAAACATTGTTAGAGTTACCAACAGCCAATTCCAAATTTCCGGCACCTACTAAAACTGCATCCACAGCCGCATCGCTTACTTTGGTCCAACTGGCACCCATATCCACACTTTTATAAATTCCCGATGTGCCTGCATTAGTATATAGAATTGAGTTGTTATTCGGATCACTTACGAGATCAAAAGAATTGCCTGCGGGTAATCCCGTTCCGGCTGCTCCTGATATTTGGCTCCACAATCCTCCCGTATCAGCGGTCCTGAAAATTCCACCATTGTTGGATGCAACAACAATGGTTGCACCTCTAGCCGCAATTCCTGTCACATCCCTGTTGGCAAATGTGCCACCCACGTCTATATTAGTCCAGGGGCCTAACCCATTCGTGGTTCTGAAAATACCTCTTGCCCCGGAACCGAAATGAGCGAATGAACTGGTTCTTCCCGATCCTGCTACCAGTGTAAGGTGAGTAGCATCAGTGGGGTCGAACTCCAATGCTCCAATGGACTGGCTTGTTAAGTCACCCGAAATAAACACCCAGGTTGGAGCAGCTGCAGTAGCATTACCTGTACGCCATATGCCTCCATTAACTCCACCTATATAAAGAATATTTACATCCGTCGGATGCGGTGTAACACAGTTAATTGCACCTGTAATTTCACGATCGGTAATGTTCTCTACCTGTCCGTCTTTGCTCGGTCCTGGTCCTTGTTGGATCCATTGCGCCTCAAGCAATGGAACGTTAATAAGGATGATCAGGGTCATAACCCAGTTTTTAAGGGTTAAATGTCTGACATACACACAAGTATTTTGATAGAGGTTAGGATTACATTGCATGATTTGAAATATTAAGAGTTAAAAAGTGTTATTAAAATATGACGTTAACTAATGTCGGGTATCAGAAGCTATTTTGTTTTTAGATTTTGAAAATACAATTAAAAAGAATTTACTCTTAAGATTAGGAAGGTAGCGGACCCCTATATATTGTATCAAGGATTTCCTTACTCCATAACACTTTCCCAGTCTCCAAATCAACGGCCACTATTTTTAATGGAACTTCCTCGATGCCATCCTTAAGTGCTCTTACATATGGGCCTATTTCGTAAATAATTGTATTACCTGAAACATAAAAGGGAGCATATGAACGGTAATCAAGAATTTGACCTACTTTACTGCCGGATGCCCGTTCGTAGATTTCCCATTGGTAGGTGTTGAATACGATATCTTCAGCTACCTTATTACTTGCCATGGCATATTTCTCATCCTTCGATACAAACTGTAGCGTCTTGATATTTGGAATACGATTTTGCTGATCTAAAACAATAGACTGACTGAGGAAATTATTCGGGAGTTGCTCTTTATTGATTGAATTTAGTTTTCCTGAGTTGTTATCAATCTTGAAAGCTCCTGATTGCTTGATAATCTCATTCTTGTCTTTGTTAATAGATTCCTCCTCAAATATTCCTCTTAGAGGAATGTAATTATATTCCCAGGAAAAATATGCTTGCCCGTTAATTACCCTTGTTTGTATTGAAAAATAACTATTGCCAGTCTGCCTATAGTCAGTATTGACATTATCAGGAAGTTGGATGGTGTTCCTTGATATAATCCTCCCATTTTGAGTAAGATCCAACGCAACAATGGCAAATTCATTTTGTCTGCCGGGAGATATCGCCTGACAAATTAATTTACCATTGACTAAAGTCAGGGGCTTGATCTTATCGCCGGTACTCCATAATGTTTGACCAGTAGTTAATGATATAGCCTCCATCTTGTTATCTGGGTTAATGATGTATAATTCCTTGCGGTTTTGTTCAATAACTACTCCTTCCCGAAGTACAATGCCTGAATTATTAACGGGTTGGGCAACTGCAATAGTTTCACATCCCAGAATACTGATCAGCAGCGATGTAAAAAATATTGGAATTGTCGGATCAGATTGAAATTTTGATTTCATAATATTTCCATTTTTAATTAAATGAATAATTTATTTTCAATATTGCTTGAATTTTATCTTAACATCTCTCCCAATAATTAGCAGTGTCATTCCCGTGCATTAGTGTAACAGATAAATTCTTTGTTTTTTATTAAATTTGGTAACATATTAAAATATGAGTATAAATTTCGAACATTGTTAAGAATTGGGAAGACTAATATTCCGTACTATATCTTCCTTTTTGGGAATTTTTGGGAATTTTTGGGAATCTCAAGTTTTTTAAAAATAAGTCCCTCTCTTTTGAGATTAATAATGCCTCTTTTCATAATTACTGTATAGCTATCAACAGCTAAGCCAAAAAGCAATCAATTGTTGAAGCTTATGTGAGGGATGGAAAATAGTATCCCCTCTTAGAAGTATAAAACATTTGAGGCCGGAAGGAGTTAAGTATAGCACGTTAACTACCATTTTAGTAAAAGTTTTCTGGGATATAAGCGTATTTATACAATGCTGATTAGACTTTGGCTATTTATCCCCATATTCAATATTTTTTTTTGTAGTGTGGTTGCCTTAACCTTTTTACTCTTGTTTGATGTTTAGTGTAATAAAAGCAAATCATTAGGTATCCAAAACAGGGTACCATATTTTTAAGTCATAACATGGTATTAATTTTCAGACGAAAACAAAACAGGTTCCGGAAGAAGCAACTCAGAAGTTCTGAGCGCATCCTTGATAGGGAAGAGATCATTGGTTCGTTTCCAGTATAATCTATACAGAATATCAGAGAGTTATAAATACTTTAACTCTTATTTTTTTGACTTATTTACTTTCATATCTTTTTATATGTTTAATATGGCTTTGTGAGTCTGTAAACTTTTTTGTCAAACAATATTATTTTCTATTCAGGTAAATTAAATCTGGCCTTTGGATGGATCGCATATTTTAAACTACCTAAGGCTAGAATATTTGAGTTTTTAATAAAATTTGAAGGGGCTCCTTCAAACCCACTTGCTATTTCAAGAAAAACTCCATCGTCTAATTTAAACTCAACAGCTATATCTGAAACTAATATTTTGCTGTTAAATGATGAAGACTTTGCATAGTTCATATTATATCCCAAATCAACAGAAAATCGATTGCTTGCATTGCCAACTAAGAAACGGCCACCAAAGAATATCTGGGAAACAATTGTGGAATCAGTGCTAGTTGTATAATGAGGAATTCCATACGATATCATTCCTATAGCTTGCGTCTTTTTTGAAACTCTAAACTTCCCGTTTATATATGTTTTGAATAATTGAGTATTAAGCGTACACCACTTGCTATCTTTAGAATTTCCTACCCATCCGGCACCGAAAGAAAGTACGGTAGCATTCCAATGTTCATTCAACCATCTCTTCTTTGCCTTTTCAAAATCAGCTGTTACATCCTTATTGTATTGTTCTTCTTGATCATATAGACTTTTAAACTTATAACAGAGATGGTAGAGATTTCCTTTCTCTTCAATATTTAAAGTATCGTTTGTTGCATGAGTTATTTTATTTATGCCCTTGTTTACTGAATCAACAACTATAGTATAATAAACTGACAATTCTTTTTTGGCAGTAATAGTATCACCAAAATCAAAAAGATTCAGTATATTATGATTATGAGATAAATCACTCTTTTTGAGAGAATCTCGATTTTTTTGAATATCCTGAAGGAAATGAAGTACTTCAAGAATAAATGAATTTTTTGACGTCGCTAAATCAATAAAAGTATTCTGATGAAGATTAATTAAATTTGTACCATATTTATTATCTAATAAAGGATCGGTATGGTCAATAAAAGTCCATTTAATACCAGCTCCGACCTTTGTTCCTATACTATCTTTTATTGCCCCAAATGTTATCTGCAAATTTCTTAGCCAGTGATTTCTCTTATACTCCTGTAGAGTAGTAGTTTTACAAAATGTTTTTACAGGTGCCCAATCTATAGCTAGACCGGATGTGATGTTTGAACCACCACTAACCAAATTTAATAAACTTGCAGCGAATTCTTTTGTATTACCAGGTGTTGTGATATTATCTGGCTTAGTATTCAGAAGCGTAAAAGCTCCTAAGTCAGGAACAGAAAAGTCGATGTAATAATCATCCGTAGTTAATGTATCTTGAGAATATGTTGGTTCTATAAAAAGAACCATAAATACAGATAGTAATACAAAGTTTTCAATTCTTTTCATATTAGTTTTGTCAAGATTCATAAATACAGATTCCACTAAATACAATATGATCTATATGACCTTTTACAATTCCTTTGCGTGAATTTTTTTTTGGCCAACAATATATTGACTCCTTTTCCTTTCCTTGATACCATTCTATAAACACTTCATAATTCAAATCCTGATCAGATGGATTCATTAGTTGAATGCTCCAATTATTATTATTGTTCCCAATTAAAATTATATCTCTCCCCCTACCAATATTGTATTCATGCGGAAACGGTTTAAGCGGAACATCAGCTGTTGAATAGTTATAGCTATTACCAGGCGAAATAACATAAGTGTATTTACATGGCCCAACATATTTAATTGTAATTTTAATTCTTACAATTTCTTCACTGTCTCGTACTTTAATAAATTCCATTGAATTGATGATTTAGTTTTGTATACTATATATGGTTATCGACTCACTACCAATATTTTACAAATTAAAATGAACTAATTCGTGTCTAAAATTAAATAATACACTATACTACTATTTATTACACTTGTGTGCATCTTTATCTAGAATCATATAATGTTCATTTTGCTATTGTTTTCGCAATCATTTTATATTTAGTTTGTTTGCATAAGCTCCCATTAAATTTTCTTCTTTTCATAATCCATTAAGTTTAGTTCATTAGCTTAATTTACTGTCCAGATAAAGAGAACTGCTCAACACAGGATTATAGACTCTTTGCCAGCACTTCTATCAGTAAGCTTAGCCAATAGTTAAAAATCTATTTATCAATGTATTGGTAAGCCAACCTATTACTTTACCTTTTTCATCGCCTGTATCTGTAATAATAACATCTTGACAACCCTTAATGGTATTCATTTTATTAAATGCTTCTTTAACAGAATCGTCTTTTTTGACAATTGCAAATCCTTCTTCCTTTTTAAAAGAAAATTTTTCTTTATTATCTTCAGTTAAGTCATGAAGTGTAAGGGGTCCTTTGGTTTGAGAGCCTTTTTGATTTATATATTCAGCTAAGGTACTTCTATGAATAATTAATTCGGGATTACAATTAGGTGAGAAAATTAAAATTCTGTCCTTTTCAGCCTTTATATAATCTTTAATTAATTCATCAAGAATAATATTGATATAATTTTGGGATTCTATTTTTTGATAATAAATGGTTTTAACATCTATCATTATATTTTCAACCTTTATCTCTTCAATTACCTCTTTGTTTAATGCTAATGCATTTTTGGTAGCTGCCTCATAATTTTCCCTGCCAAAGTGAAAGGCTAGAATTGTGCCTATCCAAGAAGCAATTAATGGGATTATTGCATTAAATACCCATTTAGAAGATTCAAATTTATCTTTCTCACCAGCTAACTTTATAATTTCATAGCCAATAATTAGCAATGATAATAATCCCAAACCAACTAAAGCAATTGTTAACCATGTCCTTACTCTGTTATTTGTAACTTCAGTAGATGAATAATCAATTCTTCTCATAGCTTCAAAATTTAATTGAATTTATAATTTTTCTGGTTCAAATTTCAATCCCTATCGGAGGGTTTGAACAAGGTTTTTAAGCCTTGATTACTCTGATAACGGATAAATATAATCTACATCCGCAGTCATAACTCCTCTGATAAAGTCATCGATTATGTTTAATATTTTGAACTTTCTGCAATTCCATAGGTTATATCTTATTTAATCAATAAACTATACGTAGTCTGGGTTATTAGGCTTTATAATGTTTTGTCTTGGCAGGTAATTTTATTCTTCGCTCTTCTACTGATTTTTCCATTTAATTTTATTTTTAACCTTGTACTTCACATTCAATAAAATCTTTCCCATTAAATTTTGTATTGAGAGCAATTAATGTTTTTTCGTGTTCTTTTTTAACAGTAACTCTGTCGGTTTTAATATTTTCCATTATTCTTTCATGATCTCCCGCGAAAAGTAGTTTGCCTTTGGTCTTGCGGATCAGTTCAGCGCCTAACAAATCGTTTGGCATAGTGCTTAGCCACCCTTTGTTAATTTTTTTAAAATCCAGAGATGCCATTGAGGTTAGGTCCGTATTTGTCATCATTTCTATGCCTTTACCTTTTGCGGTTCCGTTCTGACTTAAGTGATGCCCAACCTTATAAAATACGGTATTGTTCAAAAAATAATCGGCTTTCTTTTGAACGATCCTCCCGTTTATCTTAACAGGCCACTCCAAGTCTTTATGCCAGCTTTCCCAGTTACCAATTTCAGCATCCCCTGTAAACAGTAGAATTCGTTCGCTATCCTCAAATTGGATAGCAAGTGCAAGACTAGTATTGTTAATGCTTCGTTCATACCTCATGGCCAGTGCCCCTGCACTATAAAGCCAGTCATAATCAATTTTTCTCCATTCACCTCCCTCTCTGTATACCTTCTGAATACCTTTGTTGTCAGGAGCTGCTTCAAATTCGGGTTCAAAAGGTAATGTAGCAGCGCTTCCGTAAGTTTCAGTTGCTCCTATAGCCGATAAAAAAGAAAAATCGATGGTGCTCTTTTTCTCTCTTTGTTCAAAGGTTTCTCCTTCAGCTTCGGTTTTATTTAAAAAAACACGGTCGCGGGGAGGGCCTAAAACATAAAACCTTATCCCTTCTGCACCTAGGATATCATCAACTACATTCCCCGGCTCAAAGTACTCAACTACTGTGTCATCTTTAATTATATTATAACTTCTGAATAACTCAGTCATAGAAGGTAGGGGTTGACCAATTGCAAATCCTTTTAATGGAATTAAATCATCCAAAGAAGTCAGCGATTGAATAAATTGTTGCTTACCTTCCAGCATTAAATCACCTCCAACTTCATTGGAATACAAGGTTTTATAATAGCCGTACAATCCTTTGAGTTCTTCAGTTGCTTTATTAATCCCCAGGCCTAATTTGCTATAATTAGCCCGGTAGTCATTGGCAATCGGGTCGTTATCATCTTCCGTCCAGGCAAACCACACTTTTTTAAAAGTATATTTGTCGAACAGATCACTGCATTTTTCAAAGCCATTGATGTGGTCTGTATGCTCATGAGTAACTATAAGGAGATCAATAACTTTATTAGTTAGTAAATCCAAGTCATTTAGCTTTGGTAAGAAGTCATCCTTTCCGCTATTAATGCACCCGCAATCGATCATCATTTTATAACTTACCTTATCCCCCTTTTTGAACAGCAGCATGAAAAAATCACCGGTTCCAACACGGTACATACGTATCTGAATCTTTGTGATTTTACCTGTGGAATTATTTGAATTTTCCATAACCAATGATTAAAGTGTATGAAGAAAATTAAAAGGTTCGTTGAAAGAGTTTTGTTTTCCGGCTCCAAAATATGACTGGAACCGACTTTGATCAGCCATTGTGCCTTTCTGGTAATTGTGTATAGCCAAGCAACGACTTCGATTGAGCTTGTGCGCATTGGCATTCAATGCTTCAATATCAAGCAAAGGTTTGCTGATGGCATATTTCAGTTCCATTGTATCAAGATCAAATATCAAGGTGCACCCTCCGTTAATAACAAAACTATTTGCTGTTTCACCGGGTATGATTTGCATAATACCTTTTTCTTCTTTTACAATCTGAATATTGGCACTTTGAGTGAGCGATACGATGATCTGGTTGCTTTGATTACCGCTAGGGCCGACACGTGATGCTAAATGAAGTGAATTTACCGAAAAAGAAGGCCATTCACCTGAATAGATCCTAGAGGTGTGGATCCCTAATTCCTTCCATCCGTAATCAAACATTAAACCGGTAAGTTTTTCAAAACCTACCATACCATCGAACCTGACAGTCAGTCTTCTGTGCAGGCCGTATTTCCTTTTTTCTGTATCACGATAGCCGGTGATATATTTTCTGTTAATTTCAAATATTTTGCTTCTCTTGTTTGTATAGATTATTTCACTTCTGTAATTACGCAAAAAAGTGACCAGGACTTTAAAAAGCTCCTGAAGATCTTTTGTATCTGGTATCGGGTAGCACAAACTATCCGTAGAAAGATATTTGATGCCCGAAGGGTAGATCCCTCTTCTCCTGAATGCATCAATAAATGCAAGTCTGTATTCACGGGTATCATCTTTTACCATTTCAATATCTGCAGTGATGATGGCCCTCAGGAAATCTCCAAAATTTAAATCTATGGGAGGGCAATAATCCAGCGCCCTGATGCACATGTTTAATATATGCCGTGAAGCTTTAGATGCTTCGTTTGCCAACCGATCAACGAGGTCGGGATGCAATTCACCTTGTTGCAGCACACCTGTACCACCGGTGGCAATACGCAAAAGGTCAGCAACCCTGTCTTTATAAATGTTAAGAAAGGCCTCGAATATTGCTGAAACTAATATAGCCCCCCTGGAATGAGGCTCCATAACTGTTTCGTATTCTTTTCCGGTTGGTTCTTTTAGTTTCCATTCACCGGTTTTGTCATCTAAGGTTCCAATTGCTTCGCGTAGGGCACCATAATTACCAATGGCAATACCAAACTCCTGGGCTAATTTTCCAAGCAGGTTTTGTTCTGCAAGGTTGCCGTGGGTAGCAGCAACCTGATTCTTCAATACATTGGGGAATGTAAAATGCTGAAATAAGGCAACAATATCGGCAAATGCTTCATGAAAAGCCAGCACATCGGGATTTGTATCTTCAGTATATTTATGATGCAGACCATCGAGTATAGCATGTGTTGTTTCATGAGCGATTATATCATGACTTAAACAGGTGAAGGTCAAATTGCCGGGCATTTGAAGCGTCACATCTGCAGGCTTTGCAGCAAAATAACCAAACAATATGACTTTTTTCTGCGGGCTGTAAAAAGCATTAGCATCCCTAAATGCATGGGGATATATTCTTAAAGTGGGCACATATTCATCTTTTTCTCTGTTTTTTTCTTGTACCCTTTCCTGGACGGCAATAAAATCTTTAGGTTCTTCTTTTATTGCTTCTTTTACCCTGTGCGGACTCCAAAGAACCGGTCTACCAAGTCCGGCCTCAAAGTTCTTTATAGTCGTCATTGCTACGGCATAAACCATTTGCTGATGAAACTGCGGATTGCTTCCCGAAGGATCCAGCCCGTCCTGAGCTAATATATAGGTTTGGTTAAGATCAACTGGCAAATAAAACTTTTTCACGGTTGGATCATAATCAATTACTTCAATATATTCCCCTCTCGGACCTGGCCGGAGACCATCTACTTTTTCATTATCAATATCTTTAGGATTTACGGTGTCTTCCCATGGTATTTTATAAGTAATATCATTGATAAGTGCCGTTTTTAAATTTAAAGATAATGAAGGGTCAAAGGCATATCCCCGCAATTTTCTAAATGGAGGTTTCTTTGTCATTTTGTTAAAAATAAAAATGGACAATATAATTTTATCTGTAGTTCGGTTAATGCTTCGGCTTGCTTAATAAGGCAATCTACTTGTATTCTTCTCAAAGAAGTGAGGTTAGTGCTGACGCTTCGAGCGATCATTTTTTCGCTTTCTGTGGGTTTGTTTATTGTAGAGTATCCCATTCTTTCCTGAAGATGAGCAGTGATTTCAGCTTGGTATTTTTTCGGTTCAGCTATCCACTCTGCCTTTAGCTGATGAGAATTGATAACAGTTTGAATAATCTGTTTTTTATCTAGGTTTCTAATAAAGCCTGAGATACAGTTTTCTACGTCCCATCCAAGGGAGAAATAAGCGACTTCCTTGTCAATATTTCTAGCATTATCATAAACAGTGCTTACCATCTGTGCCTTCTTAATACGGGACATAAAGACGTTGATTGTTTCAAGAAGAAGTGCAATGGTGTTATGATATTGGAGTTCGCCGGAAGATCCCGAACCGGCATCACTTGAAATTACGCAGGAGCAATCGTACCGTCCCCTTTGCATTACCTTATGAATCCCTTGATTATCATACACACCACCATCTACTAATATGGGGTGATAAAGCTCTGTGTCTTTTTCGTTTTTAAAAAATTCTTTATCGATGGTAACTGGGGTAAAGGCAAAAGGGACACAACTTGAGGCTACTATTGATCTAGCTAGTGGAAAATTTGTAGCCTTGAATCGTACAGGATCATCTAGAAACTCATATGTGGAGTCCTGCATCATGTCGCGAGAAAAAATGAAAGGACGTGCAGTTTGAAGGTTAGTCGAACCAATGACCAACCTTGGCTGTTCGGGTAATTGACCAAGAGTCTTTTTTTTAAAAAAGAATTTATTGTAAATCTCCTCAATGCGTTTACTGATTGGGAATAAGTAAAATTGAAATTTCAATAGTAGTATTATTACTACTGCTATAATAATAGGGAATAACCATGCCCATTGAGTTAATAAAAAATAAAATGCACCAAAGAATATAAGTATTAATACCAGAAATCTAAGCCCAAGCCAAGAAAGCAAAATTTCTCTGATTACATTTTTGGATTGCAACCCTGTATATAATGCATTGTAGAAACTATTGAAATCACCTTCCCAAGAGCAATAACAAGCGCCCGTAATTGAGCCACCTGAAATTGTTGAAATGACATCTACTTTCTTAAGGAGGTCCATATCATAGAGTTTCTTAAGAGTCCCTAGATGGAAAGCAGTAGCTCTGTATCCACCCCCTGATAGAGCAAGACCAACCTGTGGGGATTTGGTGATCATTGATTTTAACAATTATCGACTTAGAGTAAAGTATATGATCTTATTTAAATAAAAGTTAAAACATAGATTTCCTCACAATTCTACTTTGACAGACAAAAATTAGTTCTGAAACTAAGAACAAAAGGCATTCTCATATAGTGAATCTACTATAATATAGTCTCGCATTCTATCTTTTGTATTAATGATCAATATGGCAGAAAAGCGATTTAATAACGATTCCGACCAAATCATTAAATCCACTTGCTTATTCAAAGTTCAACAGACTATAAAATAAATCATTGAAATCTTGAGGAATTATTGGGAATTTTGAGGAAATTTTGGGTCTTTTTGAGACCAGCAGGGGTTCCAAGTTTATTATAGATATTTTTCTGTTCTCTGGGGGAAATTACCCCTCTTTTTAGTTTAATATGTTCATTTATCAATAACTTATTGAATGTCTTCCGGCAGACACCATATTCATCTGCCATTTGTTGCTTGGATTTAACACCACCATTATAGTTAAGCATAGTGATGATATTTAAGCAGTTAAAATTAAAAAACTGATACTGTATCGCAGAAAAAATATTTTTCCCTTTCCGAAAGATAAGAAACAGAATAACTCAAGTCAAATATATTTTTATACTGAAAACAATGGTAAAAAAACTTAACTTTTTTAAATTATTTAAGAATTAATCCAATAATGTCAAAATTTCTTATACTGTTAAAAGAATCCCTTTTGCGATTTCTATAACCCTATGAACCAATCGGTTAACCTGATAAATTAAGAATCTGTAAACAATTAAATATCCGAACATTGGAAAAACAGTTCGATTCCCTCTTACAATATGCTTCTTCTTATAAAGCAAAAAACAATGTTTTATAGGAATTGGCATGAAATTGTTACCTGGGAGAATATTTCGCTCTCTGATTAAGAAGGATAAGTGATATTTTTAAATCATAATTAAAGAATTATTCATGAGAAGGGAAACATATTCAATTCATTATCGGTTCTCATAAATGAAGATTTTCTGATAGTGTGCAAAAGCCGGACCTGTTGACCACATTCAGCCGGTCAGATGGCATTAATAATACTAATCTGAACATCAATGATTTAACTCTGGCCAGAGATGGTCAAAATATACCGGCGAAAGGTGGTCAGGGCCACCGGCTTTTCCACCTACCTTTGAAATTTTGCATTTCAGAAATTGGTCATACACTGAAAATGCAGTGAATATTAAGCCCTTAGAATCACCGTTGGTTTTTTGTTTGAAATACTAAGATTGCATTTATGTTTCTCTGGTT
>Ga0326726_10002191_pt1 | contig 17993 bp, 16 predicted proteins | sample MHFenrmetagenome_2_FD_207603 | JGI IMG/M metagenome (GOLD analysis project Ga0326726, IMG submission 207603) | Lab enriched peat soil microbial communities from Michigan Hollow, Ithaca, NY, United States - MHF15MN | ecosystem: Environmental > Terrestrial > Soil > Wetlands > Peat | place: USA... | reverse complement strand
GGCGCCTATCTGAAGGCCGAAAGAAGCTGCAACTATATTGTAGTAATCAACGGTTTTTCCGTCTATCCTCAAGGCGCCTTCGCCATATTCACCGCCGATGATAAAACCGGCCTGCACCACATTAGGGATAATAAGAACACCCTTCGCGGCTTGAAGGTATTCTTGAGCACCGTTCACTTCCCTTCCAAAGCGATCGAGAGCCACATCAACGCTGACATCGATCTCCTTCGGTGTGGCAGCAAGAGCCGAATCGATCGTAAGAAAACCCACCGCAAAGAACATAAAAATGGAAAACACGATATTGACCGTCATTCTCATTTTCATACTTCTTCCTCCTTTTCGTAGTTTTACAGAGTGGCTCCGCCCATGTACCCGTTATACTAAGTAAATTTTATTACTCTTATGGCTATTTTGCAATTCATAAAAGACTGATTTACATGTTCTAAATGCCGTAATATCTGCTCAGGAAAAAGCGCTCTTTAAGATGAACTGGTTGAGATGCGAGGAAGAACGGCACAGTGGAACTTTAGCTTGAAATTTTGCACGTATAATGGCAGTAGATCAGAAATTTCGTAAGCCACTCCTTCAGGATCAGATACATGAAATCTTTGGCAATGGGCAATGAAAAGAAAATCGTCCTATTTACCTTTACATCGCATTTCCTGTTTCATTTTTACGAACTGGCCTTCCCCGCATTGGCGATTCCTCTCGTCCTCTCATTGAACATGAACCTTGAAGATGTTTTGAAGCTCGGTTTCCCCATGTACCTCGGCTTTGGCCTCTTCTCTCTGCCTTGGGGCCTTTTTGCCGACCGTTTCGGCAACCGGATTGCTCTTATCATCTGCTTCTTTGGAACAGGCGCGGGATCAATTATGACAGTCCTGGCAACATCTCCGACGCAAATAATGGTCTCACTGGCTGTGATCGGCACCTTCGCCAGTATTTGTCATCCCGCAGGCATGGGCCTCATTTCCTTAGGCGTGACGAACCGTGGGATGGCCTTGGGGATTAACGCCATTGCCGGGAGTATCGGACTTACGGCCGCCCCTTTTCTCGCCGGGTTGCTGAACTGGGTTGCGGGATGGAAGGCCGCGTATCTCGCTGCTGCTGTATTTGCACTCGCCTGGGGCATTGCTATGCTGTTTGCCCGGATCGACGAAACCCCGCTCGTCCATGCGCACGAAAAGAACCCGACCTTCAAGAAAGGCCACGGGACTTACCTGCCGTCTCTCATCCTTTTTTTCGTAATCGTGACTCTGGGAGGCCTAGCCTATCGAATAAACATTGTAGTCCTGCCCGCCTACCTTGAATGGAAGGCATCCTTCCTTTCCAACCTGCTCCATTTCCAGGCGCCTGCGGCGATCACAATGGCCGCCGGCATCTTGACATCGGTTATCTATATTGTCGGAATTGTGGGGCAGTTATTCGGCGGGAAAATGGCAGACCGAGTTGAACTGCGCCGGCTCTATCTTATATTCAACGTCATCAGCCTTCCCTTTGTCATCATGATGGCATATGGGACAGAGCAGTTCCTTTTCTTTGCCTCTGCTGTCTACGTTTTTTTTGCGTTAGGCATCCAGCCCATTGAAAACAGCCTCATCGCGAAATTTACACCCCAACGGTGGCGCAGCACAGGCTATGGTTTAGCGTCCGTCTTAATTTTCGGGGTTGGCTCCCTCTCTATCTACCTCGTCGGTTGGGTGAAGGATACGTGGCATCTCGGCTTCATCTATATCTTATCCGGCATCATGATCATCATGATTGTTGCCGGAATCATGCTCCTGATGCGGATCACGCGGGATGTGCCTTTTAGGAACTTTTGAAACCACCCGATGATATATGAAGTAATATTGCCAGTCACACTTGCTACCTTCTTGATGCAATTTCAATCTTTCTATGTTAGTTCTTATTTTGAATTGACGCCAAAAATAGAGCAGGCCGCAGGTTGACAAAGAGGTATGAATAACATCGATTATCAGCAAATCATAATGTGGGTCGTTATCGTGATCGCCGCCGGTTTCCTCGGGCAGTTCGGAAAGATGTTTGCTACGTACTTGATTGAGAGGGCAAGAAGGAAAAAGAGTCTCGCTTCTCCGGACGGGTCCAAAATTCCCTCTAAACCCGAAGCCCCGGAGGCCGCTCCGCCGGGATCGCGTGAAGCTACAGAGGCCGGGGACAAGGTCGCGAAGAAGGCGTTGAAAGCAGCTATCAAAGCGAAGAAAAAAGCCGGATAATTCATCCTTGTAGAATATAAATTCCTCTCAGGCTTCAAAATGCTCATCGCCACCATATGCGATATCTTAATCGGCTCATAAGAGATCAATAGCTGAGGTTGACATGGCTCAGTCAATTCGTGAAAGAATTCTCAGAGGCAAAAACGCCAAGCAAAAGATTACTGCCGCGTTCTTGCTTTCTCTCGCGTGCGCCGTCGCCGTCGTATTCCTGAAAATGGCGGAAGGCCACAAAATCATCCCCGTGGACGCATACATGCTTGCGCCCTTCATCTTGCTTCTTCTTGCCATAGCCATTGTCCCTTTTGTAAGCAGCGACTGGTGGGGAAGGTATTACCCGCACGTTTCCTTCGCCCTTGCCGCGATAGTCGTGGTCTATTATCTATTCGTCCTCCATAACGGACCGAGGATGTGCATCACCGCGCTCGATTATTTCAGCTTCATGGCAATAACAGGATCGCTTTTTGTGGTGTCCGGTGGGATATTGATCAGGATACCGGGAGGAGCAACGCCATTCTCGAACACACTGATGCTGCTCATAGGATCGACGATCACGGCCATATTCAGCAATACGGGCGCATCGATGATCCTTATCCGGCCCTACCTGCGAATGAACAAGGGACGGCTCTCTGCATACCAGGTTGTCTTCTTCATCTTTACAGTATCCAATATCGGCGGGCTCCTGACGCCCGTAGGCCCGCCCCTATTTCTCGGTTATCTGAAGGGTGTGCCTTTTTTCTGGGTCACTGTCCACTTGTGGGTGATCTGGGCATTGGAAACCGCCCTCGTCCTTGCAGTGTTTTATCTCATCGACAGGCACTTCTACAATAAGGCCAGTCACGCAATCGCGCCTGCCGCAAGAAAGACAAAAGAGCGCTTTTCCATAAAAGGCTGGCACCACAGCATCTTTATTGTGGCTATCCTCTTGGCAGTATTCCTGGAGACACCTCTTCGTGAAATAGTGATGATCGCGGCCGGATTTTTGAGTTACCTCGTCATGAGGGAGGAGATTCATAGGGAGAATGAGTTCAACTTCATCCCTGTGAAGGAGGTAGCAATCCTGTTCTTCGGGATATTTGCGACGATGGTGCCGGTCTTAGACTGGTTGGAGCTGAATGCGGGCAAGGTCGGGCTTACCGAGCCGGGCCAATTCTACTGGGCGTCGGGTATTTTGTCCAGTTTCCTCGATAACGCGCCTACATACCTTAATTTCCTGAGCGCTGCCTGCGGCCTCCACGGTCTCAGCGTCGATAACGTCACCCACGTGAAAGCCATGCTCGGACTCTTGCCAGTCGATGAACTGGCAAAGCTCCAGATAGCAGCCGACGCGCCGCGTCTGCTGAATAGCCTCTCCTGGAAGTATATAGCTGCAACGGCCGCGGGGTCGGCGACATTCGGTGCGTGCACTTACATCGGAAACGGTCCCAATTTTATGGTCAAGTCAATCGCGGAACAGGCCCATGTAAAGATGCCAAGTTTCGGGGGCTACATGGTCAAGTATTCGATCCCGATCCTCGTCCCGATTTTTACGCTCGTCTGGTATCTCTTCTATCACTGATAAGGACAGATAGCCGCATCTCAAAGTCAGTTTTCTGTCTCCCCGCTATCGGAATTGTACCGGCACCTTATAAAGTCCGCCTGACCATGCCACAAGATCGTCCATGGATTGGGCAGCAAGAAGAGAAGTGTTCGCTTGAGCTACATCTATCCCCAGGTCCTCCGGCGTCTGAACGATCTTGCGCTTTCTCAAATCTGCCGTCTCGTCGGCTTTTGCTGCCTTGCCCAGGTCTGTATCGCCGGCAACGGCCTTTATGGCAGCCTCTCTCTCCGCGAGTGTCGCGCACTTGTGTAGATGGGCGATTCCTTTCTCACTGACAATCTGCGTGACTGCGTCGCCGTAAATCATGACGGGCGGCACTTTGAGACCGGCACGCTTCATCAGCTCCCACGCGTCAAGTTTGTCCACAAAGCACTGTATGCCCTTCGGCCCTCGTGTCTCCAGTATCTGGACGACGAGTTTGCGGCCCCTCGGCATATCGCCGATGAGTCCTGCACGCATACCGCTCTCCTTTCCCACCTTGACCCATGCTTCGCTCGAATGGCGTCTGCCGGGCGAATCGCAGCCCATATTGGGCGCTCCTCCGAATCCGGCGATGCGGTCCGCAACTGCAGTGGAGCTGTTTCCATACCGGTCGATCTGAAGTGTGGAGCCCACAAAGGCATCCACGGCATAGTGCCCGACAGCCTGGCAGAAGGCCCGGTTCGACCGGAGATTACCATCCGGTCCCACAAAGAAGATGTCCGACCGGGATGAGACGTAATCCTCTGTTCCCACCTCAGAACCAAAGGAATGGATTGATTCCACAAAACCTGCCTCAATCGCAGGAATCATCGTGGGATGTGGATTAAGGGCCCAATGCGTGCATATCTTGCCCTTCAGGCCGAGCTTGGCGGCATAGGTAGGAAGTAACAGCTCGATAGCCGCGGTGGCAAAGCCGATCCCGTGGTTGAGGGAGCGCAGTCCGTATTCCGCATAGATCCCCTTGATCACCATCATCGCCGTGAGGACGTGCACGTCCCTGATCTGGGCCGGGTTACGGGTGAAGAGGGGCTCGACATAGCACGGCTTTCCGGTAGGGACAACGAAATCGACCCACCCACCGGGAATGTCGATCCGTGGCAACTTGCTTGTAACTTTCTCCACCTGCGCCACAACAATGCCCTGTTTGAACCGCGTGGCCTCTACGATGGCCGGCGTATCCTCCGTGTTGGGGCCTGTGTAGAGGTTGCCATTCTTGTCCGCCATGACACCCACTACTAGCGAAACTTGGGGCGTAAGGTCGAGAAAGTACCGAGCGAAAAGTTCGAGGTAGGTATGAATCTCCCCGATCTGCATCTTCCCTTCATTCACGAGCTTTGTTACCTGCGCAGCCTGGGGACCGGAGAACGAGAAATCGACCTTCGTCGCGATCCCTCGGACGAATAACTCACAGTGGGCGGGAAGTGCAATGACCGACTGCACCATGTGAAGTCCGTTCACTTTGGCAGGATCGACCTTACAGAGACAATCGGCCAGAAACTCGGCCTGCTTCTGATTGTTCCCCTCCAGTGCCACACGGTCTCCGGGACGGATAATTGTCTCCAGGAGGGCAACGGCACGGGAGGACTCTACAACCTTCCCTTTCCCTCCTTCCGTCAAAGTCTTCGCCCTGGCCATCCGCGTCTTGTATTCCTTCTTGCGGCATTCCCAGTCTTCTCTCGCATGTATTATCTGTGCTCCCATAAATTCACCTCCGGGGATGTGAAAAAAATGGTGCCCCGCTCTCGATATGCGGGACACCATTCTAATTAACAACGCATGACTAGCTCGTCTTTGTATGAAAGACGTGATCGAGATGTTCCTTGTCGGGAATATCGCTTGCCGTTAACTTGCAGATGATGAAATATGCAATGAGCGATATGATGAAGCCCGGTATAATTTCATGGATATCCTTCATGCCGGGGAGGTAAAAACGCAGACCGAAGCGCCAGATCACGGTCGTTGCGATACCGATGATCATGGAATAGAAGGCGCCCTTCCCTGTCCCCCACCGCAGAAAAAGACCGCCGAAGACGGCCGGGAAAAATCCTGCCGTAAACACAGCCCCGGAAAAGGCCGTCAGTTCCACGATACCGGCAGGCGGATAGAGTGTCAGAACAAAGACGATGCCGCTGTAGATCCACATCAGCAACTTCGTGTATCTGACCTGCGCCTTTGGTTCCAGAGGCTTTATAACTTTCCATATGTCGCCGACGAAGGCTGTCCCGACAATGATAGATACGGCTGCGTAGGAGGACATACCGGCCGCGAAGAGACCCGCCATGACGATCCCCGTCACCCATGGACTTCCGTATTTCGCCAACATGAAACCTACAACCTCATCCGTGTGCCTGATGAGATAGGCAGCTTCCTGGTCCGTAACCATACCATGGACGAGGGCGCCTACCGCGAAGACACAGGCTAAGGAAATGCCCAGGAAGATCGGGGTAGCGATCATCGCGAACTTCATGCTTTTTGCATTGTCGATGGAGTAAAACCGGATCAGGCAGCGGGGTTCGGCAATCTGCTTCATCCCGACTGCAAGGCCGATGCTGGTGATGTATGCAAATGAGACCAGGGTGCAGAAGGTCATGAGGCCGTTTCCTATGGGTTGTCCTTTGGCCGTCAGGTGTGGCGTATGCGCTACGCTATACATTAGAGTGTCCCAGCCGCCCACGTACATGGCCGGAATCATGACCATGAGGATGGCCACGAAGAACATGATGAGGCCCTGCACGGCATCCGTCCAGAGGACACTATACATGCCGCCCATGACCGAGTAGAGTGTTGTGACAAAGATAACGAGGAAGGCACCCCAGGCATAGGACATACCGAGCGTGGAGTGCAATAGATGGGCGCAGCCCTTGGCAATCGCCGTCATGTACCACAGGGTAGCGAACAGTATGATGACAGCGGAAAAAATCCTGATGGCCTTGGAATATGTGCTCTTGTAGCGGAAGTCAAAATAATCCGGAATTGTGACGGAGCTCAGCTTGGCTGTCTGTACCCTCATCCTCGGACCGAGGAGGAGCCATGATATCATGCAGAAAACCACCCAGAAGACGCCGACCCAGGCCCAGGAGAGGCCCGCCTGAAACGAGAACCCTGCCTGCCCGATGTACGTATTTGTGCTGATGAATGTAGAAAAAAAGGCGAGGGAAATGGCCCATCCGGGTATTTCCCTCTTGGCGACATAAAAGGCATCGACCCCTTCGGCGGCCCTCTTCTTAAACCACTGGCCTATACCCAGACAGAACCCGGTATAGACAACCATGATGACTATTATGGCCCAATGTTTCGCTAAGTATTCCATATGGCTGTTCTCCTTTTAAATAAAAACAATGCAGATATAGAACTCCTGTGTAACGGGCAGCCGCAAATCCCTAGAGTTGCGGATCAGCCCACACTGCACGAGCCTCCCTTTTCATCATCACCCTCCTCTTCGCCGTGAATCACTACCTTCATTTGCGAAACGATGATCGCATTGATGACGGCAAGAAGGATGATCCCCCAGTAAGCCATACCTGTCAAAAAATCCATAACCGCACCTCCGTGGCAAGATTAACTTTAATCTATAAGGCTTCAATTCCTCGAAACCTGCTTCAACCTCTCTTCCGATCTCTATTCCCGCCCATACACGCCCATCAATGCACCTTCTGCCAGGATGTGACCTTTCACGGCCTCAATGAGCTCTTCTTTTTTTGCGCCTTCCTTCAGATTTGTCGGCCCATCCAGGGCATAAACCCTGAAGAAGAAGCGATGCTCGCCTGCAGGCAAACAGGGGCCGTAATAGCCCACCTGATCGAAGTCATTCTTGCCCTGCCTGGCGCCGAAATCGAGTTGCCCCGTCTTGGCCACGGATTGGGGCAGGCTCGTCACCTCGGCGGGAATATCATAGATCACCCACTGTACCCAGTTGCCCGTCGGGGCGTCAGGTGTCTCGCAGATGATGGCAAAAGACTTTGTGCCTGCCGGGGCATTTTTCCACTCTAAGGGAGGCGATATGTCCACATCGTCGCAGGTATACTTATCTGACATCGACTTCGCGTGACCGAAGCCCGTACTCGTTACCTCCAATGCAGCACTTTTCTTTGCATCTCCACCCGATCTGGAGCAGGAGACGGACATCATAAGAATCAATATCGTCACTATCATCACAGAGAAAACGAAAGGTTTCTTGAAATGCATCTGTCACTTACCTGCCTTTATGGTTATTGTATTACTGTTGAGATATATGCTGAAACGACCCGGAACGATCATTGTCATGGCAGCACCTGCCTTCGTGCTGCAGCGGCTTTCCATTGACAATCACTTATGACCACCCCGTCTATCCGAAAGCGAATGAGAGGATATCTTTTTTCACGTACGCGGTGAATTTTTCTTATACCAACATTTATATTCTGAATCAAGTGTGAAACAGGGGCTTGAATCAACATCTGTACACGATGAAACAGCGTGCCACATTTCCTGTCAGCAAGCCTAATGAGATGTATGCTCCCATGCCGACTTCTTAAATATTTCCGCAGGTAATCTCCGTTGCCTCCTGATGGTCGGATTGACGGCAGGCAAGTAAACGAGATCATCTCTGTGTATAGGAGAATGGAATAAGAGATTTCCGGCGCTGGCAGATACTGTATGCAGCCATCCCTGCTCCCGCATATGCTATTTCCGCCAAATGGTAGTTTTGTACCAGTGTACTAACAGTATTTTTCTACTATTGCATTTATGGCAATAGCCTATTATCAAAGAGTAAAATTACCGTGAACGCAGGAGAAAAAGTGACAGACAATACAATCAAGAGATTGTACGCAGATGATGCCCATATGGTGACATATCTTTGTCCGAAGTGCGGTGAATCTCGGAAGCAGTCCGTGGACAAATATAAGAACGTCGCAGGTTTGATAAAAATGAGTTGTATTTGTGGATATGTATCCGAGATAAAGATTGAATTCAGAAAATTCTTCAGAAAAGATACAGAACTTGAAGGTTTTTACTACAAGAGCATTCCTGAGGGTCATTGGGGGAAGATGATCGTAAGAAATCTGTCTGTTGCGGGATGCGGGTTTGAAATGATTAGAAAGGATCCCCTAGCGGAAGGAGAAGAAATAAAGCTCCAATTCACATTGGATGAACCGAAAAAATCCATTATCAGAAAAAAGGCCGTTGTCTCTGAAGTCCAGGGAAGTCATGTCGGCTGTAGGTTTTGCGATCCTCCGGGTCATATCGATTCAGAACTCGGCTTCTATCTAAGAAGATCCTAATCAGCATCGTCCATCAAATCGCCCGGACGCCTGTCCCCTGATCTGTTCTGTTCTTTGATCACAAATGAAAACGGATCTCGAATATCACTTCTTACATGGAACCGCCTCGAAATCAGCGGTAAGCTGAAGGATCGCGCTGAATCAACTATCAGCAAAAAAGGCGAGGACTGAGCTATACCAAAGCATAACCCAGGCCCCTGAAGCGTTTCCAAACGTGTGCAAACTTGGAGGTAGCAACGTAGGAGGCTTCCTCGTAACTGTAACATATTAAACGCCAATGTCAATAAGACTGTTCCAAAATTCACCAGAATCTGACGACTCAACATCTCAACCACAAAAATCTTGACAATGGTTTGATATAAAACTATATTGCCTTCATGAAAAAAGATCACATCATATTTCTGATCGGACGCATCCAATATAAGGCAAATCGCTTTCTTTCCCATGAAATGAACGCCCATCATATCAAAGGATTGGCGCCATCCCACGGCGAGATACTGGGTTCTCTTATGGCGAGGGGGCCCTTGCCCATGTCGGAAATCGGAAGAATTATCGGCAAGGACAAGTCCACGATCACAGCTCTGGTAAACAAATTGATTAAACAGGGTTATGTAGAAAAAAAGACCGAACCTGCCGACAGTCGTATCAGTCTTATCACCTTAACCGGGAAGGGCATGGCTCTGAAACCTCACTTCCAACTCATTGCCCAGAAATTGAGGACTCAGTCATATCAGGGCGTCACCGACGATGAAAGGGTAACTTTGGTTAATCTGCTCACTAAGCTCAATGCGAACCTGTGATCTTTTCGCAGATGAATTTGGATGTCAAACTATCAACAATCCGGATTAAATATCTAAAATGTCAGCAAGGAGGAGGAAGCATATGCAGTACGAAAATATTATTTTTCAAAAGGCCAATCAGGTAGCTGTCATCAAATTTAATAGGCCCAAAGCATTTAACGCGGTTAATGTCGGTCTCTTTACGGATATCATCAAGGCGCTGGAAGTTTGCGCAGACGACAGGGATGTGAAGGTTATAGTGCTAACCGGGGAAGGCAAGGCGTTTTGCGCGGGAGGCGACGTGGCGCTCTTCGAAAGCTCCCCTGATATAAGCGATACACTGCGGCAGCTGACAAAGTTCCTGCATTTTACGATCGTCAGCATCCGCCGTACGTCAAAGCCCATACTCGCCATGATCAACGGGACGGCTGCCGGCGCAGGAGTGAGCATTGCCGCCGCGTGCGATCTCAGGATTTGCGCTTCATCCGTAAAGTTCAGGCAGGCCTATACAGCTATCGGTCTGATTCCTGACGGCGCCTGGACTCTTATGGTTCCATTGCTGATCGGATTTGGCAAGGCTTCCGAGCTTGTCTATATGGATCCTATCTTCGATGCCAGGGAGGCCCTCCAGATGGGGCTCGTCAATAAAGTGGTGGATGACAGCGAGCTTGAAAAAACCACCATGGACATTGCGCTGAAACTCGCTTCAGGCCCGACGATATCTTATTCTATCGTGAAGGAGAATTTTAATAATGCCTTCTTCGGTCTGCTGGAGCGGCAGCTCGAACTGGAGCGGCGGGGGATGATCTGGGTAGGGAAAACAGCTGACGCAAAGGAAGGTATCTCCTCTTTTATAGGAAAGAGAAAACCCAACTTTAAGGGGCAGTAGATCCACCCAAGAGCTTGCGCTTCTTAAAACAGGATTATGAGATACGAAATTTTCTCTTGGTGATGATAAACTCTTGAGTTAATTGTTAATTCTGTTATAATGAGAAATATAAAAATCCCTCCTTCTTAATGTTTCACCCATAATGAGAGGCGGATATGGGATGAAAACGAAATCCAGAATAAAGCAGCCGGATAAGAAAGGCGAGAAACGTGCGGGAGCGCCTCCCTGGAGTGAAGCAGTATTCCGGGAGCTGGCAGACAGTATCATCGACGGTGTCTACTGCATCAACACTGACGGCATTTTTGCCTTCGTAAATAGAGCGATCATAGAACGATCCGGCATTTCTCCTGATAAATTTTATGCATCTCACTTCCTCGATATAGTTCATCCCGATTACCGTGATCTAGCCGCCCGGAATTTCCAAAAAGTTATGAGTGGGGAAAGCGGTATGCCGTATGAGCTGAGATATGAAGGTGCCGATCGACAGGACAGGATCGTGGAAGTAAATTCAAAGCCGATCCGCAGTGACGGGAAGATCGTCGGCTTATTGGGCGTTTCACGAAATGTCACAGAACGGAAGCAGGCAGAAGAAGCTTTTCGGGAAAGTGAGGAGAGATTTCGTCTCGCGGCGGAATCCACAGCGGACCTCATTTGGGAATGGGATATCAGGACAGGTGATCTGGCATGGTTCGGTCCTATAGATAAGTCGTTGGGTTATGAGGCCGGTGAGTTTCCAAGAACGATAGGCGCTTGGGAAAGTATTATTCATCCCGATGACCATCATCCTGTCATGGCCGCACTGGATCGCCACCTGAAAGATCGTAAACCCTATAATAAGGAATACCGTGTGCTGAAGAAGGACGGGGGAGTGATTTACTGGGCGGATCGTGGTTGTGCCGCGTGGAATCAGGAAGATAAACCCTACAAAATGGTCGGTGCCGTGACGGATATTACCGACCGGAGACACATGGAAGATGTGCTGAGGAAGTCAGAAGAAAAATACCGTGCTCTTCTGGAAAATGCGAGCGATGCCATATTACTCGCCGATACACAGGGAAACATCGTAGAGGCAAACAGGAAAGCTGAAGATCTGTGGGGATACGCTAAAGAAGAGCTGCTGCAATTGCATTATATTCAGCTCCACCCGATGCCGGAAATGGAAAGAACGATCGCCGCCTTCAAGAAAATTGCCGAGAAAAACACTGGGCATTTGAGTAACGCCTTCATCCAGAGGAAAGATGGCGACATAATACCTGTCGATATTACGGGAAGCGTCATAGAAGACGCCGGTAAAAAAATCATTCAGGGATCTTTTAGAGATATTTCCGGGCATAAACAGGAAAGGGATGATCTGGAGAAACTTGTAAATGAGAGAACGGCGGAACTCTCCCGAAATAATGAGCAACTGAAATTGGAAATCAAAGAGCGGAAAAGAGCCGAAGGCGTAATGAAGAAAAAATCAAGAGAGCTGAAGCATCATGCAGACAAGCTGAGAGAAATGAACGCCGCCTTAAAAGTGCTCTTGAAACAACGTGAAGACGACAAGAATGATTTAGAAGATAAAGTGACATCAAACGTGAAGGAACTTCTTCTTCCCTATATCGAAGAGATGAAAAATAGGAAGATCGATCCGAGGGGCAAGGTCTTCCTGAGCATCTTGGAGACAAACCTGCAAAACATCATTTCACCTTTCACGCAAAAGCTATCCTCGAAATACGTGGGCCTGACTCCCCGGGAGGTGCAGGTGGCCGATCTCATCCGTCAGGGAAGATCCACAAAGGAAATCGCCAGATTCATGGGCATATCGACAAGCGCCATAAGCCTTCATCGCTATCATATCAGGGAGAAACTGGGACTCATCGAACAGAAGATCAATCTGAGAACCCATCTACAAAGCCTCTCATAATAGTAATTTTATATTACTGATCATCTATCAATAATCTAATAACTTATTTCCCTTCCTCATATAGCCTCAAAATACAAAAATTGTTAAGAAGAGATACGCGTTTTCGGTAAAATATAGTCAAAGAATTTCTTGATGAATTTCCTTTCGAAGGCTGTCTGTCATAACTGATCGCCCACATCCGTCAGTGTCTAGAATTAACGAGTTTATTCGTGTCCCTTATTGACGTTATCCCATGAGGTATTGACAATAAATAGAGAAGCATAAAGGAATTGGGGTATGAAATGGTGCATATTTGTAAATAGAAGATGCTGTGGAGAGGATTGTTCAGGCTGGGTGAAAGACAATTGTTTTATCCATTTATTGTTACCTGCCGATTGTAGCGGCAAGGAACTGCAAGCTGCATTCGATTGGTCGAAGTATGAATCATTTGGAAAACCTCAAAGTGACATGCCGGAAAAGAGCGATGACCAATTGTCCTTTTTTGACGAACTTGAAAGGCTAATTATTCAAAAAACCTATGACTACAAAAAGATGTAGGAACTGAAAGCTACTAATTGATGACCCTGTCTCCTTACTCGCCAGGGCATGCATCTGCACACAACGAACGGCGGTATCATCTGCAATTAATATCTTCCTAGTCATCAAGACACGGCGATACTGTCTAACGTAACTACTTACCTTCTGGAGTATCGCATGAGAAAGAGTTGCCGGAAAGTGCCGATATGAAGTCTCCAAAGGGATTACTTTGCCTTTTGGAGGCTTTTTAGTCTTGTTTTCGGTAACTCCACACAAATCAAACCGTAAAGGAGGGTTATAGACTATGGTAAAGAAAATTTTTACACTGCTTGTTTGCTTCATTGGCTTAACAATTTTCATATCTATATTGAATTGCCAAGGGTCAATAAATACCATGACACTCCCCAGTGGTGAGGTAGTTTGGGACTTAAACGGGGAATGGGATGTTTTGATAGAGGGCTATGGAGCATGGAGTACTATTGGTAGCTTTAAGCAAATCTCCAAGATAACGCAAGAGGGTAGTTCTTTTGTAGGTATTAGAATGATAGATGATCAGTATAATCCAAAAGGTAGCCAAAGTCTACGAGGTGAGCTCGATAAAAGTGGTTTTAAAAAAGTCCAGTTTCTAACAACGACGAGGGGCCCTATAGATGCCAAGGGCCTAATCAGTGAGGATGGAAATAAGATGATAATCGATGATGGTAAAAAAATCAAAGCGACGTTCACCAGAAAATAAGGGGTTTCCCATTCCAAAGAGTCGACAAGCCATTCATCAAATACATAAGGGAAGTTCTGATCAATCAGGGAGGGAACAATGCACTGGAGAAAAGGATGTTCAGGAATGAAAAGGAGAGATTTCTTGAAGGTTGGTATGGCAGGAACCGCATCTGCGCTGCTCGGGTGGGAAGGGCTGGCTGACGCCATGCAGTCTGCATCATCGGAGTCCTTCGTCTTTCCCGCACCGGTGTACCGCACCCTCGGAAGAACGGGAATGAAGATCACGATAGTTAGCTTCGGGGCCATGGAGACGATGGAGGCGGAAGTCATGAGGGTCGCCTTTGATCACGGCATCAACTATGTGGATACCGCACGAGGCTACATGGGTGGAAAGAACGAGGAGACGGTCGCAAAGGCATTAAAAGGCAAACGTGACAAGGTGTATGTAGCGACGAAGACAAAAGAGAAGTCGAAAGAGACCATTTTCAATGATGTTGAGGCAAGTCTCAGGGCACTCGAGACCGACTATGTTGATGTAATCCAGTTGCATAATCTGACAAGCAAGGACCGTGCATTCATCCCGGAGACTCGAGAAGCGCTTATAAAACTGAAAGAGCAGGGTAAGGTGCGTTTCTTCGGGGTCACCACACACATGAATCAGGTAGAAGTGCTCAATGCGGTCGTGGACGATCGCGATAAGTTCTTCGACATGGCCCTTGTGGGGTACAACTTCATGAGCCCAGCGGGCGTCGCGGAAGCGATAGCAAGAGCCGCACAAGCAAACATCGGGATTATCGCTATGAAGACGCAGGCAGGGGGGTATGCTACTGATGCATTGGGCCCGATCAGCCCGCATCAAGCGGCTCTCAAATGGGTTCTCCAGAACAGGCATATTACGGCTGCGATTCCGGGCATGACGGATCTGGCGGAACTCAGGGAAGACATTGCCGTGATGGGAATGAAATTTGGCTACATGGACAAACTTATACTGAAACACTACGGTGCTGCTGTTAGGCCTTACTACTGCCATCTCTGTGGAAAATGCGAAACGACCTGTCCTAAGAGTGTACGAATCAGTGAGATCAACCGTTGTCTCATGTATGCCGAGGGCTACGAGAACAGTGAGCTTGCCCGTATTTCATATGGAGAAATTCCAGCAAGCCTTTCCGCAGCTGCCTGTCTAAATTGCTCGGACTGTGTTGCCAGGTGCGTGAATGGTCTCAGTATTTCGGAGAAAATGGAACGGGCGAGAAGATTACTGGCTTAAGGAAATAATGAATAAAAGCAACGAAAAACCTCTTTTTGGCAAAAGTATGATTTCTCCTTTTTGGAGAAGAAAGGCAAAGGGAGACTTTTGCAGGGCGTTCCTCCGGTAGTTCAGTTAACCTAACATTTAACCTCTTGGAGTGCAGTATGAGAACGAGCTTCCGAAAGGTACCACTATGGAGCCTCCAGAGAGACAGCAATGTCTCTTTGGGGGCCATCCCCTTGTCATCACAATACCTATAGCGAGTTATTATCAACAACAAATAAAGGAGGGTGACCATGAGAAAATCTATTTTTATACTGGGATTGAGTTTAGTTTTATTTCTTACTTTTGGAATAAGTGTTCAGGCCCAGACCAGAGAAGTGACCGCCACAAGCACTACCACCTGGTATGCTACATCAAAAATCCTTCCCATAGGAGAAGGTATGATTTACATGACTTACGAAGGTTTCGGTGTAAACATTACTGACAAGGCGGATAGTTTATTTCAGAATGCAACGGCCCGTACCCTTGGGGCAATGAAAATTGAAAAAGGTATCTACAAGGATGACCAAGGTTGGGGTGTTTTTAATCTCCAGAATGGTGATAAGGTCTTTTTTACATATAAAATGGCCGGGGAAGCAAAACCGGGTGGTATAGGTTCTGGAACCGTTACCTTCACTGGAGGCACTGGGAAAGCCGCTGGAATTCAGGGCAGTGCTGAAGCTGCTCGAACTGTGCTACGTTCAGTTGTAGAAGGAGTTGGGCAAAATTATGTTAAATCAAAGATTAGATATACACTGCCATAAAGTGAATGTTTAAATTGATGACCTTAAAGACGGCAAAACCTTTCATAGCACCCTCCAGAGGATTAACGGAAGGTGCCAACTGAAGCCTCCAAGGATATCCTTGTATCTCCTTGGAGGTTCCGAATGTTAGCTCTCAAGAAAGCACCTCACTAAGGAGGAAGAAGCGACGATAAAAGTCAGCGTGCTTTATCCAAACAAGATTGACCTCATATCAAACTTATTCGCTGCAAAGCAGACAGGAGAAAAAGACCATGTCTATTCGAAGATTTTTTATAGGTCTGGCAATTGCAGGTATCTTCGTGATTGGTAGCGGGCTGCTAGGCTCTGTTCCGCAAGCGACAGCCGAAACCTTGAATTTTAGGAATCTAGTCCATGTCACGAAGGTAGAAGCGGTTCCGATCCCCGACTCTGAAGGGCACCTAGTCCGTTTACAAGTGAGAGAGGGAGTACAAGTATTTGAGAACGGAGAGTTGGCTTGGATTAAAGCGGTCCTGTCTGGTGATATAATTAGAGGAGCAGGGCCTTTCTCCATGTACAGTACATACACTTTCCAGGATGGATCAACAATTACAACCCATACTAAAGGTAGGGTCGAGGCTACACCCGCGGCAGTTCAGACAGCGGCCAAATGGTCTGGTGAAATCATTCATGGAACGGGTCGATTCCAAGGGATCAAAGGAAAGGTAACGAGTACCAGCAAGATGCTTCCTCTAGAAAAAGGGGAACAGGCAGGAAAGTCACTTTCTGAAGGAACCATGGTCTATACCTTGCCGAGCAAGTGATTCTTTGAATTTTGGAAGGACTGAAAGAATTTTAAAAGGCCAAGTTTGACCCTAATTAATCTCGCAACCTAACGTTTAATCTTTTGGACTGTTGTATGAGAACGAACCTCCGAAAGGTACCAATATGAAGCCTCCAAAGGGCTTATGATTTCCCTTTGGAGGTGCCTTCCCTGTATTCTATCGGTACAGGAAAGTCAGTTCGCACAAACTGAAATTTCCACTTTGTGATCTCATAATGGCACACGTAGCCAAAATAAATTCTTGTCAAAGAAAGGCGACATGATGAAACGGCATTCTGATGGATTCATTTCCTGGCGAATTTTTCTCATTTCCGTTGTGGTAGCGTTTGCATGTGACTGCACGACCGTGGAGGGATTATCGCAGGTGGAGTATGATCCGCCAAGTGGACGAGGCCCAATAGTGATTCTGCTTTCCGGTGCCTCAGGTCTGGACATGTATCTCAGCTATGCGGCCGAGGTAGCCGAACTTGGCTATTATGCTGTTCTTCTGTACGGTAGAGATTTTGACCCCAAAATTGTGGGGGTCTCCGGCCAGGGTAAGTTGAGGCGTGCTATTGAGCAGGCGCAACACTCGCCGAGGGCGCTCCCGGGTAAGGTCGCAGTAATCGGTTTTTCGATGGGTGGTGGTGGTGCGCTCACGCATGCCACACGCATGCCGGATATTGTCTCCACCGTCGTCGCCTACTATCCTATGACCATGCATGTGGTGGACATGCGAACCTTTGTCGCTCAATTTCAAGTTCCGGTGCTGGTTCTGGCCGGCGAACGGGATCGTTATCAAAATTGTTGTCTGATCGAATCCATGAGGGCCATGGAGGCTGCGGCGAAGGGGAGTAGAGCGCCATTCGAACTTGTGATCTACCCGAATGCGGGTCACGCCTTCACCTGCGTAAACACCTCTGCTTATAAACCTGAAGACTCAGCTGATGCATGGCAGCGCACGAAAAAGATGCTTAGCCAGCATCAACCCCTACGTTAATCCGATCTTCCGCCGAGAAACCAGGCGGTAAACGGAGAAAACAAACCTCACACTGTGGCATCCGGAGAAGCCGGTCCATTCGACTTAAATAAGGAGGTTTGCATTATGAAGCGATTAGCGTTTCTTGTCGTTGCTACAACCATCTTTCTCGGTTGTACCCAGTCAGTGCAACCAACGAAAGCAGATCCGGCAAACCTTCAGTATGTAGAGGGGGTCATCCAGAGTGTATCAGGCAAAGAAGTTCTTCTCTTGTTAAAGCTGCCGGATTTTGGAAAAGCA
>Ga0326726_10002190_pt1 | contig 18005 bp, 11 predicted proteins | sample MHFenrmetagenome_2_FD_207603 | JGI IMG/M metagenome (GOLD analysis project Ga0326726, IMG submission 207603) | Lab enriched peat soil microbial communities from Michigan Hollow, Ithaca, NY, United States - MHF15MN | ecosystem: Environmental > Terrestrial > Soil > Wetlands > Peat | place: USA... | reverse complement strand
AAGCCCGTGAAGTTCCGGTCGTAGTTCTGAATCGTGCCTTGCGTCGTGGTGCCGGCCGGCTGCGCTTGCGTGTCGATGAGGAACTGGTTCGTGGTGATCGCTTTTTCGTTGCTGTACCGGTTGTCGACGCCGAAGTTCGCGTGCATCGTGAACGACGGCGTCGCCTGGAACGTCAGCGACTGCGACGTCTGGAATTGTCTCGCGAACACGCGGTAGTTCTCTTCGCTTTCCGCCTTGTCGACGAACGCCTTGAGCTTCGCGAAGTCGGCGTCACTCATGTCGTCGATGTTGGGACTGAACCCGAACGCGCTCGACCGCCCGCCCTCGATGAACCAGAGCGATTGGTAGCCGCCCGAGTTTCCGTTGCGGAAGCGCGGGACATCGCTCTGGTTGTAGGAGAACGATCCCTGGTAGCGGCCCTTCGAGCCAATGTCCGCACCCAGCCCGTTGCGGAAGCCCAGCGCGCTGTTGTCGCCGTAGACGCGATGGCTCTGGCTGGCGCGCGCGTTCCCCGAGAAGCTGTACGTGAGCGCGTTCACACCGCCGTCGATCCCCGCGGAGTACTGCTGCGTCGCGCCGTTCCGGTAGAGGAGATCGTCGGTCCGCTTGAAGTAGTGGAACTGGGAGATGGGCGTGTCGTAGCCGGTGCGGATCTCGAAGAACCCCTTCGTGGCGCCGGGCACGCCTTTCTTGCTGAAGATCTGGATGACGCCGTTCGCCGCGTCCGACCCGTAGATCGTGGTCGCGGCGCCGCCCGGGATGAACTCCACGTGGTCGATGTTCTCGAGCGGCAGGTCCGCGATCGCGCTCGTCGCCGCGCCATCGTACTTCGCGCCGGAGATGTTCAGGCTCTGCGTCGCGGCCGTGTTCAGGTTGTCCACCCGAACGCCATCCACGTAGATCACCGGCGTCGAGTTCTTGTTCACCGAGTTGACGCCGCGCGTGCGGATGATCGACGTCGTCCCTTCCTGGCCGGACGTCAGTTTGATTTCCGCGCCCGGCAGGTTCGTCTGCAGCAGCTCGTCGAGACGCTTCGCCGGAGACGCATCGATCGTCTCGCTCGAGACGACGTCGACGGTCGTGGCGATCCGCCGCTTGGCGATCTCGCCGCCCTGTCCCGTCGTGACGACTGCATCCAAATTCGCGGGCTGCACGACCAACGGGAGATCCAATGTCGCGGTCTGCCCGGCCGCCACGGAGATCGTCGCGGCTTTCGCGGCGTAACCGATCATGCGGACGTTGACGGTCTTGGTCCCCGCCGGAACGTTGGTCAGACGGTACCGGCCGTCGCGGTCCGTCCTGGTTCCGATACGCGCGTCGATGTACACCTGCGCGTTGGGGATGGGTTGCTCGGTGCGGCTATCCGTCACACGGCCGACGATGGTCCCAACGGCCTGGGCATGGAGCGGCGCAACCCAGAGGAGTGCTCCAATGGCACTGAGCCAGAACGTGGGACAGCGAGGTCCTCGATTCATCGAATGGCTCCTTGATTGAAGGCAACACGCCGAAGCAGTCGATCGTGCGCAGATCAAGCGACGCGCGACGGGAGTCGGTCTCTACATCGGAGGTGACTCCGCCCGTTGGACGGGGACGAGAATGGGACCACAGGGCTGCGTGTCAATACGAACAGTCGTCGTGTTCCGTTGACCTACGCGTGACCTACGCGCTTTCCGTCAGCTCCAGGATCGACAGCGCGAGCACCTTCGTCGCATTCACGAGATCGTCGATGCCGCAGTACTCGTCGGGTTGATGGGCGAGGTTGAGAATGCCCGGGCCGTACGCCACGCAATTCGGTACCCCGGCGATACGATCGACGTGCTTCTGATCGTAGGTGCCGGGGCTGGCGGACAGAGTGGCGGGACGGCCGAGCACCTCGTGCACCGTGCGCTCGAGCGACGACACCACCGACGCGCCGTCGGGCGTGCGCACCGGGTGCACGACCATCAGGTCGCGCAGCTCGTAGACGAGCTGCGGCGTCTCTCTGGCGGCGCGCTCGAGCAGCGCCACGATCTCGGCGCGGGTCGCGTCGAACCCTTCTTCGACGAGGAAGCGCCGGTCGAACACGGCGCGGCACAGATCGGCGACGCACGGCGTCTGAATGCCGTCGATCGGCTGACCGCCCGCAACGCCGTTGATGTTGATCGTTCCGTGCCGCGCGCCTTCGGGCTCCACCGGAACGGCGGTCGTGCGCGCGGAGATCGCGGGCTTGAGGTTGCGTCGGATCTCGTCGAGGATGACCCCCATGTGCTCGATGGCGCTGACGCCGAGGAACGGCATGCAGCCATGGCCGATGCGGCCGCGCGTCGTGACCTCGAACCAGTACACGCCCCGGTGACCGATGGTGATCCGATCGGCGTTGGTCGGCTCGGTGATGATGACGGCGTCCGTGCGTTCCGCGCTCAGGCGTCCGTGCTGCGCCAGCCACGCCATCCCCGCGAATCCGCCGCTCTCTTCGTCGACCGTGCCACTGATCTCGACGGACCCGTTCAGCTCGAGTCCGGCGCGGCGGATCGCTTCCGCGGCGTAGACCGCGGCCGTGATTCCCGCCTTCATGTCGCTGGTGCCGCGTCCGTAAATGCGGCCGTCTCTCACCTCACCGCCAAACGGGTCGACGGTCCACCCCGACCCGACCGGGACGACGTCGAAGTGCCCGTTCAGGTGAACCAGTGGACGTAGCGAACGCCCACGCCGGAGACCCACCACGTTGATGCGCGGGTATGCCGCGGTGTGTTGAGGACTCCCCTCCGCCGCGAGGTACTCGACCTCGAAGCCGCACTGGTCGAGACGATCTCCGATCAGGCGCGCGCAGTCCTCGTACGCTTCACCCGGCGGATTGACCGTTGGAATGCGGATCATCTCGGCCGTGAAGTCGACCATTTCGTCGGCCGCGGCCTCGATCGCCGCGAAGACGCGCTCGGCGTGACGAGCAGTCGCGCTGAACGCGCGATCGGCGTGCCGCGTAGTCGTAGGCATCGGCTATAATCCGGACAACCCGCTATGTTGTCAACCGCGCCTGGGTCAGTTACGATCGGGCCGCGCTCGCCCAGGCGGGCTTGCCCGGGTTCAGCCGAAACGCCGATCTCCGCGGGCTTTAGACTTTTCTAACGAGACCGAATGGGGTACCTCGCGCTGTTGATTGCGTACTCGGCGGCCCAACTCGCGTTGGGGGTCTGGGTCGCGCGACGCGTCAAGACGTCGAGCGACTTCTTCGTCGCGGGGCGCACGCTGGGCCCGGGGTTGATCTTCGCCACGACGCTCGCGGCCAACATCGGGGCGGGATCGACCGTCGGGGCGACCGGGCTCGGATATCGCGATGGGCTCGCCGCGATCTGGTGGGTGATGTCCGCCGGGATCGGGTCGGTCATCCTGGCGTTCTGGATCGGTCCGGCGATTCGCCGCGTCGCCGCGGAGCAGGACCTCAAGACCGTCGGCGATTATCTCGAGTTCCGCTACGGGATTGTCGTCCGCACGGTCATCGCGGCGCTGCTCTGGATCGGCAGCGTCTTCATCCTCGCGGGCCAGCTCATCGCGATCGCGTTCATTCTGAACGCGATCGTGGGCATCCCGAAGGAAGTCGGCTGCCTCATGGGCGGTCTCCTCATCACGATCTACTTCACGGCCGGCGGACTCCTGACCTCCGCGTACGTGAACGTCGTTCAGCTGACGGTCAAGCTCGTCGGATTCGCCGTTGCCCTTCCATTCGCGCTCTCGGCGGCCGGCGGATGGCACGCGGTGCGCGCGCTCCAACCGACGGCGGCCTACTGGAATCCGTGGAGCGGCGGAGCGTCGGGCTTGGTCTACCTCGCGATGCTCGGCCCTGCCTTCGTCGTGGCGCCGGGACTTCTGCAGAAGATCTACGGCGCGCGCGACACGCACGCCGTGCGCGTCGGCGTCGGCCTGAACGCGTTTGTGCTCATGGTCTACGCGTTCGTTCCCGTGGTGCTCGGCATGATCGCGCGTGTGCGGTTCCCCGATCTTCCGCAGCACGAGCTGGCGTTGCCGACGCTGCTCCGGTTCGGCGTGCCGGCCGCCGTCGGCGCGCTGGGGCTGGCCGCCGTGTTCTCCGCGGAGCTCAGCGCGGCCGATGCCGTCCTGTTCATGCTGACGACGTCGCTGTCGCAGGACTTCTATAAGCGTTTCCTGAATCGCGCCGCGACCGACGCCCAGATGCTGTGGGTCACGCGCGTGACGGCCGTGATCGCCGGCGCGCTCGGCGTGGCGGTCGCGCTCGTCGCCGCCGGCGTCATCGACGCGCTCAGCATCTTCTACACGATCATGGGCGTGAGTCTCTTCGTTCCGATCGTCGCCGGTCTGTTCAGCGGCCGCGCGACGACCGTGGACGCGCTGGCCGCCATCACGACCGGCATCGCGATCGTCGGCGGCCTGCGGGTGTGGCACGGGGGCCGGCCGGTGGGCGGCTTCACCCCGGCGATGGCGGGACTCGCCGGAGCGATCATCGCGTTCGTCGTCGTCCAATCGTTCAGGCGGGCGCTGGGTGGCGCGAACGGCCCAACGAACACCGCCTTACAACCCAACGCTGACTAACGGAGCCTCATGGCGAGCAAGGGAATCTTCGATCTCACGGGCAAGGTCACGGCCGTCATTGGTGGCGCGTCCGGAATTGGTGAAGCGGTGACGATTGGCGCCGTGAACATGGGCGCGACGGTGGTGTGCCTCGACATCAAGCAGGAGGCCGCGGCAAGCGTTGCGGCGCGAGCCGGCGGCTCGACCGAGGCCGGCACAGTCGACATTCGGGACGCTGCGGCGGTCGATCAAGCGCTCGCCGGCATTCTGAAGAAGCACGGCCGCCTCGACATCGTGATCTGTACGCCGAGCATCAACGTGCGCAAGAAGATCCTCGACTACCAGGACGAAGAGCTGTCGCGCGTGCTCGACGTGAACATCAAGGGGAACTTCAACGTCCTGCGCGCGGCGGGGCGGATTATGGTCGGCCAGCGGCGCGGCAGCATCGTGCTGTTCTCGTCGATCCGGTCGCTCGTCGTCGAGCCCGGACAGGCCGTGTACTCGGCGACCAAAGCCGGGATCCTGCAGCTGGTGCGCGGCGGCGCGTGCGAATTCGGGCCGTTCGGCGTGCGAGTGAACTGTGTGGGCCCCGGCGTGATCGAGACGCCGCTGACCGCCCCGATCAAATCCAACAAGGAGTGGTTCGACGCGTACGCGGCCAAGAACGCGTTCAACCGATGGGGCAGCCCCGAGGAGATGGTCGGCCCGACGCTCTTCCTCGCCTCGGACGCCGCGAGCTACGTGACCGGCACGATCCTCTACGCCGATGGTGGCTGGCTGGCACAGGACGGACGATTTACGCCGCCCGGCATGTGATGCCGACCACGTTTCGAATTGCGGTGATCGCTGGAGACGGAATCGGCCGCGAAGTGATTCCGGCCGGCCTCGCTGCGCTCGAAGCGGCGACCCGCGGCGACGACGTGCGGCTGGCCTTCACGGAATTCTCATGGGGCTGCGAGTTCTACGAGCGCCACGGCCGGATGATGGACGAGGACGCGCTCGATCGGCTCGCGAAATTCGACGCCATCTACCTTGGCGCGATCGGCGCGCCGGCGGTGCCCGACCACATCGCCATCTGGGACCTGATTCTGCCGATCCGGCAGCGGTTCGATCAGTATGTGAATCTCCGCCCAATGCGGCTGCTGCCCGGCCTCGCGTCTCCGCTGGCCAACCGAACCCCGGCCGACATCGACATGGTCTGTGTCCGCGAGAATTCCGAGGGCGAATACGCCGGCGCGGGCGGGCGGATTCATCGCGGAACGCCGAATGAAGTCGCCGAACAGACCGGGATCTTCACGCGCCGTGGCATCGAGCGCATCGTCCGGTACGCGTTCCAGATCGCGGCAGCCCGGCCGCGCAACATGCTGGCGAGCGCGACCAAGTCGAACGCGCTGCAGCACTCGATGGTGCTGTGGGACGAGGTTGCCGAGACGGTTCGTGCGGACTTTCCGTCGGTGGCGTTCCGCAAGTATCACGTCGACGCGCTGGCCGCGCGCATGGTGACGAATCCCGCCAGCGTCGACGTGATCGTCGCGTCGAATCTCTTCGGCGACATTCTCACCGATTTGGGATCCGCGATCTCCGGCAGCTTGGGCGTAGCGCCCGGCGCAAACATCAACCCGGAGCGCACCTATCCGTCGATGTTCGAACCGATTCACGGATCGGCGCCGGACATCGCGGGGAAGGGCATCGCCAACCCGATCGGCGCAATCTGGGCCGGCGCCATGATGCTCGATCATCTCGGGCGCCGCGATCTCCATGACCGGATCGTCGCGGCCATCGAGCGCGTCGTCGCCCGCGGCACGGTGCGGACGCCGGACCTCGGCGGAAAGGCAACGACGACGGAGCTGGCCGACGCGATCACGCGCGAGATCGCCGCGTGACGCTCATCCTCGCCGCACGCGCGCGGCCCATCGCATGACGAAAGAGAGCCTCCATCCCTCCGACAACGGCCGGATGCAGGCAGGCCTCTCGGCGTTTCCGCCGGCGGAGCGATGGGACGATTGGGTCGAGCGTGGCCGGCACTATAGCCTGGTCGCGACGACGTGCTTCAACTGCGAGGCCGCGTGCGGGCTCGTCGCCTACGTCGATCAGGAGACGCGCGAGGTCCGGAAGTTCGAGGGCAATCCGTATCACCCCGGAAGCCGCGGGCGCAACTGCGCCAAAGGTCCGGCGACCCTCAACCAGATTCACGACCCCGCACGGATCCTGTTTCCGTTGCGCCGAGCGGGCGCGCGCGGTGAGGGGAAGTGGGAGCCCGTGACCTGGGACGAGGCCTTGGATGATCTCGCCGGACGCATTCGGCGCGCGATCGCGAATGGTGAGCCCAACAAGGTGATGTACCACGTCGGCCGGCCCGGCGAGGATGGCTACACCGAGCGCGTGCTCGCCGCGTGGGGCGTCGATGGCCACAACAGCCACACCAACATCTGCTCGTCGGGTGCACGCGCGGGTTACGCGTTCTGGATGGGCATGGACCGGCCGAGTCCCGATTACGCGAACGCCAAATGCATTCTCCTGATCTCGGCGCACCTCGAGAGCGGGCACTACTTCAATCCGCACGCGCAGCGCATCATCGAGGCGAAGCAGCGCGGCGCCACGATCATCGTGATGGATCCGCGGCTCTCCAACACGGCGACCCACGCCGACCACTGGCTGCCGACCTATCCGGGCAGCGAGGTGGTCGTGCTGCTTGCGATCGCGAACGTGCTGATTCAGGAGAGGCTCTACGACCGCGAGTTCGTACGTCGTTGGGTGAACTGGGAGGAGTATCTCCGCGCGGCTCGGCCCGGCGATGCCGTGTCGTTTGAGCACTTCGCGGGCGAGCTGGAGCGGCTCTACGCGGACTACACGCCGGAGCGCGCCGAACGGGAAGCAGGCGTGCCGGCGGCGACGTTGGTCGAGGTGGCGCACGCGATCGCGCACGCTGGAACAGCGTTCAGCGCGCACAACTGGCGCGCCGCGGCGGCGGGAAACCTGGGCGGGTGGATGACAGCTCGCTGCGTGTTCTTTCTCAACGTGTTGACCGGGAGCGTGGGAACGCCGGGCGGCACCGTGCCCAACTCGTGGACGAAGTTCGTGCCCGCGCCGCACGCGCGGCCGCCGCATCCCACGACATGGAACGAGCTGACCTGGCCGAAGGAGTATCCGCTCGCGTTCTTCGAGATGAGCTTTCTGCTACCTCACTTCCTTAAAGAAGGGCGCGGGGCGTTGGACGTGTACTTCACCCGCGTCTACAACCCGGTCTGGACCAACCCGGACGGGTTCTCGTGGATGGAGGTGCTGCGCGACGAGTCGATGATCGGCCGGCACGCCGCGCTCACACCTGTGTGGAGCGAGACCGCGCTGTTCGCCGACTACGTGCTTCCGGTCGGACTCGGCAGCGAGCGGCACGATCTCGCCAGCTTCGAGACCCATGCGGGCAGCTGGGTCGGGTTTCGCCAGCCGGTAAAGCGCGTCGTCGAGGAGCGCCGCGGTGCGGCCGTGACCGACACGCGCGACGTCAATCCCGGGGAGGTGTGGGAGGAGAACGAGTTCTGGATCGAGCTGTCGTGGCGAATCGATCCTGACGGCGCAATGGGCATTCGCCGGCACTTCGAGTCGCCATATCGCGTTGGTGAGAAACTTCGCATCGACGAATACTATCGGTGGATTTTCGAGAACTCCGTGCCAGGCCTTCCTGAGGCCGCCGCCGCGGAGGGGCTCTCCCCGCTGGAATACATGCGGAAGTACGCCTCGTTCGAGATCCCGATCGGCGCATATGGCCGGCACGAGGCGAACGTCGCCGCGGAGGAGATGGCGGAGGCGGTGGTGGACGCGGCGACGAAGCGCGTGTTCACGGCGCGCCCGCCGGCGCCATCCTCCAACATCGCGCCGATGCCGGCGCCGCCGCCCGACGCGGCCGGACGACGCGCCGCCGGCGTGATGGTGGACGGCGTCGCCCTTCGCGGATTTCCCACGCCGTCGGGCAAGCTCGAGTTCCATTCGTCGACCTTGGCCGACTGGGGCTGGCCCGAGCTGGCCATCCCGACCGACGTGGAGAGCCACATCGCACCGCGGGCGCTGGACGCCGCGGCCGGCGAAGTCGTGCTGATCCCGACGTTCCGCCTCCCGATGCTGATCCATACGAGATCTGGCAATGCGAAATGGCTCAACGAGCTCGCGCACACCAATCCGCTCTGGATCCACACGTCCCACGCCGCGAAGCTCGGCGTCGAGGTCGGCGACCTCCTGCGCGTCACGACCGACATCGGATATTTCGTCGTGCCGGCGTGGGTCACCGAGGGCATTCGTCCCGGCGTCCAGGCCGGCGCCGGGGCCCGGCGGAATGCGGCGCCCGTACTGGCTGTTGCGACCGTTGCGGCCCGCGGCGCACGCATACGTGATTGCCGCGGACCGCGACTCTTCCGCGCCCGGCGACGCCCTGTAGTTTCTGAGAGCCAATTGCCGGAGTTGTGTCGATCGTGCGTCGAGCCTTTTTCCCGCGTGTGACGCGAGCGTCAGCGCGTGTGCTGTTCGTGATGCTCGTTCTGGGAGCGGCGTGTCAGTCCGCGCAGCATCCCGCGCCGGGGGTCGTCCTCGCGCCCGGCGCCGGCGTCGTGAGCGCGTCGTCCGCGGCCGCGATCGCCGCCGCCGACGCGGCAGCGCGGGCGTTCGCTCCGGCAGACGTCGAGTTCATGCAGGGCATGATTCCGCACCATGCGCAGGCGGTGATCATGGCGCGGTGGGCGGTCACGCACGGCGCGCGCGCCGACGTCAAGATTCTCTGCGAGCGAATCGTGATCGCGCAAACGGACGAGATCCGCATGATGCGCCGTTGGCTCGCCGAGCGCGCGCAGGACGTGCCAGACTCCATGTCCACGCGACACACGATGAGAATGGGCGGCATGGTGCACGAGATGTTGATGCCCGGCATGCTCACCGACGAGCAGATGGCCGCGCTCGACAAGGCGCGCGGCTCGGCGTTCGACCGCCAGTTTCTCACCGGGATGATCGCCCATCACCAAGGGGCGATCGACATGGTGCGGGAGCTACTCAGCCACGGCGACGCCGGTCACGACGAGACGGTGTTCCGGTTCGCGTCCGACGTCGACGCGGATCAGTCGGCGGAGATTCACAAGATGCAGTTGATGTTGGAGACGGTTCCGTAGTGCAGAACGTCATCCCGAGGTTCACATGAGCTCCACTCGAAGCTTCTTCGCTGCCCCGCTGGCGCTGGCCCTGACCGCGTGCTCGCAGTCCTCCAACGTCGCCTCCGTCGTTGCGGCCGGCGGCCCCATGCCGGCGAGGCCCGGGACCACGATCAGCGGCGACGTTCCGCTCACGAGCTCACCACCGTTCCGGTACCCGGCGAACGCGCCGGTGGCCAAACCGGATCCACGAATCGGTCTCAAGCCGGGTGCGTCCGCGGAAGAGGCAGGGTCGGCTGCATGGAATATGCGGCTGTTGTCGAACACGCCGGCGTCGAATGGGTTCACCGGCCGCGGCGCCACGGGCTCGGACCTCGCCTTCACGGGGAAGTACGCCATTCAAGGCAACTATCGCGGCTTCCAGATCTGGGACATCTCCAACCCGCGCGCGCCGCAGCTCGTCGTCGGATTTCTCTGCCCGGCAAGCCAGGGCGATCCGTCGGTCTACCGGAACCTGGTCTTCATCTCCGGTGAATCCAACGGCTCACGCAACGACTGCGGGTCGACGAACATCACCGATACGGTGAGCATGGACCGGTTCCGCGGCGTGCGCATCATCGACATCTCGGACATGGCGCATCCGAAGGTCGTGACGAACGTGCAGACCTGCCGTGGATCGCACACGCACACGCTCGTCACCGATCCGAGGGACCGGGACAACATCTATGTGTACGTCTCCGGGTACGCGGGCGTGCGGTCCGCCACCGAGGTGTCCGGGTGCATGAACGCGCCCGCGGGCGACTCGTCGAGCGCGCAATTCCGCATCGAGGTGATCAAGGTTCCGCTGGCGCATCCGGAGCAGGCGAAGGTGGTGAACTCTCCACACCTGCTCGCCGACTTGCGCGGCCGAACGGTGCATGCGCCGCCTCCGTCGGACACGGGCGCGCGTGGCGGTCGCGGTTTCGGTCGTGGCGGACGAGGCGCTGGCCGCGGCGGAGATTCGACGGCCGCGGGCGGGCGAGGCGGCGCCGGTGCTGACTCCGCGGCCGCGGCGCCGGCGGGCGGTCGGGGTGGGCGTGGCGGTGGCGGCGGCGGACGAGGCAACGGCATCGGCCAGAGCGGCTGCCATGACATCACGACGTATGCGGCGATCGGGTATGCCGGCGGCGCGTGCGCCGGCTACGGTCTCGTCTTCGACATCCGCGATGCGAAGAACCCCAAGCGACTCCTCTCGGTCGCCGACTCGAACATGTCCTTCTGGCACTCGGCGACGTTCAGCAACGACGGCACGAAGCTGCTCTTCTCCGACGAGTGGGGCGGCGGCTCTCAGCCGCGGTGCCGCGTGACGGACAAGCTCGAGTGGGGGGGCAATGCAATCTTCACCATCGAGAACGGCGCGCTGCAATTCAAGAGTTATTACAAGATGCCCGCGCCGCAGGCCGACAACGAGACATGCACGGCGCATAACGGCTCGCTGATCCCGATTCCGGGCCGCGACGTCATGGTGCAGGCGTTCTATCAAGGCGGCGCCACGGTGTTTGACTGGACCGATCCGTCGCATCCGATCGAGATCGCGTTCTTCGACCGCGGACCGGGCGGTGGATACTGGTCCACCTATTGGTACAACGGCGTCATCGTGTCATCGGACGAGCAGCGCGGACTCGACGTGCACGAGCTGACGGCGAGCCCGTATCTATCGCAGAACGAGATCGACGCGATGAAGACGGTGCAGCTCGATCAGTTCAACGCCCAGGAGCAGGTCCACTTCGTGTGGCCGCCGAGCTTCGCGCTGGCGCGCGCGTATCTCGACCAGCTCGAGCGGAACGGCGGCCTCGCCGCGGCGAAGATCGCGTCGGTCCGGAACGACCTCACGTCCGCCGAGCGCACGTCGGGATCGGCGCGCAGCGCGGCGCTGTCCGCGCTCGCGTCCCAGCTCGCGGGCGACGAGTCGGGCGCCGCGGACAAAGGTCGCGTGCAGCTCCTGCAGCACGCGGTGGAGGCGCTCTCGAAGGCGAGGTAGCTGGGCCGGCTCCGCGCGGTTCTACTCGGGTGACGACGGCATCTTCAGCTTGACCTCGCGGTAGCCCGCGGGGGTGTCGAACGTCGCCGGCGGCACCGCGCCACGGGTGATGGTCTTCACTTCGTCGTTCACCGACAGCAGCGTGGCCTGCTTCGGTTGCGGGTCCGTCTTTTCGGCGGGCTTCTTGTTCGCGTTGTCGGCCGCCGACTTGAGCGCGCCCATCAGACCCCTGAACCCGCCGCCCTTCGGCTTGTCGTCTTTCTTCGCGCTGTCCGCGGCAGCCGCGGCGCCGGCATCGCCCAGTACGAGCTGCCGGTCGAACGTCATCCCGGCCGGCACCACCGCCACGTAGGTCACGCTCCGCAACGCGACGCCCGGCACCTTCGCCAGCTCTTTTCCAGCTGCCTCGAAGCCGGTCTTGATGCGCGGATCGCTGGAGAACGCGGCCTGCAGGCCTTCGACCGTCGGCCGGAACGTCTGTCCGACTTTTTGCGCGTAGGCACGCTGGAACTCCGCGAGCGCCGCGATCTGCGGCGCGTCGTTCGACCGCCATTGATCGATGAGAAAGACCATGCTCCCCACCTGCTCCGTCTTCTGACCTTCCGGCGTCGCCTCGGCCTCTATGGTAATCGTGAGGAAGACACGCTCGGCGTCATACCCGGCGACCTTCGCGTGTTCGCCCGGGCGGTCGACCGCGACCTTGTAGTTGACGGTCACGCTGTCCTTGCGTGCCTTGGGATCCTTCGCCTGCTCCGCTTTGGCCTTCTGCGCATTCGCGCGCGCCGACTCGGTCGCCTGCTGCATGGCGGTCGCCATCTCGTCGAACGTGAACGACGTATACGTCTTCTGTTTGTGATCGACGCTCGTGAAGCGCCCGGCGTCCGCATCGATGATGGTCGCGGTGTTCTCGGACTCGACGCGCATCTTGTGTCCGGCGACGGACGTCGTGGTCTGAATGTCGTGCATGTTCGCGCCGCCCAACTTGGCGCCAATGCTGACGACCGTCCCGAGCGATCCGTAGAAGTGGACGTTCGATACGCTCTGGACGACGACGCCCTGCGCGGCGAGGACGGACGGCAGCAGCGTCGCGGCGGCGACGAAGGGACGAATGCGGGGACGCATGGAATCTCCGGGGCTGGGAGCGAGATCCAATCTGCGCTGGCCGGGCCGACCGCGCATCGGCGTAGATCACGCAACTCGGCCCGGGGCGAGTTCGCGATGCGACCCAAAGCTAACCGAGCCCAACCGTCGGGCTCGGGGGTGGCTTGGTTCCCCGGCAGAACCCGTCCTACTTCCAGCCGTCGATCTTCGTCAGCGCGATGGCCTGATCGTACGTCGCGAGACGGCCGGCGGCGAACGCGTCCAACGACGCGCGAATTGGCGCGATGCCGGACGTCAGCGACCCGCCGACGGATACGCGGATGCCGCCGCCCGGCGTGATCAGGTTGCGGCGGAACGGCGATCCCGCGCGCGACGAGGAGTCGCGGGAGCGAAGGCCGAGCAGGCTGTCGAGCTGTGCCCGCATCGCGCTATCGTCGCGCGCCCGGAGTCCTCGAAAAACCTGCAGCGGGCTCACGCGCATACCGCTGGAATCCACCCGGCGCGTCGTCACCGCGGCGCCGGTGCTGTCGGTGGTGGTCGTCCAGACGATGCTCACGCCGCCGCTGTCGACCACCCGAACGCTGTACGCGCTCGAGGAACTACCGGTCAGGCCGCCGCTCAAGATCGACATCGCGCCGCCGATGAACGGATCGCCAAAGGCCGGCACCGACCGGATGAACGCGCTCGTCGTGTCGACAGGCAGCGTCTTCACGTTCTCGTAGAATCGCCCGGCGTCGCCGGCGCCGCGAAAGAGGTACTGCTCGACGTTGGACAGATAGAACGCCGTCACCGTGCCGCCGCGCTGGCGCAGGTACTCGCCCACGCTTCGAATTGCCTTGGGCCCGGCAAAGTCACCGACGACGGGAACGATGAGGTTCTTTGCGTGAAGCGCGCGAACGGCTTGATAGTTCTCCTCACTGGCGAGAAACGCCATGTTGACGCCGGCGGCGTTCGTGAGACTCTGGATGTCGCCATAGGTGGCGTACATCGAGCCGAACCTCGATCCGCCCATCCGGTAGCCGTAGTTGATGTCCGGGCCCGCCTCGAAGAACGAGACATACACGTGGGTGATCGATTGCTCATCGTCGGCGGTGAGTGCGAATCCGTGCGTGTGCTCGAGCCGGTCGAGGATCGTCCGCCGATTTGCGCCGTACGCCGAATCGTTCTCGTGCGCCGACCCGATCGCGGCGAACAGCTCGGCGGGCTTGGCCGATCTCGGCGGCGACAGGGACAGCGGGCGCGAGAAGAGCAGCGACAGGAACTCGGCTCGCGTGGGGGCGAGCTCGAACAGCGCTTTGTACATCAGATGCGCCATCGCGTTCTGTCGCCGGATGTCGAAGATCACCGCCATCCGCGGCTTCAGGTTCGCGATGTACGTGAAGTTCTGCTCGGGGCCGACGCCGAGGTACACGCCGTTTGGCGTGAGGGTGTGCTGCAGCGTGGGAATGACGTGCTGGTACGTCTGCTCGTTGGAGACGAAGTTCTCCGAGACGAAGGAGCCGCCCTCCTCGGACATCGTGGTGAAGAATTGCCAGAACTCGCGGTCGGTGAGCGAGTCGGGCATGGCGCGCTTGAGCTGCGCGCGAGCGCTGAGTGGCGCCGCGAGCGTGGCGACGACGGCTGCGACGAGCAGTGCGGCCCGGCGAATGGAGAGCATGGGATAGGGGCGGCCCGAGAGAGAAGACACGGCGGCGACAAGTGCCGGCTGAACCATATTGTCTGACACTCGACTGCCGCGCGAGGGTTGCTGCGCGGCATGAGCCCGCCAATACCGCGGCGCCAAATGCAAGAACGTCCGGCCTTTCGGCCGGACGTTCCGTCCCGGTTCGTCGCAGGGTGCATCATCGCTCCGGCGTCTTCACGCTATCCGGCTTGGCGCCCCCCTTCGCCATCAGGCGCGTCCGCCGCGCGTCCTGAATCTCCTGGTTGAACGACGACGCCAGCGCGCTCACATCGACGGTCGTCGTGTCACCGGTCGACTTTCCCTCGACGCGCGCCAGGCTGCGCGTCGCCTTCGTGTAGGTGCTGTCCGCCGTGAGCGCGGCGCGATACGCATCGGCCGCGGCCCGCGGGTGTCCCGTGCGCTCGAGCGCGACGCCCAGGTTGTTGGCGAACGCCGGCGATTCCGGACGGAGCTCGACGGCGCGGGCCAGCGGCGGCAGCGCTTCCTCATAGCGACCCTGGTCGATCAGCAGCAGACCAAGGTTGTTCATCGACCAACTGTCGGCCGGATCGAGCGACAGCGCGACGCGGAACGACGTCATCGCGGAATCGCGCTGGCCGCGAGCCGTCTGCACGCGTCCCATCATGCGGCGTGCCTCGGCCGACCCGGTGTCGAGCTGGATCGCCGTGCCGACGCGGACGAACGCATCGTCGACGCGTCCCTGATCGAGCAGCACGCGACCGAGGTTGAGCAGCGTCTTCACGTTCGTGGAGTCGAGCGTGAGCGACTGCTCGAACGCGGCACGCGCCTTCTCCAGATCTCCGGACTTCCACGCCGAGAGGCCGAGCATGTAGTGGCCGAAGGCGTTCTTCGGATGACGCTGGACGTAGTCGTCGAACGACGCCGCTGCCTCGCGGTAGTGGTGCTTGTCGTACGCGTCCTGCGCCGACGCGAACGTCACGGTTTGCTGAACGACGTGAGGGGTGACTTCGCCCGCGGCGGTCGGCTGCGCGGTCGGGACCTTCGACGTCGTGTCGGTCTTGGTCTTGTCGCGGCCCGCGTTGCAGGCGATGGCCACGCCCATCACAACCACGAGGCAGACGGCGAACACGAACGGTCCGCGGTTGGAATGGTCGATTCGGGAAAAGCGGTCGGCGCGGTACATACATCCTCCTTTGGTGATGCACCCCCTCGGGGGTGCGGGGTTGGTGACATCGATGGCCCTGCGTAAGGGCAAGCGGATGTCCCAACCGATCGAGGAGTCGGCGCGCGAGCTAACCGCGTGTGGTTCAACGATCTGGCAATGCCGTGAGCTCCGTCCGGCCGGACGGTCGTGTTCAAACGGACACGGTTTTTTCAGGGGCGGTGTGTCCAGACGGACACGCCCGGGTCAGCGGCTGCTCAACCCGTGCCGGCGCATGATCTTGAGGAGGCTGGCGTGGTCGGCCAGCCCGAGCTCCTGCGCCGTCTTGGTGATGTGCCACTCGTTGCGCTCGAGCGCGGCGACGATGATCTGTCGCTCCGCTTCCGCCTTTCGCTCCAAGAACGTGCGCGGCTCGTGGGCGCGCTGCGGCAGCGGCGCGCCTTCCACGATCTCCGCTGGCACGTGGCCGGCGCCGATCTGGTCGCCGTCGGCGGCGATGAGCATTCGCTCAATGACGTTCCGGAGCTCGCGGACGTTGTTCCGCTTCCAGTCGTACGCCGCGAGCAACTCGAGGGCGTCGGCCGTGATCGACTTCCGTCGCATGCCGAACCGTTCACACGTCGCCGCGAGCATGTGCTCGACCAGCTCGGGGAGGTCGGAGAGCCGGTCACGCAGCGGCGGAACGTGAAGCACGTGCACCGCGAGACGAAAGAGCAGATCCTGCCTGAAGCGACCCGCGGCGACGTCCTTCTCCAGCTCGCGATGCGTGGCGGCGATCACGCGCGCCGGGACGGCGATGGGATGCGTCGCGCCCACGCGCACGACCTGCCGTTCCTCGAGCACGCGCAGCAGCTTGGCCTGCGCGGCCGCAGGCAGCTCGCCGATCTCGTCCAGGAAGAGCGTGCCTTTGCCCGCCGACTCGAATGCGCCCTTGCGCGTCGCGTTAGCGCCGGTGAACGCGCCGCGCTCGTGGCCGAACAGCTCACTCTCGATGAGACTCTCGGCGAGCGCCCCGCAGTTCACGGCGACGAACGGTTCGCGTGACTTGCCGCTCAGACGATGCACGTCGCGCGCGACGAGCTCCTTGCCCGACCCACTCTCGCCGACGATGAGCACGGTGCTCGGAATGGGCGCCACGCGGGCAATCGCATCCTTGAGCTTCTTCATTGCGGGGCTGGTGCCGCGGAGCGCCGTGTCTTCCGCCGAGTAGCGACGCAGCTCGGACACTTCCGTGAGCAGCAGATGCCGCTCGACCGCGTTCTCCACCTCGCGCGCGACGCGTTCGACGGCGTCGGCCTTATCGACGAACGAATACGCGCCGAGCCGGATGGCCTGGGCGCAGCGGTCGTAGCTCCCCGTGCCCGTGTAGACGACGACCGGCGTGTCGAGTCCGCGCTCGCGCATCGCGCGCAGCACGGCGAAGCCGTCTTTGCCCGGCATCTCGAGGTCGAGGATCACGCAGTCTATGGATTCACGGGCCAACGTCGCGAGCGCGCCATCGCCGTCGAACGCGACGAGCGTCTCGAAGCTGGCGATGCGCTTGAGGTCGTATGCGTACTGCTCGGCCATCGCGCGCACGTCATCGACGATGAGGACCGTTGTCATGCGGCGGGGGAGGGAAGGTCGATGGTGAACGTGGTGCCGCGTCCGGGCGCACTCTCCACCTTGAGATCCGCCTGAAGATCGGCAGTGAGCCGGCGGACGACGGAGAGACCAAGGCCGGTGCCGCCCGCCTTCGTCGTATGGAAGTCGTCGAACGCGCGCGCGAGCTCCTGCTCGGACATGCCGCGTCCCGTGTCGGCCACGATCACTCGCACGCCCCCGGCCGGAGCGCGCAGTGTCTCGAGCGTCACTCTTCCGTCACCAGGCGGCAGGCTCTCGATCGCGTTGCGGAGCAGGTTGTCGATGATTCGCCGAAGGACGACCGGGTCGCCGACGACCGGCGGCAGCGCGTCGGCGATGTTCGCGTGAACCACGGCGCCGCCGGCGCTCGCCGAGCGCACGGCATCGCGCGCGACGGCGCTCGCGTCGAACGATCGCCGCTCGGCCGGCGGCGTGAGGCGCGCGTAGTTGCGAGCCAGCGTATCGAGATATCCGATGCTCGACTCGAGCGTCGCGCGCCGATCACGAAAGACCGTGGGCAGCTGCTCCGGCTGTCGCTCCTGCACCTCGGCGAGATGTTGCACCACGTTTCGAATCGGGAGGAGACCGTTCTTGATGTCGTGATTCACCTGCCGGGCCATCTCGCCCACCGTCGCCCGCCGTTCCGCGTCGCGCAGCTGAACGGCGCTCGCCCGGAGTCGCCTTCCCATGACGCCGAAGCGCCGGGCGAGCGTGCCGATTTCGTCGTCGCGGCCGGTCGCAAGCTCTACGTCGGGGCCCGCCAACGCAATCGCCTGGGTCGCCCGCGTCAGCGCGGCGAGC
>Ga0326726_10002189_pt1 | contig 18006 bp, 9 predicted proteins | sample MHFenrmetagenome_2_FD_207603 | JGI IMG/M metagenome (GOLD analysis project Ga0326726, IMG submission 207603) | Lab enriched peat soil microbial communities from Michigan Hollow, Ithaca, NY, United States - MHF15MN | ecosystem: Environmental > Terrestrial > Soil > Wetlands > Peat | place: USA... | reverse complement strand
TCGGACGAAAATCTGACTTTGCGCGAAAAAAATGCAGCACCTCTAACTAACAAAACTCCATGAACAAATAACAATGGAGGTCTTTTATGGGTAAGCTCTTACGATTCGGTGCGGTGGGAGCCCTTCTCCTCCTGCTGGGGCAAGGCACGCTCGTCGCACAGGAAGTCGCGTTCACCCCCGGACCGGCCGTCACTCCGTACAGCGGAGGTAACAACGGCGGATTCGCATGGGCGGATGTGAATGGAGACGGGACTCAGGATGTCTTCATTCCACCGAACAATGTTTTGCTGAACAACATCACATTCTTTACGCCAGTGGCGACCGCAAACTTGGCAGCACTTTCTCCGGTCTTAGACGGGGTGGGGGGACTCTTAGCTGATATCAATGGCGACGGCGTTCCCGATCTGTGGTCGACAAACAACGCCGCCCCACAAACTGGTCTCTTCTATAACGACGCTGGAACATTTGTCGCTCCGACCGGGACTGGCGAGCTTTCGAGCGCCAGACCCACTGGCAGTGTCTTTGCTGGATTGGCAGTTGCTGACATCGATCATAGCAATTATCTGAGCGCAGCGTGGCACGGTTTCAAGCAAGCGTCCTGGAGCGATGGCTTCATTTACAAACCTGGCGAGGGCATAACGTTTTTGAAAGGCGGTCCGTCCGGCTTCACCCTTGCAGGCATCGGAGCAGCCCCCGGCAATCTCGCCATCGATACCAGCCGTGCGTTCGAGACCTGGGATGTGCACTTCCTGGATGCAAACAATGACGGTTATCAGGATCTGTTGATGCCGAGTTTCCGGCACGGGTTTTCCCCGATTGATCTTCAGGTTGATTCCATCGGTGCTCGGAAGGGGACCATCCTGTATCTGAACGACGGAACGGGAAAATTTTATGTTCCGGATGCAGGTACTGTTGGTCGCACACTTTATAATCTCGATTCCGTATCCGCTGGAGTCATTTACAGCAGAGCCGTTGCCGATACAGGAATCGTCGTCGACGATACCGTCCATCACTTCAGCGCCATTGGCAGCTGCTGGGGTGATTTGAACAACGATGGGAAAGTCGATCTCATCCTTACTGGACTGGGTGATGGCGACAACTGGAATGGCAGGGGCGCGTTCCAGCGCATTATCGTCCTGTACGGAAAAGGTGACGGCACATTTACCTATAACTGGAACGGGGTAAGCTACGTCGCCTCCGGGTTACCTACTGTCGGTCAAGGCATTCGCGCATGGGATATTGGCGATTACAATAATGACGGAATCCCGGATGTCTACGGAAGCACGACCAATGGTGCCACTCGTTTGTGGAGAGGCAACGGCGATGGCACATATACTGAGGTGACAGCTCAGGATAACGTGGCAACCGCGGGAGGAGGACGAGCGGGTGGCTTTATTGACTACAACAATGACGGCTTCCTTGATATTTACAATTACACCGGACGTAATTCGGTGTTGCAGAAAAACAGCGGCAACTCGAACCATTGGATTGGCTTCAATCCAGTCGGCACGGGCCATAACTTGAATTCCATAGGCGCCGTCTTCACGCTGACCACACAGGGCGGTGCCATCAAGCAGACCCGTTACATCAAGGGCGAAGGCAATGCGGCAGGTCACGGCGAATTGCGCGCCCTCTTTGGCATCGGCATTAACACATCGATCGACCAGCTCGACGTGCTGTGGCCTGATGGAACGACAGCTACGTACACAGGACTCGCCGTTGACAGATACTATACGGTCAAACAAGGTTCGGCTATCCCGAACATGCCGTCCCTTACATCGCCGGCCAATGGCGCAGTTAATGTTGCCGCGGTGGATACACTGAAGTGGAATGCTGCCACGAGTGCGCTCGGATACAACGTGCAGGTGTCCATGGATCCGACATTTGCGAACAAGGCCCTGTTGGCAGTTGATGCGCCGGTCACAGGCACCAGCTATGCATTCTCCCTCGGTGCTGCGACAAAGTATTACTGGCGTGTCGCGGCGGTCAATGGTGGTTTTATGAGCGATTACACCGCGGCCAATAATTTCACAACGGCAGGTTCTGCAGCGGTGGAGGTTCCGGTGATTATCTCGCCATCGAACAAAGTCCTGCAAAACACGATCCACAATTACAATGCAGGACCAGTTCTGCAGTTTGTCCTGCCTGCTGGAAAGACCCTTGCGAATTATGGGCGGTTCACATTCAAAGCCTACTGGGCGCAGGGAGACGTAGGTTACAAGGACATTGTGGTTGAAGCCTACCAGACAATGCCAACAGGCCAGTTTGCCTACGTTCCAGCAAATAAAATCGGTTCGTGGAATCGTGCCCAATTGGGTTCTACAAGTTGGGAAAATATCTCAGTCTCCATTCCCAACAGTTCCACCATGTCGGGTACGATCTATATCGCCTTTGGGATAAACTGTGCAGGCACGGGAGACGTAGGCGGTACCGGGCTCACGACCATCTGGTATGCCGACAATGCAGCACTTGTCGATACGACGGTAACGCCGAACGCTGGAATAACGCAGAGTTTTGAAACCAAAAGCGTCGGAGATCTGATAGCTCACATTGGCTGGAGTCCTACTGACATTCAGTCCGTTGTTACCAGGGACCCACTTTCCACCGCGGCCACACTTCAGCCGGCAAATCTTACTTTCGCTGTGAACAAAACGTCAGACGCGTCACGTTACCAATGGCAGGTATCGACGCTCCCGACGTTTCTCACCCTCCTCGTGAATGATTCGACGGCTGACACAACGTATGCGGCGCACCTGTACGGCGGCGAGACGTTCTATCTGCGTGTACGCGGCATGAACGATCTGGGCGCGTCGGCCTACTCCGCTGTTGATACGTTCACGACGGTGACTCCGCCAGTGAAGACAACACTCGTGTATCCGGCGAACAACGCGGTCAATGTCGTGTCGGATAGCTTGAAGTTTGCCTGGAGGCCGGTGAGTAATACAGATGCCTACAATCTGCAACTCTCAACCGTTAACTCAACCGTTACCTACTCCGGGATAACGGATACGACGTTGATGGTCAGAGGACTTGCAAAGCTCACCAATTATACATGGAAGGTTGAGGCCGTCAACACAGGCGGGACAAGCTTCTATACCGGCAGCTTTGCATTCACGACCATCACGGCTCCTCCCGCCGCGACCACACTCCTGTTGCCGGCCGCCAGCGCGACGGTTAGTTTAGCGCATCCGACCTTCGTGTGGAATTCTGCGGTGAATACGACGAAGTACCGTTTACAGATTGCGACGAATAACACCTTCACGAGCATCGTGCTCGACACTGTCGCTTTTGAGGATACCACGCTGACGGTGAAGGATCCGCTGGAACCCGGCACCGACTATTTCTGGCAGGTGTACACGGGCAACATCGGCGGTTTTGGCACTACGCCATCGGCGTTCAGACTCTTCACGACTGCGGATACTCTCACCTCAGTGCCGGGTCTCAATGGCGAGCTCCCCAAGGTGTTCGCACTCCTGCAGAACTACCCGAACCCGTTCAACCCGACGACGAAGATCGCATACGAGCTGCCGAAAGCCGCTCGTGTGAAGATCACGATCTACGATGTTCTCGGCCGTGTCGTCGCAAAGCTGGCGGACGGCGTTCAGCCGGCAGAGAGGTATTCGCTCACGTGGAACGCTTCGAACGTTGCCACGGGCGTGTATTTCTGTCGCATGGAAGCGCAGGCTGTTGATGGTTCAGGCAACTTCAACTTTGTGAAGAAGCTGCTCCTGATGAAGTAACGCTGCAATGAACACCACAAGCAGCCCGCCCAGGTCAACGGGCGGGCTGCTTTTTTTGGGGGGGGCGATTATCAAGACCTGAAGGCTGCAGATCTCGATCCTTAACAAAGAGCCAGAATGTGATGAGAACATCCCTTGGTGCACTTCAGGCTGGTATGGCGGCATTGAGATCTCGAGCCTGTCGGATCGCTCTTGTGTCGGCGTTGATTTCCATGCTTTGGGTTGCCTCAGCCCGTCCGCAGAGTTCGTCCACAATTCCCCACCTGAAGAAACAAGGAACCGCAACGCAGCTGATAGTTCATAACAAGCCGTTCCTCATGCTCGGGGGCGAACTGGGTAATTCAAGCTCATCGGATGTCAAGTATATGTCCCCAGTGTGGCCAAAACTGAGAGCAATGCATCTGAATACAGTTCTGATGCCGATCTACTGGGAGCTCATCGAACCTCGTGAAGGGAAGTTCGACTTTGCACTCGTTGACAACCTCATCGCCTCAGCGCGCAAGAATGACTTGAAAATCGTCGTCCTCTGGTTTGGGTCCTGGAAGAACAGCATGTCATGCTACGCGCCTCTGTGGGTCAAAGCGGATCAGAAGCGGTTTCCACGCTCACGAACGCAAGACGGCAGAGCCCTTGAAATCCTTACTCCCTTCAGCGATGAAAACAGAAATGCCGACGCAAAGGCTTTTACCGCCTTCATGAAACATCTCCGTGCGATCGATGAAAAACAGAACACGGTCGTCATGGTTCAGGTCGAGAACGAAATAGGGATGATCCCTCAGGCGAGAGACTATTGCACGGAGGCTGAGGAAGCTTTTGCGCGAAGCGTTCCGGCAGAACTCGGGACCTATCTGCAGATGAACAGCGACTCCCTCAGCGACGAATTGCATCAGGCGTGGACCAGCACGGGGATGAAGGCTGAAGGAACCTGGGAACATATATTCGGCGCGGGCCTGCGAACCGACGAGATTTTTATGGCATGGTATTTTGCCAGATACACGGATTTCGTTGCGCAGGCGGGGAAGAAAGAATACCCGCTTCCCATGTATGTGAATGCGGCGTTGATTCGATCCAACTACGAGCCGGGGCAGTATCCAAGTGCTGGCCCGCTCCCCCATCTCATGGATGTATGGCGGGCCGGTGCCACGCATATCGACTTTCTTGCGCCGGATATCTATTTCAACAATTTCGCCGATTGGCTGGGAAAATATGATCGGGCCGGGAACGCAATGTTTATTCCCGAGGTGGACCGTCATCAAAGCGTCACCAATGCCTTCTACGCCTTCGCACGGCACAACGCTATGGGATATAATCCGTTCTCCATAGAATCGGTTGACGACCCCTCGAAGAGCCAGTTCAACAAAGGTTATGATGTTCTTCGCCAGCTCACGCCGTTGATCCTCGAACATCAGGGAACGGGAAGCATGGCCGGGTTTCTGCTCGATAGTGCCGCGCAAACAGCGGAGATTCGGTTGGGCAATTACATCTTCACCGTGAAGCACGAATACACATGGCCCTATGCCGCGCGAACCCCGGGTGATACGCCCAGATTTGGAGGAATGGTTATCATGACCGGCAAAGACGAGTATTACGTCGCAGGGAGCGGTGTTGTCGTGACGTTTCAATCCTCCTCCGGTAATGGAGCCATTGCGGGGATTGCGAGCATCGATGAAGGGGTCTTTGTGACGGGGAAGTGGGTAGCCGGACGGCGCATGAATGGAGATCAGGATCATCAGGGAAGACACTTGCACCTGCCCGGCGGGGAATACGGTATACAGAAGGTAAAACTGTACACATACAGATAGCAGATAAAGGGGGATGGGGGGAGAGCTCATCGAGATCCGACGGGAATTTCTCCGAGCCTCGATGTACCATGTCAACGATGAAGAATGCATATGAACAACTATATGTCGAGCCGTTGTGCGCTTCTTGCTCTGTGCCTGTGCGCGGTGCTGTTTTCACTTCACGCAAATGCGCAGACAGTACAAGTCAAGGGGAAAGTGTCTGCATCGGGAGCATCGGTCCGGGATGCTTCCGTTACCTTTGAAGAAAAAGATTCCCCCGCAAACAGTTATTCCGCCCTGACAGATTCTTTGGGCCGTTACCAGCTTGATATCGTTCTCACTTCAGTCCCGCCGAGAACGAACCTGCCGGCGAAGTTCGCGCTGGAACAGAACTACCCCAATCCGTTTTCTACCTCAACGGTTGTGCCATTCGAACTCAAGGAGCAGTCCAATGTTCAGGTGACGATCTATGACATCCTTGGGAAGGTGGTACGAAGAATTGTTGCCGGTTCTCAATCGCTTGGTCAGCATAGCGTGCTTTGGGACGGCCGAAACAGTCTTGGTCAAAGAGTGGCGAACGGGATCTATTTCTACAGACTGCAGGCGGGAGGCACATCGCAGGCGCGGAAGATGGTATTAAGTGCTACGGGCGGACCCAGCATCATCGCGCTCCCACAGGAGCACTCTTCATCTTTGTCATACCCGGGCAAAGGAATGAATTTGCAGGCAGTTAGTGAATCGTTCACCGTTCGCATAGAGAATACAATCAATACTTCTCCATTCATCATCACGCAACAGATTGATGATGTCGTTGTCCAGAGTGACACGACGATTGATTTTCCAGCTGTCCCACTTTCGATATCAACGGCATTTCTTGACAGCGTTCAACAATACATCAGAGGTTTTGGAGCGGCGAATATACTCCCCTGGCGGCCTGATATGACGGCTGACCAGGTACAAACAGCCTTTGGAGCTGGTCCGGGTCAACTTGGCTTTACGATCCTTCGGCTGCGCATTCCCTACACCGACGATGTCAGTGAATTCAGCGCTCAGGTGCCCACTGCTTTGCTTGCTCAATCGCTCGGAGCTATTGTATTTGCATCGCCATGGACCCCTCCTCCGGCAATGAAAAGCAGTGACACTATTGTTGGAGGCGCGCTGAATACGGACTCGTACGCGGCGTATGCCGCGCATCTCAAGGCGTTTGCGGACTATATGGCGAGCAATGGTGCGCCATTGTACGCCGTGTCATTACAGAATGAGCCCGATGCAAATGTAACCTATGAGTCATGCAGCTGGAATGCCACCCAGTTCCTGAACTTCATGAGAGACAATGCCCCCTCCATCGGGACAAGAATCATGATGCCGGAATCCCAGAATTTCGTCCACCAGTTGTCTGATTCCACGCTCAACGATTCGACGGCCGCTGCACATGTGTCAATCATCGCAGGTCATATTTACGGAGGCGGGCTTGTACCATATCCTCTGGCTATAAGCAAAGGGAAGGAAGTGTGGATGACGGAACATCTGGTCCTGGATACTACGTGGACGGGTGTTCTGGGTACCGGCAGGGAAATTCATGATTGTATGAATGCCGGCATGAATGCATACATTTGGTGGTATCTTGTGCGATTTTACGGGCCTGTCGGCGAGGACGGAATTGTGACAAAACGTGGTTACGTCATGTCTCAATATGCCCGGTTCATTCGCCCCGGATATTACAGGATCAAATGCACTGCTACGCCACAAAGGAATGTTTACGTCTCATCGTACAGAGACAACGCCTCTTCCAAAGTGGTTATCGTCGCGTTGAACACGGGCGCTTCTGCTGTTCAGCAAGGCTTTACGGTGGCGAATGGGAGCATGACTTCCTTTGCTTCGTATATCACATCGCAGACCAAGAACTGTGCACAAGGGGCGGATATACCCGTGGCCAACGGGAGAGTTGCCGTCACTCTGGATCCTTCAAGTATAACGACATTTGTTTCGAAGTAAGGACTTGCCGGATCAATCACGAAATCTGGCATTAATAAACGGACTTCATAAGATGACAAAAGAAATGAAGGGGGAAAAGGACCTGTCATGAGAACGCATGTAATGCGAAATGGTATGGAATATAGAAGTTGGACTGCGGCGATATCGGTTGCTGTGTTCGCTTTCACGTTGGTATGTTCGGTGCAACTGAATGCTCAGACGGACACGGTCCAGACAAATGTTCCGGCCCTGAAAGGCGTCTATGCAAATGATTTTTATATCGGTTGTCTCCTTTCGTACAGAAATATCGGATTCCCCAGTGACCCCCCGGTCCCGGGTCAGTCAGCGGTTGTGACTCCGAATGGCGGATATCTGATCAAGTACCACATGAACAGCATGTCGCCGGGGAACAACATGAAACCGCAGTACACCGTCGATATTGCAGGGAGTGCGGCTGCCTTCACGGCGACGGCCCCCGGCCCGGAAAGAGATTCGATCGAGACGCATCCCATCGTCCGCTTCAACGGTGACATCATCGCACAGCTGAATTGGGCGCAGAGGCAGGGTTTCACCTTCCGCGGACATACGCTGGTGTGGCACAGTCAGACTCCCGCGCAATTCTTTCTCTCCGGGTATGCGACAGGGGGGGCGCGTTTGACCAAAGCCATGATGACGGAACGACTGAGAAATTACATAAAGGAAGCCATCCGTCTGATTCACGAGGGCTGGCCCGGTTTGCTCTCGGCTTTCGACGTCGTGAATGAGGCGATTGGCGACAACGGCCTCTTCCGCACCACCGGAAACGACTGGTACACAACATTCGGCGATACGACGTACGTCATGAAGGCCTTCGAATTCGCCAGACAGTACACGACGCTTTACGGTGAAACGCAGATCAAGCTCTATTATAATGACTACAATACCGATACTCCCGCGAAAGCGGATGGCATCGTCAGATTGTGCGGGCCGATATTTGAGGCCGGGTTCCTTGACGGCATCGGCATGCAGGAACACGACAACAATTCGACCCCGACAGCACAGGCCTTTGTGGCGTCGTACAACAAGTTCGCTCCCATTTGCAGCGAAATGGCAGTGACGGAATTCGATGTTGCCACCGGCAGCAGCAATCCGTCGCCGGCCGTGCTGAGGACACAGGCGGATCAATACGGCCAGTTGTTCAAGTGTTTCGTCGAGCGAAGCTACAAGTCCGGCCGCGGGAAGATCATCAGTGTCTCAAAGGACGGTCTGAACGATGCCTATACATTCCAATCGGGGCAGGCATCGTCGCTCTGGGACGGCAATAACCAGTGCAAGCCGTCGTTCTTCGCTGCGGCCAATGTCGGCATCAATTACAATGCACTTGACTCGCTGATAACCTTTGGCAGCACTCTGCAGGAAAGCGAGTACACCGCCGACTCATGGTCGACCTTTTCGACATCTCTGACTTCTGGCGTGACCGCGCGGGATCAGAACTATTCAAATACCGTATCGGCAGATACGTCACTGAGCGTGGCAGAGCTTGGCCTTGCCTCGGCAATCGCTGGTTTGGTCAAGATTTCTGACGCGGTTGACAACCCCGGCGGAAGCAATCCGCGAATCTATCAGCTTGCCCAGAATTATCCGAATCCGTTCAATCCATTAACAGTTGTCAGCTATCAGTTGTCAGCAGTCAGCGAGGTGAAGCTGACGGTGTATGACATTCTGGGGCATGAAGTTGCGACATTGGTTAATGAGGTGAAACAGCCGGGAACCTACAGCGTAACGTTCGACGGCTCGAAGCTGGCAAGCGGGGTGTATCTCTGCCGGATGACGGCGGGGAGCTTCGTTGAGACGAAGAAGCTTGTGCTTCTCAGGTAGGAAAAGGGCATGTCGAGTTTTACCTCACCCCCGTCCCCTCTCCTGAGAGGAGAGGGGCGATTTACTCTACCATTTGAACCAGCCCCCTTCTCCTTCCAGGAGAAGGGGCTGGGGATGAGGTGAGCAAAGGAGTTGAGCATGCATCCAAAAGATTCTTTCGTGCAGTGGTGTGTTACGTGTTTGGTCGTGTGTTTCTCCCTTGGCGGCTCGGACGGTTCCGCTCAGCCCTCCGGCGGCCCCTACGGGCCGGTTCGGCAAAAATATGAACTGCCCAAAGGGGCCGGCACGCTGTACTATATTTCGGTCGACGGGAAAGCGAACCAGAGCGGCCAAACATTATCTCAGCCGACAACTCTGGAATCGGCAATCGAAAGAGTGCGCACGGGCGATGCGATCATCATGCGGGGGGGCGTATATCGCACAGGCAACCTCGAACTCAACCAGGGCATCACAATCCAGCCTTTCGAAAACGAAGAACCGGTGCTCAAGGGGACACTCCTCGCCACCGAATGGAAAAATCTGGACAACGGCTTGTGGACTGCAAAGTGGAGCCGCCTCTTCCCGTCAAAACCCGCAGACTGGTGGCAACGGGCCACGGAAGGGAAGAAGACGCCGCTCTGGCGTTTCAACAACGATATGGTCTTCGTGGACGGCAGAATTCTCCAGGCTGTGGGCTGGGAAGGAGATGTAGATGGGAATTCATTCTACATCGATTACGATGCCGGAGTCGTGTACATCGGAACAGATCCGGCGAAACGGACCGTGGAAATCACGGCGTACGACGTCGCGCTCCTCAGGAAAAGCGGAGACTGTCACGGAAAAAGCACGGACCACAAAGGCTACGTGATCCGCGGGGTCACATTCACGCAGTATGCGTATCGTGCTCTGGAGGTCGAAGGAACCGAACCGGAGGGTTTGTCGGATGAGAGCAACCATGGCAAGGAAGTCGTAGGGACCACGCTGGAGAACTGTACTATTTCCTACTGCTCGCGTGTCGCTGGATATTTCCGCGGAGATCATCTGACGATCCGTCACTGCAAAGTGAACGACACGAGCACAGAAGGCGTATATGTCATCGCTTCAAACGACATACTGCTTGAGCACAACGTCTTCATGCGGAACAATAACGAAAATATAACCGGCTATTATCCGGCAGCGGTGAAAATCTTCAATCAGTGTTACCGGGCTGTCTGCAGAGACAACTTGGTAACCGATCTTCCAAATTCCAATGGCATCTGGTATGACGTCGGAAACGTGGATGGCGTGTTCGTTAATAACCGGATCGAAGATGTTGGTTATGTCGGCCAATCAACACCGACGAACCAGCTCTGGCCAAGTCAGAACGGGTTCTTTTTCGAGATTTCGAAAGGCGCAATCTGTGCGGGTAACGTGTTTGTCAATTGCGATCATGGTGTGATGGTGCTGAACAGTTCCAACGTCCGCATCTACCGGAACACGTTCGTCAACAGTATGGCGTGCATCGGACGCAATGCTCGAAGTGCCGCAGGCGACCGTTTCGGCTGGCATCCAAGCACAGGACCGGATGTGGATAAGCGGGAGGGTCACGTGTTTGTCGACAACCTGCTCGCGGGCGACGAGAGCTTCACGAGGCCCTTCCTTTTCGTATGGCAGCCCGAAGCTCTGTGCACGCAGCTTCACACCCCCCAGGTGAAGGAGGCAGATCACAACGTCTATGTGCGCGGCCGGGCAAACTCTCCGTATCCGATGATCCTGTGGAGTCCCGATCAGGGTGAACACTGCCAGGCGGGATTTGCGTCCTCGCAGGAACTGCACAAGGCGTACGCAGCATTTTCGTCAGACGATAAATCGTTCCTCAATTACGACGGTCCGCTGTTCAAGGGGAAGGAAGTGGGCGACTATCGTTTGCTTGATGCTTTTCCGGGGTCTCGTGCCGGCGCCAGTGTGCCGCCGGAAATCAGAAAATTCCTCGAAGGCGATAGCAAAGCTGAAAATGACGTCGGAGCATACCGGCGTCTTCCGTGACGCCGGATGATTGGGGGGGGGCTGCGACGACTACAAATTGGAACGGGACCTTGAATATTCTTGAAGGGGGAATCAGATGAGAATTACGGGATGTGCCATGGGGGGCGTAGCGATCTTTCTCAGTTTGGCCTTTTTCTTTCCGCAAAGTGGTCATGCGCAGCTGGCTAAAGGGAAGTCGAAATTCCTTGGCTGTGCAATGGATCTTTCGCATGCAAGTTTTGCCTCCTACTGGAATCAGGTCACGCCGGGGAATGCGGGAAAGTGGGGGAGCGTCGAAGGTGCGATGGATTCATACAACTGGACACCGCTTGACAATGTCTACAACTTCGCCGTCGCAAATTCCTTCAGGTTCAAAGAGCATTGCCTCGTGTGGGGGTCACAGCAGCCGGGATGGATCACATCGGTCGACTCGGCAACGCAAAGGGCGCAGGTCCAGGAGTGGATCCAGCTCGTCAACACGATGTATGGGCGCGCATCGTTCGTCGATGTGGTGAACGAACCCTTCCACGCCCCTCCTCCATATATGAATGCTCTTGGCGGAGCCGGGTCAACCGGCTGGGATTGGGTGATCACGGCTTTTACATGGGCCAGGCTGAGTTCCTTCCCCGGTGTCAAGCTTCTGCTCAACGAATACAATGTTCTTCAGAGCAACTCGGCGACGGATAACTATCTTGCACTCATCGACACGCTTAAGTTGAGAAACCTGATCGACGGAATCGGGATTCAGGGACACTACTTTGAATTCAAGGGCTCGGGATACACCTACGATATCAACACGTTGAAATCCAATCTCAATAGACTCGGAGCACTGGGGCTGCCCATCTATATCTCGGAATTCAGCATCAACGAGCCTGTCGACAGCGTTCAGCTGGCCAACTATCAGATTTACTTTTCCATGTTGTGGGAGAATCCGGCTGTCAAGGGCATAACGCTGTGGGGATATGTCCAGGGAGATGTCTGGACGGCGGAGCCGAATGTCTATCTCGTCCGATCGGACGGATCGGAACGTCCGGCACTGCAGTGGCTTCGTCATTACCTTGCGATACCGTTGAGACCTACACTTGTTTCGCCGCTTGGAACGGGGGGTGTCCAGCGAAACGCGGTTCTGACCTGGCACAAATCAGAAACCGCTACATCCTACCGGATCCAGGTTTCGACGAACGGCGTGTTCATTCCCACGGCAGCCGATACAACCGTCAGTGACACGATCGTTCAATTGAGTCCACTAGCAGCGAACAAGATACACTACTGGCATGTAAGCGCGCTTAATGACAGTGGACCCAGCTCTTATTCCGACATGGGATATTTCACGACAGGCGATCAAATCGTCGCCGTGGAGGAGGCGGAAAGCCATCCTGCTTCATTTACACTCTCGCAAAACTTCCCTAATCCGTTCAATCCGACAACAGCGATCAGCTATCACCTGCCCGCCGGTCAGGCGGGGCTGTCAGCTGCCAGCGAGGTAAGGCTCGTCGTGTACGACATCCTGGGGAGGGAAGTGGCGGTGCTGGTGAATGAGAGGAAGGCCCCGGGTCGTTATGAGGTAACATTTGACGCCTCCGGTCTGGCGAGCGGGGTATATTTCTACCGGTTGGAGGCGGGGGGGTTTGTAAGTGTGAAAAATATGACTCTCGTGAAGTAATCTGAGTCGTCGGAATCGTTGATGTCTTACGGGTCGAGTCCCATCTGGTGGCGCTGCAATCTTGCATAGCAAGTGGGATGATCGCAAGCCGATTGTGACGGAGTCATTAAATCCAGTCATCCCGAAATGGTTCAGGGAGCCATCACTAGCTCGCCCTTAATAGATTCCGGACCGGCGGCCTTGTCCTGAAATGTTCCTGTTCAGGTTCCCGCCGTCCGGAATGACAGGTGAGCGCGGAAATAAACCCCTGGTCGTCCCGAAATGCTTCTGTTCGGGACCCATCACCAGCCTGCTCATAATAGATTTTGGACCGGCGCTGTCCGGATTGACAATTGGGCTAGCAGCTCCCAACTGGCTTTCACATGGCAAGAACAAAGAACCCGTCGACAACGGTAGATTGCTCCCCTTCGCCCTCACCTCGACTATCTTCCCCTCATTTGAAAAATCCACCTTTTTTGCAGCAAATCCCTCAATCCTGGTTGTCTGAGCAAATTTCACTTGACAAATACATAAGTGTTTGCTAAAATGTAACCGCTTTCATGTAACCGTTTACATTCTTCTCCTCCGTTTTTTCCAGGTCCAAATGCCACAGCGAGGACGCGTTACTATCCATGACGTGGCCAGACGAGCCAATGTCTCTGTCGCGACGATATCACGCGTCCTCAACAACAGTACCCTCGTTGCAAAGGAAACGCGGGATAAGATCCAGCGCATCGCCAACGAACTCAAGTTCGTCCCAAACGCCTCCGCCCGCGGACTCAGCATCAGACGCAGTGAGATGATCGGACTCCTCCTCCCCGATATGTTCGGTGAATTCTTCTCCGAAGTCATACGCGGTGCTGACCAGACAGCGCAGGAAAACAATTATCATCTCCTCGTCTCCAGCTCTCATAACAATCGAGAAGAAATCGAGGCGGCCATCAGGCTGATGCGCGGAAGGGTGGATGGGCTTGTCATCATGTCGCCGCATACCGACTCCAGGACGCTCAGCAAGAACCTTCCGCACGATCTTCCGGTTGTCCTCCTGAACTGTTCCAATAAGGACCATTACTTCGACTCGCTCAACATCGACAACTATGGAGGCGCGTATCAGATGGTGCGCCACCTGCTGGAGCACGGCCACCGGAGCATCGCCATCATAAAGGGGACGGAGCACAATCTGGACGCCGAAGAACGTCTTGACGGTTACCGGAACGCGTTGCTGAAAAGCCCGGCGACTTCCGATCCATCGCTTGAACTTCCCGGCAACTTCACAGATTCGGCCGGCTACGATGCCGTCCGCACGATGCTCTCTAATGGACGCCGTGCCACTGCCATTTTTGCCTCGAATGATTCCATGGCCATCGGAGCATTGAGTGCACTTCGCGACGCAGGCATTCAGGTCCCCGGAGAGATCGCCCTTGCGGGGTTTGACGATATTCCCACCGCGGCCTATCTGACACCATCGTTGACCTCGGTGCGTACGGATATCAACAACCTTGGCGCGATGGCGATGCGACAAATCCTGTCCGGGGTCAAAAACAAAAACAATCACAAGCCGGAAGCGCGGGTTCTCCCGGCACTGCTGAGCATCCGCGAATCGTGTGGCTGCGGCAGGAACTCGTGACAGTTCGTGAACATCGTATCGGAAGGGGGTGAGCACCGGGGCAAAGACACAAGCTGTGGGATCCGTCCACCACTCGCATGCCGGGAATATCGCACCCGGTTCCGTCCTCCGCATCCCGTTGCGCAAGCGCATCGTCGGAGCAGCGGGATGCTGAGGAGGGGGACACGGGGAGAGATGCTATAGACCAGCGAAAGCGAGGCACAAGCACAGCAACCGGCAATCGATTCACCAAAGGGGAGAAAGAACTTCTTCCCCACATCCACTAACCAAAGGAGGTAAACGTCATGAAGACACGATTACTCATGATGACCTTCTGCATCCTGGTGATTTCGTCCCTGGCAGCGTATGGCCAGATGATGAAGCGTACGGACGCTATCTGGGCCCGCAACGCAACGGGGACGATCACGCTCGACGGTAATCTCAACGAGGCCGATTGGGCCGTCGCAGAGTCGATCAAGGTGCAGATAGGTCATGATTCCGGTATCCCTGGGGGCGGCTGGTTCTGGGAAAACGGGATCAAGGGTCTCGGGATAGTCACGGACCCCACGGATGCGACGCTGAAGTTCCTCGCCAAGGGCGACTCGCTGTATATCGCTCTGATAGCGAAGGACAAATCGATCGGAGGAGGTCCGTTCAATCACTTTGACGGGTTCCTGTCGAACATCCGGTATCGCCAGGCGGACGGATTCCAAAGCACGCCGTTCCGCGGAGACAGGCAAAACCAGGCATGCGAAATCTTCTATGGCTGGGTAACGGAAACGTGGGCGGCAGACAGCCTCGCGGGGTACAAGAACGCCCCAGCGGGATTCTTCGGAGATTTTCCGAGTCCATATTTACAGCCCCGGCCGGATTCCCTCCGATCCAATTTTTGGGATGCCGCGTCGGTCGTCCATGGGATCGCCAACAGCGACACTACCGCAGACACTTCCTGGGTGGTGGAATTAAAGATCAACCTTAAGACCTTCGGGTACAACGTATCACAGGCTGGTGGCGACATTGCTATGTGGAGCATGTCGATTTACGATGCGGATTATCAATGGCCGCTCGACACGCTAAAGCAGGCCGCTAATCGTGTATGGATTCAGTGTCCCTGGAGCAACGGGAGCGTATACGATCACCTGCGTATCTTTGTTCGATCTGATGTGACGACGGGATCCGGTGCAGTACCGGCAATCGGCCCGGATTATGTCATTCCTGATGGAAAGGACTACGCAACGCCAACGATCGACGGCAACCTTACGGAACCTGTCTGGGCCAGCGCCCCGAGCCTGACACTGAAATATGGCGATGTGGCCGTGAGGAACTCTTACGCCAACACGGCGAAATACCGGAGCGGACAGTTCCAGCCTGCGGTGAACGGTGCGACGAACGCCGTTCTCGATCCGAATACAGTACACGTGAAGTACTTCTTCAAAGGTGACCAGCTCTTCCTCGGCTTTGACGTTGCGGACCAATTCGTGCAGTGGGACACGACGTTCGGCCAGGATCGCCAGGATGGATTCCGGGTTGTCATGGAATCACGTGATGCGCGGAACGGCGATTCCACGCTGACAAAGAGACGGCTCACGTTCCACGTGGGGAGTAATGGTTCAGCGGTCCGGGATGAAGACCTCAACATCGCCGGCTGGGATTCCCTCAAAACGGCGGTGACTGTTGCCACTGCATTGAAACCCGGGACAACGGTGGACACGGTCGGCACTTCGGCCGACGCAGGTTACACTGCGGAAATGCAGATCAATCTGCAGAAATTCGGTTATCCGGCCGGCCGGGGGGACGGCGTAGCGTTCCTCGGTGTCACCGAGTTTGACGGCGACTCGTTCGAAGCAGGAAGCTATGGCACGTTCACCTGGTTCATGCGTCAGGGAGATGGCGATGATGGCGCGGCCTGGTTCTTCATGGATCCGGGCACCGTTGTCAGCGTTGCACAGACTCCTGAAGGGACGCCAAGGGAATTTGCACTCCTGGGGAACTACCCGAACCCGTTCAACCCGACGACAAACATCAAGTTCCAGATCGCGCATTCAAGCGCCGTTTCGCTTGATATCTTCAACGTCCTTGGACAGCTTGTTTCCTCGCAGTCCCTCGGCGTTCGCACGCCTGGCGAACAGGTGGTTCCGTTCAATGCGTCGACGCTCGCCTCCGGCACGTACTATTACCGCCTGAGGATGGAGAGCACCGGCGCGACGCTGATCGGGAAGATGATGCTGCTGAAGTAACTCGCTGTCATGCATTCTGGCCCTTCCGTCCCGGCTTCGCTGCCGGGACGGAAGAGGCTTTGTCCTATCTCATCGCATTGGGACGCACGATCATGAACGAACGATCCTCCACGCTCCTTGCGGGCCTCGCCGGGATGCTCCTTCTCCTCTCGACTGGCTCACTCCTCGCCGGCACCACCGGCAAACTCTCCGGCCGGGTCCTCGATACGAAAAAGGAGGCGCTTCCGAACGTCAATGTGGTCATTGTCGGCACGACGCTCGGCGCAGTGACGGATATCGACGGATACTATTCCGTTCTCAACATTCCCCCGGGGTCGTACACCGTCCAGTTCAGGCTGGTGGGGTACCGGGCGTTCACGACCAAAGAAGTTGAGATCACCGTGAACAACACCACGAAACTCGATGGTGCGCTCGAAGACGAATCGATCACCACGGAAGCGATCGTCGTGACGGCGCAAAAACCGATCGTGGACGTTGGTTCGACCAGCACTGTAGCCTCAGTGTCCGATAAGGATATCAAAGCCCTTCCCGTGCAGGAACTGACCGACATTGTCAATCTTCAGGCCGGAGTTGTTGATGGACATTTCCGCGGAGGACGGGCGGGGGAGGTGCAGTACCAGGTGAACGGCGTCTCGGTCAACAACGTGTATGACAACACGTCCACCATCCGCATCGACCGGTCACTGATTCAGGAAGTTCAAGTTATTACGGGAACTTTCGACGCAGAATACGGGCAGGCAATGAGCGGCGTCGTGAACACCGTGCTCAAATCGGGCGGAGAAAATTTTGCCATTAACGGCGAGGTGTATGCCGGGTCGTTCGTCTATTCGAGCGGCGGGCTCCGGGGACTGAACTATAAATTCCGGCCCGCAACGTCACAGAACTATCAACTGGGCATCAACGGCCCGACGGGTTTACCCCAGACGTTTTTTCTCATCAATGTCCGCCGGGCGATCTTTGATGATTACCTCTATGGCGAGCGATTTTTCCTTCCAACTGATAAAGCCAATTTTAATGCCCAGGTACCGGTAACGATGAGCGGGGACCAAAAGGAAGTTCCCCTGGGGTACACGCGCGAATGGTCCGGAATTGCGAAGCTGACCAACCGCTCGATACCGGAAATTGAAATCAGCTATCAGGCGATCTTCGATATTGTCGACGGGAGATTGCTGGACGGGAATGGCCT
>Ga0326726_10002188_pt1 | contig 18009 bp, 16 predicted proteins | sample MHFenrmetagenome_2_FD_207603 | JGI IMG/M metagenome (GOLD analysis project Ga0326726, IMG submission 207603) | Lab enriched peat soil microbial communities from Michigan Hollow, Ithaca, NY, United States - MHF15MN | ecosystem: Environmental > Terrestrial > Soil > Wetlands > Peat | place: USA... | reverse complement strand
CCGGCCTGCACATCATGGAAGACCTAGCGACGGCCAATGGCAAGAAGCAGGCCCGCCTGCAGGAAGGGCGCACGGTCAAGGAGTACGCCAAAGCCACCGCGGTCGATGAAGAGACCGGACCGGTGTTCGCGGAGAGAAGTCCGGTGGTGAAAGATCCCCCGAACATCCCCGTCCCGCCGTTCTGGGGCGTAAAGGTGCGTAAGGATTTCGACCTGCGGGAACTGTTTCCTTTTATCAACGAAACCGCGCTGTTCAAAAACCAATGGCAGCTGAAGACTGCGTCGCAGGAAGATTATCTCCGTCTGGTGGAAGAGAAATTCCGTCCGATCAAGAAGAAGCTGGAAGAAGAAGTGATTGCCAGCGGAATACTCGAACCGAAAGCCGTTTACGGGTATTTTCCCGCGCAGAGCGAGGGCAATGACACCATCGTGTACGACCCGGAAAACAACACCAGGGAACTTATCCGCTTTACCTTCCCGCGCCAGCGCGAGGGCCGCAAGCTTTCCATCTCCGATTTTTTCACTCCGAAGTCATCAGGAAAAATGGACGTCATCGGACTGTCCCTGGTCACTATGGGCGCCAGGGCATCGGTACAAACGCACAAGTTATTCGAAGCGGGGGAGTACACCAAGTATCTCTACCTGCACGGCCTCAGCGTCGAAACTGCCGAAGCCCTGGCCGAATACCTGCACAAGAAGATGCGCGAAGAACTGGGCATCGCGGGTGAAGACTCGCCCCACATCTCCGCCTTGTTTCACCAGAAGTATCGCGGCTCGCGCTATTCCTTCGGCTACCCCGCGTGTCCGAATCTGGAAGACCAGACCAAGCTCTTTGCCCTGCTCCATCCCGAGGAAAATATCGGAGTGCGCCTGACCACCGGCTTTCTGCTTGATCCCGAGCAGTCCACATCAGCCATCGTGGTGCACCATCCCGGGGCCAAGTATTTTGTGGTGTAGCCGCATTTCTCCGGCGCAGTTCGGGCGTAAGAAAATTCGTCTCAGCGTCCCCAGGGATCAAAGAAAGCGATGCGGGCAACTTCCAGATGCCTGGTGTCTCGCGTGACCAGCGTAAGGTCGTAGTGCAGGGCGGTTGCAGCGAGAAGCCCGTCGATAACGGGCAGTGGAGATCTCCGGGCAGCCACGCTGCCCGCGAGTCGTCCCCAACGGTCAGCGACGGCATGATCGATAGAGAGGATACGGTTCGAAAACCGCAGCGCCAGGTCCCGGTCCAGCCAGGCTTCAAGCGCAGTGCGACGCTTGGCGTCCGGCAGGGAACTAATTCCTTTGCGAATCTCGCCAAGCGTAAGCACGCTGAGATAGAGTAGGCTCTCGTCCGTGGCCTCGATCCATTGCGTTACCCCCGGGTCCGGTCTGGCTTTCACTAGCTCGGAGATCACATTGGTGTCGAGCAGAAAACCACTCATAGGGTGATCTTCCGCCCATAATCTGCCTTGCGGTTCAAATCCAACTCAGCCCCGGCCAGAGGCGACGCCGCGAAGAATTCGACCAGGCTTCGAGGCTGCCGCGTGCGACCGGTAAGGCGCTCGAATTCCTCCGCGGGAACGACCACGACCGCCTCTTTGCCCTGCCGGGTCACGTATTGGGGCCCTTCGGCACGAGCGCGGCGAAAGAGTTCGCTGAATCGGGCTTTGGCGGTTTGAAGCTGCCATGGGCGTTGAGCGGGTAGGCTTAGCCCTCCCATACCGATATCCTTCTTACTTCCGACTTTGGTTTGTTTCATAACTAGTCTGACTAGTCATATTCTACGCGCTCGGTTCGTTGCGCGCAAGTCCAACTATTCGCCAGGTTCCCGCGCCTGCGCTGACACAACGCGCTCTCCCCTTTTGCGTTGTCTGAAGTCGCTTTCTCGAATTTCGCGTAATCGGTCTCCGGCATTTGCCTCCGACCGGCTCCCCCAAAACGCTATAATCCGAATCCAATCATGGCTCTCGCTCCCGGGACGCAACTCGGACCCTATCAGATCGTCGCGCCGCTCGGTGCGGGCGGGATGGGAGAGGTGTACCGTGCTTCGGACCCGCGATTGGGCCGCGAGGTTGCCATCAAAGTTTTGCCCGGCTCTCTCAGCAGGGACCTCGACCGCCTGCGCCGCTTTGAACAGGAAGCTCGTGCGGCCAGCGCGCTTAACCATCCCAGTATTCTCGCGATCTATGACATCGGAACCCACGAAGGCTCTCCCTATCTGGTTACCGAGCTCCTCGAGGGATCCACTCTGCGGGACCGTTTGACCGGAGGGCCTCTGTCGCCGCGCAAGGCGGTGGACCACGCAGTTCAGATTGCACAGGGACTGGCGGCGGCGCATGAAAAGGGAATCGTCCATCGTGACCTGAAACCGGAGAACATTTTCATCTGCCGTGACGGACGCGCCAAGATTCTGGATTTCGGTCTGGCCAAGTTGAGTTTGCCCGACTGGGACGGCGCCACCGTTACCGCCATGGATCTGTACGGCCCAGGCACGGAAGCCGGGGTTGTGATGGGCACGGCCGGTTACATGTCACCGGAACAGGTGCGTGGAGAGAAGGCCGACCAGCGGTCCGATATTTTCAGCTTTGGCGCGGTCCTCTACGAGGCGCTCTCCGGGCGGCGGGCTTTCGAAGGGCGTACTTCGGCCGATCGAGCCAGCGCCATTCTGAAGGAAGACCCACCCGACCTCCCAGCGACCGGTCGAAATATTCCGGCCGCGCTGGATGGCATCGTACGCCACTGTCTGGAAAAGAACCCCGAAGAGCGCTTTCAGTCCGCCCGTGACCTGGCCTTCCATCTGGAATCGACGTCATCGGTCTCCGGGTCGGACACCGCGACATTGGCGCCCTTGAAGCAAAAGGGAACTCTACACCCGCTGCTCTGGATCATCGCGCTTCTGGCGATAGCGCTCGCGGGCGCGGGGGTGTGGTGGTCCCGGGGACGAACCGAGCCCCGTCCCAGGGCTGTGACGTTTCTGCGCCTCACTGACTTCGCCGGCTTGGAGGAGAGTCCGTCGTTCTCGCCCGATGGAAAATACGTGGCGTTCGTCAGCGATTCGACGGGGTCACGGCAAATATGGGTCCGGTTGTTGGCGGGCGGCCCCCCGTTGCAAATCACCAATGGTCCAGGCGCGCATCTTGAACCCAGGTGGTCGCAGGACTCGTCTGCCATCATTTATTTCACGCCACCGCCCGAAGGCGACGCGCAAGGCGCGCTCTGGGAAGTATCGGCGCTGGGGGGAGCGCCCCGTCAGCTGGTGTCCGGCATGAGCGGCGCGGACGTGAGCCATGACGGGAATCGGTTGACATTCTTCCGCCTCAACGACAAGCAAATGGAGCTGGTCATAACAGATCGCGATGGTTCCAACCCGCGGGTGGTGACGCAGGCCATTACAAGCTTCAGCTATCGTCTGCCACGCTGGTCACCGGCCGACACCAGTATTGCCTACCTGCACAGCATGGAAAATTGGGCGGACGACGTTTACGTGGTTCCTTCCGCCGGAGGCGTCCCGCAGCGGATTACCAACGAATCCACGCTGATGAGTGGATTGGCGTGGTTGCCGGACGGCTCGCACCTGATTTACAGCAGTGCACGTAGAAGTACGTTGCTCTATCTTCCCACCCTGCACCTGTGGCAAGTCGCGAAGTCCGGCGGCGCGCCTCGGCAACTCACCTTCGGTGAATCCGGAGACGAGAGTCCGGACGTGGATCGCGACGGTCGCATCGTGGTCAGCCACAGGCACATGGATTTCGATATCTGGAAATTTCCGGTGGATGGCGAAGCGGCGGAAAATGTTCGCCGGGCGGAGCGCGTCACGCATCAGACCGGACAGGTTCAGACTCCTACATTGGCTCCCACCGACCGGGAAATGGCGTATCTGTCGGACAGCGGCGGCCACGGCAATCTGTGGGTAATGCCGTTGGGCGGCGGCCAACGGCGCCAGATTACATTCGAGAAAGATCCTGACACCGTAATGGGAGTTCCAATCTGGTCGCCGGACGGCAAGAGCATCACTTACGCCGCCAGCCGGACAGCGAGTGTTGGGCGTGGAATCGGCTATTGGCTTGTGCATCCTGACGGAAGCGGCCTTCATCTCGCTGTACCGATGGGCGCGTGGGCAACGTGGTCGGGCGACAGCGAATGGATCTACTACTCCGAGTCGTCGCCGGTACAGGCCACTGGCAGTTTCCGCCTGATGAAGATGCCGGCGGCGGGCGGCACGCCGGTGGTGGTGCGCAGCGACAACGCCCGCGGACCGGCAATGGCGCCCGACGGTTCAGCGTTGTATTACATGGTCCCGCTGCAAAACCTGAATGGCTCGCTGGACTACGAATTGCGTGTGGCTCGGCCCGAGAGTGGCCCCTCAACCTTGTTGAACCGCATCTCCGGTCAGCGAATACCGCTCTGGCAGGGCCTGCATCCCGTGATTTCGCGAGACGGGAAATGGCTGGTGATGCCTCTGGATGATAGCCTGGGAACCAATATCTACATCGCGTCCACTACGGATGGAAAACTAAGACAGGTAACCGACTTTGGACAACGACGCACCCTCATTGCCCGCCGTATTTCCTGGTCAGCCGACGGAAAGTCTGTCTTCGCTGCTGTCGGTGAAGGCGACTCCGACATCGTGCAAATGGATGGACTGCTAAAGTAGAAGATTCCTGCATGCGAGCTGGGGAAAGAGGCTCAACCGCCGACGTTCGTCGGCAAATTTCGATCTGGCCAATCAGCGCCGGAAGTATAACACCATCAACTCTTCATCCACGTATCCGTTGCCGATTTTGAGGGCACGCTTTTCGCACCCGTAAACTTTAAAGCCCAGAGATTCATAAAGACTCTTGGCCCCGGCGTTCTGACTGCTTACTGCCAGCGCAACCTGTTCGATGCCAGGCAAGAGCTGCACCAACCCAATCAGCTCTGTCAACAAGGTCCGGCCGACGCTTTTTCCGCGGCACTCTTCTGAGACGTACACACCCCAGATCCCGCCGCGGTGGCGGATCTTTTCTCCCCGCCGGCGAAAGAATCCGGCCATCCCGATAAGTTGGCGATCGACAAAGGCTCCAAGAACAAAGTCGTCTTCGGAGGATCCCAGGCGATTCCTGATTGTCTCCAAAGTCATGGCCTGATGCTCGGCAACCGATTCCGTGAAGGCTTGCGGTTCCCGCTCCAGCGCATCGTGGCGAAGCTGCCGGTAGGACTCAGCATCGAGGTCTGTGAGGCGGCGAATCTCCATAGTCAGTTGTCACTTACGATCAGTTCTCAGGTCGTCACGATTATAGCGGTCGTGGCCTGACAAACCGCCTCGCCCCAATCCGCATCTCAAGGCCCCCATGATCCGCAAACTGAAATCCGGACAGTACCGTTTGTATTCGAGGAAGAAGAACCCGAAGACGGGTCGGCGACGGAACCTGGGAACGTTCGGGAGTCGCGCGGCGGCTGAGAAGCACGAGCGCGCGGTGCAATTTTTCAAGAGAGCGTGACCAGGTCCACACCAGGAAAGCTGACGGGCTGTGTCAGCGCAGTTGCTCTCTCATCCACGCCGTAACCAGCGGCACCAGGTCGTCGTGAAATTTCCCCTTCACGGTGAAACCATGGTCCATGCCGGCAACCTCCAGATAGCGGGCGCGACCGGGGTGGGCCTGATTGACGATCTGAGCAATGGTTTCGCTGTCGGCGCGGCTCATGATGTCGTCCGCGCCGCCACGGATAACCAGCACCGGCGCGTTCACTTTCTGCCAGGCTTCACCCAGGTTCAGCGCCTGCAGCTGCTGGTAAAACGCTGCCGGGCGCCCGTATTGTCCATCGGGCGTGTCATACCAGAGGCTCTTCCACTCGGGATGCTGGGTGATGACCTGCCCCGGCGTCATACTCTTGACCAAGTACAGGTTGTAGAAATCGGCGAACGCCTTCACGGATGCATTCACCTCAGCCGGCGATTTGTCCTGCGCGGTGAGCCGCCGCCGCTCCAGTTCGAGCATGTGCTCGTACCAGGTGCGTCCCCAGGAACCCGCAGAAACGAATCCGCGCACCGGATGCCCGCCGACGGCCAGGGGCGAGAAACCACCGCCGTTGCTGAGGCCCACGACAAACACGCGGTCGGGGTCGATGAAATCATACTTTCCCAGCGCAGCGAAGGCCGCCTGCCAACCTTCCATTTCACTGTTGAAGTCCGCCTTCGAGCAATCTCCATGGCTCTCACCGACGCCTGGCTTGTCCATGCGCACCGTGGCGTAGCCCGATTCATCAATCAGGCGCCGCATGAATATGCCGAAGCCGTCGCGGGTATTTGGGTCGGGATACTCCATGCTGTCGCAACTGAGCCAACCTACAAAAAAAATGACGGGAACCTTGGCGGCGGCAGCTTTCGGGCGTGTGATGAAGGTGCGAAGCTGCTGTCCGCTATGGTTCACCACCCAGTCATAAGACACGTTGGCATTCTGAAATTGTTCGCGCTGAGATATCTGCGCTGAGCCTGACAGCGCGAGAAACAGGAGGAGGAAAGTAAGCGTGACCTGTCGCATGGCGATGAGCCTCGCCAGCTTTAGACGAAAAACAAAGGGGACGGTTACAGGCAGGAGCGCTCAAAAAAAATGGCGGAGAGGGAGGGATTTGAACCCCCGATACCCGTTAAGGTATGTCCGCTTTCGAGGCGGATCGTTTCAACCACTCACGCACCTCTCCGGAAAGCAGTCGGTCACTCGTCCGTCTTCAGTCGTCAGGAAAACTAGTCGGCGTCTATTCGTCGGTCGCTGACGACTGAGGACTGACGACCGACGACTGTTCTCCCGACTTTTCTTCCCGCCGCAGGCGGAAGAAAGATTGCAACAACTCCGCACAACGTCCCGCCAGAACACCGCTGCGGACCTCCATACGGTGGTTCAGGGTGGGAAGGTCCAAGACCTGCATCACCGACCGGACGGCGCCCGCTTTGGGGTCATCCGCGCCGTAAACCAGGCGTTTCAGCCGGGCATGAACCAGCGCGCCGGCACACATGGCGCACGGTTCAATTGTAGCAAACAGTTCGCAGCCTTCCAGGCGATGGTTGCCGAGTGCGGCACCGGCTTCGCGCAAGGCGACGATCTCCGCATGGGCGGTGGGATCGCAATCGGTGAGGTTGCGGTTGCCGCCGCGCCCCACGATCTTGCCATCGCAGACGACGACTGCGCCCACCGGTACTTCACCTGCTTCAAGCGCGCGCTGGGCCGAGCGCAGCGCTTCCTCCATGAACAGTTCGTCGCTGTTAGCTTGGTCAGGCTGGGGAAGGGTGTCCGCGGGGCTCAACTGCTTACTCCACTGGATGCCGTTTGAGCACGGACGCGAGCAGAGGCAGGTCCGGGCGCAGCGGCTGGTTCACGAAGATATACTTTCCGGCGCTCTCCGCCAGCAGGTAACTGGAATCCGGCGGCAAGCGGGAAAGCGCGTCCTTGCGAAATTCTTCCGGGACGAAAATGAATACCCGCACGGGGCCGCTCCAGAAAGCAGGGAACTGTTTGTCGTCCAGAAAAGTGGGCGGCACGTCGGGATAGTTGGAACCGATTTCAAGGTTGGTGCCGAAGCGTCCGTTATAGATCCACACGTGGCGATGGGTGTAGAAGGGAATGCTGGAGCCCGAATTGAAGTCGCCGTACTGCACGATCTGGTCCTGGGGACGGAGGTAGGGAAGGATGGCGTCGGCCAGCGCGCGCGACGACATCCGCGGCTCGAACCTCTTGAACGCCCAGTTGGCGGCAAAGAAAAACAGCGCCATGGCGAAAGCCAGGGTGAGCGTGGCGGCGAAGTTCTTGGAGCGCCGCCGCAACAGCCATGCTCTGCCAAAACCAATAATAAAGATCAGGATGGCGAAAACCGCCGGACCGCGCAGCGCCGCGAAAGTCTGCGGTGTCAGGTCGAAGATGTGCGCCATCGAGAGCCGGTAGGTATCGAGGGGATGATACTGGATCAGGTGCGAGATCCCGCCTTTGGACGAAACGTCGAGCGAACTCAGGACCAGGTAACCCAGGCACACCGAGGCCAGAACTCCAATGACAGCGAGTCCCGCCTGCAGACGCGGCAACCAGCGGTCGCGCACTTCTTCGGCGTCGTTGAGCCCAATTCCCAGCAGGACGGCAATCGCAGGCCAGGCGCCGAAGCTGTAGTACTCCATGCGCGACCCGCTGGTCAGCGAAAAGAAAAACAAAATCAGCCCTGCCCAGATGAAGAGCAGCAGGCGTGCTTCCTGGACGTGTTCCATCTTCGGACCCCAGGTCTTCGGCCGCGGAAACTCCCGCAGGGCGTAGCCGATAAAAAAGCTCCAGGGAAAGAACCAGACCAGGTGCAGCGCCCACCACAACAGAAGCGGCACGGCCTCATAATCCGGCGGATAGCGGGTGCCGAGGGCGCGCTTGAAATGCTCGTTGATAAAGTAAGACCACAGAAATCCCGGCGAGCGACGTTCGGCCATCCAGTGCCAGGGCACGGCGATGACCAGAAAGATCAGGGTACTGGAAAGAATCCGCAGCTCGCGCCAGCGTCCCCAGCTGCGCGTGAACAGGATAAAGAAAAAAACCACGCCGAGAGGAAAAAGCACCCCGATCAAGCCCAAGGTAAGCGCGGCCAGCGCCATCACTACCGACGCACCCCAATAGGCGACACGAGTGTCGAGACTGCCTTGCCAGCCGCGCAGGAAGAGGTAGAAGAGCGCAGTCAACTCCAGCGCAAAGATGGCCTCCGGAACCATCACCCGGGTAAATAGCCACGGTCCCACGCTGGTACATATGATCAGCCCGGAGTAAAACGCCGCAGTCTCGCCAAAAAAGCGGCGGGCAAAAAAATAGACCATCAGGACCAGTCCGGCCACCGAAAGCACCAGCGGCAGCCGGGTCTGGAACGCGCCCTGTCCGAAGAGCTGGTAGCTGACCGCCACCATCCAGTAATGCAGCGGCGCTTTTTCGAGATAGCGGATGCCGTCCTGATACATCACCACCCAGTCGCCGCGCTGCAGCATCTCGCGGGAGACCAGCGCATGCGAGGCGTCGGCATCATCGAGCAACGCCGGCTGAGCGGCGGTGGCGACGTAGATTCCGAGAGACATCACGAGCAGGGTGAGGATGGAGAATCGGCGACTCATTGATTCATCAGAGGACGACTGCTTTGTTCACCTTTCTATATGCGGGCCGGAAGATGAGGGTCAGGACGCTTGGGACGAACTGCTAATCATAGCATCAGGGTGGGGGAGATAGATGATCAACTCCGACTGCAGTCCCAGCACTGACTGCGCAGGGCCTGACGAATTTCATTCGTGCGAAAGATGAGGTAAAACGCTGGGCACGGAAGACCTACTTTGTTTTTGGTCTGGAGTCGACCGAGGAGGCTTCTAACTCTGATTGCCGGCTTTCGAGATCTTAGCAACGCGCCGATTGAGAAGCAGACCGTGGACGGGGCACTCTGCCTGTGTCCCGGCTGAAGCCCCGGCTTGTCCTGACCGGTTTTCGCGGCGCTGAAGCGCCGCTCTTCCACGGGGCTGTGGGTTTCGGGTGACACCACAAAATCTGGCCGAGCCTTGCTCGGCCTGGACGGGCGAGGGCGCCCGTCCCCACACCTGCACCGCCCCCACACGTGCACCGTCCCCACACCTGCACTATGTCCCGAACCTTCTCCGGTAGGCGCTGGGGGAGACGCCGGTGTGGCGCTCGAAGAGGCTGCGGAAATAGGCTGGATCCTGATAGCCGACCGCGTCACTGATTTCCTGCATGGTGCGATGATCGCTCTCCAGCAGGCGCTTGGCGGCAGCGACCCGCAGCTTCTGCAAGTAGATCAGCGGGCTGTCTCCCGTGGCTTGCTTGAAGCGGCGAACGAAATTGCGCAGGCTCATGCCTACGCGCCGGGCGGGGGCCTCGAGCGGGAAGCTCTGGCGAAAATTCTCGTGCATCCAATCCTGCGCGCTGGAGATGCTGTCGTCGGAGTGTTCGGTTTTTAAAGGGACGATGGCGAACCCAGCCTGCCATGCGCGGGGCGTCTCGATGAGCAGCGCCTTGGCGCTTTGCATGGCGACTTCGTGGCCGCAGAATCGCTCCACCAGGTACAGGCTGAGATCGAGCGAGGCGTTCACACCTCCGCCGCAGTAGAAGCCGTGGTCCTCGGTCACCATCAATTCCGGCATCCACTTCACCCTGGGATATTTTTCGCGGAAGCGCTCGGCCAGGCCCCAGTGTGTAGTGGCGCGTTTGCCGTCGAGCAAGCCAGTGGCTGCGACCAGACCTACACCGGAGCACACACTGGCGATGGCAGCGCCGCGCTTGTGCCAGCGCCGCAGCCAGGGCACGACTGCCGCATTGCGCTCGACCACGTCGTCCAGGCTTAGTCCGGTGGTCGGGATGAAGATAAGGTCGGTGTTGCGAATATCTGCAAGGGCTGCGGTGGGCTGGATCTGAATTTCTCCGTCACAACGGACCGCGCGTCCATCCGCCGAGGCGGTGGTCACGCGGAAGCGCGGAGCTTGCCGTGTTCCCGTGAGCAAATTCCACAGCGTACCGGTATGGCGGAAGACCTCCATCGGGCCGATGGCGGTGGAGGAAAAAGTTCCGTCTAGAAACAGGACTGTCACATCTGTCATGGCTGGCTTTCCCTGCCTGGCTGAATTACGATGGCTTAATCACCTACTTATAATGGCAAATCTGCCATCTTGTGGCAAGAGTCTCTTGTAATTAATCTCGGAGAATCGAGAAGGCAGTTTTCAGTCGTCGGTCGTCAGTTGTCGGTCGTCAGTTGTCAGTCTTCAGTCGTCCTGTCTTCAGCCATTCCCCCGAAGGCGACGGGGTCTCGACGGCTGATGACCGACAACTGGCGACTGTACCTAAACGGAGGGGTTTATGAAGAAATACATGATCGAGCGCGAGATACCGAAAATCGGCACTCTGGAACGGAATCAATTGCAACAGGGCGCGGCCAAGTCGAACCAGGTGCTGCGCCAGCTGGGACCGGACATCCAGTGGCTGGAGTCGTTCGTTACCGCCAACAAGATGTACTGCATGTATCTGGCCAAGGACGAGGCGCTCATCCACCGGCATGCAGACCTGAGTGGATTTCCGGCCACCAAGGTGACGGAGATCGGCGCGACCATTGATCCCACGACGGCGGTGTAGAAACCGTCCCCTGAGAACCCCGCCCGAGCAAAGGCTTGAACGGGGCATCCCCCGAAATTCCTGCAGAGCTGTCCTCAGGCCACCCTGGCGTGCACTTCGAGGTACTCCGCTTTTATGACGGTACGATTGGCGTCGCCCAGGTTCCTGCTGGTCCAGTGCTGGGTGAGGTCCTCTGCCAGGGCGCGCTGACCGGCGTCGTCAAGGCGTGCGAAGGTGGTCTGGGTGGGGCCGAAATATTTGCGAAAAAAGGCTACGGCCTCGGACGGGGCAAATGGATAATCAAAAAGCAGCTCCCGCTTGTTCATTTCGAGGCGGGTTTTTCCGCCCAGGCGTTCGCTGACCACCTTTTCGACTCCCCACAGCGACGGCGGCAGCATGCTGGGAGGCGGCGGAGCGTGGCGGGCGGTGATCTGGAACATCTGGCCGACGAAGCCTTCCGGAGTCCAGTTTCCCATGGCGATCAGGCCGCCGGGGCGGCAGACGCGGAGTAGCTCTGCGGCGACAACCTCGGGCCGCGGCGCGAACATGGCCCCAAACATGGACAGCACCACGTCGAAGCGGCCAGCGTCGAAAGGCAGATTCTCGGCATCACCCTCGGTGAATTCGATTTTAAGATCTTCAGCGGCGGCGCGTTTGCGGGCCTGTTCCAGAAGATTGGGAGCGAGGTCGAGGCCGGTAACGTCCGCACCCGTGCGGGCGGCGGGGACGGATTGATTTCCCGTGCCGCAGGCCACGTCCAGCACTTTCGTCCCTGGCTTGAGATTGATGCGCTGGATGAACCCTTCTCCCTCGCGCACATTCAGTTTTGCAATTTCACCGAAGTCGCCCGCCATCCAGCTGGCCCGCAGGCGCTGCTTCAACTCTCCGAAACCGTCTGGCCCACTGGCCATAGTTGCCTCCTGAGATGACGTCGCTGAAATTATAAGGGAACCGCTTTGTTTGTGTGTGGGTCTGCACGTGTGGGTCGGACACTCTTGTCCGACGCCTTTGACTCTGTCTTTGATCTTGATCTTGGCTTCAGGTCTTGATCGGCAGACTGCTCATCATCGGCTTAATCATGGCCTACGGCAGAATCAAAATCAAAAGGTCGGACAGGAGTGTCCGACCCACACTCTACTGCGTGGCTCCTACGATTTTGGTTTGCACGTGGGTGTGCTCGAAGGCCTTGTTTTGCAAAGACACGGTCATGTTTCGATTGAAAAAGAACAGAGCACGAATGCGAAATTCGCTGCCCAGGCTCACTGGGAACCAGACTCCATCTTCCTGTCGGCGGTAGTGGACGGCAAATCCGATGCCGGGAAGATCTGTGCCCAGGAAAGTCCGCACCCCGAAGGGCAGGCGACGGGACAGCCGAGTGAATACATACATCGGCTGAAACTCCTGGGCGTCGATGTAGGCCTCGCCGGCCCAATCCGTGTCATCGTCGTCCTTGGGAGTGAAAGCGATGTGATAGGACTGGCGGCCTTCGAAGGGTTCCAGGTCCATGAGGCGGAATTTGTACTCTTTCTGCTGGTCGGTGGTGAGCGGGAAGAGGTCGCGGGCCATGCCGTCTTTGGAGTTGTCGTTGGTAAGGTCTTCGCGAAAGTCGTGAATCAGTTGTCCATCGGTGCTATCGGCGTCGGGCACAGGCTCGCCGCTGAAAACCTCGTACTTCCCCTTGTGCCAGTAGCGGCCGGTGAGTTGCTTGAGCGTCTTGTCGGTGTGGTCAGGTTTGGGGACGACCTGGTAATCGGCGGTCTCCTCGCGCAGGACTTTGCCGTTGGTCTTTCGGGCGATGATTTGGATGTGTTGCTGGTAGAGGTATTGGCTGCGCAGCTTTTCGCTGCTGTCCTGGTTGGTGGCTACCCGGGCCATGATGGCATCCGCCGTGAGGGAGTCTTCGGCCTTCGCGGGCTGAAGGAAGACACCGAGAAAGAGAATCGGGAGCAGGCGAAGCTTCGCCATCCTGATGATGTACGGAGATTCCGGGACGGTAGTTCAGCTTAGTTTTGCGGGATCGGCGAATCTCTGCCCCCGGCCTACCCTTTCCAAAACATGGAGGGTAGGGCACGCGAAAAGGGTCGGCCGCCCGCCTGGTTATTGCTTTTCCCCAAACTCTTCGCCACTCGTAGAAATTACCAGGTCCTGACCCTGGACAACCCCGCTTTTGTGCGGTTTAGTTCCGATCCACCCGACGCGAATTCCCGGCACAGGAAGCTCGCGTCCGCTCCAGACCTGACTCACTTGCGAATCATCGTAAAGCAGACGATCTCCAGTTTTGTTTGTGTGGAGATAAACGCCTCCGCGCTTCGCCGCTGCTGTATCGCCTGCTCCGCACAAGGCAGGTCTGTGAAGATAAACCATTGAAGTGCCATCCGGCGCTATGGCGAAGCAGCTTGCGTCTCCTGACAAGTGCACACTCTTAGTTATCATCGCTGGAGTACCACAGGTACCGAGATATGTGTTCGGCGATCCGGCATGGTCAACGAAATAAAATTCGAGACGAGGCTGACAGAACAATCCGCCGTACCCATCACTCTTGTTCGCGACGACATAAGCTCCGGACTCTTGGACCTTGGTTGTAGTCACGCACCCGGGCAGGAGGCTTAGGATCACAAGCGGGCACAGCCTGCGGACCATAGTGACTCCTGACGCTCCGCTAATTCACAGGTCGGCGCAGTTTATCCCAATCCACTCGGTAAGAAAAAGCGGGCGGGTGACCGAGCCCTTTCGGGGCAGTATAGCTCTCGACAAAATAATTCGCTGTCCATCCCCTACGTGAGCAATTTTAGCTTCCCATCTGGACTTGCAGGACCTCTCCGGGGAGGCGAACCATTCTTCCTCGGGCTGCGGCCTCAGCGGGATCGATGTGAACCCGGGTGCGGGCCGGCTTTTCCAACGGAGCGTCGTCGGCCTGCATTCTCTCCATACGGATGCCCAGGGTGCGTTCCAGCTGGTGCAGCTCGGAGCGCTGTTCGCGGCCGAAGAGCGTGGAGGCTACGCCCTGTTCACCGGCGCGTCCGGTACGGCCCACGCGGTGGATGAAGTTTTCCGCCACCTCGGGGAGGTCGTAGTTGATGACGTGAGCGATGTCCTGCACGTGGATGCCGCGTGAGGCCAGATCGGTGGCGACCAGGATGCGGTAGCGTCCCTGCTGAAATCCGGTCAGGGCGGCGGTACGCTGCGATTGCGAACGGTCGCCGTGGATCATGGCCGCCGCAAAGCCTTCGCGGTTCAGGTTCCGGGCCAGGCGCTCGGTGCCGCGCTTGGTGCGGGCGAAGATCAGACAGCGGCCGGTTTCCTTTGAAAGCAGGCGGTGGAGCGTCTCCTGCTTGCGGTCGCTATCAACCTCGAAAGCCTGGACGCGGACGTTCTCCGATGGCTTCAAAGTGGAGCCGAAGGCGAGACGCACCGGGTTCCGGGTGTAATCGCTGACCAGGTGCGCTACCGACGCTTCGAGCGTGGCGGAAAAGCACAAGGTCTGGCGATCTTTGGGCAGGACTCTTGCGATCCGGCGCAGGGCGGGGAGAAATCCCATGTCCAGCATGCGGTCGGCTTCATCGAGGACCAGAACCTGAAGGCTCTGGAAGCTGATCAGGCGGCGATCGAGAAAGTCCTCGAGGCGGCCAGGAGTGGCCACCACAATACGCGCTCCCCTGCGCAGCGCGGTCAGCTGGTTTCCTTCCGCCAGGCCGCCTACGACCAGGGCCGCGGGCAACAATTTCGTGCCGCGCAAGGCGTTGTACTGATCGACCACCTGCATGGCCAGTTCACGGGTGGGAACCAGGACCAGGGCGGCGATGCCGGATTTTCCGGAATCGGTTTTTCCCGCTTGGAGCAAGCGCTCGATGATCGGGATCAGGAAGGCCAGCGTTTTGCCGGTCCCCGTCTGGGCGGTGGCGAGCACGTCTTTGCCGGCAAGGGCCTGCGGAATGGCCGCGGCTTGCACCGGCGTCGGGACGGAAAAGTTAAGGGACGACAACCTCTCCTGGGTATAAGGGGAGATTGGTAGTTCTGAAAAACTCTGCATTGATTTTTTTTCTCTTTTTCTGTTGGCGGAAGCAAGGGCGGCGCGCACACAGGCGGGCAGCAACCAGCATTTGCCAGTATTTACGCCGAAGACTTACGGAGGGAAATTAGGCGGGAATTCAGATACAAACCAGAGCAACCGCACCACAACCGTGGTATTAGACGCAATGTCAGTATAGCACGTGGGGTGAGCAGTTCTTGTGGTTCGAGGTGACTTTGGTGATGCGGGGAAGGGTAAGCCACTGTTTTCAACGTTGTCGCTCTCGCCATGGTTCAGTAGCAGCCGTCGCAGACCGAAACATCAAAACCGCTAGTGGTTGACGAAGGTCCGCGTCGTCAGGTAGCGCAGCGCTTGATCGACACATGATTCCAGAGGTTCGTTGGTGTCGATAACGAGTTTGGGTGGGTCGATTGGCTCCCATGCCTTTCGGATTTCGCGATAGAGTTCCGGCGTGCGATTCGCGGCGAGATGCCTGTTGTCCGCCACAGCTTCCGCGATGCGTCCCAGTGCAGACGCCTCTGAACAAACGCACTCCAGTGTGGCCGAAGCCGTCCCCACTTGCGAGCTGAACTCGATTACGCGGTCGCGCTGGTATCGCCGCGAGAAGGTGCGGCCATCCAACAGAATGTGCAGGTCGGGATGTTTGGAGAGCAGATACGCCGCGGTTTGCAGCATGATCTCCCCGCAAAAATCGTCCTGCGACTGCGAATACTCGACATACGCGGGTGGGAAGAGCGACGCTCGAATTGCGTCCTTATCGAGGACCGCTCCCGGAAGCTGCTGAGCCAGTGCTCGCGCCACCGTGCTCTTGCCTGTCCCCGGGAGGCCCGCGATGATCACGATCATAGGAACTCCCGTTCGGCAACGGCCGGCAAGCGTTTATTCATGCGTGGCAAAAAGAGAGAATACTGTGCAATCTTGAACGGTCTTGCGCCAGTGTGCCCCGTTAGCGAGGTCGATTCCACCCACCATTATTGACCGGATCGTGAGTGTCATCGCCTGATTTCGTCAAGAATTAACCGTTCAAAAAACCTTGTGGAGCTATGACAGCGGCTTGCCTTCGAGCAGATTGAGGAGACGACGTTTCGTGCTGTCGTTAGGTTCCAGTTCATGGGCTTTCAGCACCAGCGCAGCGGCGTCAGGAGGCCATGATTCGCGGGGCCACACCGCCAGAGCATTGATGGCCATGTTTCGGTTTCGGACGACTGGGCTGCGAACCCCCGCCTTGATCAATCTCCAACCCCTACCAGGAAAACGGCGCAGATCTTGCAGCACCCAATCCAGTGCTTGATGAGGCCGGAAGTTCTGCCCTAGTCCAATTCCGTCAGCGGGTCCAGTTTCAATTTGTTCCAACGGAAGGACCGCTTTCGTGAATTCCAACACTCCATCGATTCGGGAGTCATCCGTCTGTTGCATTAGGCGATACCACGACGAGGACGTCAACGGGGCCGTTTTCACACGGCCGAAGTGTACTGCCCATGTATCAATTGACAAGTAGTTGGCAGCAGTATCGCCATCATAAAACACCTGCTCATCGGTGGCGGAGAGCGCTTGCAGCGTCTGTTCCCGCCACGTTTTCCAGCTAAACACATGATTACATTTTGTCAATAACCCATCGCGACGCAGTTCGGTCCACCCTAAGGCATCCCTCTTATCCCAGCCATCGGACTGGGACAAGAATCCCCGCAATTTGGCGACGGCTAGGAAGTGCCGAAGTCCGAGTTGGCGGCGCGCCAAGAGGTTCTCGACATACGCTTCACAGGCGTCCACAGCCTCTGCATAGTCATCGATCCCTTCTGCTGGGCCACCGGTAATGAGGGCATGAATCATGTCAGCCGCTCCATCAAGGAGAGCGTCGTCAACCGACCGCTGTTTCAGGGCTTCGTGAAGTCGGCCGGTTCGTGCGCAAATGCAAGCGAGGTACTCGTCCATGACCCCGTTACGAAAGCCTTCCCGTAACAACCAGGCGTGAATTTTCGGATCCTTCGTTCCTTTCAGGCGCTCGACGGTTTGAATTCGGCCCCAGTTGCGTACGCTCTTTGCCAATTTCCACACCTCTTGCTCCGGCTCAGATGAGACATGGGCCAGGGCAACCGCAGCGAACAACGTGAACTCCTCGTTCTTGCCGATGATTATGAGGTTCTCTAGATCCTGCTCCGCCCCGACGAGACCAATTAGAGTCAAGCCGGACTTTACAGCTTCTCGATGACCTGACTTCAGCGTGAGGTACCGGCCAAGTTCAAGCAAGCGGCCACGATCGAGGGAAGGCAGGGACTCCTTCAGTTCCTCGATAAGTAGGTCCAATGACGGCAAGATCGGCTTTTCAACAATCGATCTATAGAACGCGCCCATCGTTCTGTCATCGGCACGCCGGAGGATGCTGTGCAACGCAGATACAATGTCAAACGCACGCGTTGGCGGATCTGAACCGGCCCACCCGTGTCCTAGCACCCCATCCCATGCGCCAGGGATCCAGCCGAATTCGTTCTTATCGCGAATAAGTGACTCATCCGGCAAAGGATCGGAACCATGCAACCGGACGTGCTCGTAGATTGACTCCAGATTGCCCCATGGCAGAGTTAGCGAGTCAAGGGACCAGTTGGTCCTTCCAAATAGTCCAGGCATTCCCAAGAGCATACCAGTATGGATGCTCGTGACCCATGTTGGAGAAGGGCGGTCGAACGTTCGGAGGGGCAGACTACTCGGATCGTTGACGAAAAAGTGCGCCGTGAAAGGCGCTGGACTTCAGCGGGTGCAACTCCCGCCCGGGAACTGGATGGCTCCACCCGGAAGCAATCGAAGCGGCGGCGGAGGCAACAAACCTGTCGGAGCTTTCGATGTAAAGGGTCGTTTAGCGACTCGGCGAGCGTGCAGGCCATAACGTGAGTGAACGCTGAGC
>Ga0326726_10002187_pt1 | contig 18023 bp, 11 predicted proteins | sample MHFenrmetagenome_2_FD_207603 | JGI IMG/M metagenome (GOLD analysis project Ga0326726, IMG submission 207603) | Lab enriched peat soil microbial communities from Michigan Hollow, Ithaca, NY, United States - MHF15MN | ecosystem: Environmental > Terrestrial > Soil > Wetlands > Peat | place: USA... | reverse complement strand
ATCCAGCTGTAATCCACGTTCCCTTTATGCCCCTGTTCACGTGTTCTGCAATGGACTGTCAGTGCAGCAATCCCTGCCTGCTCGCACATCCGGGCGACATCGACGATCCGAATGCTGCTGGCGTCCCATCCGAGCCGTGTCTTGAGAGTGACCGGTTTGTTGACAGTCCTGACGACTGTACGGGCAATTTTCTCCATTTTGGGAAGATCACGCAACAATCCTGCCCCCGCGCCGCGCAGTGCCACATCCCGCACCCAGCACCCGCAGTTGATATCGATGAGATCGGGATCAAGACTTTCTGCAAGACGCGCAGCGCCTTCCATTGCATCGGAATCGGCTCCGTAAATCTGGATACCGATGGGCCGCTCGTCGTCGCCGAAACTCATCTTCAGTTTTGTTTTCTTCGATCCCCGTACCAGCCCGTCGGCGTTTACGAACTCCGTGTACACGATATCCGCACCCATGCTTTTGCAGATCACCCGGAAGGGTCGGTCCGTGACATCTTCCATGGGTGCAAGCAGGATTGCGTTCGCAATATCAATGTTGCGGATCTTCATATCCGTAAAATACCTAGAACGGCATGGAGATTCAACCAGAGTTCAGGGAGGTGTTCCATTCCTCCACTGGGAAATGGCATTCACCCAGGCAGTTTCGCTTCCCGCCTGCCGGTAAAGCAAGTAGTCCTCCACAGACAGACCCTCGGTCATCCGAACAAGCCGCTTGAAGGTGAAGACAATTTCAGAAGTACCTGCGGACCTTGAATAATACCACGACTGCGTATCGAGCGAAGTGGTTGTTTCCACCGGCGGGCCGAGAATACAGTACACCATCCCCCTGTCTGTCCTCCAGCCGTCCTCGACCGTTGTAAAGAGTCTGTTTGCCTGTTCGATGCGTGTATAGTATTGACCGATGACCGTCGCAGCCTTTGCCTTGTCGGGGACCAGCTTCAGCCAGAATGCGTCAAATCGCTTTTGCCGCTCCTGATCAGTAGTTGCGCCCCGCATCTCTTCCACCTCGGCTCTCGTGGCAATAAATGAGGCAGCGTCAATGAGTTCTTTATACGTAGTAGGCCTCGGGAACCCACGCGGAGTAATGAGATAGAATCGTCGTGAAACCATTGAGGCAGTCGTATCGGTGACCCCCGGGATTGGAGGCGGCACGCTGACATCAACCCGGTATAATCCGGGGTTCAGAGAAGGTAGCTTGACAGCAAACGTCTCACGCCTTTTCTCGATATACAGGCCCAGTTGTTGCCGGAACACCGTATCAGCACCCCTGAGCAGGATGATACCGGACGGTTCAGAACGCTGAAAGATGGGATAGAAATACGGCGGAACAGGGACGGTCGTATCCGAAAGAAATTTCAGAACATGCAATTCAGCATCCAGGGTGTCTCCCGGCAGAATGTTATAAATGTCAAATGCGCACTTGAGTGAATCCAGGCCCGTGGGAACATGCAATGAAACCACAGGATGAATGACGCCGTCTGCACCCTGTGTGGCCAGATACAACCGTCCGAGGGCGGGACTCCGCTCGGCTGTATCTATGACGGTCACACTCTGGGCGAGTGTGCCGCTCCTGGTGCTGTTCCTATCCTCAAGTGTCACTTCGAGCCGATACTCTCCGGGAACAACAGGGAGGCGCTTCTTCACCACGAACCGTTCGTTGCTTTGCGTGCGTTCATATTCTGCGACTGCCGTCGTCTCAGTCGAAGCGTATTCTGCGGACAGTTTTTCCGTGGACCGATAGTGGAGTCGTGCGGTAATATCGTATCTTGCCTGGAATCCTCCGGGAACCCGGAGAAAAGTGACCGACGACGGAGAAAGGCTGACGTAGAGGTCAATGGCGAACCCATCCCCTTCCTGTGACGGAATGGCTTCCATCTCAAATCCCAGCGCCGAGTGCTGAGAGACACGCCAAGTCCCACCCTCATCGGAACCGGCACCACTCCCGCCGGAACATCCGTGGGTTGCAAAGACAACACCAAAGCCGAGCAGAGCGACGAGTGACTGAGTGTATACGCGTACCATGATCGAGTCTCGATGTCGGAATCCGATCCGCAAGAGGTGAACTGGAAGGTGGCTCAACCCCCGGCAGTAGGAGCCGACGTGATTGTCCGCAGGCCCGGGAGCTCGCTCCCCGCGGATCGGTTCAGGATCGCAGGGCCTGTTTCAGAAGAGCGATAAATCCCGAAAAGTTATACTTGAGCAGAAGGAAAACACGGTACGGTACTAACACGCCTAGCGGCTTGAATGTTCCGGTGACCGGCGCTACGTCATGCAGGTCGACAAAATCACCCTTCGCCGCCAGAATGACACTTTGATGAGCAATACCGAATGCCGGAACCTCCGTGTCTTGATGAACGACACTGAAACCGGTTGAGTGCAGAAGCGAAAGCAAATCTCTCCCGTAGTTCCGGTAGGCAAGGGTGTGGCCACCCCCGCCATGATACTCCGGCTCCATAATCATCACATCCCGGTCGCCATCGGTGTTCACCCGCCGGGTTGTTTTCTCCAGTTCGTGTGAATACGGGACGGTCAGAATAAACGTTCCACCCGGTTTAAGAACCCTGAAGACGTCCTTGTATCCCGCCGCGTCATCGCGCACGTGCTCGAATACATCCGAGGCAAGAACGACATCGAATGCAGCGTCGCCAAAGCTCAGGTTCTGAAAATCCGCATATTGTTCAGGGGGAGCCCCTGCGGCAATCTTCGCGGGGTCAAACTCGGGTGCACAATACGCAAACTTCTCCGCGAGGATCACTGCATGTGGCCCCCGTGCACTGGACTCAAGAATTGTCCTCGATTTGTCGGCCGGCCAGCGATACATGAATGGTTCTCCGGGCGAAAGGATTTTCCCGAGCCAATAAACTACCGCCCGCATGCGCGATGAGGAGGAGCAATTTCCACAGATCAGGCCTTCCCGACCCTGTTCCGGTAAACGGAATACTCCCGTCCAGCCGCAGATGTTGCATTGACCCGAAGTGTGCATTCCGATGGCCCGTTCAATCATGAAAAAAGCGAGCCGCTCCTTGAGATTCGGGATTGCCGCTCGCCGTACTTCGACCAACGTAAGGAAACCTGTCGAAGAGTTCAAGCCCCGTTTAGCGTCGGGAAGGTGAAACGTAGACTTTCGAATGAAAAAAGCGGATATTTGTTTGAATCACGCTTCGACACCCTCGCAGGAGATAAGTTACACGTGCCCACCGCACCAGCAGCCGCCTGCAGAATTCACCCGGCGGTGACGACATTGACGGAACCACAACACGGTCATTAGCCCGTGAAATCCCCCCTTCCTTTTTTCAAGGCTCCTGTCGTTGCCTTTGAGCAATACCGTCTCCGCAACGGCCTCACCGTCATCCTGCATCGAGATCTTGCCATCCCAGTGGCCGCTGTTGTGGTGATGTATCATGTCGGTTCAAAAAACGAGAAGCCGGGAAAGACCGGTTTTGCGCACCTCTTTGAACATCTCATGTTCAAGGGTTCCGGGCATGTGGCCGACGGCGACCACTTCAGACTGCTTCAGGAAATCGGCGCCACCGTGAATGGTTCCACGACCGAGGACAGGACCAACTACTATGAAGTCGTCCCGTCAAATCACCTCGAACTGGCCCTTTATCTGGAATCGGACAGAATGGGGTACCTCCTCCCCGCCGTCACACAGGAGAAACTCGACAACCAGCGCGATGTCGTCAAGAACGAACGACGCCAGAATTATGACAACCAGCCCTACGGCACGGCACACGAAAAGATCGCCCGGGCCCTGTACCCTGCGGATCATCCGTACAGCTGGCCTGTTATAGGTTCAATGGAAGATCTGTCAGCCGCTGCACTCGACGATGTCAGAGATTTTTTCCGCCTTTTCTACGCTCCGAACAATGCATGTTTGGTCGTTGCCGGAAGCTTTGATCCGCCCCAAGTCCGGGAATGGGTCGAGAAGTATTTTGGTGAGATGCCCGCAGGTCCTCCCGTGACCCGTCCCACGCCCGCTCCCGCTTCTCTGGCAGAGAACAAACTCCTGGCGATGGAGGACAAGGTCACACTCCCCCGGCTCTTCCTCACGTGGCACTCCTTCCCTGTCGCATCGCGCGGAGATGCCGTCATGGACGTGCTGACGAGCATACTGAGCTCCGGAAAAAGTTCGCGACTGTACCGGAATCTGGTTCTCGAGCGCCAGATTGCCCAGTCGGTGACGGCTTATCAGGATGGCAGCGAGATTTCGGGCACGACAACGATTCAAGTGACGGCAAAACCCGGATTTACTCTAAGTGAGATCGCAGAAAGTGTCCGGGAGGTCCTGAAAGAGTTTGACGCACACGGAGTGAGCGATACAGAAATCCAGTCGGCAGTTAACGGAATAGAAGCACGGCTTGTTGCGCGGCAGGCATCTGCTTATGGCAAAGCAAACGGCCTTGCCACCGCGTTCACTCTCACGGGGGACACAGAAAACTACAACAAAGAGTTCCAGAGGTTTCTCGACATCACACCCGACGAAGTTCTCGAGGCGGGACGGCGGATACTCCGCTCCGGAAATGTCACCATGAGCGTTGTACCCATTGGGGAAAACCGGCAGGCCGTCGATGGCTCACATATCCTGCCGCCCGGGGGGAACCCATGATGCAGGTCGACCGTTCCCAACTTCCGGCCCCACTCCCTGTTCCCGAGTTCCGGCTTGCCTCCCTGCAAAAGGCAGAACTTTCCAACAGACTGAAGGTCTGGCTCATAGAACGCCACGCACTCCCGCAGATTGCCGTCAGTCTTGTCATGCCGGGCGGAGCCTCCAACGATCCGCGTATGAAATCGGGCGTTGCGATGCTGACGGCTGATCTGCTCGAATCGGGAACCACAACCCACAACATCCTTCAAATCGCAGAACGGCTGGAATTCCTGGGGTCGAGCCTGAGCATCACGGCTGGTGCGGACGCAACCTTCGCCTCCATTGTATCTCTCACACGGTGTGCCGGGGAGAGCATCGAGTTGCTCAGCGATGTTGTCATCCACCCCATCTTTCCGGCCACTGAGTTCGAACGAGTCCGCGCCCGTCACCTTACGGCCATCCTTCAACGAAAGGACAGACCCGGGAATATCGCGACCCTTGCATTTCTCCGCCAGCTCTACGGCGACGTTCATCCGTATGCATTTGATGGCTCTGGAACCGAACATTCGATCAAGGCGATCACCCGTGATGATGTGTTGGGATACCACAATTCCAATTACCGTCCTGATGACGCAACGCTGATCGCGGTCGGCGACATCTCGATGAATCGACTTCTTCCATTACTGGAAGAACTTTTCTCATCCTGGAAAATGGGCGGTGCGGGACCTCCAGGACTCCTTGAGACTCCGACGCCCGGGATCCGCTCGGTGTACCTGATCGACAAGCAGGAGGCGCCGCAATCTGAAATACGCATGGGATATCCCGCGCTTCCCCGTTCAACCCCCGACTATTTCGCCGTCTCGGTCATGAACAGAATCCTCGGCGGGCAGTTCTCCAGCCGGATCAACCTGAACCTACGGGAACGGCGGGGTTACACGTACGGTGCGCGCTCCTCGTTCGCCTTCATGAAACACCCCGGTCCGTTCATGGTGAGCGGGGCTTTTGTCACATCGAAGACCGACAGCGCAGTCGAGCAGGTGCTGGCGGAGGTGGAGTCGATGCACAAAGAAGGCGTGACCGAAAGCGAACTCTTTTTTTCGAAGACGGGACTGATGGGGTCATTCCCTCTGAGTTTCGAGTCAAACTCGCAGATCGCGGGTGCCCTGCAGAGTCTTGTTCTCTACGGCCTGCCGGAAGATTATTATGATTCGTATCTCCTGAATGTGGAGCGGGTCTCGCTCGGTGATGTTCGAACGGTTGCCGCCAGACATCTCAGGCCGGAGGACATGAGCATCGTCATAGTGGGAGATGTGAGCCGCATCAAAGAAGGCTTGGTACGGCTTCGCGTTGGAGAAATCGTGCCGTTGAACTCGGAGGGAGAGCGCGTGGGTTAAACGAAGGTGTGAATCTGCGGGCACCAGACCGCTTTATGCCTCTGCCATTTTCTTCAGGATTTCTTCCCCCATCTCGACAGTACCAACGCCCGAAGCCGGATTGAGGTCGCGGGTCACCTTTTTGCCTTCACGGAGGACGGACGCGAGTGCCAACTCGATCCTTTCCGCAGCCTGAAATTCTCCGAGGTGTCTCAGCATCATGACACCGGCAAGGAGAATCCCCGCGGGATTGGCAATGTTCTTTCCCGCAATATCCGGTGCGCTCCCGTGAACAGCTTCAAAAATGGCCGCATTGTAGCCGATATTCCCTCCGGGGGCGAGCCCCAGTCCTCCTACGAGGCCCGATGCCAGGTCCGAGAGGATATCGCCGAAGAGATTGGTGGTCACGATGACATCAAACTGGTGAGGATTCAACACCATCTGCATCGCCATATTGTCAACTATCTTGTCGTTGCTCTGGATCTCAGGATACTCTGTGGCGACCTTCCTGGCCACCTCCAGGAAGAGACCTCCGGTGTATTTCAGAATGTTGGCTTTGTGAACGGTCGTGACTTTTTTCCGGTTGTGCTTCCTTGCATACTCATAAGCGAATCGGACAATCCGCTCTGAACCAGCACGAGTGACAACGCCGATGGTTTCCGCAGCACTGTGCGACGGATCGATGAAGTGCTCGATTCCGGCGTAAAACTCTTCGGTGTTCTCCCTCACGACGATCAAGTCGATGTCCTGATAGCGCGACGGTACCCCGGCGAATGTTTTGGCGGGACGCAGGTTGGCATACAGATCGAACTCCTGGCGGAGGGCAACATTGACACTTCTGAACCCTGACCCTACGGGGGTGGTCAGCGGTCCTTTAAGTGCAACATGCGTTTCCCGCATCGCTTCAAGCACATGCGCGGGGAGGGGATCTTTGTATTTATCGATTGCCGTCAGGCCTGCCTCATGGCGCTGCCATTCGATTTTCACGCCGGCGGCTTCGATGATCCTGACGGCAATTTCCGCAATGCTCGGGCCTATTCCATCGCCCGGGATTAACACGACTTTATGCATGCGCACTTGTTCTGTTCTAATGACTGGGGTATTAACGGGAAGCGGCACAAGGTACGGAAATCAGGTCCGAGTATCAAACAAGTGAGGATGCCTTCTGGGAGGGGTTCGGGCAAATGCAGGGACACGGCATGCCGGGTCCCTACGAGGTTTCATTCGGGGACGTTGCATGCAACGTCTTTACCGGTTGTTGATTCTGTAGGGGTTTGATTAATCAAACCCCTACAGAGAACATGATGACAAATCTTCAGGGGCGAGCTGACCTCGCCCTTGCCTCTGACCAGACAATTCGTAGGGGCCGACCCGACGGATCACCTCTACAAGAACATTCAACGCGCTTTGCTCAACACATGCTACGGTATCCAATCGATCTGGAGAAAAGGCGTGAAAAGAACGGGCTCCGATAAATCCTCGATGCCGGTTTCGATGCTCAGACGGGCACCGACGACGAGTCGGAAGGTCGGGTCGAGCTCAAAAAAGGCCCCCGGGGTGACCTGAATCCGCGTCGATTCGAATTTGCCCCGCAAATCATTTACCGTGACCAGCTGGTTTGCCGGGATGAGGAAGAACGGTGGAACGATCCACACCTCCTGCTGCTGGCCGGTGGGTTTATAATCCTGGAGAGTCTGGCGGCTAAAACCGATTTGAATGAACGGGTTTACCGGCCATTCTGGATTGGCTCCGTTAAGGGTAAGAGATGCATAGAAATTCCCGGTCGTACTCGTCCCCTTATCGCGGTAAAATACAATGGTCGATGAGCTCTGAGAAAGTGCACGATCTGCGGCAAGGGTCCTTGATTCGAATGCGAGGCTTTCCCACTGCCAGCCGACATCCAGACGGTAGCCCAGATTCCCCTTTTGTTGCCGCAATCCAAGTCCTGCCCGGTACCCCCACAATCCCTTGCTGTCGACGAGGGAGTACGTGGCACCGAACGAAATAGCCCAGCGCTCGGAGAGACTCAGGTCGATATCCAATCCCCCGCCGCTTCTGGGATAGGACCATGTGAAATTCGATCCGGTGAAATCGATGTTGTTGATGCCGCCTGGATCTCTGAAATAGATACCTCCATCGGGATTCCGGAGTGTATCGACACGGAACACGCCAGTGGAGCTGATTGGAGAATGTCCATCTATGGCGCCTGTCGACACTCGCCGCACAATCCCCCAGACTCGCGGTGTAATCTGGATTGAATGAGCTTCGGGATCTTTCGTTATGTGTACAGGCGGCTCGCTGACCGGACCCTTGACTTTGAGGTCCTGGAGGTAGAGAGTGACCTCGCGCGATTCACCGCAACCAAAGAAGAAAAGGACCAAAGGGAGAACAGGAATGCACGACCAACGGAGAATCCTCATGATTCACCTCCGATGCGATGTCTGCATCAACACGTTTCACAGAACTGCCGGAGTCTCGATCGGGATGTTCCGCACCATTTGACGTGCAGGTCAGAGAAGGCCCGATTGCAAAAGGCAACGCAGGGTTTGAGACAGATCACCCCTGGCTGTACAGGCGCTCAAGTCTCGGCAGGTGGGAAAGAACAGTACCGGGGATAAAACGCACTTTATGAATAGGCGCGTGCCCGATTCCTCAGATGCATCTAAGAAAAGGTACTGCTTGAACTGCAGGAAGGCAAGACGCGAAATCCGTATCGCAAGTTCCAACTGCCATCCTTTGCGGATTCGCCAAGATTCGAGTTATGGCGCGGTTTCCGTTCGAAAATGGACATCCGTATCCATCATTCACGGCGTTGGGCACTCATTTCTCCGGGGCTTCTCAAAAAAGAAGCGGCATGCTTCACCTGGTTTCAAGACAGAACAAGTTCTTTGGAAACCAGGAACATTATGCCGCATATTACGCCGTTCAATGTAGGAACAAAGCAACGGCAAAGTTACAGATCTGCCTGATTGCGGATAACAAACAAAAATACAATAAATCTGGTGGAGCCCAATGGGCAGCCCTCCGTGCATCCTCTGCGGTCAATGGATTTTGCAGGTTGATTCTACCGACAAATTTGTGCATCTCTTGAAAAGCCGGCCACACAATCCTGCAGCGATGCGTGGTCTCAGCTCATCGGTGCCGGAAAATCATCTCACCAATCAGAGGGACAAGGAAAAGTGGAAGAGACAACCTACGCGATGAAAGCGACGACTACACTGCCGTTTCAGGAGGCGATCAACAGAGTCACAGAGGAACTAAAGAGGGAAGGGTTCGGCGTTCTGACGGATATCGACGTTCAGGAGACGCTGAAAAAGAAGCTCAACGTCGACTTCCGCAAGTACAGGATCCTGGGAGCCTGCAATCCTCCGACGGCGTTCAGAGCTCTTGAGAACGAGATCGATATCGGCCTGATGTTGCCCTGTAACGTCATCGCCTATGAAGCCGGAGGGCAGCAAACAGTGGTCGCGGCGATAGATCCCGTGGCTTCCATGATGGCTGTGCACAATGAGGCCATTGGAGAGCATGCACAGGAGATTCGACGAAGGCTAAAGCACGTCATAGAGGCGATTGAAAAAGGATAACCACAAAGGCACGAAGGCACAATGCAGGCTTTGAGCAGAAAGTTAGTTTGGTGTTGAAGCACCAAATCATAAATTTCAAATCACAAACTACTTCAAGTGCCCGAAAGGGTAAAATCCCAAAGAGGCAATAACAGTTCCGGACTTTTCAGTTTTTGAGATTTAATGCTTGAGACCTGGTGATTCTCCCTATCCTCAGTTGATATCCTGCAGCATCTGTAAAGAAGGCCTTCGCCCATGATGGCGAGGGCCTGGGTTTGAAAACGGGTGGACGGGAGAACTCAGTACATATCTCCCATGCCGCCGGGTGGCATTGCCGGCATGGGTTTCTTCTCCTCAGGCTTCTCCACGATAGTCGCCTCTGTGGTGAGCAACAACCCGGCAACCGATGACGCATTCTCAAGGGCAATGCGGGCGACCTTGGTAGGGTCGATCACGCCGGCCTTTATCAGGTTCTCAAACGTTTCGGTAAGCGCATTGAACCCGAAATCGTCCTTGCCTTCTTTCACTTTGTTGACGACAACGGAAGGCTCAACGCCGGTGTTCGCAACAATCTGACGGATCGGCTCTTCAAGCGCACGCCGGATGATCTCGACACCGGTTTCCTGATCCTCGTTCTCCGGCTTGAGACCCTCAAGCTTTGTCATGGCCCGCAGGTATGCGACACCACCACCGGGCACGATGCCCTCCTCAACTGCCGCACGGGTCGCATGAAGTGCGTCCTCCACACGCGCCTTCTTCTCCTTCATCTCAACTTCGGTTGCAGCACCAATCTTCAGCAAGGCGACTCCCCCGGAAAGCTTCGCGAGACGCTCCTGCAACTTCTCTTTGTCATAGTCCGACGTTGTCTTCTCGATCTGTGCTTTGATCTCGTTGATGCGTTTCTTGATGTCTTCTGTCTTACCCGCACCCTCAACGATTGTCGTGTTGTCCTTATCGATCGTGACCTTCTTTGCCTTGCCAAGATACGTGAGTGCTGCGTTCTCGAGCTTGTACCCCTGCTCTTCAGAGATGACGGTACCGGCGGTAAGGGTCGCGATATCCTCGAGCATCGCCTTCCGGCGATCGCCGAAGCCCGGCGCCTTCACCGCGCAAACACGCAGCGTGCCGCGGAGTTTGTTCACCACCAGCGTCGCCAGTGCCTCGCCTTCGAGATCCTCAGCAATGACGAGAATGGGGCTGCTGGTCTGGGCGACCTTCTCAAGAATCGGGAGCAGGTCCTTCATTGACGAGATCTTCTTGTCATGGATGAGAATCATGGGATTCTCAAGAACAGCCTCCATCGTCTCAGCGTCGGTAACGAAGTATGGTGAGAGGTAGCCGCGATCGAATTGCATGCCTTCAACGACCTCGATCGTCGTCTCGGTACCCTTTGCTTCTTCTACCGTAATGACCCCGTCAGTACCAACTTTCATCATTGCATCAGCAATCAGGTCGCCGATGACTTTGTCATTGTTCGCCGAGATTGCACCGACCTGGGCGATCTCCTTCTTGCTGGTCTTGTCAACCGGCTTGCTGAGTTCCTTCAGGCCTTCGATGACCCGGACGACTGCCAGGTCGACGCCTCGCTTGAGGTCCATCGGGTTGGCGCCCGCGGCAACGTTCTTCATACCTTCGCGAACGATCGCTTGAGCGAGAACAGTCGCGGTTGTCGTCCCGTCGCCGGCAACATCAGAGGTCTTGGACGCCACTTCACGGACCATCTGTGCGCCCATGTTTTCGATGGGGTTGTCGAGTTCGATTTCCTTTGCGACAGTGACACCATCTTTTGTCACGGTCGGTGCGCCGAATTTCTTGTCAATGACCACATTCCGTCCCTTTGGACCCAGCGTGACCTTTACAGCGTTGGCAAGTTGATCGACACCCTTCTTGAGGGCAGACCTCGCCTCGGTATTATAGCTGATTATTTTCGCTGACATATGCACTCTTCTCCTTCAGGGTTTGATACCTCATGAAGACTGACCGGATGTGCTATACGATCGCAAACACGTCCGCTTCACGCATGATGAGATACTCGTCGCCTTCAATGGTGATCTCAGTTCCCGAGTACTTCCCGTACAGAACCTTGTCTCCAACCTTTACTTCCAGGGCAATCTTCTTTCCGTCATCGGTAATTCTACCAGGGCCAACTGCAACCACTTCGCCTATCACTGGCTTCTCTTTCGCCGTGTCGGGGAGGATGATTCCCCCCCTTGATTTCTCGTCAGCAGGCGACGGCTTAATGACGATCCGGTCTGCCAAAGGCTTCAACTTCATACGACCCCCTCTGTTATTTGAATAACAAGGTGTGCTGTGTTTCATACAAATGAATACGCAGAGCACCTGTAGCCATCAGCGGCGCTCATGCTCATAAGCTATGCATTGGTCGTCTCAAGGGAATCGTCCAAAGGGATGAAAGAGTAGCTAATCCTTTGCAGGAAGAGGGCCGATTGACGAGATCAGTACTCTAAATATTGAGATAGTCGTGCCTGTGCGTCGTGGAGCGTCCCCCCCGCAACTCACCCGGCACAGTGGAAACGTTCGTGGTGTCGATCGTTCGTGTCCTGTGCAGGTTGCCTCTGCATCCCGATCCTGTCTGGCGGGACTCCCTCTTGAGGCAGTCCGGCGGCTGTATCGATCAGCGCATTTCGGCCTATCGTCCCAACGCGATCAGAATCCCTGCGGCGATTGCGAGGATGGCCATGAGAATGTAGAGTCCCGAAAAACTGAGACTTAGCAGCGGTATCAATCCTGTCAGGATGAGCCAGATGGCCAACAAGAGCATGCCGAGATTCTTGGTCAGTTTCATTGAGTGCCTCCTTCGTTGAATGAATGGATTGTGTTTGGCGGATCACCAAGCGTGACGCGCACGTGATGAGTGGCGCCATCATCTGCCAGGCGGATACGCGCCGGACCTCCCGGCGGCGGTGTTGATTGTACCTCGTCGTCAAGGGCCCAACCAGCAACGCCTCGACAGACTCCGCCCGGGTTCTCGACAACGATGTCGTAGCGTGCAGAACGGTAGAGATACGCGAGTTTGAAATCTTTCCACGTCTTTGGTATGCACGGATCGATGAGCAGGATCGTGCCCTGCACACGAAATCCGAGAATCCACTCAAGACCGGCACGGTACATCCATCCTGCTGAACCCGTGTACCAAGTCCATCCGCCCCGTCCAACATGCGGGGGTTGGGAGTACACATCTGCGCAGACGACATACGGTTCCACCTTGTAGCGGTGAATCGCATCGCGCGTCCTTGAGTGATTGATGGGATTGAGCATTGAGAACAACTCGCTCGCTTTGTCCCCGTCGCCGAGCATCGCAAATGCAATTGCAGACCAGACTGCACCGTGGGTATACTGACCGCCGTTCTCGCGGATGCCGGGCGGGTATCCTTTGATGTAGCCGGGTTCACGCGATGTCCGATCAAATGGCGGGGCCAGAAGCAGCACCAGGCCGTCACCGCGGCGAACGAGACGTTCATTCACTGCCGCCATCGCCTGGGTGGCGCGCGCCGGATCGGCAACTCCGGATATCACGCTCCACGACTGCGCTATTGAATCAATCCGGCATTCCTCACTTGAAGCTGAGCCGAGCGGCGTGCCGTCATCGTAGAAACCCCGGAGGTACCACGCTCCATCCCAGGCGTTTTGTTCAAGAGATCCCCGCAGCGCATCTGCTCGCTGCAACCATCCGGCGGCTCTTCCTGCATCTCCGCGGGTTTTTGCCAATGGAGCGAACCTCGCAAGTGTTGCGTGAAGGAACCAACCGAGCCAGACGCTTTCTCCCTTCCCTTCTACACCAACCTTGTTCATACCGTCGTTCCAGTCCCCCGTCCCGATCAACGGCAGTCCGTGGATCCCACATGAGAGGCTCCGGTCGAGGGCGCGGGCACAGTGCTCAAACAACGTAGCGTACTCCCCGGACACCATGGGCTGAAAGAACGAATCGTCCTCGCCTGTGCGGAGTACGGGTCCTTCCAGAAACGGAATCGATTCGTCCAGAATTCCGTGATCGTTCGTTACCTCAATGTACTGCGCCACAGCATACGGCAACCAGACCGGATCATCGGAGATCCGGGAACGAACCCCCCGGCCTGACGATGGTAGCCACCAATGCTGAAGATCTCCTTCGACAAACTGGCGTCCGGCGGCGCGAAGCAGATGTTCCCGTGTCAGTTCTGGTTTCGACACCGCAAGCGCCATCCCGTCCTGAAGTTGATCGCGGAATCCGTACGCACCACTGGCCTGGTAAAATGCCGAACGCGCCCACACACGGCACGCCAGAGTCTGATACAGGAGCCAGCGATTGAGGAGAATATCCATCGATCGATCGGGTGTCTTCACCTGCACTGTCCCGAGGGTGTTGCTCCAAAATGTCGTTACAGCGCGGAGGACCGCATCGAGATCTGTGGTACGAAAGCCCAGGATCAGGGATTGTGCTTCCTCCCTCGTCGCTGCCTCACCAAGAAAAACAACGATCTCCGTCTGCTCATCCGGTTTGAGCTCAATGCGTGTTTGCATGGCACAACAGGGATCGAGTCCGGCACCAACCCTATCAGAGAGTTGTTCTCCTTCAGCAAGGGCAGCAGGATGGTCGAGCGTGCCGTTGCGTCCGAGGAATTCTTTCCGGTCTCCGGTCCAGCTCATCTGACGTCCGGCAAGATCAGCGAACGCGAGACGATGAGGGGATTCCGTCCTCCACGGATTCTGCGCGAACATCGCTCCCGTCTTTGGATCGATCTCAGTCCAGATGAACGGAACGGAGAGGTCACGCGCAGCAGCGAGCACCCATTCCATGTACGCAGTAATCGAGAGCCGCCGGTTTCGGCGTGAATTGTTCTTGATCTTCAGGCGTGAGATCTTGATGGATTCATCGGTCGGCACGTACTCGAGGAGTTCGAGTGCAATTCCGTGCGACGAGTGCTCAAAGCGGCTGTAGCCCTGTCCATGTCGTGCAACGTATTGCCCGACTTGTTCCCTTATGGGGAGTGCAGTCGGGGACCAGAGTGCCCCACTGTGTTCGTCTCTAATGTAAAGAACCTCACCCGGCCTGTCTCCAACAGGATCATTCGACCATGGCGTTAGTTGATTCTCCCGACTATTCATCGACCATGTATACCCGGAGCCTTCAACCGACACCTGGAAACCAAATGACGGGTTGGCGATAACATTGATCCACGGTGACGGCGTCCATTGCCCCTTTTTCAAGATCGTGACGTATTCGCTTCCGTCGGCAGTAAAGCCACCAAGACCATTGGGAAACTCCGTAACCTGAGGCGGCGGGATGGCCTCCTCGTCAGCCTCATCTGTTCGCGCGGTGGTCAGTATGTCTTTGACCCAGCCCCTGGCATTGAGAGGAAACGAAACGCGCTGCGGTGGTAGAGCAGGTTCGATATCCTCCAGGAAACTGAGTTGGTCGGAGAGACTGCCGCGGCGGCTGAGAAGTACGGCTCGTGCAGCGCTCTGGAGCAGCATGCGCACGTCAAGTGAAAGCAGATCCACGCGCAACAGAAATATGTTCCCCTGTGCAGTTTTTCCTTCGAGCTGCGGCTGCAACTGTGACTCGTTCATCCGGAGGACTGTTTCAAGCGCTGCCTGAAGATCCAATGTATAGGATTGCGGTTGTTCGTTCAGAATCACCAGATCAACAGCGAGCAACTTCATCCGCCAGTATTCGTGGGCGCGTAACAGTTGCCTCACAATCTGCAGTCCCTCCGTTTCATCAATCCGCACAAGAACGATCGGCAAATCACCGGAAATACGGTGCGCCCACAGTGCTGACTGCCCGCTTTGGCTTCGCTTAAGGACCTCGGAGGGAGGCCGGAGCGCCGGATTTGAATAAAGAATGTGGCTGGCAAGATGCTGGAAGAGATGCGCTTCCTCGGCACCGACACCGAGATGATGGAGCTGGACCTGAGCCTGAGTCCACGCGAGAGTGACAGCACGCTCAAATGCCGTTGGGTCGTGATGCTTATCCGCCATGTCGAGCACTTCACTGCGCGATGGCGCGACCATTGTCCAGAATGCAACGCGAACGGTGGCCCCGGGGGGAACCTGCACCCTGCAACGAAGGCTGAAGATCGGATCGAGCACGGTTCCAACGGTCTTCGATAGCGGTGTTTGATCTTCCAGGGAGATCGGCGAGCGAATTTGCCGCCCCCGGCCGAGAAAACGTGCCCGGTCAGTTTCATAGCCGACATCGTCGACGCTTCCACCTTCTATCACAACGAGGTGAGCCGCCCACGTTTCGGGTTCAGCGGGTGATCGGCGGCGCCGTGTTGCAAGAAGAGTACCAACATCGGCCACGAATTCTGTGTGAACAAAGAGTTTCAGGAATTCGAGCTGCGTCATGTCGGATGCCGGGTGAGCCAAAACAACTTCTGCGTATGAAGTCAACTCGATCTCCCGAGGCCGGCTCCCGAGATTCGAAATCGAGACACGCCGTACTTCGGCATCGCTTTCAGGAGAGACAGCGATTTCGAGTGAGGTGGAAATGGTTCCGTCGCGGCGGGCTATTTCTACGTGGTCCTCGGAGAATACCACATCATACCTGTCAGGCTCAACACCCGTCGGTTGGTACCCCGCGGACCACACATCACCGCTGCGGGTGTCGCGCAAAAAGATGTATGAACCCCACGAATCGCATGTCACATCCGTTCGCCAACGCGTGATCGCGAGGTCTCGCCAGCGGCTGTATCCTGATCCCGCGCTGGTGACCATGACCGCGTAACTCCCGTTCGATAGTATGTGCGTTCGGGGGGCACGATCGTGTGGCGAATTGAAACTGCGGTACATCGGCGGTATCACCTCGCGGATATTTGCAGCCACATGCACTTCCTCAGCGCGCGGGCGGGCCACAGCGACATTACGGGGAGTTCGCTCCTGCAACAACAGTTCGGTCGCCTGGATGATCGGCTCTGCGTGAAAGCGCGTACGCACGGCGCCGTCGTGAAGAGCATTGTCAATCGCGACCAGTGTCATCCCCTGGTGGTGCGCCATGTACGTGCGGACGACGGCAACCGGCTCGCCTTCGGGAAGACGCGTCGGCGTGTAATCCAGAGCCTCGTAGAATCCGAATTCGCCACAGCCTCCCGCCTCGGCGAGACGTCCATAGTTCACTGCGGCTGCTTTCGGATCCACCATTGCGGCCAGTGCAGTTGCATACGGTGCGATAACAGCGTCTTCGCTGAGACCGCGTTTAAGACCCAGTCCGGGAACACCGAAATTCGAGTATTGATACGTGAACTCAAGATCACGCACATTGTAAGCGGATTCTGACACTCCCCAGGGCACCCCAAGCTCACTGCCGTACGTGATTTGCCGGCGAACGACAAAACGATTTGTCTGCCCCAGCAGGCTTTCGGCCGGCGCACGCATCACCAACGAGGGCATCAGATACTCGAACATTGACCCCGACCATGAAATCAATGCCGAACCGCGGTCGACCGGGGTCAACGATCGCCCAAGCTGGAACCAGTTTCGCACCGGCACATCTCCCTTTGCTATTGCGACGAAGCTCGCCAGTCGCGCTTCCGAGGCGAGCAAGTCGTAACAGTCGGGATCGGGTTTACCGTCGACAACCCTGTATCCGATCGAGAGAAGTTGTCGGGGTGCATCGAAGAGAAAGCCGAATTCCATCTCTGCAAACATCTTCGCCGTCACCTCCTTCAATGACGAAAGACGGCGTTCGAGAGCCAGGCCTGCACGGGCCGAGCGATCAAGAGATTCAATCAGGACCTCTGTCTGGGTTAGGGAGACGCCTTTATGGTCGCCTGCCGCCCGTATTCCCGTTTGATATGAAGTCAGGATGACAACTGCTTCCTCACATCTGTCTGGCAAATCGGCGAGTGTTGGGATCGAGTTAATCAGTAAGCCGAGTTGACTGTGGGGAGCTATGTCTGGGTCAGATTTCACTGCGTCGGCGAGACGCGACCAGGGCTCCAACAACCGACATTCGCGCTCGTGACTCTTGATGGTTGCCCGTGCCGCCTCCGCCCAGAACAGCACGTCTGAGCCCCATTCTTTATCCAGACCCTTGCCCTCCTCTTCAATCATCGTTCGCGCCCTGTCGGTGAGGATGTTGGCGTGGCGCGCGAGTTCTTCCAGTTTCGTAACAACGCCGGCCGGAGTAGCGGGGAATTCGCGAAGCGAGGTCAACAATGTATGGAGCTCCGCTTCCAACTGTTTACGAGTCACCGTCGGAGTCTGTCGATGATTCGTGAGCGCTTGCAGCGACTCGCGCGTCAGCATCAGCGCATCAGCAATTCCCACGGTCAGATTCGAATCCACCACAGAGCGACTGATCATCTCTCGACAGGCATTGCCAACGGCGATCAGATGTCCCGCAAGATTTCCGCTGTCAACAGAGGACACATACTTTGGATCGAGCGGATGGAGGTCATGCGTATCGTACCAGTTGTAAAAGTGGCCGCGGAACCGCTCAAGTCCGTTCATCGCTGTGAGGGTTGCTTCCAGTCTCTCAACCGTTTCA
>Ga0326726_10002186_pt1 | contig 18026 bp, 16 predicted proteins | sample MHFenrmetagenome_2_FD_207603 | JGI IMG/M metagenome (GOLD analysis project Ga0326726, IMG submission 207603) | Lab enriched peat soil microbial communities from Michigan Hollow, Ithaca, NY, United States - MHF15MN | ecosystem: Environmental > Terrestrial > Soil > Wetlands > Peat | place: USA... | reverse complement strand
GACCCTCATGGCCAAGCCAATCAAGGGGCGAAAAGGCGAGAAGGTCGTCCTCCTCTCGGGCGGCAACCCGCAAATCGCGAAGGCGGACGGCGACGCCCCGGTGCAGGCGTACATCGCCGGGTTGCCGGGCTGGAAGCGCGACATCGGGAAGCGCCTCGACGCGCTCATCGTGCGGAACGTGCCCAAGGTGCGCAAGGCCGTGAAGTGGAACTCGCCGTTCTACGGCATCGAGGGCCAGGGGTGGTTCCTGACCTTCCACACCTTCACGCACTACGTGAAGGTGGCCTTCTTCCGCGGCACGTCGCTGCGACCGGTGCCGCCCGGTGCCAGCAAGGGCAAGGACACGCGCTACATGGACATCCACGAAGGCGAGCTCGACGAGGCGCAGATGGCGACGTGGATGAAGCAGGCGGCCGCGTTGCCCGGCTGGGTTCCTAGCCGATCGTCCTGAGGATCTGTCTTCGTCGCGAGATGTGCCATGCGCTGCCGGCGCAAGTCCCCCCGCGCGTTGCCCGCCGCCCACCGCGGCGTCACCTTCCGGGGTGCTGGCCCCGCTTCATGTGGTTCGACCGATCGGAGGGAGTGTGGAGCAACGGCGACTGGGATCCGAAGGACTGACGGTTCCCGCTCTCGGGCTGGGCTGCATGGGGATGTCCGATTTCTACGCAGGGCGCGACGACGCCGAATCGGTCGCCACGATCCACCGCGCGCTGGATCTCGGCATCACGTTTCTCGACACCGCCGACGTGTACGGCCCGCTCACCAACGAGCGGCTGGTGGGCCGCGCCATCGCGAGCCGCCGTGACCAGGTCATCCTCGCCACCAAGTTCGGAAACGTGCGGGGTCCCGACGGAGCCTGGCTGGGGGTCAACGGACGCCCGGAGTATGCGCGCGCCGCGTGCGACGCATCGCTCGAGCGCCTCGGCGTGGAGCGGATCGATCTGTACTATCAGCACCGGGTCGACCCCGCGGTGCCGATCGAGGAAACGGTCGGCGCGATGGCGCAGCTCGTCCGAGCGGGGAAGATCCGCTACATCGGTCTATCGGAAGCCGGACCGGCCACGCTGCGCCGCGCGCACGCCACGCACCCCATCACGGCGCTGCAGACGGAGTACTCACTCTGGACTCGCGACCCCGAGGACGGGGTCCTCGCCGTCTGCCGCGAGCTCGGCATCGGATTCGTGGCCTACAGTCCGTTGGGGCGCGGATTCCTGAGCGGGCGCTTCCGCCGTCCCGAGGATCTGCCGGCGGACGACTACCGCCGCAATCACCCCCGGTTTCAAGGAGAGAATTTCGCGCGGAACCTGGCGCTCACCGGGCGGGTCGAGGCGATCGCGCGCGAGAAGCAGTGCACGGCCGCTCAGCTCGCGCTGGCGTGGGTCCTGGCCCAGGGGACCGACATCGTGCCGATCCCCGGGACCAAGCACCGCCGGTATCTCGAGGAGAACGCCGGCGCGCTCGACGTGCGGCTGACCCCGGAAGATCTGCGCCGTCTCGATCAGGCATTCCCCAGGGGTGCCACGGCGGGCCTCCGCTATCCCGAGCGGGCGATGCGCGGGGTCAACATCTGAAGGCGCCCGCGTGAAGGCGATCCGCGTCCATACGACCGGCGGGCCGGAGGTGCTGCGGCTCGACGACGTCCCCAGCCCCGAGCCCGGCCCGGGTCAAGTGCTCATCGCGGTCGAGGCGTCCGGCGTCAACTTCATCGACGTCTATCAACGCACGGGTCTTTACAAGACCGCGACGCCGTTCGTGCCGGGTCAGGAAGCGGCGGGCACCATCGCCGCGCTCGGCCCCGGCGTCGCCGGGCTTCGCGTCGGGGACCGCGTCGCCTGTTACCATGGCGGGCTGGGCGGGTATGCAGAGTACGCCGTCGCCCCGGCCGATCGCGTCGTCCCGCTCCCTGATCGGGTAAGCGCGGCCCAGGGTGCTGCCCTGATGCTCCAGGGAATGACCGCGCACTACCTTGCCTGCACGACCTACCCGCTCGCGCCCGGCGACGCCTGCCTGGTGCACGCGGCGGCGGGTGGCGTGGGGCTCTTGCTGTGCCAGATCGCCAAGCGCCGCGGGGCGCGGGTGATCGGGACCGCGTCTACGGCGGCGAAAGCGGCGCTGGCCCGCGAGGCGGGCGCCGACGACGTGATCTCATACGTCGACCAGGATTTCGAAACCGAGGTGCGGCGGCTGACAGGGGGCGCGGGGGTGCAGGTGGTCTACGATTCGGTGGGACGCACCACCTTCGATGCCGGGCTGCGCTGCATTGCCCGCCGCGGCATGATGGTGCTGTTCGGACAGTCGAGCGGGCCAGTGGCGCCGCTCGACCCGCAGGTGCTGAACCAGCGCGGCTCCCTCTTTCTCACCCGGCCGACGCTGGGGCACTACGTGGCGACCCGTGCGGAGCTCGAGGCCCGCACGGCCGACCTGTTGCGGTGGGTGCAGGACGGAACGCTCGTGCTGCACATCGATCGCGAATGGCCGCTGTCTCAGGCGGCCGATGCGCACCGCGCACTGGAGCGTCGCGCCACGGCCGGGAAGGTGCTGTTGCGCCCGTAGCCGGTGTGCGCGGCTCTTGCCTCTACGAAGCTCTTCGTATATAACTGGCTTCGATGACAGCGCGACGCGGGCCGCCGCTTCCCACCGGGGCGGAGCTCGAGATCCTCGGGGTGTTGTGGACCCGGGGCCCGAGCACCGTGCGTGACGTCCGCGTCGCGCTGGGACGGGGCCGGGACACGGCGTACACGACCGTGCTGAAGCTGCTCCAGATCATGCACGCCAAGGGGCTGGTGTCGCGCGAGAAGTCGTCGCGCACCCACGTGTACGCCGCCGCCGAATCCTCGGAGCGCACCCAACGGCGCCTGGTGGACGACCTCGCCCTGCGCGCCTTCGGCGGATCGGCCGCGCGACTCGCCTTGCGGGCGCTGTCGAGCCGGCCGGCCCGCGGCGCCGAGTTGGCGGCGGTGCGCGCGCTGCTCGCTCGTCTGGACCGGGAGGGCCCGTGAGCCTCGCTCTGTGGGGATGGGCGCTCGTCCACTTCACTTGGCAGGCGATCCTCCTGGCCGGCGGTCTGGCGCTCGGCTTCCGGGTCGGGGGGCTGAGTGCGCGGGTGCGCTACGCCGCGGCGTACGCGACGCTGCTGCTGCTCCTGCTGCTCCCCGCACTCGACGCAGGGTATCTCGCCTGGGCTGGCCGAATTCCGTCGCCGCTCGCGGTCGGCGGCGCGGCGGCGGCGCCGGCGCTGCTGGCCGGCGCCTACGGCGCGCTCACGCCCGTGGCCCGCTGGCTCGCCGTGGCGTGGGTCGCGCTGGCCGCCATCATGCTGGCGCGCTGGCTCGGCGGCTGGTGGCTGACCATTCGACTGGGTCGGTGGGGCGCACTGCCGGCGCCACGGCCATTGATCGATGCGCTCGCCCGCGCGGCCGCCCAAGTCGGCGTCCACCGTCGCGTGGCGATCGCCCTCTCGAGCGCCGTCACCGTTCCGACGCTGATCGGCACACGGCGCCTCCGCATTCTGGTCCCAACCACGCTGGCGGCCCTCGAGACGCGAGAGCTCGAGGCGATCCTGGCGCACGAGCTGGGACACGTGCGACGCCACGACGGCCTGGCCAACGTGGTCCAGGTCCTGGTGGAGTCGCTGCTGTGCTTCCATCCCGCCGTGTGGTGGGTATCGGGCGTCGTACGGCACGAGCGGGAGGCGAGCTGCGACGACATCGCCGTTCGGGCAGTGGGCGATCCCCGCGCGTATGCTCGCGCCCTGGCGCGACTCGAGGTGTTGCGCGCGGATGCGACCGCCTTGGCGCTGGCGGCCACCGGCGGATCCCTCGCGGCCCGGCTCGAGCGGCTGACCCGGCCTGGCCCCCGCGTCCCGGCGGGGCGGGGAATGGCCGCGCTCGCCGGCGGCGGCGGCATCGCCGCGGCGCTGCTCGCTGTCGGCGGACAGGCGCTGTTGCCGGGAACCCTCGATGTCCTGCGCCCCGGCGTCCCGGCACCGTCCTTCTTCGTGGTGCACGCCTCCGACCCCGCCGGGGCGTTCACGATCGCCGTGGAGCACGGCCGCGTGGTCCGCGCCGTGGTCGGCGGGGTGCGGGTGCCGGTGGAGCGGATCGAGCAGCGCGGCGACAGCGTCGTGCTTCCGTGGTCGCGCGGCACCTTCTCCCTGAAGCTCCTCCCGCAGGGCTTCTCCTGGTCGTCCCGGACTCCTTGATCTGAGACAGGCTGCACTCGACCCTTCGCCCCGGAGCGTGTCCGATGTTACGAAGGTCTTCGTATTTGGCGATGCTCGCCGCCGGCTGGGCCGCCGCTCCACTCGCCGGGCAGGCGGCGCCCGACACCGTTCGCGCCATCGCCCGGCTGCACGCGCGCATCGGCACGACGGGCTCGACGGTGGGCCGCGCCATCTGGCCCGGATTTCACCCGGAATCGATCCCGACGCTGTACGTGATCCCCGGCCACGCCAAGCTCCTGGTGACATGGCACGATGCGACGCCGCCCGGCTTCGCGTCCCTCCCGGGAGTCGCCGGCGCCTTCTGGACCGACACCCAGTCGGTGTCCTTCCCGAGCAATCGCTTCATCGCGTTTTTGAGCGTCGATTCGACGGCCGCGATCGCGGACGTGCTCGGTCTCGCATTGCACGAAGAATTCCACTCCTTCGAGCGCATGTCCCGGCGCGACGGTCGGCGCTTCGGCACCTGGGAGAATGCCTTGCTGGTCGCGGACTACCCCGTCTTCGACGTGGAGAACGAAACGCTGTGGGCGATCGAAGCCCGTCTCCTGCGGCGGGCGTACCGCGCGCGAACCCTGGCGGAAACCCGGGCCCTCACGCGCCGTTTCCTGGCCGTGCGCGGCACGCGCCAATCACGGCTCGACTCCAGCTTCGCGAATTTCGAACGGATGGGCGAGCTGAACGAGGGGTTGGCTCAGTATGCTCTGCTGCGCGGCGTCAGCGAGCTGGGCCGCAACGGCGGGGCGCCCTGGGATAGCGCGGTGCATCGGATCGTGGAGGATGAGACGGCGCTCCTCGACAGCCTGCTGACCCGGACTCGGAATTCGGTGCGGCGGCGCTTCTACGCCACCGGCAGCACGATGAGCCTCCTGCTGGATCGTCTGGCCGGTCCCTCATGGAAGCCCGCTCTGGTCGCCAGGGACCGCACGCTACAGGATGAGCTCGCGCGGGTCGGGGGATATCGCGGCGCGGCGATGCTCGGGAGCGCCTGGCCCGACTCCCTCCACCTGCTGCAGCAGGCCACGCGTCCCGAAGCCGAGCGCGCGGTGGCGAGTCTGCGCGCCCGGCGGCTGGCGCAGGCGGACAGCGTGATGCGGCAGCCGGGAGCGCGACTCGTGATCGAGGCGAGCGGGGTTCCCGGTGGGCGGTTTTTCTACTGCGGATTCGACCCGCAGAATCTGCTGCAAGTGGGAGACGGCCGGATGCTCCATGCCCGGTTCGTCGTCTTGTGCGGCGGTGACAGCGTCTCCGTGTCGTTCGAGCAGCCGGCGACGGAGGATCGCCGCACTGGCGAGTACCAAACGGTGATCGCGGATACGGCCTCGCTCGTGATCACGGCGGGCGGCGCACCGCTCGCCGTGCCGGACACGGGAGCGGTCGAGGTCACAGCGCTGCAGGTCGAGGCGCCGAGGTTCACGCTCCGGGCGCCGCACGCGAGAATCGGCCGCCGGGGCGGCGCGCTCAGCATCGCCCCGCGTCCTTAGCGAAGCGGCAGCACCAGAACGGCCCGGGATGCATCGAAGCCGTACCGCGCATAGAGCGTGCGGCTGCGCTCGCTGGGCCACAGGATCACCGTGTCCACACGCGCCTCGCGGCACCACGTCAGCGCCACCTCGAGCAGCGCACTGCCCGTCCCGCCGCGCTCGGCGGGACGCACATAGAGGTTCGTGAGATATGCGTGTCGCTCCGGCTCGTCGCCCCCAGGGTTGGGCACTTTCTCCACGAGCGTGATCCACACGTGGCCCGTGATCGCCCCGTCGCGCACGGCGACGAAGCAGCGCCATGGCGTCCCCCGGGCCAGCCGCTCGCGCATCCACGCCGTCGCCCGCGCGACGAACGCCTCGCGCGGCTCCGTCGCGGGCCGCTCGGTGGAGCGAAACTCGTAGCGCAGCCGGGCGAGCTCCGCAGCATCGGCGGGCTGGGCGATGCGCAGCGTCGGTTTTCCGAGCTTTGCCGGAGGCATACCGCCACGATACCGGCGGGGTGCGATCTCGACTAGCCTATAGGCATGATCGGCCGGCTCTGGCATGGGTGGACCACCCATGAGAATGCGGATGCCTACGAAGCGCTGCTGCGGCGCGAGGTGCTCCCCGGGATCCATCGCGTCCCCGGGTACCTCGGGGCGTACCTGTTGCGCCGCGATGCAGGTCCGGAAGTGGAGTTCGTGACCATGACGCTGTTCGATTCGTGGGACGCCGTCCGGGAATTCGCCGGGGCCGACTTCGAGGCGGCGGTCGTCCCCGCGGCGGCGCGGGCGTTGCTGGCGCGCTTCGATGCCCGCTCGGTTCACTACGACGTGTTGCAGCAACCCGGCTAGCCCGCGGCGCATCTTGCGCCGGCTCCGAACGTCCGGTATTTGAAACGCATGCCCATCCTGCATCCACTGCGTCTCAGCCTCGCCCTGGGCGTCGTTGCCCTGACGGCGACCGGCACAGCCAGCGCGACCGCGCCCCGGTCGCATCGTTCTTCGGCTGACAGCGTCCAGGGAGCCGTCGCCGATTCCGCTGGACGCCCGCTCGCTGGGGTCGAGGTCTTGCTCGCCGAGCTGTCGCGCCGGACATCCACACGAGCGGGCGGAGAGTTCGCGTTTGCCGGGGTGCCCGATGGGGGCTACACGCTCATCTTCCGGCGGGCCGGGTTCGCTCCGGTGGCGCGGCATGTGATCGTGCCCGGCGCGACCGGGATCAGCGTCGTGCTGCGGCCGTCGGTCGTTCAGCTCGACGCCGTCACCGTCACGGCGACCCGCGCTCCCGCCGACCCGTTGTCATCTCCGCTCCCCGCGGCCAGCCTGGGCGCGGCCGCCCTGTCCCGCGAATACCGGGTATCGCTGGCCCATGCCCTCGAGACGCTGGCCGGCGTCCGTGCCCTCACGACCGGCGGCGAGATCGGCAAGCCGGTGATCCGTGGCCTCTCGGGGGCGCGGGTGCTGGTGCTGGGCGACGGCAATCGCCTCGAAGACTATTCCTGGAGCGACGAGGACGGTCCGTCGGTCGAGACACGCCTCGCCGACCGGGTGGAGATGATCCGCGGTCCCGCGAGCGTCCTGTACGGGTCCGATGCCCTGGGGGGCGTCGTCAACGTGATCCCCGAAGACGTGCCCGACGCCCGCAGTGCGCGCACCCCGGTGCGGGCCCATGTCGAAGCGTACGGCGCCAGCAACAACCACGAGATCGGGAGCGCCCTGCGCGCTGTGGGGGCAACGAGTGGGGTCGGTTTTCTCGCCGGTGTCGTCGGCCGTCACTCCGAAGCGCTGTCCACCCCGGCGGGAGAGCTCGAGAACACGGGCTTCACGGCCATTTCAGGGGAAGCGGCGCTGGGTACACAGGGTGATTGGGGCAAGGCGACGGCGCGCTTCACGCACTACGGCGGGGAATTCCATCTGCTCGAGGCGGATACCGGCTCGCTTCCGCCGCCGCCGCCCGTCGGGGGGAAAGAGCAGGGGCCGGTCCGGAAGCTGACCGACGACCGCTTCCAGCTGGGCGGCTCGTTCCCGCTCGGGGGTCTGCGCCTCGAGGCCAAAGGCCAGTGGCAACGCCATTGGCTGGCCGAGACAGTAGAAGGCGATACCGCCTCGACGGAGAAGGGCTTCGACCTGCTGCTCAACACGACGAGCCTCGACGTGCTCGTGCACCACGCCGCGGGCGCGCGGGTCACCGGCACGATCGGCGCTTCGGGCTATTACCAGACGAGCGCCACCCGCGGCGACGAGCCATTGGTGCCCGACGCGCGTGCGGCCGGGGCCGCGGCGTTCGCGTTCGAGCAGTTGGCACTGGGCGCGCATTGGAGCGCGTTGGCCGGAGCGCGGCTCGACCTGCGGCGGGTCGAGGCCGACTCCAATACCGGCCTGGGGATCGGGGACCAGCGACGGAGCTACACCGCCGGCTCGGGCGACATGGGGCTCGTGTTCCGGCCCGCCGCCGAGATCGCGTTCGCCGCCAACATCGGTCGGGCGTGGCGAGCGCCGACCTTCTTCGAGCTGTTCACCAACGGGCCGCATCCGGGTGAAGCGCGCTTCGAGATCGGCGAGGCGACCCTGGTGCCCGAGGCGGGTCTCAACTTCGATGTGAGCGCCCGCTGGCAGTCCGACCGGGTGCGCGGTGAGGTCGCCGCGTTCTCGAACAGCATCAACCACTATATCTACATCGCGGCGACCGGGGACACGCTGGACTCCCTGCCGGTATACCGCTACGGGCAGACGGACGCGCGGCTGGTGGGCGGTGAGGCCTCGCTCGAGGTGGCGGCCTGGCGCACGGTGGCGGTCTCGGCACGAGTGGACTACGTACGGGGCGAGCGGCGCAGTGACGGCGAGCCGTTGCCGCAGGTGCCTCCCCTGCGCGTGAAGCTCGGTGCCGAGTGGCGCCGCGGCGGGGCCGGTGCCGGTCTCGATGTGGACCTCGTCGCCCGCCAGACGCGGCTCAGCCCGTTCGATCAGGGAACGGCCGGGTACGGGTTACTCGATCTGTTCGGCAATCTCGATCCCCGTCTCGGGGGGCGGTTGCTCCACCTGGAGCTGCAGATCAAGAACGTGCTCAACACCAGCTACCGCGACTTCCTGAGCCGCTACAAGGCGTTCGCCCTCAATCCGGGACGCAACATCGTGCTGCGGCTGGGGACCGAGCTTTGATCGTCGCGCTGCTGGCCGGCCTGGCCGGAGCGGGGTCCCGCCAGGCGGCGCCGGTGCAGCAACCGGTGCCTCCGCTCACGGTCGGATCGGCGACGGCGCGCGCGGGAGAGACCGCGAGCGGTTTCATCGATGTGCCGGCCGGCATCGACTCGGGCACCCGAATACCCATCAGCATCGTGCGCGGGCGGGCGCCCGGCCCCACGCTCGCGCTGGTCGCGGGGACGCACGGCGCGGAGATCGCCGCGGTCGTCGCGCTGCAACGGGTCCGTCGCGATCTCGATCCGGGCGCGCTGCGGGGAACCGTCTTGATCGTGCACGTGGCCAACTTGCCGTCCTACCACAAGCGCACCGTCTACTACGGGCCGGTGGACGGCAAGAACCTGAACCGCGTCTATCCCGGGAACGCGGCGGGCACCGTCTCGGACCGTATTGCGTACGCCATCACGCGTGAGATCATCGCCCGCGCGGACTATCTGGTGGACATGCACGGCGGCGACGCCAACGAAGCGATCGTGCCGTTCACTTACTGGGGGAAGCTCGGGCTCGATGCCCGGGCCGACTCGGTGGCGCGCGACATGGCGCTCGCCTGGGGCAACGACTACATCGTGGTGGATTCGGAGCGGCCGCACGACGCCCAGCACTCGGTTTACACGCAGAACGCCGCGCACCTGCTGGGCAAGCCGGCGCTCACCACCGAAGGCGGCGAGCTCGGCCTGCCCGGCGAAGACTGGGTCGCGCGCAACGAGCGCGGCGTATTCCGGGTGCTGCGCTATCTGCGCATGCTGCCGGGGACGGTCGAGCTCGTGGACCACCCGATTTGGTTCGAGCGCACCGAAGTGTTGCGCTCCACCGTGTCCGGCACCTGGCTCCCCCAGGTGCGACCCGGCCAGACCGTCGCGGCGGGAACGCTGCTCGGGACGATCGCCGACTACTTCGGCACCGTCCAATCCGAAGTGCGGGCGCCGTTCGCGGGCATCATGCTCTACGTCGTGGCCACCCCCGCGACTGCGCCGGGAGAGCCGTTGGGCATGGTCGGCGTCCCGACGCCCCGCTGATCGGGACCTGGCAGCGCTTGGACCACTGAGGGCCACCGGGTCTCGGGCTTCTCACTGCTGGTGACTCCGACCCTTCGACAACCGATCGAGCGCTTCCGTCACCGCCTGCCGCGTGTCGGGATGCGTGAGCCGGTCGCGCGCCGCGGCGAGTCGTGTGCGAGCAAGCTCCGGAGGGAGTGCGTTCTCGACGGCGATGAGCGCCCAGCGCCGCACCCCGGCACGGTCGTCGTTCAGGTGACTCACGAGGAGATCGAGCGCGCGGGCGTCGCCGCGGGCGCCAAGAATCGCGAGCACGAACGACGGCTCGATGGCGTCGCCAACCGCGCTGTCCACCTGCGGAAGGAACGTCGTGTCGTTCGCCTGGAGGATCGCGCCCAGGGCGCCGTTCACAATCGCGTCCCGGTAGGAACGGGTGGCGAGGCCCTGCGCGATGAGGGCGTGGCGGCCCGCCGTGTCCAGCAGCGCGAGGGCGGTGAGGGCGTGGCCCCGGACTTCGTAGCTCGTGTCATGCGTCCACGCGCCGCGCGCGAGTGACGTGGCGCGTTCCCCGCCGATCTTACCGAGCGCGGTCACGGCCGCGGCCCGGACCTGCGCGGACGTATCGGCCAGGGCGCGCTCGAGCGCCGGCAGCGCGATCGCGGCGGGGACGCTGTCGAGCGCTTCCGCCGCCTGCACCCGCGTCAGGAAGTAATCCGCCGAGACGGCCGCCCGGGCCAGCGCCGCCGCCGCCGCGGAGTCGGCGCCGCGCGAGGCGAGGCGCTCGATCACCCACTGGCGGTCCCAAAGGTCGGGATCGCGCTCGAGCTGCGTGGCGAGCCAGGCCGTGGGCTGGTCGAAGGTCAGCGTCTTGAGCACGGCGTTGCCGTCGTCGAATACCACCATCGTCGGCGCGCTCTTCACCCCGGCGATCACGATCGACTGGTCCCGCTGGTCCAGCTGGGCGTGCTCGACCACGTCTCCAGCCGCGGTGCCGACCCGGATCACGAGCGGCATCCGGAAGGCGGCTGGCGTAGTGATGCGGAGTCCCGTGCTGTCGGCCTTGGCGGTGTCCGGTTGGGTCTGCAGCACGTGGAGCGTGAGGCGCGACGCGCCGGAATCGTAGGTCGCGGTGACGGTGAGCTCCGGGTATCCCGCCTGGTACATCCATTCGTCCCAGAACCAGTCGAGGTTCTCGCCTGTGGCCTCGAGCACCGCCTGCCGCAGGTCGTCGGTCGTGGCCGTGCCGTACGCGTGGTCGGTCAGGTAGCGGTGGATGGCGGGCCAGAACCGCTCGGGACCGAGCAGCTGCTCGAGCATCCGCAGGACGAGGGCGCCCTTGGGGTAGATGTTGTTCGACCCGAGCGCAGCGAGCGGCATGCGGCGCTGCGCGTCGATTTGCATGAACTGCGCATACTCGTCCAGGTAGTAGTCGTCGGCAGCGTGGCGTCCGAGCCGGGTGGCCCAGTACTGGCCCGGCATGAATTCGGCGAAGCCTTCGTTGAGCCACATGTTGGCCCAGTTCATCGTCGTCACGTAGTCCCCGAACCACTGGTGCGACAGTTCGTGGGGAATGAGGATCCAGTCGTACCACGGCCGGTCGGCGTACGCCCGGGCGTCGGGGAGCCAGTCCACGAGCGTCGTGGCGCTCACGTTCTCCATGCCGCCGAAGAAGTCCGCGACCGTCGTCTGCGCGTACTTGGCCCACGGGTACCGGACGCCGGTGAGGGTCGAGTAGACGTCGATCATGTCGGGCGTGCGATGGAACAGGCGCCGGGCCAGGGCGCTGTCTTCCTTGTAGATGTAGTAGTCCACGGGAACGCCGCGCCATGCGTCCGCAATCTTGACGAGCGGCGCCACGATCAACGACACGAGATAGGTGGCGCTGGGCTTGTCCTGTCGCCAACTCATGGTGCGGGTGCCGTCGGCGTTGCGGCGATCCGCCGTGAGGCTGCCGTTGGACACGGCTGTGAACCCACCAGGCACCGTGGCCTCGAGCGACCACGTCATCTTGTCGTTGGGGAAGTCGTAGGTCGGGAACCAGCAATGATTGTTGTGGTCCTCGCCCTGGCTCCAGATCTGACGCGGGCGATGCGGCCGGCCCTCGGGCTGAATGAACGTAAGCCCGGTCCCGCTCTCCACCCGGCCGTGGTAGGTGATGGTGAACCGGGTCGTGTCGCCGAAAGCCACCGGTCCCGCCGGAAACACCACCAGCGTATCCCCATGCGCGGCGAAGCGCAGCACCCGGCCGGCCGCATCGGCGATGCGCGTGACGCGCAGCTTGGCGCCCGCGTCGAGCACTACCGAGTCGAGTCCGGGACGGCGCGCGACGAGCGTCGTGGCCACGCGCCCTTCGAACGACGTCGAGTCCCAGTTGAAATCCCGCAGGGCGATGCGCTGGTCCACGAGGTCGTAATCGTGCGAGCGCGTATAGCGGTCGTTCGCCATGCGCTCCGCGTTGCTTTGTGCGGCCGCGGGCAATACCGCAGCCGCGGCGAGTGTGGCAAAAAAGACGGACGCTGCGAGTCGCATCATCTGCTCTCCGGATAGGACCGGTCGGCTAGTAGTGGAAGCCGGTCTGGTAGCACAATTGCAGAGCGGAGGCGCGCGATCTCAGAAGCCGGCTGGTACACCGTTTCCCTCCCGCGCGCGGTCGAGCACTTGCCGGACTCTGCGGGCAAGTCCATCCGGCGTGAACGGCTTTTCCAGCAGCTCGGAGCCCGGTGTAACGCCCGTGCGGCGCACGACTCCGTCATCGGTGTAGCCCGACATGTACAAGACGCGCATATCCGGCCGGAGCGGACCCAGTCGTTCGGCCAGCTCGCGACCGCTTCCCTGTGGCATCACGACGTCGGTCAGCAGCAAGTCGATGCGACCGGTGTGGCGCGCGGCGAGCGCAACCGCTTCGGGGCTGCCGCCCGCCTCGAGCACGCGGTAGCCGTAGCCCTCGAGGCAACGCCGCGCCAATCCGCGCACCGGCGCCTCATCCTCCACCAGCAGGATGGTCTCGCTTCCCGCGACGACGACCGGGGGAGGGGCTTCGGGCGGCGCGGCGACCTCTTCCACCGGCGGGAGGTAGATGTCGAACGTCGTGCCGGCGCCCACCGCGCTCGACACCCAGACGAAGCCGCCCGACTGCTTCACGATGCCGTACACGGTGGATAGCCCCAACCCGGTGCCCTTGCCGGGATCTTTGGTGGTGAAGAACGGCTCGAAGATGCGGGCCTGGGTGTCCTGATCCATCCCGAGGCCCGTGTCGTGCACCGACAGCCGGACCCACGGACCGGGCGGCATCATGTCACGCAGCAGCGGATCGCCGGCGTCCAGGGTCTCGTTCGCCGTTTCGATCGTGAGCACGCCACCCGCGGGCATCGCGTCGCGGGCGTTGACGGCGAGGTTCATGAGAACCTGCTCGATCTGGCCCGGATCGGCTTTCACCCGCGCCAGCGGCGGGTGGGTCAGCGCCCGAAGTTCGATGTCCTCGCTGATCATGCGCCGCAGCAGGGCGCGAATCCCCTCCACGATGAGGCTGAGGTCGATCACTTTCGGCTGCAGCACCTGGCGCCGGCTGAAGGCCAGCAACTGCTTGGTCATGGTCGCGGCACGCGCCGCCGCCTCCTTCACCTGCACGAGGTCGGCGCGCGTGGCGCTGCCCGGAACCGCCTCTCGCAGCAGAAGGTCGGCATAGCTGAGAATCACGGTGAGGAGGTTGTTGAAATCGTGGGCCACGCCGCCCGCCAGGGTCCCCACGGCTTCGAGCTTCTGCGACTGACGCAGCTGTGCTTCGCTTTCGCCGAGGGCCCGCTCGACGCGCTCTCGCTCCCGGATCTGATTCTGCAGCTGGGCGTTCGCCTGCTCGACCTGCATGCGCTTCTGCTCGAGCGAATCCATGAGGCGGTTGTATGTGGCGTTGAGCGTCTCGATCTCGACAGCCGCCCCGGTGGCGTCGAAGCGGGGCGCGGGGTCGCCCGTCGCCGCGACGGCACCCATGTAGTCCACGAACCGCCCGAGCGGACGGAGCAGGGAATGTCCCACGAGCCCCGTGCCGAGGCCGACGAGGAGCACCGAACCCGCGGCGAAGATGAAGAAGCCGAGCAGCAGGGCGCGATCGAGCGGGTCGAGCACCGGTGCGAGCGGCTGCAACAGGTGAAGGGCGATCGGTTCGCCCGCCGGACCGGCGCCGAGCGACGTCGTCGCGACCACATAGTCCGCGTCGGCCACACGCATCGTCGACGGCTCGCCGCCGGCCGACGTCGCCGAAAACGCGACCGTACTGTCGGAGAGGGTTGTGGCGATCACCGCGCTTCCGCTCGTGACGGCCACGTCTCCCCCGAGCACGTCGCGGAGCCGCTGCACGTAGCGGCGACCAAGACGATCGCCCAGGATCAGGGTGCCGATGGGGTAGCCACGCAGGACGATCGGGACGCAAGCCGCCTGGAAATAGGCGTCGCCGAAGCGCTCGATGCCGAATCCGGAGGAGTCGCCGGGCAGTGCGGGATCCAGGGCGCGCCGCACGTCCGCCAATCCGGAGAGATCGGTGCCGGGCGCGGGGGCGCCGCCGCGCCGTTCGCGCGACGCCAGCACCTGGCCCTGGTCGTCGGTCACGATCAGAAGATCCTTCCCGAGCCCCGCGACGAGTCCCTCGGCCTCGCGCCTGATCGTCTCGATCAGCTCGGTCCGAACCGCACGGCCCGCCCGCGGCTCGCTGCGGTAGGTCTGGATGGCGGCGCGCAGCGTCGGGTTTTCCGTCAGGATGGTGGAGGTTTGCAGCAGATCCTGCAGGCTGCGGTGTTGGACCGCGAGCAAAGCTCCCTGGTTGCGGCGCAGGGCATCGGCGAAGAAGCGCTTGGTCACCCCCCGGATCTCGAGACTCAACCCGAGAAATGCCGCGGCGATCACGACGATCGTGAGCAGTGCGCTTCCCGCCGCCAGCTCGACGCTCAGGCGTGTGCGGGATACGCGGCCCAGCAGGCCCGCGGTCACGGCTGCCGCTCGGCGACCGCGCTCCGGAGCGCGAGCGCGGCGACGACGGACCCCCACACACAGGCGTTCAATCGGTTCTGCACAGCGTCGCCTCCCGCCCTCCGGTCAGCAACTTACGGACGTTGCTGAGGGGATGCCAGACGGGAGGGTGGGAGCTCAACCGCGGCGCCGTCTCCCTCGCTGCTCCATTTCATCGCGGCGCTCCGACTCTTCCTGGCGCTGCTGCTCGTCCTTCCACTTCTTGTAGGCCTTCTTCAACCGTTGGTCGAAGCGCGCGTCCTCTTTGGCGAGTGAATCTCCCAGCGCGAGCAGGGCAGGAAGCTCGAGCGGGCGGCGTCGCGGTCACCACCTTGGAATGCGGCGTCGATCGCGCGCCGTGAGCTGAAGACCTTCATGAACTCCTCCGTACGCTCTTGGTTTCGTGCCCAGGTCTCGATGCGCGCATGCTGCCCGCGCCTGCGTGGCGACGGTCACATCCCCCCTCCAACCGCCGCGACATATCTCCTCTTTGTATGACGCCTTCCCGGCACGTCTTCGTCACAGTCTGTCTGGCGCTGGGGTGCCGCGCCGCGGGCCCGACTGCGTCCGGTGGTGACCCCGGTCTCGGGATCAACGCCAGCCTGCAGGGCCGCCGCCCGTTCCCCGACGACAACCTCTGGAACACACCCGTGGACCTGATGCCGCTCGATGCCAATTCGAGCGCGCTGATCGCCAGCATCGGGCTCACCAAGGGACTCCACCCCGACTTCGGCGCCAACTACAACGGCGGACCGTTCGGCATTCCCTACGTCGTCGTGAGCGGCAATACCCCCGGTGTTCGGGTCGCGTTCGATTACGCCGACGAAAGCGACTCGGGGCCCTATCCTATTCCGCCCGGTGTGCCGGTCGAAGGTGGTGCCACCTCCGGCGGCGACCGTCACGTGCTCGTCGTGGATCGCGACCACTGGAAGCTGTACGAGCTGTTCGCCGCCTACCCCGTTCCCCGCTCGCGCGACTGGACCGCCGGGTCGGGGGCGATCTTCGATCTCGGCTCCAACGCGGTTCGTCCCGACGGCTGGACCTCGGCTGATGCGGCCGGGCTCCCGATCTTCCCCGGCCTGGTACGCTACGACGAGGTGGTGGAGCTGGGCGTGATCCGGCATGCGTTGCGCTTCACGGTCCAGACGACGCGGCGCGCCTATGTGTACCCCGCACGCCACTACGCGAGCGCCGATACCAGCGCCAACCTGCCGCCTATGGGGATGCGGGTGCGCCTCAAGGCGAGCTTCGACATCTCCGGCTTTCCGCCGAGCGCGCGCGTGATCCTGCAGGCGCTCAAGACCTACGGCATGATGGTCGCGGACAACGGCGGGGACTGGTTCATCTCGGGAGCCCCCGACGCCCGGTGGAACGACGCCGAGCTCAACACCCTGAAGCAGGTGGCGGGCAGCAACTTCGAGGTCGTGAACATGGGGGCGACGCTGAACCCCTAACGAACAGCGCCACCCCGTCCCGAACCGCGAACGGGGTGGCGCGCAGGCCGCCGCTTAGCGAGTGCGGCGGAGGTAGACGGTCGGCGCGGACGAGCCGACGACGGGGCGCGCCATAGGAGCGGCGATCGTGCCGAGCGGGCTCCCGGTCAAGTCGTGGAGGCAGTACTCGCGGGCCGTTCCTCCCGGAGACCACCGGCCGTGCAACCGGGCGGGCAGCGTCAGACAGGGTCCCGTATGGGCGGGGCCGGGCTGCGTGAATGTCAGGGCGCTCATCAGGGGCTCCGGGTATTCAGTCACCCCCTTAGATGCCGCTGGCCGGTCCAGGGTTGCGCCGTTGGTCAGGATTCTTCGAGGCGGTCCAGCGCGAACCGTAGCCGCAGCATCGCCGCTTCGAGCGTGCGCTGCTCCTGCTCCTGCGCCGAGCCGCTTTCGACCACACGTGTGAGGAGCCGGAGCGCCTCACGGATCTGATCCCCCGCCGAGAGAATGGACAACCGCCGCTCGGCGCCCGAGCGGCGGTCGTCGTAGACGCGCCGGTCCACGGCGGGGTGCTCCGGCCGCGGCGCACCCCCGCGCCGGTCGAGGGTGGTGCGGCGATCGAGCGGTCGCCGACGCTCGTCGGGTGCGGTCATACTTGAAATGTGGCACCGAATCGGGGAACCGGCCAATCTCACCACCTCGCCTGCAAGAATCCTGAGGGACCCGCTATTCTTCAGCGGCTATCCACCATTTCACCTCGGGAGCTCCAGTGCTTTTCCTGTTACTCGTCATGCGCTTGGTGCACATCCTGCTCGGCGTCTTCTGGGTCGGCACCGTGCTATTCACCTCCATTTTTCTCCTTCCCGCCGCGCGCGACGCCGGAGCCGAGGGGGCCAAGGTCATCGGCGGCCTCGGCCGTCGAATCTCGGCCGTCTTGCCCGCCGTCGCCGGGTTGAACATCCTGGCCGGCCTGTGGCTCTTCTGGAGGGTGTCCGGCGGTTTCCAGCCCGCGTTCATGCATTCGGGCACCGGCGTGACCTTCAGCTTCGGCGGGGCAGCGGCGATTGCGGCTCTCGTGATCGGCGTTGTGGTCGCGCGGCCGGCGATGATGCGCGCCGGGGCGCTCGCGGAAAGCGCCGCGCGAGCTCCGGCCGCCGAGCGCGACGCCCAGCTCGCGGAGGCGGAGCGGCTCCGGCTACGGGCTGGCGCAGCGAGCCAGGTGGTGGCGGTCCTCCTCGTGCTGGCCGTCGCGGCCATGGCATTGGCCCGCTACGTGTAGACCTCCCAACCGTCCGCTTGCGGGACCCGGGCGTCCCATTCACGCACACCGCTGCGGAGGGTCGCCCGGGTCTTCCTGAATCAAATCGTTGGCCGACAGCGTATTCCGGTTCGTCGTCTAGAGGCACGCAACTTGACTCAGTGGGGACACCGGCCGGCAACCGACGGCCGGCGTCCAGTGTCTAACCGAGATCACTCGATCGAGGAACCTCATGCCAACGCGTGTCATCCTACAACGGACCGCCCTGGCGGCATTCGCGCTCGCCGTCTGGTGCGCGCCCTCGCTTCGCGCCCAGTCCGCCCTGGTGGATATCCGTGACCTGACGCCGCAGGAGCACCGCTCCGCGGCGTTCGTGCTTTCCGCGCCGCAGGTGCTCCAGGTCGAGGCGACCGGCGCCGAACCGCGGCGCGATCGGGACGGCTGGCATTGGGGCGACGAC
>Ga0326726_10002185_pt1 | contig 18027 bp, 20 predicted proteins | sample MHFenrmetagenome_2_FD_207603 | JGI IMG/M metagenome (GOLD analysis project Ga0326726, IMG submission 207603) | Lab enriched peat soil microbial communities from Michigan Hollow, Ithaca, NY, United States - MHF15MN | ecosystem: Environmental > Terrestrial > Soil > Wetlands > Peat | place: USA... | reverse complement strand
AACAGGGGCGCTCTTGAGAATAACTTTCGGCCAGAGAGTTTCTTGAGCGCCCCTTTGCATTTCTGCTTCAAGCCAAAGTAAGTCTTTCGCGCAGATCAATTCCCGCCTCGCGCAGTAGTCTTGCGACTACGTCCTCGTTAAAGCGCGTGGCGTCGTACTCCACCCGGATGGTCCGCTCTTTCTCGTTGAACATGATTCGCCGGATGCCGTAGACATCGCGCACGCTGTCGAGCGCGCGCATCTCGCTGGGCCCCGGGGCGTTTCCGTAACGGAATGCCACATCGACCGCGGTCATGCGCTCACCTGCACGGCGAAGAAGTTTGGTAATGAATGGCGTCGCGACCGAATCTAATATAGCAGCACCAGCATCCGGACAAACTGAATGAACAAGAGCACCCAGGCCGTCGCCACCGATCCGGTGTGCGGCATGACCGTGGATCCAGCCACCGCCAAGGCAAAAGTCGAGCACCAGGGGCGAACTTATTATTTCTGCTGCCCGGGATGCGCCCAGAAGTTCACCGCCGATCCGCGGAAGTATCTAGGCAAGCCCGCCGGTCTGGTGAGCCTGGGCGCGCCTTCGCCGCAGAAATCCACAGGGCTGGTGAGCATCGGCGCACCGAAAGCCGCGCCCGCACCGTCCGTGTCGCCTCCAGGGGCTTCCGGCAAAGCAATCTACATCTGCCCCATGGATCCTGAGGTCCGTCAGCCAGTCCCGGGCGCTTGTCCGAAATGCGGCATGGCGCTGGAGCCGGAAACCATCGCCGCGCCCACCACAAAAACCGAGTGGGTGTGTCCCATGCACCCGGAAGTGGTGCGCGACCAGCCGGGTTCCTGCCCCATCTGCGGCATGGCGCTGGAGCCGCGCACTGTCACCGCAGCCGAGCCGGAGAATCCCGAACTGCGCGACATGACGCGCCGCTTCTGGATCAGCCTGGCGCTCACCGTTCCGCTGCTCGCCATTGCCATGGGCCACATGGTGCCGTCGCTCACGCACTCGTTTCCGCCGGGGCTGCTGACCTGGGGAGAACTGGTGCTGGCTACGCCGGTAGTGCTCTGGGGCGGATGGCCGTTCTTCCAGCGCGCCTGGACTTCGGTAAAGAACGGCCACGCCAACATGTTCACCCTCATCGGCATGGGCGTCGGCGTGGCCTACGCATACAGCGTAGTGGCGACCATCGCACCGGGAATCTTTCCCGACGCCTTCCGCGAGCACGGCGTAATCAACGTCTACTACGAAGCCGCGGCAGCCATCACGGTTCTCGTGCTTCTTGGCCAGGTGCTGGAACTGCGCGCTCGCAGCCGCACCAACACCGCGATTCGCGCACTCCTCGACCTCTCGCCGAAGATGGCGCGGCGCATCAACCACGACGGCAGCCAATCCGACGTCCCTCTTGACCAGGTTCAGCCCGGTGATCTGCTGCGTGTCCGCCCGGGCGAAAAAATTCCCGTGGATGGCGTCGTGGTCGAAGGCAGCAGCTCGGTAGACGAATCCATGATCACCGGCGAATCCATTCCGGTGGAGAAAACTGCAGGCAGCCGCGTGATCGGCGGCACCCTGAACGCCCGTGGTTCATTCATCATGCGCGCCGAGCGCGTGGGCAGCGAAACTCTGCTGGCACAGATCGTGCGCATGGTGGCCGAAGCGCAACGCAGCCGCGCGCCCATCCAGCGACTCGCCGACCGCGTTTCCGCCTACTTTGTACCGGCGGTGATCGCCATCGCCGTCATTACGTTCATCGTGTGGGCGGTCGCAGGGCCGCAGCCGCGCTTCGCCTATGCGCTGGTCAACGCGGTTGCGGTGCTGATCATCGCCTGTCCGTGCGCGCTTGGGCTGGCCACACCTATCGCCATCATGGTTTCCACGGGCCGCGGCGCCACCGCCGGCGTGCTCATCAGGAACGCCGAAGCCCTGGAGATCATGGAAAAGGTGGACACGCTCGTGGTGGACAAAACCGGCACGCTGACCGAGGGCCGGCCGAAGCTGGTCTCGATTGTCACGGCGCCCGGAACGAACGAGTCCGACTTGCTGCGGCTGGCTGCCAGCCTGGAACGAGCCAGCGAACATCCGCTGGCGGCAGCCATCGTTAGCGGCGCCGAAGAAAGAAAACTGACGCTCGCCAACGTTGCGGGTTTCAAGTCTTTCACCGGCAAGGGCGTGGTCGGGCGCGTCGAGGGCTGGGAAGTCGCCGCCGGCAACGAGCCCTTGTTCGATGAGCTGCGCGTGTCGTCGAATGATTTTCTCCGCCGCGCCGACGAACTCCGCCGCGAAGGCCAAACCGTCATCCACGTAGCCATCGATGGCCGGCCCGCTGGGCTGCTCGGCGTTGCCGATCCCATCAAGTCGTCCACGCCTGACGCGATTCGCGCCCTGCACCAGGAAGGCGTGCGCATCGTCATGCTCACCGGCGACAGCCGCGCCACGGCCGAGGCGGTCGCGCGCAAGCTGGGCATCGACGACTTCGAAGCCGACGTCCTGCCGGAGCGCAAGTCGGAAGTTGTGAAGCGGCTCCAGGCGCAGGGACACGTGGTGGCGATGGCCGGCGACGGCATCAACGACGCGCCCGCCCTCGCCCAGGCCGACGTGGGCATCGCCATGGGCACCGGAACCGATGTCGCCATGGAAGCCGGCGGCATCACGCTGGTGAAAGGCGACCTGCGCGCTATCGTGCGCGCGCTTCGGCTCAGTCGCGCGACCATGCGCAACATCCGCCAGAATTTATTTTTCGCATTTATCTACAACTCGGTGGGGGTGCCGATTGCAGCGGGCGCGCTGTATCCATTCTTCGGAATCCTGCTCAGCCCGATCATCGCCGCTGCGGCCATGAGCTTCAGCTCCGTGTCGGTGATCTCGAATTCGCTGCGCCTGCGGAATGTGCGGTTGTGACGGGGTTCTCGGCGGTCGGCTATCGGCCATCGAGAACCGCGGAGTCGGGACGAAGATTCCGGTGTTGCGGGCCGACAGCCGAGAGCCGATGGCCCGACAGCCCGGCATTACATTCTGCTGAGATACGACACAATCTCCGGCTGGTTCCAGTCCACCGGGCCGACGAATTTGCGGCGCACCTTGCCGTCGCGGTCAATGACGTAAGTTTCAGGGTACTTGAAAGTCCCGTAGAGGGCGCTGGACTTCTGGTTCGGATCGCGCACCGCCAGCAGTTCCACGTTGTGGTCGCGGAGGAATTTCTGGTAGGCGTTCTCGTCCACGTCGAGGCTGACGGCGAGCACCGTCACGCCCTTGTCCTTCAGTTGCGACTGCATCTGGATGAGCGACGGCATCTCTTCGACGCACGGCGGGCACCACGTGGCCCAGAAGTTCAGCACCACCACTTTGCCCCTGAGATCGTGCAGGGCGACGGTCCGGCTGGAATCTTGGAGAGAAAAATCCGGGGCGGATTCTCCGATGCGCGGCGGACGCGTGCCGCTATAGCAGGCGGTCATGAGGAGCATGAGGCTGGCAAGGAGGATCGTTTGCCACTTCACGCTTTTATGATACATGACCATCAACAGCCCAGGTTACTCGCCCGCCGCGCCGGCGTGCGAGCCTGAAACGTCCTCATCATGCCACCTCACACCAGAGTGTGACAGTGACCGCGGTCACATAATCTTTCTCGGGAGGCTCCCTATTTATAATTAAGAGATTCGACTGTGACCGCCGTGACCACCAGTAACCATGCCGTTCCGCTCGTGTCGGTGATCGTGCCGGCGCGCAACGAACAGGCCTGCCTCGGCCCTTGCCTGGATTCGATTCTTGCGCAGCGCGGCGTGGAATTCGAGATCATCGTCGTGGATGACGCGTCCACCGACCGCACGCGTGAAATCCCCGAGTCGAAACGGTGTGGCCCGGGTCTCCGACCCGGGGCTGTTCGCCTGATTTCAGCCCCGCCGCTGCCGGAAGGCCGCTCGGGAAAATGCAATGCGGCTCAAGCTGGCGCCGATGCGGCGCGCGGCCAATGGCTGCTCTTTACCGACGCCGACACGATCCATCTTCCGGGGTCTCTCGAGCGCAGCCTGCGCGAGGCGCGCGAGCACGGCGCCGACCTGCTCTCCTACTCCCCGGCGCAGGAAGTCCACGGATTCGTGCAGAAGGCGGTCATGCCGGTCATCTTCGCCGAACTGGCCGCAAACTATCGTCCAAAGCAAGTCTGCGATCCCGCTTCGCCGGTGGCGGCAGCCAATGGCCAGTACCTGCTCATCAGGCGCGAAGCATATGACGCCGTCGGCGGCCACGCCGCGGTCAGCCACACCCTGCTGGAAGATGTTGCGCTCGCCCAGGCGGTAAAGCGCAGCGGGCGCCGCCTGCGTTTCCGTTTTGGCGGCGACGCCGTCCAAACCCGCATGTATCGTACCTGGCGCGACCTGCGCGAGGGCTGGACCAAAAACTTGGCGCTGCTGTTTCCACAAACCTCTCACCTGGCAGCAAAACGGGCGATCGAATTCATAATCGCCGCTGGCGGAATTGGCGCAGCAACCGCCGGAGCGCTCCGCCGGAACTATTTTCTACTGGGCGTAGGGTTGGCCGTCGCGACTCCGACCTTGGCGCTCTTGCTCCGCCGCACGCGGAGAGCGCATTTCGGATCCGCGGCAACCCTGCTGTCGCCGATTGGGCTGCCGATTTTCGTGTCGCTCCTGCTGCGCTCGCAACTCCATTACCGCCGAGGACAGGTATCGTGGAAAAATCGGACCTATCGTTTCGCGATAGAACAACAGGGAGCTCTCGCCCGCGCAGCAACTCCCGAGCACGGCTAATTGTTTTTGCGAGGTCGAACGTTCATAGCTAAAAGCTAAGAGCTAAAAGCTAAAATTAAGAACATGGTTTACCTGACGCGCAAGTCCGAGTTTTCCGCGGCGCACTATTACCACAACCCGGAACTGTCGCCGGAGGAGAACCAGCACCTCTTCGGCAAATGCAACAATCCCAACGGCCACGGCCACAATTACACGCTCGAAGTCACGGTGAAGGGCGAGGTCAATCCGCGCTCCGGGTTCGTTGTGGACCTTAAGGAACTGAAGGATGTGCTGGAGTGCGAGGTGCTGAGCGCGCTCGATCATCGCTTTCTCAACAAGGAAGTTGCCGAATTTCGCGACCGCATTCCGACCACCGAAAACCTGGCCATTTCGATCTGGCGGCGACTGCAGTCGAAGCTGAAAGTGGCGCAGTTGCATCGCGTCCGGCTCTACGAAACGCCCGACTTGTTCGTGGATTTTTATGGCGAAGACTGAGCGCAATTTGTAATTGGTAATTTGTAATTTGCAATTTTCTGTGGTCGGTCGTATTTGGTACGCCGCTGCCATGGGTCAGCAAATTACAAATTACAAATTGCAATTTACAAATCAATGAACGCTCATCTTACACGCCGCTATTGGTTTTCCGCCTCGCATCGGCTGCACAGCGAGCAGATGTCGCCGGAAGAAAACCAGGCGACCTACGGCAAGTGCAACAACCCCTACGGTCACGGACACAACTACGCGCTCGAAGTCACGGTGAGCGGCGCGGTCGAGGCCAGCACCGGAATGGTGTGCAACCTCACCGACCTGGACGGCTTTGTGGCGCTGGAAATTTTATCGCGCTACGAGCATGTGAACCTGAACACGCTGCCCGAATTCAGCCGCCGCGTGCCCACCACCGAGAACCTGTGCATCGAGATCTACGAAATATTGCAGCGCGGCTTTACCTTCGCCCATCTGGAAAAGGTGAGACTGGAAGAGACGATGATGAATTCCTTCGAATACGCCGGAGGGTCCGAGGTGCGCCATTAGCACGAAAAAAGAACCGATGACACCGGTAGCAGAAGCTACCCTGGCCAGCGCCAACTACCCTGAACTGGTGCGCGAGATGCTTGTCCGCCTGGGCGAGGACCCCGATCGCGAGGGCCTGCAGCGCACCCCCGAACGCGTGCAGCGCGCCATGGAATACCTGACCAAGGGCTACCACGAAGACGCCGAGACCATGCTCAAGGGCGCGCTCTTCACCGTCAACTACGACGAGATGGTGATCGTGAAGGACATCGAGATGTTCAGCCTGTGCGAGCACCACATGCTGCCATTCTTCGGCAAGGTCCACATCGCCTACGTGCCCAACGGAAAAGTTATCGGCCTGAGCAAGATGCCGCGCCTGGTGGACATCTTTGCCCGGCGCCTGCAGGTGCAGGAGCGTTTGACCACGCAGATCGCGGAGACCATTCAGCGCGTCATCGAGCCGCAAGGGGTAGGCGTGGTGGTGGAAGCGCGACACTTGTGCATGATGATGCGCGGAGTCGAGAAGCAGCACTCGGCGGCGGTGACCTCGGCCATGTTCGGCGTCTTCCGCGATGAGCACGAAACGCGGGAAGAGTTCCTACAACTCATCCGTGCCAAAGCAGGGAACGGCAGTTTCTGAAACGTTTAGAGTTTCAGTTTCGGTTTCGACCATCGCTGATGTCTGTTGTCAACTCCATCTCCTGATGGATGTAGGCCGGTCGCCCTCGACCGGCATTTTTCCTGGTTCAACGCAAGACTCAAATGGCTGTCAATCCACCTAAAACCAACCGAGTGTCAGGTCCAACGTCCCCGCAGCCCAGCCGCGTAGCGGCGGATGAAAATAGCCCGGCACTTCAGTGCCGGGATACCGAACCATCTTGGTCGCGAGTCCCGTAGGGACGACTGAGAATCGTCGAGCAGGGCGGCTTCCGCACCGCCAGCAAGCCTTCAGCTCAAGCGTTTCCGTCGTGTATTCTTCTTTGCTCGATGAGAGAGGAAGAAACAAAGCTAACAGGAAAAGTCGCTGTAGTCAGGCGGTTGCGGCTACGGGCTGCCGTTCCTTGGCGCCGATGACGATGAGCCACAGCATGATCGCCAGTTCTCCGAACATAACCGGGAGCGCTGCGTTCCACACCTTCGCCAGATAGTGCGGCCACATGATGCCGGTCACGCTGAGAGCGACATACGCGCAGCAATTGAGTATCAGCCACACGCCCAGCAGGCGAGGAAGGAACCGCGAGCGGTATACCAGCAGGCCGAACGGCAACAGCCACAGGCCCCAGAAGACCTCGTTCACCAGCACGCCGTGATTATGCAGGCGGAGGAACAGCATGGCCAAGGCTTCGCGCTGCGGCTTATCGAAGACCGCCAGGAAATCGGCGCCGCGCACCAGCAGCAGCGCAGCCGCGTCGTTGATGGTGTTGAGAAAATAGATGGGCGTCACCATCAGCGCGCCCAGTATCACCATGACGACGGCGAGGCCCTGGTCCACGGCCTTGAACAGCCGGTACAGCGCAAGCGTGAGAAAGATGGCCATGGTCGCGGTGAACAGATCGCTCAGAATGCCGAGGCGGAAGAGCGTCTGGTGCGCAGCGATGTTGTTGGCCGTCGCAGCCGCGTTGCCGCTGACGATCAACTTGTCCTGAATGTAGATGAGGCGCAGGGGAGCGGTCATGAGTGTGAGATAGAGAAGCCCTGCGACTCTGGCGTTGCGGCTGAGCGATGTCATTTGTGCCCCCACGGCGGGTTCGGGCGGAGATACGCGGCACCGGGCTGGAAAGTTCCGCCTGGTTTATCTCTCTCTCGATCGCATGACCACAAGGAAGCAACGGCTTGAATTGCCATTTGGGAACTGCTTGTACCACGGCAGCATCGATTGAACAACCATTCCCAAGACGAATGATGAGCCCGTCTCTCTGAACCGGCTTTTCATTGCGTCGTGTATTCTTCTGTGCTCGATGAAGAAGCAAGAAACAAAGACCCACGCGACGAGTGAATCGCTCGTGGGCAAAGTCGCCGTCATCACCGGCGCTAGTCGCGGCATTGGACTGGCTGTCGCCAAGGCGCTAGTCACCAAGACATGCTCGCTTGTACTCACAGGACGTTCAGAAGCAACGTTGGACATCGCGCTTAAGCAAGTCATAGCGGCTCTGCAGGAGGAGGCGGAGAAGAACCGCGAAGCCCGGCGTAGAGAGGGCCGTGCCGTACCCGAACTTGATGAAATCGCGCCCACCGATCCTGAATTTACCAGGTTCGAACTCGGTTATTACGGTCACGGGTGCGATGTTCGCAGCGAAAGAGATGTGCGCGCGCTGTTTCGTTTTGTCAAAAAAACGTTCGGACGCGTGGACATCCTCATCAACAACGCCGGCGTGGCGCACCCCATGCGCAATGTCGAAAAGATGCCGCTCCAGGTCTGGCGCGAGGTGATCGATACCAACCTGACCGGCATGTTCCTGTGCACCCGCGCCGCGCTCCCGCTGATGAGAAAGGGCGGCGTGATCGTCAATAACCTGTCGGTGGCTGCGCGAGACGTCTTTCCCGGCGAGTCCGCCTACTGCGCCTCCAAGCACGGCGCGCTCGGCTTTACCGACACTTTGCGCGAGGAGGTGCGCGGGCGTGGCATTCGCGTCATCGCTCTTCTGCCAGGACCCACCTCGACCGACCTGTGGAAGCAGTTCTGGCCGGATGCGCCGCGTGAAAAGATGATGTCCCGAGAAACCGTAGCGAGTGCCTTGATCGCCGCCATCACGCTACCCGAAAACGCAACCGTGGAGGAACTGCGGATCGGGCCGACGGCGGGGAATTTGTAATGTGCGAACGAAATCCTGTTGACACGGTTAACCAAATGCTTATAATGTGAGTGGCTGGATAATTCGGCCACACATCTGGGCCGCAGGGAGGGCGACTACCTTGCGGCCCTGTATCTTGTGGTCAAGTGTGGTCCAGCTCCTGGACAACACAATATGTACGGTATTCCAGAAAACTCGGATGTAAGCTGTTGATTATACGTACAGCCTCCACGGTAACCGTCAGATTTCGACGGTATACCGTGCGTAAGTTTTTGATTCCATTAAATGGCAGGGGGAGGGGGGTATATACAGTCTAAGGTTTATCAAACAGTAATAAATGGCTTAGGCGTCATAGCGAAAGCGGCGCCGTCGCTGAGAAGGGAAGAGCTTGATGAGCGCCACGCCGGCGACGAAACCTCCCACGTGCGCCCAGAAGGCGATGCCACCGCCGGTCTGACTGGAGTAGGCGATGGAAGTGGCCGCGCCGCTGAGGAACTGCACCACGAACCAGTACCCGAGCACGATCCAGGCCGGCAGCCAGAGGAAAAACACGAACAGGAAGGGAACCAGGGTCAGCACGCGGGCCGACGGAAAGAGCACGAAATACGCTCCCATAATGCCGGCAATGGCGCCGCTGGCGCCTACGCTGGGGATGCGTGAGGTGGGATTGAAAAACGTGTGCAGCACCGCCGCCGCCACGCCCGACAGCAGGTAGAACACGAGGTAGCCGAAGTGGCCGAGGTGGTCCTCGACATTGTCGCCGAAGATATAGAGCACCCACATGTTGGAGATCAGGTGCAGCCAGGAGGCGTGCATGAACATGGCAGTAAGCACGGGAATGAACGCCATCTCGGCATTGACGGCGTGCGATCCGCGCAGTAGGGCGGTGACGCGGTAGGGTTGGAACCCGAAGTAGTTCACCACCTGTTGGGCCGGCGCGGGGACGCCAATCCACATGCAGAAAAAGACGAGCACGTTGAGGATGAGCAAAAAGTAATTGACATAGGGAGTGATGAAGCGCGGCGCGTCGTCTTTCAGCGGAATCATCTGGCTGGCGCGGCGACCGAGGTTGACCGATCACCGTTTCCCCTTCACGATAACAGAGACACCATGAACGGGGTACTGGTTATCGACAAGCCGGCCGGCATGACGTCACACGACGTTGTGAGCCGGGTGCGGCGTCTGCTGGATGAGCGCTCGGTCGGGCACCTGGGGACGCTGGATCCGATGGCTACCGGGGTGCTGCCGCTGGTGCTGGGGCGGCTGACACGACTGGCGCAGTTCTATAACGACGCCGAGAAGGTCTATCACGGGCAGATCCGCCTGGGTTTTGCCACCGATACCTACGACGCAGAGGGCGAGCCGGCGGGGGAGGCGAAGAAAGTTCAAGTAACACTTGAACAAGTGCGGGAGGTCGCGGGGAGGTTTCGCGGGGAAATTGAGCAGATGCCGCCACCGTTCTCGGCCAAGAAAATTCAGGGCGTGCCGGCGTACAAGCTGGCGCGCAAGAAGCAGGAAGTGAAGCTGGAGCCGGTGCGGGTAGAGGTGAAGGAGTTCGAAATTCTCGCGGTCGAAGGAGAACTGGCCAGTTTCCGCGCGCGCGTCTCTTCCGGCACCTACATGCGCTCGGTGGCGCACGAGATGGGTCAACAGCTCGGCGTAGGGGCACACTTGGCGTCGCTGCGGCGAACCGGGGTGGGCGAGTTCACCGAAGCCGACTGCCGCACCCTGGAACAATTGCAGGCCGCCGCCGCGACCGACGACGCCGAGGAACTGATGATCCACCCGCGTCGTATATTGCCCGCATTTCCGTCGGTCACGGCCGACGACACGAATGCCAACCGCATCCGCCATGGCATGCCGGTCAATCTGCCGGAGCTGTCGCGGGCGCGGCTGGTGAAGGTGTTCGCAGGACAAGCAGAATTGATCGCCATTGCAAGCCGGGTGGCGGGGACACTGTTTCATCCGAAAGTGGTGCTGGTGGGGTGATCCATTATGGGGAGGGGCGGCCTCAACGGTTGTTATGTCCGATAACGGATATTATGTAAACTGCGGTTCCTGCCCAGCAATGATGGCCGTCCCAGAGGCTAAGTTGCAATTCGGTTGAAGGAATCCCCCGCCCGATCGAGGCTCGGGGATGTTGGTTGCTAGGACTTATGAGGCGGCAGTGCCAGCGTCCTGACCCATGGAACCCTCTTGAAATCCTTCACGTCGGCGGTAACGAGGACGCCGTCCTTTCCTGCCAGGACGGCAGCGAAGCAGTCGGCGTAAGGCAAGCCGTAACCGGCTCGGATGCGACCGGCAGCTTCGGCTTGTGCTATGTCAACCTCGACCAACACGATAGCGTGGTTTTCGGCGGCACGCATGACTGTGTCCGCCTTCCGATGTCCCTGCAGCCGAGCTACGGTGTAATAGACTTCGCCCCAGTTGATAACCGACATGAGCAGTGGCGTGTTGCGCCGAAGTGCATCTTTGAGTAGCTGCCGCACCACATCCCCGCCGGCACCGCCCGTGAGGAAGCGATAGAGCGCGTTCGCGTCCAGAACGTGGCGTCTCATTCGAGCTCACGGTCTGGATCGCGCTCAATGTCAGGCGGCAGCCCGAGGCCTTTCAATATGCCGTACAGACGGTCAACGGCGTCCTCGGAAACAGGGCGCACAATAATCCCGCCCTCGGTATCCTCGAACCGCACGCGTGTCCCGCTACGGATCCCATGCTTGCGGCGCAGCTCAGCGGGAATAACCAACTGGCCTTTCGATGTTACGGTGCCTTCCTTCTTCATGTCTTACATTTTACCTAAGAAAGTAAGTCGGTACAATACTAGATGTGCGATGAGAGTAGTTCCTCCAGCTCGCCCCGGAAACGCCGCAGTGCTTCCAGCCGCTCCGGCGTGGCGTCCACCGTCTCTGACTTGGCGCGGAAGACCTGCTGGCCTGCTTCTTCGACCAGCACGCCCATGACTTCGCCCATGCGCCAGCCAGGAGTGCCGACCAACTTCAAACCTACGGGCGTGGCTTCCAGCAGCGCGATGCAACCGTCGCGCACGACGCCTACGGCTTTGGGAAAGCGGTCGAATGTCTGGAGTTCAAAGCCGGCGAGGTAGATGCGCTGGAGCTGTTCGGCAGGATCCATCAGATGATCGGATGATCTGGCGATCGGATGATCGCGTCGGGCGTACTTGGATCACCAGATCACCCGTTCGCCAGATCACCCAATAACTACATCTTGTATCGCCCCAGGTCCTCGTCGCCCAGGTTCTCCAGCCACTTGCGCAGCTCTTCCTGGGAGACGCGGTCGGAGACGGCGCTGGCCATGCGCGAGGTCTTGAGCACCTCGTCTTCGACGAAGATGGGGCAATCCACGCGCAGAGCGAGGGCGAGGGCGTCGGAGGGGCGCGAGTCGATGCTGATGATCTGGCCGTCGCGTTCCACCCAGATGATGGCGAAGAAAGTGTCGTCGCGGAGTTCGTTCACCACTACCTTGCGGACGCTGGCGTCGAGACCGATCAGGAGGTTCTTGAGCAGATCGTGGGTCATGGGGCGCGGCGTGGTGACCTTCTCGATTTCCAGGGCGATGGCGTTGGCCTCGTAGATGCCGACCCAGATGGGCAGCACGGCGTCGCCGCCCACGTCCTTGAGGATCACGATGGGCATGTTGGTAACCGGGTCCATCATCAACCCGCGGATTTTCATCTCGACTTCCATCGTGCCCTCCGTATCCTTAGACGGCTGCCTCTCCCAATAGGCTGTTTGGGAACACGGCCGTCACGCGCACCGGCACGTACTGACCCATGCGTGGCTCTTCTCCTCCGTTGGTAGTGAAGTTTAGCACCTTGTGTTGCGAAGTGCGCCCGACCCACTGTCCGCGGGCAGGGTTGCGGCCCTCGACCATGGCTTCCACCACTTCCCCTAAGTGTCGCTGGTTCAAAGCGGCCGAGATTTCTTTTTGACGCGCATTCAGCACCGAAAGACGCAGCGATTTCTCCTGCTCGGAAATGCTGTCGATGTAGGTGAGCGCCGGGGTGTTCGGCCGGGGCGAATACTTGAAGGAGAAGATGGCGTCGTACTGCACCTGGTTCAGCAGCGTGATGGTCTCCTCGAAGTCGGCTTCGGTTTCGCCCGGGAAACCGACGATCACGTCGGTGGTGATGCTGATGGGCCGCCGCGCGCCCTTCATCCAGGCGATCCGTTCCAGGTACTGATCGCGCGTGTACAGCCGCTTCATCAGGTCGAGCACGCGGGTGGAGCCGCTCTGGACAGGCAGATGAACGTGATCACAAAGAGTCGGAACGGCATCAATGGCGTCCACGATGTCTTTGCCGAAATCGCGGGGATGGGAGGTGGTGAACCAGACACGGCGCAATCCCGGGATCTGGCCCACGGCAGCTAGCAGCTCCGCAAATGTATTTTTTCCAGCAGGATCGCGGTAAGAGTTCACGTTCTGCCCGAGCAATTGGATTTCCGTGAAGCCCTGGTCAGCCATCTTGCGCGCCTCAGCCAGAACGGAGTCGGAAGTCCGGCTGCGCTCCTTGCCGCGGGTGAAGGGAACCACGCAGTAGGCGCAGAACTTGTCGCATCCCTCGATGATAGTGATGTAGCCGCGATGCGGGTTACTGCGTGCGGTGTACTCGGTTTCGAAGGTCTGGTCGGTCTGGCGGTCGTCGAGTCCGGTTACGCGTGACTTCCCTGCTTCGATCTGCACCAGCATGTCAGGCAGATTTCGGTACGACGCCGAGCCGCACACCAGCGAAACGTGCGGGGCGCGCTCGAAGATCTTCTCGCCTTCCTGCTGCGCCACGCAACCCAGCACGCCAAACTTCTTGCCCTGCTTCCGCAATGCCTTGAAATCGGCGAGGCGGTGGAAGACCTTCTGCTCGGCCTTGTCGCGGATGGAGCAGGTGTTGTACAGGACCAGATCAGCTTCCTGCACAGTCTCCACCTGGCGGTAGCCCTGGGAAACGAGCGTGCCGATCACCTTTTCGGAGTCGTGCACGTTCATCTGGCAGCCGAAGGTCTCCAGGTAGAACGTTTTCTGGGGAGCAACCGACATCCCTTTGAGTATAAACGAGGTCGCGTATCCGGTGCGGACTGAAGGCGTCCGCGCGACAGTGCAGTCGGTCATTGGCCGTTGCGGACCATGTCCAGGAAATACTGGTGCACGCGCTTGTCTTCGGAGAGTTCCGGGTGGAAGGTAGCGGCCACGACTCTTCCCTGCCGAATGAGCACCGGGTCGTTCCCTTCGGTGGCCAGCACTTCGACGTTGGGGCCGAGATTTTCGAATTTCGGCGCGCGGATAAAGACCATCTCCAGCGGATCGATCCCCAGCTTTGACGCGCCCTGCCGGATGGAGCTGTCCACCTGGCGGCCGTACGCATTGCGCCGGATGCTGACGTCGAGCGCGCCCAGACCGGGTTGCGGCGGATTGCCCACCTCGCGCGCCAGCAGGATGGCGCCGGCGCAGGTGCCGAATGTGGGTTTCAGGTGAACAAAATCCTTCAACTTCTGAAAACCCGCGTCGCCCAGCAGCTTGAGGAACGTGGTGGATTCACCGCCAGGGATCACCAGGGCGTCCACTTCGTCCAACTGCTGCGGCTTTTTGACCAGGACAACCTCGGCGCCCAGCTCTCGTAGCCGCCGGCGGTGCGCGTCGAAATCGCCCTGAAGTGCGAGGACACCGATTTTCATGGCTAGAGATTGGATGTAGATGCGAATGCCGCGGCTTCGCGGCGACATCCGTAGCGCCGCAGACGCGAGCGAGGTTTCAACCGTCCTGCCGGACTGGCTGGGTTCGAGATTCGCGTACCCAGCGATGAATCGCTGGGCTGCCATCAAGCGTCCCTGCGGGACGCCGCAACAATGAGCTTCGCGGCTTACCGTCAAGCGTTCCTGCGGGACGCCGTAACCATGAGCTTCGCGGCGTTCTCTAAGCTTTGGCGAGGCGCTCCAGCACAGCGCCGACGACCAGCGGCAGGCCGACGGTGGCGTCCAGGAACACCTCGGCGAACTTGCCGCCTTCTTCCGGCGGGACGAATTTGCCCCACGACACCGCCTCGGAGTAGGGACTACCGGACAGCCCGCCCCAGTAGACCGGCTCGGGACAAATGCGTACGCCGTAGTGATAGCGCTTCAGGGGCACATCTTCCCCGCCCCGGCGATGGCGCAACTCCAGGTACGGGCCCAACTGCTGCGCCCAATTGCGCGGCACGCCGCCGCCGATGGTAAACAGCCCCATGCGCGGCGAGGCCACCATGGTGTCAGCATACTTGTCCACGTCTTCGAACGGGTCCCAGCGCAGCTTCGGTCTTCCCTGCCGGGTGCGCATACGATTGTGAAGCGCGAAATCCAGCCCGAGTTCGGAGTCGGTGAAGGCAGGCACGAATACCGGCACATTTTTCTCGCAGGCCGATTTCAGGATTCCGCGCCCCTGGACGTGTTGACTGAGGTGCTCGCCAATGGCGCGGTTGAGCTTCCACGAGCACACTGGCTCTTCATGGTTCCACTGATCGAGGATGGGGGCAACGATGCGTTCCACCTGGTCGAGATTCTGCTCCGGCTCGAGGGTGTCGTAGACGCGGTTGTAGCCGGCCTCGTACAACTCCACATCGTTCATCTTGGGATCGTAAATGTAGTGAGAACGCCCGATGCCTTCCACCAACCCGTGCGCCATGAGCGCGCCGGTAGTCACCAGCGCGCGCACGATTCCGCGGTCGATCAACTCGGTGATGATCAGTCCTTGTTTGGCGACGGTCATGGCGCCGGCGAGGGTCATGACGATCAGGCACTCTTGATCGCGGGCCATGGCTTCAAGCACGTCGGCAGCGTCGCCAACTTGCCGCGCCGTGAATGCAGTGCGCCCCATCGCCGTGACAAGGTCGTTGATGCCGTGGATGCGCCCTAAATCGAGAGGGTCCAGCGGGATGAGATTGTCTTCTTCCGGGGTGTGCAGCCGGCGATCAATGCCGGCGCCCTCGGGCGCGGGCGCGTGATCCTTCTTTTTTTCTCGATGCTGGCCGTGATCACGGTCGTGCTTCAACATTTCACCTCAGAAGAAAAGGAGCCGCAGATGAATGCGGATGAATGCTGTGCGGAACCTGCAACGGTAAACGTCGGCGCGCATGCGAGTCAAACATTGGTCAGTCGGTCTTTCGGTTGATCGGTCTCTCTGTGCTCGGGCGTGCGTCTTGGCTGATAGACCGACAGACCGATGAAGGAATATCGCTCTGTTATCCTAATTCGTTCCCGGAGGAAGATTTGTCCGCTCCCGAGCAGTTTCGCGTCGGTTTGATCCAGATGTCGTGCTCTCCCGATCCCGAAAAGAACCTGGAGCGAGCCGTGGAAATGGTGCGCGAGGCGGCTGGAGGGGGCGCGCAGGTGGTCTGCCTGCCGGAATTGTTCCTGACGCAGTATTTTTGCCAGCGCGAGGATGCCGCGCTTTTCGATTTGGCTGAGCCGATTCCCGGCCCGACGACCACGCGGCTTTCGCAGCTTGCGCGCCAGCAGAAGATCGTGCTGATCGCGTCGCTGTTTGAAAAGCGCGCACCCGGCGTTTACCACAACACCGCCGCGGTGCTCGACGCCGACGGCAAACTTGCCGGCATTTACCGGAAGATGCACATTCCCGATGATCCCCTGTATTACGAAAAGTATTATTTCACTCCCGGAGACCTCGGCTACCGCGCCTTCGAGACCGCGGTTGGGCGCGTGGGCACGCTCATCTGCTGGGACCAGTGGTATCCGGAGGGCGCGCGTCTGACAGCGCTGCACGGCGCGCATGTGCTCTTTTATCCCACCGCCATCGGCTGGCACCCGGCGGAAAAAGAGCAGTACGGAGCGGCGCAGCAGGATGCCTGGCGAACCATCCAGCGCGCGCACGCCATCGCCAACGGCGTGTACGTGGCGGTGGTGAACCGCATGGGGCACGAAACCGGAAACGTGAACGGCCGCGAGACACCGGGCGCGGGCCTGGATTTCTGGGGCTCGTCGTTCCTGTGTGATCCGTTCGGGAGGGTGATCGCCGAAGCGCCGGCGCATGATGAAGAGATCCTGATCGGCGAGGTCGACCTACGGAAGCTGGAGGACGTGCGCCGCAACTGGCCGTTCCTGCGCGACCGCCGCATCGACAGCTATGCGCCGATCACGAGCCGGATGATCGATTAACCACAGAGGACACAGAGATTGATTTGGCCGTACACAACGTCCACTTGCTTCTTTCCCTCCGTGTCCTCTGTGGTTAGTTTTGTTTCTTGGAGTTTGCGCTGAACAGGAAGCAAAACACGCCCGCCTTGCTCAGCTACCGGATGCCCGCCGAGTGGGAGCCGCACGCCTCCACCTGGCTTGGCTGGCCTCATAACCGCACCGACTGGCCCGGTAAGTTCCAGCTGATCCCGTGGGTGTATGCGGAAATCGTCCGCCAGCTCGCGCCCGTGGAGCGCGTTGACATTATCGTCGAAGACGCTGCGGCGGAAGTCAAAGCGGGTGAAGTTCTCGACCGCGCCGATGCTCTGCTTGACGGCGTCCGGTTCCATCGATGGCGCACCAACCGCGGCTGGACACGCGACTTCGCGCCGGTTTTCCTTAAGCGCAAGACGGGCCCCGACCCGGTCGGCGTGGTGAATTTTCGTTTCAACGCGTGGGCGAAATATCCCGATTGGCCGCTGGATCAACGCGCGTCGGAACAGATGGTGCGATATCTAAAATTCCCTGCCTGGAGACCGTCAATCGTGCTGGAGGGTGGAAGCATCGACGTCAATGGCGGCGGGCTGCTCCTCACCACCGAGGAGTGCCTGCTGAGCGACAAACAGCAGCGCAACCCGGGCCTTGCGCGCGCTGACCTGGAGCGCAACTTCTCCGATTATCTGGGAATCGAAAAAGTGCTCTGGCTGGAACGCGGCATTGCCGGCGACGACACCCACGGCCACATTGACGACCTGGCGCGCTTCGTATCGCCGGACACGATTGTCACCGTGGTCGAGCGCGATCCCAGCGACGCCAATTACGAGCCTCTGGAAAGCAATCTCCAGCGGCTGCGCTCCGTGACCGACCAGCACGGCCAGCGCCTCAACATTGTCGAGCTGCCCATGCCGGCGCCGGTGGTGTTTCGCGGAGGACGCCTGCCCGCCAGCTATGCCAACTTCTACATCGCCAACGGGCGCGTGCTCGTTCCTGTGTTCAATGACCCGAATGACCGCCTGGCGCTGAACATTCTTGCCGATCTCTTTGCGGACCGCGACGTCATCCCCATCTACTGTGGCGATCTGATCTGGGGACTGGGCGCGATCCACTGCATGACCATGCAGCAGCCGGCGGGCTGAAACAGAAACCCCGCGCATCGCGCGGCTAACCAAGATTAGTCTTGATCGCGTCGTCCCTGCAGGACTCAGCATGTAAGTGGAATCTTTTCCCAGGGCTGGCGCCCTGGGCTACTAGCGTTCGCCCCTGCGGGGCTTGTTTCGCTATCGTTCGTATTTCACCGGCTGCGGTCCCTGTTCCAATGTCTGGCG
>Ga0326726_10002184_pt1 | contig 18031 bp, 11 predicted proteins | sample MHFenrmetagenome_2_FD_207603 | JGI IMG/M metagenome (GOLD analysis project Ga0326726, IMG submission 207603) | Lab enriched peat soil microbial communities from Michigan Hollow, Ithaca, NY, United States - MHF15MN | ecosystem: Environmental > Terrestrial > Soil > Wetlands > Peat | place: USA... | reverse complement strand
ATCTTCTCGGCCTCCCGGAATTTCGAGAGACCGTCCGGGACGTCTCCGGCGTCGACGGCCGCGTGCGCAGTGAGATAGAGATTCTGAGCCAGGCTGCGCCGGACCCCGCGATCGCCGGGCCGAGTGTGCCGCTGCGCCTCCAGAATCGCCGCCTGCGCGGAGAGCGCGGCGGCCGCCTCGTCCTTCTTTCCGGCCGCCGCCGCGTCGAAGGCGACGTACTGCCATGCCTGGGAGACATCCATTTGCCGCCCGGAGTCGCCGGGGGCGCGCGCGGCAAGGTCCTGCCGCAGCGCGAGCCCCTTGCGCGCCATCGCGAGAGCCTCGCCCGGCTTTCCCTCGTTGAGCCGCAGGCCGCCGCCGAGAAGATAGGCGGTCGCCAGGGTCGCCCGCTCCGCGTCGGTGGCGCCCGGCGCCGCGACGGCCGGCTCGAGCAGGGCGATCGCCTTTCCGTAGCTCGCCGCGGCTCCCTCCAGGTCGCCGAGGTTCGCCATGAACGGGTTGCCCTGGACGTCTCCAACGCGGCGGTAGGCCTCGGCCAGCTCGCGCCGCAGGGCGCGGTCCCCCGCCGACTCCTCCGACAGCGAGTCCAGGTACTCGAGCGCGCGCCGCACGACGAGCTCCCGCGCGGCGGTCGAGCCCGGCAGGTCGCGGATCGCGTCGTGAAATTCGAAGAGAAACGAGTTCGCCAGCCGCCGCACGTCGCCGAAGCGCCGCTCGGCGCGGGCTTCGGCCGCCCGCGCGCGCCGCGCCTCGAGGAGCGTTGCCCAGACGCCGCCCGCGAGGACCGCGAGCACGAGGACGGTTGCCGCGGCGCCGACGCGGTGCCGGCGCACGAACTTGCGGGCCCGGTACCCGCCGGAACCGCGCCGCGCTTCCACCGGAAGGCCGTCGAGGTAGCGCCCGATGTCCTCCGAGAGCGCTGCCGCCGAAACATAGCGCTGCTCGGGCTCCTTGCGCATCGCCTTAAGGACGATCGCATCGAGATCGCCGGACAGGCCGACCGCCCGCGTGCTGGGCCGTTCCGGGTCCCGCTCGCACACGAGCCGGACGAGCTCGGCCGGGTCGCTCGACGCGAAGCGGTACGGCTTTTCGCCCGCCAGCAGCTCGTACAGCACGACTCCGAGCGAGTACACGTCGGCCGCCGTCGTGACCGGCCGGCCGCGCACCTGCTCCGGGCTCGCGTACTCCGGCGTCAGGACGCGCTCGAAGGTCGCGGTGGCCTCCGGTGCGTCGCTCGGGGCTTGCGAGGAGAGCAGCTTCGCGATCCCGAAGTCGAGCAGTTTCGGCGCGCCATCGGCGCCGACCAGGATGTTTCCGGGCTTCAGGTCCCGGTGGACGACGAGGTTCGAATGCGCAAACTGCACGGCGGAGCAGATCTCCTGGAAGAGGGCGAGGCGCTCCCTGATCGAAAGACAGCGAGCCCGGCAGAAGTCGAGGAGCGGCTTGCCTTCGACGTGCTCCATCACGAAGTAGGGCTCGCCGCGCGCCGTCGTTCCCCCGTCGAGCAGGCGCGCGATGTTGGGATGATCGAGGGAGGCCACGATCTGTCGCTCGCTCCGGAACCGCCGCAGCTCGAGATCGGTCACGAGGCCGGGCCGCATGAGCTTGACGGCGACGTTCTTCTGGAACTCGTCGTCGGCGCGCCGGGCCAGATGCACGACGCCCATGCCGCCATGAGCGATCTCGCCGAGAAGCTCGTAGGCGCCGACGCGCTCGCCCGACCGGGACGGCAGCGCCGGAACTTCCGCGCCGCCTGCCACCGCATTCGCGGCGTCGAGCATCCCGCCCTCGCCCTCGGCGGCCTCCGCGAGGGCGGTCACCTGGACCCGGAGCGCCTCGTCGCTCCCGCAGGCCGAGGCGATATAAGCCGCCCGCTCGAAGGCGGGCTGTTCGAGCACGCCGTCGAGGATCGCCTTGACGCGCTGCCACTGGCCCGGCGTCATGGACCGCCCTCCCCTCACCGAGCGGCTTGGAGGCCCATCTCGTGGCGCAGGAACGCCCGCGCGGTCCTCCACTCTCGCTTGACCGTCGCGGTCGAAATGCCGGTGACCTCGGCCGTCTCCTCGACCGAAAGCCCCGCGAAGAATCTCAGCTCGACCACCTGGGCCTGCCGCGCGTCGAGCTTCTCGAGCTCGGTCAGCGCCCGATCGAGGGCCAGCACTTCCGGAGGCCGGTCCGCCGTGGCGACCTCGGGCGCCGCGAGGCCCACGTAGAGCGACCCGGGGGTGCGCTTTGCGGCATGGCGCTTGCGGGCGTGATCGACGAGGACCCTCCGCATCATCTGGGCCGCGATGCCGAAGAAATGGGCTCGGTTGGCCCACGAGACGGACCGCTGCCCGACGATGCGCAGGTACGCCTCGTTGACGAGCGCCGTGGGCTGGAGCGTGTGGTCTCCGCGTTCGGAACGAAGGTAGGAGGCCGCGAGCTTGTGCAGCTCGGCGTAGACGATCGGCATCAGCCGCTCGAGAGCATCGCGGTCGCCCGCGCTCCATTCCCTCAGAAGCGCCGTAACCTCTTGTCCGGACGGCTTTTCCATGCTTCTCAAGGCCCCTGTTTTGTGTCCGATTAGATCACATGCCCCGGGATGATCCCGGCCCGCCGCCCGCCACGCGTGTTCTTCGGAGGTCTATGCAGATGGAAACGACGCTTCCCTTCCGCCTGCGCGCGGCTGCCGTGGCTCTGGTCTTCTGCGCCGCCCGCTGGGCCGCGGCCGCCACCCTCACGGTCACGACCACCGCCGACTCCGGAGCAGGGTCGCTGCGTCAGGCGATTCTCGACGCCAACTCCAACGCCGGCGCCGACACCATCGCGTTCAACATTCCCGGCACCGGCCCGTTTCTGATCCAGCCGGTCAGCCTGCTTCCGCCGCTCGCCGGCGAAACGACCCTCGACGGAACGACGCAGCCGGGGTACGTCGGGATTCCCCTCATCGAGCTCTCCACTTTCAGCGGCGCCGGCCTTCGCATGAGCGGAACCGGCGGGAACACGATTCGCGGCGTGTGCCTCCACGACTTCAACGCCGCCGTTCAGATCGAGTCCAACGACAACTTCCTCGAGGCGTGCTTCATCGGCACGGATCCGACGGGCTTGCTCAGTCCCGGTAACGGGACCGGAGTCGTCATCACCGCGGGCGCGAGCGGCAACGTGATCGGGGGGTCCGCCCCCGGAGCCGGAAACCTCATCAGCGGGAACGCCACTGGCGTCCAGTCGACCGGCGGGGGCGCCAACGTCATCCAGGGCAACCTCATCGGAACGTCGATCACCGGAAACTCCGCCATCCCCAACGGCGAGGGCATCTCTCTGACCGGAACCACGGGCTTCCTCGTCGGTGGACCCAACCCCGGCGAGGGGAACGTCATCTCCGGAAACACGGAGAATGGCGTCCACGTCTCGGTGGGGAACGGGTGCACGATCCAGGGCAACAAGATCGGCACGAACTCGGCGGGGACGGACGCGCTCCCGAATCAGTACGGAATCTATTCCTCGAACGCTCCCACGCTGGTGATCGGAGGCGACTTCAACGCGGGCGAGGGAAACCTGATCTCCGGCAACCAGCTCGACGGCATCTTCATCGCCGGGAGCGTCGGCACCGTCGTGAGGGGCAACACGATCGGCACGGACCCGACCGCAACGCAGCCGCTCGGAAACGGCGGGGCGGGCATCAACCTCGACCAGAATTCCACCGACGCGCTCATCGGCGGAGTCGCCGCCGGCGAGGCCAATGCGATCGCGTGGAACCAGAACGGCGTGTTCAACGGCGGCGTCCGCAACGCCATTCGCGCCAATCCGATCTTCTTCAATCAGCGCCTCGGCATCGACAACTCCCCGGCCGGCGTCACGAAGAACGATCCTCTCGACGCCGACACCGGCGCGAACCAGCTCCAGAACTTCCCGACGATTGCGACGGTGGACTACGGGACCACGACGCTGACCGTGCACGGCATCCTCAAGTCGAGCCCGAACACGACGTTCGATCTCGACTTCTACGAGAGTCCTTCGTGCACGCCGCGGCCGCGGGACCTCCTGCAGAGCGCGTACTTCCTCGGGACGCAGCAGGTCACGACCGACGGCTCCGGGGACGCGCCGTTCGACATTCTGCTCGCCGACAACAACGCCGCGAACCAGCCGCCCATCTCGATCACCGCCACCGACCCGAACGGAAACACGTCGGAGTTTTCTCAGAACGTCATCTACGCCTCCTCGCCCCGATCCGGTCCTCCCGCGGGCGGGGTGACGGTGTCGATGACGGGGACGCACTTCGTGGCGGGCGCCACGGTCACGTTCGGCGGAGTGGACGGAACGAGCGTCAACCTCCTCGACGACACCGACATGACGGCCGTCGCGCCCGCGCTGCCCGCGGCCACGGTCAACGACATCGTTGTCACGAACACCGACGGAACGGCCGGAACGCTCAGGAAGGCCTGGATCGTCGACTTCCTCGACGTGCCCCCTGCGCAGCAGTTCTACAGCTTCGTCACGACTCTGGTGTCGAACGCCATCACGGTCGGCGTCGGCGGCGGCAACTACGGCGTCGACCAGGCCACCCTGCGGCAGCAGATGGCGGTCTTCCTGCTCAAGGGCCGCCACGGCATCTGCTACGTCCCGCCCGACTGCACGCCCGGATACTTCGCCGACGTCGCCTGCCCGTCGACCTTCGCCAACTGGATCCAGGCCCTCGCCGTGGAAGGCATCACCGGCGGCTGCGGCAGCGGCAACTACTGCCCGACCCAGCCTGTCCGCAGGGACCAGATGGCCGTCTTTCTTCTCAAGGCCGAGCACGGCCCGGCGTACATTCCGCCGGCCTGCACACCGCCGGGAGTCTTCCCGGACGTCCCCTGCCCGGGCCAGTTCACCAACTGGGTCCAGCAGCTGGCCGCGGAGGCCATCACCGGCGGCTGCGGCGGCGGCCTCTACTGCCCGGGAAACCCGAACACGCGCGGACAGATGGCGGTGTTCCTCGTCAAGACGTTCGGCTTGCAATAGCCAGAGGAGAGGGCCGTCGGGCTGCCGTAAAGGAGCAGGGCCTCGAGACTCAGGAAGCCGGAATCGCGTACGCGGGCGCGACCGGGCTGGTCCGCTGCGCCTGGGCGTGCTCCTTGAGATAGGCCTCGGCCTTCATCATCCGCTGCGTGCGCAGGAGCACGCGCGTGAGGTAGGGAATCTGCGCCGGCCTGACCTGGCGCATCCATTCGATCCACGTCTTCTCGCCCGAGGTGTTCAGGATCGATCGCCTCCAGGTCTCGGCGTAGAGCTCGAAGAAGCGCCTGGCGCCGAGGCGCGGCTCCCAGAGCACGTGGTGCATGTCGTACTTGAACCAGGGCTGCCCCTCGAGGATCGGCGCGAGCTTCTGGAAGAGATCCGTGCCCGGCAGCGGCGTCAGGATCGTATAGCCCGCGCGCTGGAAGCCGTTCTTCGCCACGAAGCCCCAGAGCTCCTGGAAGCGGGACTCGTCCCAATCGGGATCGACGAGGAAGTTCCCGGTCACGCCGTATCCGAGGGCGCGCGAGATCCGGGCCGCCTCGATCGACGACGCCACGCCCGCGTCCTTCGTGACGCTCGCCAGCCCGGCGTCCGAGGCCGCCTCGAGGCCGAAGAAGATGTCGAAGTCCTTCGCGATCGGCCGCCAGGCCTCGAGAAGATCCGCGTGCCGGCACACGAGGTCGGTCCGGGTCTGGACGAGGATCCAGCGCTTGCGGACCCCGCGGCGGATCAGGGCCTCGGCGAGCTCGCGGCTCCTCTCGGGATGGTTCCAGAAGAGATCGTCGGCGATGAAGACGGCGTCGCCGACGGCGGCGAGATCGTCCACGACCGCGCCGATCGAGCGCTCGCGGAACGAGCGCCCGTAGAGCTGCCATACCGAGCAGAAGTTGCACCGGAAGGGGCAGCCGCGCGCCGTCTCGACCAGCCACACGGGCTTGAAGAGCAGGCAGTGGTAGCGGTTGCGGTCGCGCGCGACGAGATCCCGGGCCGGAATCGGCACGGCGTCGAGGCCCGTCCGCACTTCCAGGGTCCGGGTGGAGATCCAGCCGTCGGGCCGGTTGAGGAGCAAGGCCGGGACATCTTCGAGACGCCGCCGCGCGGAAATGGCGTCCGCCACGGCCGGCACGACCTCCTCCCCGTCGTCGACACAGATCGCGTCGATCTCCGGGACCTGCAGGGGCCCGGGAAAGGCCGCCGCCGCGTGCCCGCCGACGAGAATGAAGGCTCCCGGGCAGGCGCGCCGGACCTGCCGCGCCGTCTCGATGACCCGGTCGTACTCGAGGGCGTGCATGCACGCGATCCCGACGAGGCCGGGTCGGGCCCGTTGCGCCACTGCCGCCAGGCTGCGCCCGAAGCGCAGGTCCACGATCTCGGGCTCGTGCCCCCGTCCGCGCAGGGCGGACGCCACGTATTCGAGCCCGAGGGGCTCGACGCGGAAGAAGGGTCCCAGCCCGAACCGCTCGTTTCCCGGGTCGGGGCGGATGAGCAAGACGTTCATCGTGTGCACCACGGATTGTAGACTTGAACCCCTGCATGGAAGAAATCGAGGCGGTCAGCGAGGTCCCCGGCCCGTCACCGGGGCCGCGCGGGCGCAAGAAATGGGTCAGCCACGGCCTGTCGAACCGCGTCGTGTACGGGGGGCTCCATTACGGCGCCCGCTGGCTCCCGATGGCGGCATTGAACACGATCAACCTCGTCGGAAACAGCCTCGCCGTGACCTTCCTCACCCGCACCAAGGCGGGCATGCGGGACAACTTCCGGAACGCGCTCGGGGTGCCCGAAGCGCGGGCGGCGGAGCTCACGCGCAAGCAGTTTTTCGAGTACGGCCGGCACACGATCGACGTCTGGCGGCTGCGGAGCGAGGCCTTCGTGCCGCGGATCACGACTTTCGCCGACGACGCGGCGGTGCTCGCGTCGACCCGGCGCGGCGGGCGCGGGTTCCTGCTCGTGACGGGCCACGTCGGCAACTGGGAGATGGGCGCGGTCACCCTGCGCCAGCACGATCTCGTTCCCGCCGTCGTGGGCCAGGCCGAGCTCGATCCGAACGTGCAGGAGATGCGCCAGCAGCTGCGCGACCGCCTCGGCGTCGAGTCGATCGACATCGGATCCTCGATGGCGACGGCGTTCAAGGTCCGCCGCGCCGTCGACCGCGGGCGGGCCGTCGCCCTTCTCGTGGACCGGGCCTACCCGGAGGATCGGGTCGTCGTTCCCTTCTTCGGAAGGCCGACCCCGTTCCTGCGCTCCCCCGCCCTGCTCGCTCGCTTCTGCGGCTGCGACATCCTGCCGGGCTTTTTCCTGCGCAACCGGGACGGGAGCTACTTCAACGTGTGGGGCCAGCCGCTCGAGGCGGACCCGGCCCTCTCGCCCGACGAGGACGCCGTCCGGATCATGACCCGCGTCGCGGCCGACCTCGAAGGCGTGGTGCGGCGTCATCCGACGCAGTGGTTCAACTTCTACAAGTTCTGGGACGTGCTGCGGAGTTGACGGGCGAAGCGAAGCCGTCGCCCGTCATCCCGAGGCGCGCAACGCCGAGGGATCCCTTGAGGCGCCGTGCGGTGGCATAGAAAGGGATCCCTCGCTACGCTCGGGATGACAGAGGGCGGAGACTCGCCGAGGCCCGAACCCGACTCTGTCATCCCGAGGCGCGCAGCGCCGAGGGATCCCGGGCTCGATTGCCACTGTCCTGTATCGAGTGCGGGATCCCTCGCTGCGCTCGGGATGACAGAGGGCGGAGACTCGCCGAGGGCCGAACCCGACTCTGTCAACCCGAGGAGCGAAACGCCGAGGGATCCCGGACTCGATTGCCACTGACGCTCATTAAGTACGGGATCCCTCGCTACGCTCGGGATGACAGCACACCTCGGGATGACGGCTTCAGGGTGCGGTCGGGATGACAGCGCCCTACGGCCGCTGCCATTTCCCGTACACGTAGTTCCCGCAGCACCGCGCGCAGATCGGCAGCGGCTCCTTCGCGAGCTTCGCCCGGAACTTCTGCGCCTTCTCTCCCGTCCAGATTTCGCGGAACGTCTGCTTGCGCACGTTGCCGATGAAGTAGTCGGGAAAGTCGCCGCAGAAGGTCACCTCGCCGTCGGGCTCGACCTGCGCGAAGTACCAGGCGACCGGGCACAGGTTGTGGCCGAACGTCTGGCTGAAGTCCGAAAAGTACTCGGGCACCTTCTCGGCGGGCACGTCCGGGACGAAGGACGTCCAGGGACGGCCGAGCGTCGAATCGAGGAAGCGCCGGCGTCTCAAGCCCTTCAGCAGCTTGACGAGCTCCCCCATCTGCTGGCCCTTCGTCGCCCCGACCTTTCCCCAGTCGAAATCGAAGCCTTTCCACGAGGTCGCCGCGATGCCGAACTCCTCGCGCATCACCCGCTCGTAGTCCGCGCCGACGCTCTCGGGCACGAACCAGCGCAGGCCGACGTTGATCGTGTCGAGGGGCAGCTCGCGCAGGGCTTCGACTGCGGGGGCGATCACGTCCATGTTGAGCTCGGTGATCGGGAGGATCGCGATCTGCATCGGAAGCGCGCGCCTCAACTTCCTCTGCCACCGCGCCACCGCGCGGATTCCGGCGGCCGCCTTCTCGAAGCTGTCCTCGCGCCCCCGGATCCGGTTGTGCACGTCGGGCGGCCCGTCGATCGAGACCGCGATCGAGTCGATGCCGATCTCGACGAGCTCCCGGGCGAGCGCCTCGAGCCGGCCGCCGTTCGTGATGATGGTGCAGGTCAGGCCTCTCGCCTTGACCTCCCGAATGAGCGGAATGATGTCCGGGTACAGGAACGGCTCGCCCCCGAAGAGGCTGATGATCGGCCGCGACGGCGCGAGCTCGTCGAGCAGGCGCACGTAGTCCGAGAGCGCGAGCTGGCGTTTTGCCCCGATGAGCTCCTGGATACGCGCCCGCTCGAGCGCCCCGTCCGTCGCATCCGTCCCCGACTGGGATCGGTAGATCCCCGTGTCGCCCCACTGGCCGCACATCTTGCAGCGCAGGTTGCAGAGATTCGTCACGCGCAGCTGCACGAACGTCGGCATCGGGAGGTTCTCGGCGCGCGGGTCCGCGAGGTGCCCCATCACCCCGCGCCGGCCGTCCCGCATGCGCCCGAGGTGGCGCCGCGCGAAGCCCGCCAGCTGCAATCCCCGGCGATAGCTCACGCGGCCTCCCGGTTACCGGCTGTAGAGATCGATCACGCCCGAGAGCGCGCGGCGGCAGACCGCGCAGAACGGCACCTCGTCGCGCGTGAACATGATGCAGTCTTCCTGCGGACGGTAATAGCCCTTCGCCTCGTACAGGGCGCCCTCGAAAGCGCCGACCTTGCCCGAGAACACGTCGGTGCCGAGGAGCCTCGTCTCGAAGACCTGCTCTTCGCGAAAGAGCGCGTCGATCTCGTCCTCCGGCCGGTTCTCGGCGCGGAGCCTGCGGCGCTTCTCCTGGGCTTCCCGCGAGGCCTTTTCGAACTCCTCCTTCTTCCACGCCGTCGGGAGCGGCGTGCCGGAAGCGACGAGGTCCTTCCACTTCAGGTTCTTCGGATCGAGCAGCGCCGTCGCGTTCGGCTCCCACGGCTCGACGCGCTCGGCCGGCGCCGGGCCGTACGCCACGGCGGACGTGAAATATTCGTCCGCGAGGCCGGCGAAGTGGTGGCCGAACTCGTGGACGAAGACGTACGGCGCCCAGACGCTGTCCGCCGCGACCGTCGAGTACTGGCCGAAGATCCCGCCGCCGCCGTAGGTCCGGGAGTTCGTCAGGATCTCGACGAAGTCGTAGGGAGCGAAGGACGCGACGTCGCGAAACGAGCGGTTCTCGAACGTCAGGATGTAACGCTCCGACCCGAACGCGTCGTAGGTTGCTCCGACCCGGGAGCGCCGGTGGACGCCCGTCGAGGGGCGCGAGATTCCCGACTGCTCCGTCGGCGGGCAGAGCGCCCAGACGTTGAAATCCGAGCGCCGCTCCTTGAAGGGCGAAACCGAGAAGAGAATTTCGGTCAGCCGCCGGGCGTCCTTCTCGAACTTGGCTCGCTCCGCCGCCGTGTAGCCGTCGCCGAGGATGAGAAAGTCCACCTTGTCCGCCGGATCCCCCATCTTCTGGATCTCGAGAAGCGCCCCGGCCGGAGCCGGCGGAGCAGTGTCGACGAAGACGTCCTTCGGGTCGAGCGTCGTCGTCCAGACCTCCCGGAAGGCGTTGGCGGCGTCGCGCTTCTTCAGGACGATCTGGACCGGGCCGTCCGGCGCCGGGAACCGCAGGGACTCCGAGAACGTCCGCCGCTCGGACTTCGCCTCGTCCGTCGTCTCCCACTCGCCGTAGACGGACGCGAAACCGCGGGAGTAGAGGACTCTGTTGGTCTTGCGATCGATGACCTCGAAGAAGTATTTCCCGAGGTTGGTGTCGTCGAGGGGGCGGCGCGGGTTGCCCGGCCAGGGCAGCGGCTCGAGGACGACCCGGTCGAGGCTGAACACCTCCCCGGAGGCGTTGCCAGTGTGGAAATAGTCCACCCGCAAGGTGCGGGGCGCGGCGGCGCGGGCGCTGGAGGCGGCGGCAAGCAAGAGAATCCCGAACATTAACCGAATACGAATTCTGCTCATCGGGGCATATCCTACCCCTCTCAACTTTGACTCAGGAGGCATGTCGATGATTCACGAAAGCATTCTCGGCACGATCGGAAACACTCCCGTCGTCAGGATCAACCGTCTCGCGCCGCAGGGCGTGACGATCTACGTCAAGTGCGAGGCCTTCAACCCGCTTTCCTCCGTCAAGGATCGCCTCGCGATCGCGATCATCGAGGACGGCGAGCGGCGCGGGACCCTCAAGCCCGGCCAGACGGTCATCGAGGCGACGTCCGGCAACACCGGCATCGCTCTCGCCATGGTCTGCGCCGTTAAGGGCTATCCCTTCGTGGCGCTCATGTCCGACAGCTTCTCGATCGAGCGCCGAAAGCTCATGCGTGCCCTCGGCGCGAAGGTCGTTCTCATCCCGGCCGCCGAGCGCGCGACGGGCATGGTCAAGAAGGCCGAGGAGCTCGCCGCGAAGAACGGCTGGTTCCTCGCCCGCCAGTTCGAGAATCCCGCCAACCCCGAGTACCACCGGAACACGACCGGTCCCGAGATCCTGCGCGACTTCGCGGGACGGCGCCTCGACTACTGGGTCACGGGTTACGGCACGGGCGGGACGCTGACGGGCGCCGGCGAGATGATCAAGAAAGCTCGGCCCGACGTGAAGATCGTCGTGACCGAGCCCGAGGGCGCCGCGCTGCTCTCGGGCAAGGAGTGGGCGCCGCACAAGGTCCAGGGCTGGACGCCCAACTTCATCCCGGCGGTACTCGATCGAAGCGTCTACGACGAGATCGTTCTCGTCGGCGATCTCGAGTCCCGCGACGCGGCCCGCGACCTCGCCACGAAGGAGGGCATTTTCTGCGGCATCTCTTCGGGCGGCACGTTCGCCGCCGCGCGCAGGGTCGCCGAGAAGGCCCCGAAGGGCTCCGTCATCCTCGCGATGCTCCCCGATACGGGCGAGCGGTACCTCTCGACCTTCCTCTTCGAAGGGATCAACGAGGGAACCGACGAGGTCCCGGGGGTCTAGAGCCGGCTCGCCTCGGGGGCGGCCGCGGGGTCGCCCTTATTTGAGCCGCTTGACGTCCTTGAGCGTGCCGGGCTGCCCGCCGAACTGCTCGGCGCGCACGTGGCCCTCTTCGTCGATCGAGAGAGCGGCCTTCGTGTAAATCCGTCCGTCGCCCGTACCGAAGCCCGGCACGTTGACGACGAAGACGGAAAACGGGTGGTCCATCGAGTCGCGTCCCTCGTTGACTTCCTCGTACTGCAAGCTCCGCCCGGTCACGACGTAATAGCGCACGCCGTCGCTCTGCGGCTCCACGACGACGAGATCCACCGGGTACTCGAAGCTGCCGAGGCTGATCTTGCCGCGCCCGCCGCCGCGGATCGCGTTGAGCAGCGCCTGCTGGCCGCCCTTGGCGAGGATCTCCTTGAGCGGCGCCGTGTCCTCCATGGACATCGCGTTCGTCACGACGAGCGTGAAGCCCATGCTGCGCGTTCCGGTGTAGGTCTCGACTCTCGCGGTCGCCGAAAACTCACCCTTCTTCGGGACGGGGCCGGCGCCCGCGACGCACACCGCGACGAGAAGGAGAAGGACCGGCCGCACGATGGTCTTCATGGAGAAAGCATAGCCCACTACCCACTATGGGAGCGTGAACGTCTTGACCAGGAACACCGCCATTTGGCCGCGGTTGACGGGGCTCGTCGGGCAGTACAGCAGCGGCGACGTCTGGCAACCGCCGGTGACCGCTTCGGAATAAAGCTGCTCGATCCAATCGGCGAACGCGCTCGGACAGACCACGTCGTCGAAGACACCCGTGCACGTCGGCGGCGTGTACGCGGGGCCATGCTCGGTCTTGAGGAGAAACACGGCCATCTGCTGCCGCGTCACGGCGCTGTCGGGGCAGAAGTCGTTTCCCCCGCAACCGGCCGTGATGCCCTCGGCCGCGAGTTGCTCGATCCAGTTTGCGAAGGCGCTCGGACAAGCCACGTCGTCGAACAGGCCCGAGCACATCGGCGGCAGATACGAGGAGCCGTGCTCGGCCTTCAGCAGGAAGACCGCCATCTGCGCGCGCGTCACCGGCGACGAAGGACAGTAGTTGCCGCCACCGCAGCCGGCCGTGATCCCGGCGCGAAAGATCTTCTCGACGTCGTCGTGAAAGAGGCTGCCCGCCGGCACGTCCGTGAAATCCGCCAGCCACGCAGCCGGCAGGGTGGCGGAAAGCGTGCTCGGGTTGAAGACGACGACGTCGTAGAGCGCGCCCGGCGCGAGGGCCGGCGTGGCCGCGTCCACCTCGGCGCCGCTCACGACGTTGACCATCGAAGCGGGCGTCGAGCCGAACCTCACCGAGGCCGGCGACTGGAAGTTCGATCCGAGAATGACGACGGGCGTGTTCCCGGCCGCGGGGCCCGAGACCGGGCTCATTCCCGTAACCCCCGGCGACGGCGTCGGGAAGCACGCCGAGAACTCCGACGTGTTGCCCGAAGGGTCCGTCGCGGTCGCCGTGATCCAGGGCCCGAGCGCCGCGCCGGCGAGCGTCGCGACGAACGCCGCGTCGCCCCCCGCGTCGGTCGCAGCGTCGACGGCGCCCAGAGGCCGCTGGCCCTGGCCGTATCCCGAGGGATCGCAGGCGAGGCTCGCGAAGAGCTCGACGCGGAACGTCAGCGAGGCGAGGCTGTTGAGCGACCCGTTGATCTCGGTCGAGGTCGGGCCGAGAACGACGGAGGACAGGACCGGAAAGTTCTGCAGGAGGTTGGCCCCCGGATCCGGATCGCCCGGATCGTTCAACGTGACACCCGGCGGCCCGAGATCGATCCCGAGGCTCCCGTTGTAAGAGATGGTGTTTCCGAGGATCGCGTTTCCCGTGCCCGACTCGACGAACACGCCCTTGGCGGCGTTCAACGCGATGACGTTCTTCGTCCCCGCCGCCGTCCCGCCGATCGTGTTGCCGACGGCTCCCTGCACGTCGACACCGCTGCCCCCGTTCGGAATCGACAGGGAGGCCGACGCGTTCGTTCCGATGAAGTTGCCCTGGAGGACGTTGCCCGTCGTCGCCGCATCGAGCAGGAGCACGCCGTTGCCGGTGTTGCCCGAGATGACGTTGCGATCCGGGCCGGGGCCGCCGATCGTGTTGTCTTTGGCGCCCTCGTTCAACTGGACGCCCTCGTTCCCGTTCGGGATCGCGGCGGTGATGGCGGCGTTGACGCCGATGCCGTTGCCGCGCACGACGTTGCCGACCGCGCCCGTTCGCACGCGCACGCCGTTGGTCCCGTTGCCGGACACGACGTTGCCCGGTCCGACCGTGTTGCCGGTGGTGGCCGCCCCGCTCAGCAGAATGCCGTTCAATGCGTTGCCGACCCCGGCCGTCCCCGCGGCATTCGTCCCGACGACGTTGCCGGTGACGGTGTTGCCCGTGGCCCCGCTGATCATCAGGATGCCGTTGGCCAGATTGCCCGACAGCACGTTCCCCGGGCCGATCGTCGCGCCGCCCGACCCGCCCATGTCGACGCCCTGCGCGCCGTTGCCGACCGCGGCGGCGCCGGCGGGATCGACGCCGATGTAGCAGTTCGTCACGATGGTGCCCGTTGCCGCCGCCGTGATCGAGACGCCGTCGCCTCCGTTGCCCGAGACCTGGGTGTCACCGACGAGCGCGGAGCCGATCACGTTGCCCTGTCCCGCCGACACCGCGACTCCGTTCAAGGCGTTTGCCAGGGCCGCCGTGCCGGCGGCGTTGGTGCCGATGCGATCGCCGGCGATGACGTTGCCGTCCGCGCCGGCGCCGGCCACCGCCACGCCCTGGAGGCCGTTGCCCGAAATCACGTTGATGCGCCTGGACACGTCGGTGCGGCCGATCAGGTTGCCGGGCGAGCCCGAGATCGCGATCCCGCTGCCGCCGTTGGGAAGAGCCGCCGTGCCGGCCACGTTCACGCCGATGTAGCAGCCCCGCACCTCGTTGCCGCCGCCGGCCTCGATCAGGATCCCGTGGCCTCCGCCGGTCGGAAAATTCGCCGCGAAGCGGTTGATGACGAGCCCGGTCACGACGCTCGCGCCGGCGGTGATGTGGAGGCCGCTGACGCCGACGCCCGCCGAGGCGCCGTTCAACTCGATGATCGGCGTCCCCGCGAATCCCGGCTGGCTCGTCCCGTCGATCGTGACCGGGTCGAAGATCTCGGGAAGGGCGGACAGAAGCGCAATGGTCTTCGCTCCCGACCCGATGGAGAACCGGATGGTGTCCGTTCCCGGAGTCCCGTTGGCCGCGTTGATCGCTTCGCGCAGGCTGCAATGGGACGTGTTGCACGCGCCGTCGTCCGTGTCGGCCGCGGAGTTCACCGTGAAGGTGGCCGCGCCCGCCGGGCCTGCGGCCGCGAGGAGGAGAGCGAGGGCGATGGCTCGGGCGCGCACCATGCCCGGCGAGTCTAGTCCCCGAACCGGTCGATGACACCTGTCCGCGGGGTCAGATCGCGCGGCGTGACCGTAAGACGCGTCGTCAGGAACGATGGGCGACGAGGGGACGATCCGGGGCGGCTTCCGGCGCCCTCTCCTCGCTGTCCTCGGCAGGCGTCAGGCCCTTTTCGAGCCAGGCGAAGTCGCCCTCGAGCATCCGGCGGGCGGTCGCGTACTTCACGACGTCGTCGTTGGAACGGATGGCGCGGAAATGCCCGGCAATGCGGCGGCGCGTGGTCCGACAGAAAACGTCGGCGAGCTCCGCGGCCTGCGCCGCCTCGGGGGCGCCCGACCGCCGGAGGGCATCGGCGCGAGACAGCGCGGCGGCCATGGCGAAGAGGTCCGCGCCGATGTCGACGCCCCGGAAGAGAAGGGCCTGGCGCTTCTCGAGCTTCGGCCCGAGCCTGAGCATCTGGTGGAAGAGAGCGCGCGCGAGCTTGCGGGCGGTGCGCTCGCAGAACCGCACGTGCCGGGCGAGCGCGCCGAACTCCGCGTAGCGCGGCCAGCGCCCCCAGCCGAGCCACCGGGAGGGATACCACCAGCCGTAGAACGCCGCCATCCCCGGCAGCGCGGCGGCCTTCTCCCCGAGCGACGCTTTGGGATTGGCGAACGCGCCGGCGACGGAGAGGTGCGTGTCGACGGCCTCGCGCGCGATGAAGAGCCGCATGATCTCGGACGAGCCCTCGAAGATCAGGTTGATGCGGAAGTCCCTCAGGATCCGCTCGACCGGCACGGGGGCCTCGCCGCGCGCGCGCAGCGAATCGGCCGTCTCGTAGCCGCGGCCGCCGCGGATCTGGAGCGTCCGGTCGACGATCCTCCACCCCTCCTCCGAGTTCCACATCTTCGCGACGGCGGCCTCGAGGCGGATGTCGCGGTCGCCCATGTCCGCCATCGACGACGCGAGGTCCGAGACCGCGTCCATCGCGAAGGTCGTCGCCGTCATTTCCGCCAGCAGCTGCGCGATCGCGTCGTGGCGCCCGATCGGCAGGCCCCACTGCACCCGCTCGTTGGACCAGGCGCGGCAGATCTCGAGGCAGCGCTTGCCGAGCGCGGCCGCGGACGCCGGCAGCGTCAGGCGGCCGGTGTTCAGCGTGATCAGGGCGAGCTTCAAGCCCCTGCCCTCGCCCCACAGGAGGTTCTCCTTCGGAACCTTCACCTTATTGAAGCGGATGACGCCGTTCTCGATCGCGCGCAGGCCCATGAAGTGGCAGCGGATCACGACTTCGACGCCGGGGAACGCCTTCTCGACGATGAACGCCGAGATCTTCTTCGTGTCGGGGTGCTTCGCCATGACGACGAAGAGGTCGGCGATCGTGCCGTTGGTGCACCAGAGCTTCTCGCCGTCGAGAACGTAGTCGCCCTCCGGCGTCCGGGTCGCCGTCGTCGAAAGATTCGCGGGGTCCGAGCCGACCTCGGCTTCCGTCAGCGCGAACGCCGACACGGCGCCCGCCGCCAGGAGCGGCAGGTATTTCTTCTTCTGCTCCTTCGTGCCGAAGAGCTTCAGGGGCTGCGGCACGCCGATCGACTGGTGGGCCGAGAGCAGCGTCACGAGGTTGCCGTCGCGGCTCGTGATGAGCTTCATCGCCTCGCCGTACTCGCGCTGCGTGAGGCCCAGGCCTCCGTACTCGGCGGGGATCTTCATCCCGAAGGCGCCGATCCCGGCCAGGCCCTTCACGACCGAGGGCGGGATCTTCCCCTCGCGGTCGATGGCGTCGGGGTCGACCTCACGCATGAGGAAGCGCTCGAGCCGGTCGAGGAAGGCGCGGAATTCGGGGCGCTCCGGCGGCGCCGCCGGGAAGGGATGGACGAGATCGAGGCGGAAGGTTCCGAGGAAGATCTGCTTCAGGAAGGACGGAGCCTTCCACTCGCTCTCGCGGGCCTCCTCCGCGACCTTGCGGGCCTCGTCGGCGCCGACGGCCTTTGCGCTGCCTTTGACCATGGAAGAGCAAACTTTACAACAGGACCTCGAGATCGCGCGGCGGCGTCTATAGTTGGGCGCCGTGACGAACAAGTACCTCTCCGACGGCGCCGAGCGGGCACCGAAGGTGCGCGAGATGTTCTCGCGCCTGGCCTGGAGGTACGACCTCGTCAACGACCTCATGAGCTTCGGCCTCCACCGGCGCTGGAAGCGGGAGACCGTCGCCCTCGGGCTCGAAGGCGCGGGGCCGGGGCGTGGCTCGCGGGTGCTCGACCTGTGCTGCGGGAGCGGAGACCTGTGCTTTCTCGCGGAGGAGGGCGGGGCGGGCTTGGTCGTCGGCGCGGACTTCACGCTGCCGATGCTGGCGGTTGCGCGGCAGCGGCGCGCCCGCGACGGCCGACGCAGCGCTTTCGTCCAGGCCGACGCCCTCGCGCTGCCCTTCGCCGACGGAGCCTTCGACGTTCTCACGATCGGCTACGGCCTGCGCAACATCGCCGACATTCCGGCGGCGCTGACCGAGATGCGCCGCGTCCTCGCCCCCCGAGGCCGCGCCGTCGTGCTCGACTTCGGCAAGCCCGACGGCGTCGTCGTCGGCGGCCTTTATCGCGGGTTTCTCAACACCCTCATGCCCGCAGTCGGCTGGATCTTCCACGGTGATCCCGAGACCTACCGCTACATCCCCGCTTCGCTCGAGCGATATCCGGCCCAGCGCGGCGTCGAGCGCCTGATGCGGGAAGCCGGCTTCTCGAACGTGCGGTACGAGGACCGGCTGTTCGGAGCGATGGGGATCAACGTGGGGGAAGCCGGCGCTTAGACGGCAAACCGCCCACGCTCCCCAGGGCCGTCATCCGGAGGAGCGTGAGCGACGAGGGATCTCGTGTTCGATTGCGAACCCGGCGCGTCGAGTCCGGGATCCCTCGCTTCGCTCGGGATGACGGCGCCTCGCGACGACGTCGCCCCCTGATGACGCCCACCCAGGCTCATGACGCCCACCCAGGGCCGTCATCCCGAGGAGCGTGAGCGACGAGGGATCCCGTGTTCGATTGCGAACCCGGCGCGTCGAGTCCGGGATCCCTCGCTTCGCTCGGGATGACGGCGCCTCGCGACGACGTCGCCCCCTGATGACGCCCACCCAGGCTCATGACGCCCAC
>Ga0326726_10002183_pt1 | contig 18031 bp, 15 predicted proteins | sample MHFenrmetagenome_2_FD_207603 | JGI IMG/M metagenome (GOLD analysis project Ga0326726, IMG submission 207603) | Lab enriched peat soil microbial communities from Michigan Hollow, Ithaca, NY, United States - MHF15MN | ecosystem: Environmental > Terrestrial > Soil > Wetlands > Peat | place: USA... | reverse complement strand
GTTAGGGCGGACAGTTGTGATTTGCATCATGATGACGACGTATACAGCAACATTTGTGCCGAGGGTGGGGTGGTAGCGTATTGTGTTGATAGTATTGAAATGTCTAAGAGAGGACTACAAGGAAGGTTATGATAAAAAATATCTATTCCTGATATTTCAGAAATCTCCTTACATATCAGGAATTCATTTTTTCCTTTGAATGCCCAGCTTTTTCATCCTCGACTCAAGCGTCTTCGGATTGAGACCGAGGATCTCTGCTGCTCCACCTTTTCCGCTCACGCGCCAGCCCGTGGAGTTCAAGACGTCGATGATATGCCGGCTCTCAATCTCTTCGAGCGTTCCGGGGCGCCCGTTTTTTGCCTCAATTGACTTCGGTATCTCGATGCGGAGAACCGGGCCGGTGGTCATGATCATCGCCCGATCGATAACGTTGCGCAGCTCCCGTACATTTCCAGGCCACCCATAGTTCTGCAGGGTTTCGATGCCTTTCTGGGGTATGGATTCAATCCGTTTCCCCATTCTCGTACCGAACTCCTGAATAAAGGACCACACCAGCGGAAGGATGTCTTCCTTGCGCTCACGCAGAGGCGGCACGAAGAGCGGAAAGATGTTGAGTCGGTAAAACAGGTCTTCACGGAACCTGCTTTCGCGAACATATTGGTTCAGATCGCGGTTCGTGGCGGTAATGAGCCGGACGTTTACCTTGATGGTTTTGGGGCTCCCGAGCCTCTCGAACTCACCATCCTGGAGCACCCGGAGCAGCTTGGTCTGCAGTTCCAGCGGCATCTCGCTGATTTCGTCGAGGAACAGAGTACCGCCGTCAGCCAGTTCGAAGCGGCCCATCTGCCGGGCATAGGAGCCGGTGAAGGCGCCCTTCTCGCGGCCGAAGAGCTCGCTCTCGATGAGGGTCGGGGGCAGTGCGGCGCAGTTTACTTTCACCAGGAGACGCCCCTTGCGCGGGCTCAGGTTATGGATCGCATCGGCCAGCAGCTCTTTCCCTGTGCCTGTCTCACCCTGGATCAGGACCGTGGAATCCGTACCGGCCACCTGCTCCACCTGTTTCAGCACGCTGCGAATCGCCTCGCTGTTTCCCACGATGTTATCATGAGTGTGCAACAGCTTGATCTCTTCCAGGAGGTAGCGATTCTCGGCTTGAAGCTGTTCCGCTTCCTTCTTCTGGGCCTCGAGATTTTGTTTTTCAAGCTTTTTGCGTTCAGTGATATCGCGGATATTACATTGTGCCAGCCTTGCCCTGTCGACCAAATAGATATCCGTGTCGATATATTGCCCGGACTTGGTTCTTACCTGAACATCATCGAAATTAATAATGCCGCTCTTGTTCAAAGTTTGCATTATCGTTGGGAAATCACTCATATCGAGCGATACCCCGATATCCTTAAGGTTTTTCCCGATGCACTCCTCTTCGGTATAACCCAACATTTTCTCAGTGGCCGGATTAGCATTGATTATATGCCCTTCGCGCTTTTCGAGAAGCACTATCCCGTCGCTTGCAGTCTCAAAGAGACGCCTATAGCGCTCCTCAGATTCTGCTAACAAATCTTCCAATCGCTTGCGCTCGGTAATATCATTCCCAATGCAGAGGATCTCTGAAATGCTGCCGAACTCATCGCGAATAGCCCGGTTCGTCCATGCTACCCATACCCGGTCACCATTCCGGCGGATGTTTTCATTCTCATTGTTGATATATTTATCCGGATTTGTATTGATATCTTTAATCATGGAACCAATATCAAAACCCGAAGATTCTGTCTCCGGTACGATGGTGCCTAAAATGCTGCGGCCGAGGATTTCTTGTTCGGTATAACCAAAGAACTTCTTCGCAAACTCGTTAAAAAAAACAACCTTACCATGCGCATCCATTTTCAAGATAATGCTGTTCGCATTCTGGACAAGCTCTTCATATTTACTCTCGGTTATTGCAAGTTTTGTTTCAGCCTTTTTGCGCTCGGTAATGTCCTCAATGGCGAGAAGGATTATCGGCAGGTCGTTTTTCTTTTCTCGTATTTTGCAGGCGTTTAGGAGCATGGTTTTCTGTCCGATGCTCTCAAAAAGATGTTTAATTTCATAGTCATCAACTGTGTCGTTCTTCGGAAGAATATCCTCAAGCAGCACGCGAAGTACCGGGATGTTCCATTGTCCGTTTCCAAGATCGTATAAAAGAGAGCCGACAGTATTTGCAGTATCTACTTTGAAAATATTTAAGAAACTACGATTTGCCGACAAAACTCTCATGTTTTCATCCAGGATGAGAATGCCTTCACGAACTGTATTAAAAATGTTCTTAAAATAGTCTTCCTGGATTATCATCTAATCTCCCCAGATCCAAACTTCCTTTCGCTTTCAAGAGGGTCTCTTTTTATTGTGCAAGGTGCATCCTGATTAATATTATCAAGTATATCAGAACAATGTTATTAAATACGGTTTGAAACTTAATGTGGTTTCACAGAATGGCAACTCGTTAGATACAGGAAGAAGTTCATACCTGCTAACACCGGCTAAATTTTTCTCACGTCAGCAGCAGCTGGTTCTCTTTCGACCTACTTTCTCCTACGTTTGAAACGTAGATCGCAGGCCGTCCGAGCACGGGACACTTAGCCTCGCAGATACCGCACCCGATGCAGAGTTCGAGGTCCACGTGGGGCTGCTTTACGGTTGTGATCTTCCCCTGCCGGTCGCGCACCCGGACTTCCTCGAACCAGATGGCCTTCTTCGAGGTGGGGCAGACCTCTTCGCACACGATGCACGGCCTGGCGTGCGCCCAGGGGAGGCACCTCCCCTTTTCGATCATCGCAAGTCCTATTTTGACCTTCGCCTTTTCTTCGAGCTGAAGCCGTTTGATCGCGCCCGTGGGGCAGACCTGGCCGCAGAGCGTGCAGCGATACTCGCAATACCCGATGCGCGGCACGAGCATGGGCGACCAGATACCTTCGACGCCGGCCTCGAACAGCGTGGGCTGGAGACCGTTCGTGGTGCAGACCTTCATGCACTCGCCGCACTTCACGCAGCGTTTGAGAAATTCCTTCTCTTCAAGCGCTCCCGGGGGACGGAGCAGCACCGGGTCCTGCGCGCCCGCTTTTGCGATCGGGACCGCGCGCAGGAGCGGCACGCTAACCACGCCGGTGACGAAGGAAGCGATAACGCGCCTTCTGCCCAGGTCCATGGCCGCGGTCCCTGTGCCTCGTTTGAACCCGAAGCTGACGGCATTCTGCGGACAGATATCATCGCAGTTCCTGCACCCCAGACATTCCGTGTTGCGCCAGTGATCCCTGACGTCAGGCTGGGCATTTCCCTGGCATGCGGTCGCGCAGACACCGCAGGAGGTGCAGTCTTCGCTGACCGATCGTTTCAGGAATGAAAAGCGCGAGAGGATGCCGAGGAACGCTCCGAGCGGACAGAGATACTTGCACCAGAACCGCTTCTCGATAAAATTCAGTCCCAGGATGATGAAAAAGAGCGCACCGATGAACACGCTCTGATCGTACAATGACTGCTCAAAGGTGAGCACGGTCTTTTTGAGGACCGTGTACAGGGGCTCCGTGACCGCGGCGATGCCGAGCGGATTGATATTGTATATCGTGTCGAAGAATGAGCGGACGGTGTAATTAAAGAGTGGAAAGACGCTGATCGAGAACGACCGGATCAGAAGCGAGAGCGGGTCCATGATGCCCACGGGCTGGAGCGTGAACAGGGCCGAGGCCAGGATGGCGACGAGAAGATAATACTTTACGCGATACCACTGCTCGTACATCCCCACGGGTTGTTTTTTCCTGATGGAGCCTACAATGTTGTTAAGCGTCCCCAGAGGACAGGCCCAACCGCAGAAGACCCTGCCGAAAAGAATGGTGATGATAATGGTGACAAGGGAAAAATAGAACGCCTTTGCTGCTGCGTGGGCCGAGAGGAGAGTTGTCACCAGGATGAGGGGGTCGAAGTCGAGGAAGAGCCGCACGGGGTAACCAAGCTCGTCATTCCCCTTGGACTCGGTCTGGATGAACAAGAAGAGGAAGAGAAGCAGGAAGAGGCCTTGTATGACTCTCCGTAAGTTTTGCATATTATCCTCTTGGTTCCGTACCCCGCCTCATCTCCCCTTGTACCCCCCATATCCCCCCTTAGCAAGGGGGGAATGCAAGAGGGGTTTCCCCCTCAGTAAGGAGGAACACAAGAGGCGTTTCCCCTCCTAGTAAAGGGAGAACACAAAAGGGGTTCCCCCTCTTTGTCAAGGAGGGGTCAGGGGAGGTCAGTCTTGAAACCGCGGCTAAACATTGACCTTCTTTATCCGCATCTTATTCAAATCCATCTGTCCAAGCCCGAGCTTATGGCCGAGGGTCACATATCCCAGGTCGCTCCCCTTCATGCCGAAGAGCGTGGCGCCGTAGGAATCGATCGCAACCGGATCGATGCCGACGATGATTGTATCGAGCTTCTTCACATCCGCGAGACTGCCGCCCTGGGGCCCGTTGGCTGTCAGGATGCGCACGGCATCGAGGATTGTGAGCGTTGGCTTTATCTTCATGGACAGGTCCACCAGGCTCTCATCGAGCCGCTGGTGGATCTGGCGCCGCAGGCCGCCCATCACGCCCATCCAGTTCTTCATGGACATGGTGAGCTTCGCAAGGCCATGGTGCTTCGCGATCGGGATATTGATAACCTTGTCTGCCTCAAAGATGTCGGTATAAAGAGGCCAGGACTTGAGCGCCTCGCCGTTTATGGCCATGTCCTTGAACTTCCGCTCGTCCACGTAGTCCACCGAAGCGCCCAATGCGCTTGCCGCAGGCGCGATTCCGCTCTGGACATAGCACCGCCGGGGATCGTTCACCGGCCGGTCGAAGACCTTCACCTTTTTCGCCCCTGCTTCGAAGCAGAGCTTGACCACGGCCGCAACGACCTCGGGGTTCGTGTTCCCCGCCTGCTCCGGCGTCCGGTCCCAGCCGATGTTCGGTTTAATGACCACCACGTCGCCGCGGGAGATGAACTTCCTGATGCCACCCATGGCGTCGATGGCGGCCCTCACGATCAGTTCTGGAGAGGCGCCGTGTGCTACCACGAGGTCCGGCCGCATTGCCTGCTCGGCCGCCTCGGCAAGCGCGTCCAGCCCTCCGGGCATTGACAATCCCGCGCCCGTAAGCGCGGCAAGCTTCAAGAATTTTCTGCGGTCCATGCTTGTCACCTCGTCAGATTCTTTCCCCACGGGGAAGAAATTTTGCCGCGAAGTTGCGAAGAGCGCGAAAATAAACCGAGCATGTTTGAGTGCGGATACAAGCAACGTGCTCCAATGCAGAGGAGCAAGGGAGCGCGTGCATTGACAGGCCGAGAGGACATGGGACTTACCTGAATTTGCCGAGGAGATAGAGAATGAGGCTTATGACAATGCTGATTATGATGCACGTGGCCAGCGGGAAATAGAACGTAAAGTTCTCCCGCTTGATCAGGATGTCCCCCGGGAGCTTTCCTGGAAAGTTTGCCTTCTGGAACAGGAGCACTACGAGGCCTGTCACCACCAGCACGACACCGATCAGGATCATCGCTTTGGCAATCTCACCCATAGGATCTTATTCGGAGAAAAATTCGAGGATCCTGCCCAGGGTCGCGCGCATCTCCTTGCGCGGGACGATCATGTCGATCATGCCGTGATCGAGCAGGAACTCAGCCCGCTGGAACCCCGCGGGAAGCTGTTGCTTTATCGTCTGTTCGATAACGCGGGGGCCTGCAAACCCGATAAGGCTCTTCGGCTCCGCCACGATAATGTCCCCGAGCATGGCGAAACTCGCCGTGACCCCGCCGAAGGTCGGATCGGTGAGCACGGAGATGAAAGGAAGCCCGGCATCGCCCAGCCGCGCAACGGCCGCCGAGGTCTTGGCCATCTGCATGAGGGAAAGGATACCCTCCTGCATCCGCGCACCGCCCGACGAGGCCACCGACACGAAGGGAGTCCTCTTCTCCAGTGCCCGTTCCACGGCCCGGGCGATCTTTTCGCCCACGACCGAACCCATACTGCCGCCCATAAAGTTGAAGTCCATGATGACGAGCGAAACAGGCCTTCCGCCGATCTTGGCTTCGCCGGAGATGACCGCATCCTTGAGCCCGGTCTTCTTGCGGCTGCTCTTGAGCTTGTCTTTGTAATCCTTGAACCCGAGAAAGTCTTTGGGCGAGAGACCGTCCTCAACCTCAAGAAAGCTCCCTTCGTCTACAAGGTAGGGCAGCCGCTCGGACGCTGAGATACGAAAATGGTAGTCGCATTTGGGACAGACCTTGAAGTTCTTTTCCACCTCTTTGCGATAAATGATCTCTTTGCAATTGTCGCACTTGACCCACAAGCCCTCGGGTATCTTGATTTTCTTGGGCGGGGCCTCGGGTGCGGCGCTTTCGGGACGTTCTTTCTTAAACCAAGCCATAATACTCCTGCAATTACTAAATCCGAATTTCTAAATTCTAAACACCATCGAATCCCAAAAATTCAAAGCAGTTTGAACGTTTGCACTCTGAATTTATTTTGGATCCCGTGCTTACGGTTTCGGATTTACGCTAAAAATGGTACGTCTTGCCTTCCTGAAGGATCTTCACGTTCTTCCTGCCGAGCGCCTTGAGCTCGCTGAGCACTTTCCTTTTATGGACAGGCTTTACATGATAGACATAAATCGGCACGTCATTGCCGATCTTTGCCCTCGTAAGGTCGTCGTGGAGCTGGCCCGGCGTAAAGTGACCGCTCAGGTGGGCGATCATATCGAGGCTGTTCGGGAACGAAGTGTCCACGATGATTGCCTTGAGATTCTTTACCTCGGCCGCCTCTTTCCAGAGACCCTCATTCGGCCCGGTATCGGCGCTATAGAGCAGTGAGGATTTTCCGTCGTTCACGATGAAGCCGACGGAGGGGACCGGGTGGTTCATGGGGATCGTCTTTACCTTCAGCCCGGCGATGCTCACCGTAGCGCCTATCGCCATCGGTTTATATGTCAGCACCGGATTTTGGGCATTCGGTATCTTGGTAAAGTCCGGCCAGATGATGTCGTTCATAAGGTGTTTTTTTATAGCATCGATCACCGCGGGGATTGCCCGGATGTTCACCGGTTTCTTGATGCGGCCGATGATGTTGTCCGCCAGGAACATGAGGGATTTGATATGGTCAAGGTGCGTATGACTGATCAGGATGTCTGTTATGTTGCTTTGCGCCTCGATGCTCAGCGCAGCCGTGATGGTGCCCGCGTCGAGCATCATAACATCGTTGACGAGGAAACCCGGAGGCATATGGCCAATCGTCTCTGAACCGGAGCATCCCAGTATTTTTACCTTCATTCATCCTCCTCTGCCTGCTTAAAATATGCGGTAACGATGCATTCCGTCCGATTACTTATTTTACCCCGATCAGATCATAGACCACGACCGGAAGCTGCTTGCCTTTTACCGTCACCGTCCCCAGTTCATTTACCTCTACGATATGTTCCACCTTCGCATACGTATATTCCGATATGATGATATGATTATTGTATTGTCTTGTCAAGCTTTCTAACCGCGCGCCGAGGTTCACATTGTCCCCGATCACGGTATAATCCATCTTCTTGCCCTCGGCGCCCATATTGCCTACCACCATGTCACCGGTGTTGATCCCGATCCCGATGTCAATGGCGTATTTCCCCTCGGCGGTCCACTTCGCCTGTAATTCCTTGAGTCTGGTGATCATGGCAAGGGCGCATCTGCATGCGCGTTCGGCATGATCAGGCTGGCCCACGGGGGCGCCCCAGAGCGCCATGATGGCGTCTCCCACAAACTTATCCAGGGTCCCTTCATACTGGAAGACGATCTCTGTCATGGCACCCAGATATTCATTCAGCAGGGAGACCACTTCTTCGGGCTGGTGTTTCTCGGAGAAGGAGGTAAAACCCCGGATGTCGGAGAAGAGAACCGTGATCTCCTTGCGGTCGCCGCCGAGCTTTGCCTTGCTGGGATCCTTGATGAGCTCATCCACGATGCGTTTGGACACATAACTGGAGAACATTTTACGGATATCCCGTGCGCGCCGCTCTTCTGTGAAGAACCGGTACGCCGTTTGGCTGGTGTACCCGAAGAAGAGCGCCGAAGCGGGATACACGAGATTGAACCAGATGCCCTTGACCGCGAACAGGTAGTATACAGCGCCCAGGTAGCCGATGAAGAGCGAAAGGAACAGCGCGGCGCCGGCTTTGGCCCCGAGGCGCGGGATCGTGACTCCGAGTGCGATCGCGAAGAAAAAGATGAGGAGCGTGACCGTTGCCTCGGTACGATAGATAAAGTCGCCATGCAGTATATTATCCACCACGCTCGCGTGCTTCTCGATTCCCGCCATATTGGGCGAGAAGGGCGTAACGCGCAGGTCATAGATGCCGATGGCCGTTGCGCCGATGAGGACGATCTTGTCCTTAAACGTCCCCGGGGGCGTCACCCGGTCTAAAATGTCGGAGATCGGATACTGGGGGAACATCCCGTTCGGTCCGCGGTAGTTAATGAGCATGCGTCCGTGTTCATCGGTGGGTATGGCCGTCGTGCCGAGACGGACCTCCCCCCGGTAGTCGAGGGCGAGGTCTTCTTTGTTGAGCCCCCGGTACAACCAGGCGGCCTGGAGCCCGATCGGCGCGTAAAAATCCCCCTGATAACCGATCGCGAGCGCCTCCCACCGCAGGGTCCCGTCGGCGTCGGGGATCATGTTGATGTGCGCAAGGCTGTTGGCGACCGATGAGAAGCGCAGCAGCGTAGGCAGCACCATCTTGGCCTGGAACGGAGAGAACGGCTCGTCCGCATGCCTGATCACCGAATAGGCGGAGGGGACCAGAGAATCGAGCTTCTTGTCCGTGAAGCCCGATTCCTTATATCCCGCCTCGGTAAAGTCGAATACCACCGGCAGGATCACGCGGCCGCTTCTCATAATGGCCCGCTGGAACAGATCGTCGGATTCCACGTTCTCGGGTTCTGTGAAAAACACGTCGAAGACGATCACCTTGGCGCCGTCCTCCGTAAGTCGGTCCACTACCCGGCCCCAGGCCGAACGGGGCCACGGAAAGCGCCCGAGCTTGTTGATGCTTTTCTCATCAATGGCGGCGATCACGGTCTCGGGCCCCGGGGCAATGGGACCGCGAATCAGGAACCGAGCGTCGAGCGTCTTCTGCTCCAGGATTTCGAAAAATCTGAAATTCCCCAGGTGCATGATCGCAAGGGCAAAGGCCACGATCAGAGCTATGGTGATGCCAGCACGCTTTCCCGTTCCCAGTTTCATATAATCTCCCGATATGGAATTGCAGGTTTCTGATCAATGCTTCTGCTGCTGATGGTTTTATTCCGCAATTAGCGGTCAGCCTGCACCCAGCGTTTACGAGTGCCCGGCGCGAGTGCAGGGTGAATTCCGCGTTTGCACTACGTCATCTCGCCGAAGATCTCCCTCATCTCGAGATAACGTAACAGCCTGTCGATCTGTTCCTGGTTCGATATGTGCACCTTGTCGCCGCTCAGCTCCACGATCCGGACGCTGGACAGCTTTTCGAGGATCGTCCTGGCCTGGGCCGTCTCGATGCCGGCAATGCCAGAGAGATCGTCGACGGTGATTAAATACTCCCCGGGCTTTTTCTGCTCCCGCACCTGCTTGGCGAGGATGCTTACCAGCCGGCTCGTATTGTCCTTGATCATGAGGGCTTCCATCTGATCGTTCGTCTCCCGCAAACGGTCGGCCAGCCGTTTAATGAACCGCACGGCGATCTCTACGTTGCCGCGGATGAGCGCATCGAAGGTCTTCCGGTCGATGACAAGCATCTCGCACTCCTCGATCGTTTCGGCCGATGCGGAACGGGGCTTGTCGTTCAGAATCGCCATCTCGCCGAAGAACTCGCCCTTTTCGAGCGTGGCGAGCGTCTTCTCTACGCCGCGGATGCGCTTGCTGATCTTCACTCTGCCGGACTGGATAATGAACATCTCCTCGCCCTTGTCGCCTTCCTGAAACAGCATCGTGCCGGCGGGGATCTTCTTGCCGAACCGTGAAAAAAGCTGAGCCTGCATCTCTGCCATGTGCGCCCCCTTATAATCGAAATAGAATCCGAGACGGGGGCCTATGCGCCCCCTTTTTCGGCTTTAAAACTTCAAAGTCATTGCCGCGGAACGAGCGATAGTCACATTTCCAGTACCGCGCGCCCCCTGGCACGGCTTGACCTACCCTGCCTTACCGCCATGACCCGCAAGTACCCCCTGTTTAAGCGCCTTGACAAAGGCAGCAGCCTTTGCGATAAGCTCGGGAGAACCGGTATTTTCTTCGATCACTTTTACCAGCGCACTCCCGACGATAACGCCGTCAGCGCCCCATTGCGCGACCTGCGCCGCCTGGTCCGGCGAGGAAATGCCGAACCCCACGGCAACTGGCTTGTCCGTCACTCGTTTGATCTTGTGGAGCGAATCGGCGACCGAGCTCTGGACACTGCCAGCCCGAGCGCCCGTCACCCCGGTCAGGGAAACATAGTATACGAACCCCTGCGATACTTTGCAGACCAGTTTGATCCGTTCATCAGTGCTCGTGGGGGCAAGCAAAAAGATCGTGTCCAGGCCCGCCTTCTTTGCCAGGGGAACCAGGGTCCCCGCCTCTTCGGGCGGAAGGTCCGGCAGGATAACGCCGTCCAGGCCCGCAGCTACCGCGTCCTTCACAAAGCGCTCCTCCCCGTAGTGGAAGATCAGATTGTAGTAGGTCATGAGAATGAGCGGGATCCTGCTCTCTGTGCGGACATCGGCGACAAGCCCCAGCACATCGGCGATGCTCGTGTGGTTCTTGAGCGACCGAATGGCCGCCTTTTGGATCGTGGGCCCGTCTGCCAGGGGATCGGAGAAGGGCGCGCCGAGCTCGACGATATCACAACCGGCCTTTTCCATCTCGAGAATGAGCGTCTTCGTCGTGGCGAGGTTCGGGTCCCCGGCCATCACGTAGGGAATGAGCGCGGTCTCGTTCTTTTTCTTCAGCCGGTTAAAGGTGTTTTTTATCCTGGACATTTCGATCCTATCTGCATTTCGTCATTCCCGCGAAAGCGGGAATCCAGTGGCTCTTCATAAAGCGGCGGATTCCGCGTCAGACCTACCCTGCTCTTCCTTGTGCCGCGCTTTAACAGCAGAATACAATTACGCGGGTGCAATCAGCAATTTAGCCTTCCTACTTGCGGTTCTCCTGCGCAGACGGCGGTCCCGCTTCCGGAGGCCGATTATTGTTCTGACCTTTTTGTACCATCGTGCCGAATAAACCAGAGGAAGAACGGCGTTGTTGAGGATCACTCGACCGTTGCGCCATCGGAGCTGCACAGCCGGCCACCAGCAGCATCACCAATAATAAACAAATAATAAGCTTAAAATCCTTCATCTCATCCCTCCTATTCTAATGACATCGGCACTGGCTGCTCCTAAGATTTACAGCTCCACCCCTTTTATCTTCGCCACCTGCATCACGTCCTTGTCCCCGCGGCCCGAAAGGTTGCAGATGATGACCTTATTTTTCCCGAGCGTGGGCGCGAGCTTCAGGCAATAGGCCACGGCATGGGCGCTCTCTAAGGCCGGGATGATGCCCTCGAGGCGCGAGAGGAGATCAAAGGCCTCCATGGCTTCTTCATCAATGGCGTAGGTGTATTCGATGCGGCCGGAATCGCGTAAAAAAGCATGCTCCGGCCCCACTGCCGCGTAGTCGAGTCCCGCGGACACGGAGTGCGTAAGCTCGATCTGGCCCTCTTCGTCCTGGAGCACGAAGGTCTTCGTCCCCTGCAAAACGCCGAGGGACCCGCCGGCAAAGCGGGCCGCGTGTTTGCCGCGCTCGATGCCGAGACCGCCCGCTTCGACGCCGTACATCTTGATGGATGCGTCCTGCAAAAACTCGTAGAACAGGCCTATGGCATTCGAACCACCTCCCACGCACGCCACGAGGGCGTCCGGCAGCCTGTTTTCGAGCTTCAGGATCTGCTTCTTCGCCTCGCGGCCGATCACGGACTGGAAGTCCCGCACCATCATGGGAAAGGGATGGGGTCCGAAGGCCGTGCCCAGGACATAATGCGTGTTCGCCACGTTCGTGATCCAGTCTCGCATGGCCTCGTTGATGGCGTCTTTGAGGGTCTTGCTGCCGAGATCGACGGGCCGGACGATCGTGCCGAGGAGCTTCATCCGGAAAACGTTCAAGGACTGGCGCGCCACGTCGTCGGTGCCCATGTAGACCTCGCAGTCGAGCCCGAACATGGCGGCGGCCGTTGCCGTTGCAACGCCGTGCTGACCTGCTCCGGTCTCGGCGATCACGCGGGTCTTGCCCATCCGCTTTGCAAGCAGCACCTGGGCAAGGGAGTTGTTGATCTTGTGAGCGCCCGTATGGCAGAGGTCCTCGCGCTTGAGGTATATTTTTGCCCCGCCAAGATGCTCCGTAAGCCTCTTTGCAAAATAAAGCGACGTGGGACGGCCGACGAATTCCTTGGAGTAGTATTCGAGCTCGGCCTGGAACTCCTTGTCCTTCTTTGCCGCAAGGTAGGCGGCCTCAAGTTCAGCGAGCGCGGGCATCAGGGTTTCGGGAGCGAACTTCCCGCCGTAGATGCCGAAATGACCCTTTTTATCCGGCATGTTCATGGCCGTGACGCCCTCCGGACCTCGGTAATGAACTTCTTGATCTTTGCATGGTCCTTGATGCCCTTTTCTCTCTCAACGCCGCCGGCCACGTCCACAGCGTAGGGCTGGACGAGCTTCACGGCCTCAACCACGTTCTCCGGCGTAAGCCCGCCGGCCAGGATTATTCTGCCGAAGGTCTTGGCAACCACGGCCAGGTGCCAGTCGAAGGCGACGCCGGTGCCGCCCCGCACGCCGTCACGGTAGCTGTCGAGCAGCAACGCGCTCACATGGTAATGCACCATGTGTTTGAGGCTCTCCTTGTCCTTCACCTGGAAGGCCTTGATCGCCCGGGTAGCGAACCGCTCGCAGAATTCCGGGCTCTCGTCTCCGTGGAATTGAAGGACCTTGATGCCGGTGGTGAACATGATGTCCCTGATCTTTTCTTCACGCTCGTTCACGAAAATGCCGACGGGTGTGACAAAGGGAGGGAGCCGCTGGATGATCTCGGCCGCTTTTTCAGGCTCTACACAGCGGGGACTCTTTTTGTAGAAATTGAACCCCAGCGCGTCCGCTCCGGATTCGGTTGCTGCCAGCGCATCATCGAAGTTGGTTATACCGCAGATCTTGATTTTTATCATAGTTTTTATTTACCACAGAGCCCGCAGAGAACGCAGCGTTTTACATCTTGAATGTTTGATACTATTTACGGCTTTTTTCTGCGTCCTCAGCGACCTCTTGCGGCAGCAATCATTCCTTTCCCAGGAGTTCTTTTATTTTCTTTTCAATATCCTTTTCCCGCATCAGGCTCTCGCCTACCAGAATGGCGTTTACTCCTGACCGCTGGAGCGTTAACACGTCCTCGCGCGTCCTGATCCCGCTCTCGCTCACCACGGTGCGGTCGCCGGGGATGTCCTTCATGAGATCGATCGTGGTCTGAAGGTCCACGGTAAAGGTTGCGAGATCGCGGTTGTTGATCCCCACGAGCACCGCGCCGGCAAGGAGCGATTTGTCCAGTTCCCTGTACGTGTGCGACTCAACCAGAACATCGAGATGGAGTTGTCGTGCAATCCCTATAAAATCTTCGAGTTGCTGCCTCTCCAGGCAGGCGGCGATCAGCAGCACGGCGTCGGCTCCTGCGGCCCGGGCCTCGATGATCTGGTACGTATCGATGATGAAGTCCTTGCGCAGGAGCGGAACCGTCACGGCCTTCCGTATTGCGTCAAGGTATTCGAGCCGACCCTGAAAAAACTTTTGCTCCGTCAGCACCGAGATGCAGGACGCGCCCGACGATTCGTACGATTGCGCGATTGTGACCGGATCGAAGTCTTCCCGGATCACGCCTTTTGACGGCGACGCCTTCTTCACCTCGGCAATGAGCCTGATCTCTTCGCAGCCGGCGAGGGTTATTCCGAAACCCCGCGTCGGCCCCGCATCAGCTGCCCGGCTTTTTATATCAACAAGCGGGACCCGGCGTTTCGTCTCCGCCAATTCCTTTTTTTTATGCGCGATGATCTCGTCTAAAATCATTTAAACCATCTCACCACGAAGACGCGAAATTAAATCTTTTCTTGGTGCCTTTGCCTGCACCCGGCGCCTTCGAGTGCGCATGCGCGAGAGCAGGGTGTGCCTTAGTGGTAAATCTTTTACGGTTTATTCGTAAACGCTTTCAGCTGTTCCAGCTTCTTCAATGCCGCACCGGAATCGATGGATTCTGCCGCCAGCCCGATGCCTTCCTGAAAATCCAAAGCTCGCCCTGCTGCAACCAGGGCTACGGCAGCGTTCATCAGAACAATGTCGCGGCGCGGGCCTTTTCGTCCCTTGAGGATCTCCGTCGCGATTACGGCGTTGTCCTTCGCGTCGCCGCCCCGGAGGTCTTCGGCGTTGCCCACAGAAAAACCGAAATCGGAGGGATGGATGAAATAGTCTTTCACATGACCGTCCCTGAACTCCGAGACCTTGGTCTTGCCCGTGATCGTGATCTCGTCGAGCCCGTCCATGCCGTGGACCACGAAGGCGTGCGTGGCGCCTAGGTTCCCGAGGGCCCTGGCCAGAAGACCGGTCAGATCCGCAGAATAGACGCCCATGATCTGGGACGTTACTTTTGCGGGGTTGGTGAGGGGCCCTAGTACGTTAAAGATGGTGCGAATGCCGATTTCCCTCCGGGGCCCGATCGCGTACTTCATTGCCAGGTGCATCATCGGCGCGAAAAGGAAACCGATGCCTACCTCGTTGATGCACTCTTCTGCACGATGAGAGGGGATTTCGATATTGACGCCGAGCGCCTGGAGCACGTCGGCGCTCCCGCTCTTACTCGATACCGAGCGGTTGCCGTGCTTGGCCACCGTAACGCCCGCTGCAGCTACGACAAAGGCCGCGGTCGTCGAAATATTGAAGGTATGGGCCATGTCGCCGCCGGTGCCGCACGTGTCTACCTGGTAACGGGCCTCGAGCTTGATCGGCACCGCCTTCTCACGCATGACCCTGGCCGAGCCCGTGATCTCCTCCACAGTCTCGCCCTTCATCCGGAGCGCCGTGATGTACGATGCGATCTGGGCATCGGTGGCTTCGCCCTGCATGATCTCGCGCATTACCGCTTCGGCTTCAGCCTCGGTGAGGTCCGTTTTGGTAATGACTTTTGAGATGGCTTCCTTGATCATAGGATCCCCATAAAAAATCGAATCTACCACTGAGACACGGAAACACTGAGGAATCAAAACAAAAACTAAAAACGATGTATGGTCCAGGATAGCGTTTCTACCGTTCCTGGCCTCCTCCGTGCCTCTGTGCCTCCGTGGTAAACGTATTTTGCTTTTACAGTTTCAAAAAGTTCCTGAGCAGGTCCTTGCCCACAGTGGTGAGGATCGATTCGGGATGGAACTGCACGCCCTCGACCTTGTACTGTTTGTGCCGCACGCCCATGATCACCCCGTCGTCGGTCCAGGCCGTCACCTCGAGGACCGGCGGCAACGTCTCACGCTTTATGATGAGCGAATGGTAGCGCGTGGCCTCGAAGGGGTTCGGCAGGCCGTTGAAAATAGTCTTGTTATCGTGGTGGATCATCGAGGTCTTGCCATGCATGAGGTACGGCGCCCGGATCACGTCCCCGCCGAAGGCCTCACCGATGGACTGGTGCCCGAGGCAAACGCCGAGCACCGGGATCTTTCCTGCAAAGTGCTTGATCACGCCGATCGAGATCCCCGCCTCCTTGGGCGTGCACGGCCCGGGCGAGATCACGATGCGTTCGGGCCTCATCTTTTCAATCTCCGCGATGGTGATCTTGTTGTTCCGGTACACCTGCAGGCTCTGCCCAAGTTCGCCCAAATACTGGACGAGGTTGTAGGTGAAGGAATCGTAATTGTCGATCATTAATAACATAGAAACCTCAAGACAGTTCAAGGTTCAGAGTTCAATGTTCAAAGCAAAACCACAACAACCTTGTAATCATTTCTTTGATTTTCACTCCGAACTCCGCACTCCGAACTGTTTTCTAATCCAGTCCCTGCTCCGCCATCTCTACGGCGCGCATCATGGCCTTGGCCTTGTTCACCGTTTCCTGATACTCGGCAGCCGGGTCGCTGTCTGCCACCACGCCGCCGCCGGCCTGGATGTACGCCACGTTGTCCTTGATCACGAGCGTGCGGATCGTGATGCAGGTGTCCATGTTGCCCGAGAACCCGAAGTAGCCGACCGCGCCGGCATAAGGCCCGCGCCGCGTAGGCTCGAGCTCATCGATGATCTGCATGGCCCTGATCTTCGGCGCGCCCGAGACAGTCCCCGCCGGAAAGCAGGCCCGGATCACGTCGTAGGAGTCCTTGCCATCGGAGAGTTTGCCCCGCACGTTCGATACGATGTGCATCACGTGGGAGTAGCGTTCGATCACCATGAGTTCGCTTACATTCACGCTCCCCGGCTCGCTCACCCTGCCCACGTCGTTCCTGCCGAGGTCCACGAGCATGATGTGCTCGGCCCGTTCTTTGGGATCGGCCAGAAGCTCGTCGGCAAGCGCCTTGTCCTCTTCCTCGGTCGCACCGCGCCTCCGCGTGCCGGCGATCGGCCGCAGATCGATCCTGTCTCCCTCGAGCCTGACCATCACCTCCGGCGATGCCCCCACCACGGTCGCGTCACCGCACCGGAGAAAATACATATAAGGAGACGGGTTGATCAGCCGGAGCGCTCGGTAGATCTCATAGGGCTCGACATTGATCCCCGTCTGAAACCGCTGCGACGGCACCACCTGAAAAATGTCGCCCGCCTTGATGTACTCTTTGGCCTTGAGCACCGCCTGCTCGTACCGGGGCTGCGTGAAATTTGACGTAAGAGCATGCCCCCTTGCCCTTTTCTTTGAACGTTGAACTTTTACCTGTGCACTTTTTCCCTGCTTCAGCTTCTTAACAAGGCGGTTGATCTTGGCCGTTGCTTCTTTATAGGCAGCCTCAACCGTCCTGCCTTTCACATGCGCGTTCGACACGACCTTGATCCGGTGCGTTACATTGTCGAAGATCACGAGCGTGTCGGTGATCATGAAAAAGATATCGGGAAGATCAAGACCGTTCTTTTCCCGCCCCGGCAACTCTTCAAAAAAACGGACAACATCATACCCCATGAATCCCACAGCCCCGCCGAAAAAGCGGGGCAGCGAAGGATCGGGCACGGGGGCGTAGGCGGACAGAAGGTCTTTTATCACTTCGAGCGGATCGCGGTCAAAGGGCAATCGTTCCTTCTTGCCGTTCCTGATGACTTCCGCGGCGCGGCCGAAGCTCTTGACGATCACCGACGGACGGCTGCCGAGAAAGGAATAGCGCGCCCACTTCTCGCCTCCCTCCATGCTTTCGAGGAGAAAGGAGTGACGTCCGTCGTCGATTTTCAGAAATGCCGAAACCGGGGTCTCCATGTCCGCGAGGATCTCGCGATACACCGGGATAAGATTGCCTTTTTTCGCCTTTTGCTTGAATTCCTCGAGTGAAGGCTGAAACATAAAACTCCTTAAAAATAAACGGTTTTTGTACTATACCAAATAGGCTGAATCACTGTCAATCAAAAAACCTGCCGCATGCATGCGGCAGGTGCCGGAGTTGTAGTCAGTGGTTATGCCGGTCCCAGGATGGAAGCAGGGGAGGGAAAGTGCCATTAAAACCGGGGGGTATCATCAATGAACGGTCAAAAGATCGGTCTGTCAAACTTGGTTTTATTGTACTCGTCGATCTTTTTGACAGCAGCGTTCCGATAGGCGTCCTTGAGCGCCGGATCGGACTGTTCGAAGGTGATCAGACCTGAGTCAAAGATGCTGACGGATCGTTGTCTTGCGTCCTGCTGCCATCGGGCCGTAAGCCCGCCGGGCTGCGGGACGACTTCGGCAGGCGTTCCGTAGACCTTGATGAATTGGTCAAGCTTCTGCTTCACGTCCGTGTAGACATGCATATCGGTGAACTTCGCCGTGGTAAAT
>Ga0326726_10002181_pt1 | contig 18036 bp, 15 predicted proteins | sample MHFenrmetagenome_2_FD_207603 | JGI IMG/M metagenome (GOLD analysis project Ga0326726, IMG submission 207603) | Lab enriched peat soil microbial communities from Michigan Hollow, Ithaca, NY, United States - MHF15MN | ecosystem: Environmental > Terrestrial > Soil > Wetlands > Peat | place: USA... | reverse complement strand
CGGGCGACCGTCCAGCCTTGGAATCGGCCGACGTCTCCGCGCCCGCCACATCGGATTTCCCCGGCAGGCCAGGGATTGGCAAGAGATTTAGCTGTAGGCCGTCCAGGCTCGGGAGGATGATCGAACTCGCCACTGGGTTCGAGGCCTGCTGGTTGTCCTCTTCGTTCCTGATGGCCTTCGACCGAGGCAACTTGGGCTCTTCTCCTGCCGGCGCCGACTTGCCAGAAGGTTTGGTTTCGACCTGCGGCGTCTTGCCGGCCATGCTCAGCAGCAGTTGGCCGAATGCACCGTTGCCGCCCGTTTTTTCTGGCGTCGCAGCGGTAGGGGATGGCGACGCGCTGAGTTGGATTGAGGCCGCGACCAAGAGTTGCTCCTGTTGTTGGTTCTCCTGCACCCGGTCATCCAAAGCTCGTACCGGCGGGAGCGGCCAGGCAAAGAATAGAAAGCAAAAGCGTACTGCAGAAATTGGACACTGAGGTTCGACCTCGATGGGGCTCACTTGGGTAAGCATTGCCCATGTTGATCGGCAAGACTAGCCGCGACCAGGCCGCGACGAAAACCAGCCAAGATGAAGACTAGCCATGACGAAGAAAGGCGCGGTGCAACAGGAGTATGTCATCCAGCTGGCGCTGATTTTGCCGCTCTTGCTGCCTGTGATAGAGATCGAATTGCTGGTCGCGCAGCCGTTCCAGGATTTCTCGCTGTTGTCGTGCCTGCTGGAATTCCTGACTGCGGATGAGGCGGGTGGCTTCGCATTGCAGCAATTCTTCTTGCAGCTTTTCTTGTCTTTGCTCGGATGCGGAACGGCAGAAGTCGTTGAAATGGAGTTGGGCGGCATGGACTCCGGCGCTCAGCTTGCGAGCAGTGGCCGCCGCCAGGTCGGCTCGGTCCCGGCCCAGGGCCTCGATCTGAGAACGAACTTCGGCCACCCTCAGATTGGCTGCTTGTAGAAGCAGCAGACGTTCGCGTTCCGTGCCTTGACGAAAGCGCAACACGGATTGCAAAGAAAAACTGAAGGCCATAAATCTTACCAACACTAGACACCGATTGCGGATAGCTTGCTCAACGTGTCTTCGAAGGCCGCGCGGTCCTGCGCGCCCTGGTCAAGAAACTGATGCAGGCGCGGCATCACTGCCAGGGCCTGGTCCAATACAGCGTCACTGCCTTTCTGGTAAGCCCCAATGTGGACCAGATCCGCAGACGCCTGGTGGACCGCCAGCAGCTGGCGCAGGCTCTGTGCCTGGTGCAAGTGTTCCGCGGAGCACACCATGGGCATGAGCCGGCTGATGCTGTCGAGGATGGCAATCGGGGGATAATGTCCCTGCGAGGCCAGCCGGCGGTCGAGCATGATATGGCCGTCGAGCAGGGCGCGGACTCCATCGACCAGCGGGTCCTGCTGATCGTCTCCTTCCATCAGCACTGTGTAGAACGCCGTGATGCTGCCCCGGCTGAATTTCCCGGCGCGCTCGATCAGGCGTGCCAGCAGGGCAAACACCGAGGGGGTGTAGCCCTTGGCGGTGGGCGGTTCGCCCGCTGCCAGACTGATTTCCCGCTGCGCCATAGCCAGACGGGTAAGCGAGTCCACGACCAGCAGGACGCTCTTGTCCTGAGCGCAAAAATATTCTGCCACCGCCGTGGCGGCGAGCGCCGCGCGAATGCGCAGGAGCGGAGATTGATCGGAGGTGGAAACCACGACCACAGAGCGCCGTCGGCCTTCTTCTTCGAGAACATCTTCAAGGAAGTGTCGTACCTCGCGTCCGCGCTCCCCGACCAGAGCCAGCACGGTCAGGTCGGCGCTGGTATTGCGTGCCATCATGCCCAGCAGCGTGCTCTTGCCTACCCCGCTGCCGCCGAAGATGCCGAGGCGCTGGCCCCGCCCGCAGGTAAGGAAACCGTCCACAGCGCGAATGCCACTGCCGATGGCCTCCCGAATGGCTTCGCGGGCCAGGGGTAGGGGCGCCACCGCATCCAGCACTTGAAAATCCCGGCCCGCGCAGGGGCCGCGCGAATCCAGAGGTTCGCCACGCCCATCGATGACTCGCCCGATCAGTCCCGGTCCAACCCGCAGCTCAGGTCTTGCTCCCCAGGTCACGACGCGATCACCGTAGCGGATTCCTGTCGGCTGCTCCAGCGGCATGGCCAGTACCGTGGTGCCGCGGAAGCCGACGATTTCTCCGGGAAAGATACGGCCCGTGCTGCTGACTACGTCGCACAACTCGCCTACGGAACTGAACGGTCCTTCCGACGACACCAGTTGTCCGATCACTTGCGTGACCTGTCCCTCCCAGCGCAGCGCCGATAAAGACTGCAGACGGGCAAAATAAGGGGCAAGGAGAGGGGCTGAATTCATTCCCTCACCGGCGGCCGTTGTGCCAGCAAATCCAGCAGCCCACGTTCAATTTCCTTGAGTTGCGCTTCCACTCCCATCTCGGTTGTGCCCATGGAGGTGTGCAGGCGACACTGGTCAGGCTCAAGTTCCATATCTTCCTCGACTTCAGGAAGGGTATCCGGATTCATGTGACGGGCGAAGAAGCCGCGATACTCGGGCAGCTGGCTGGGACAAACCCGGACCACGACTTTGGTGTGCGACATCCGCTCCAGAGCAACCCGCACCAGACCAGCCAGCAGCAGCGGATCAATTTGCGCTTCGCGATGAAGAATTTTGCGGGCAATGCTCAAGGCCAGGGCGACCACTTCCGCTTCCACCTGCTGGTAGTAAGCATTGCGTTCCCGGGCAAAGTCAGCCAGCGCGGTGCTCATGTCTCCGCGCATGGAAAGCAGTTGCTGTTCATAGCCGGTACGGGCCAGGGCCTCGCCTTCGAGGCGGCCAGCCTCCCGCGCCGTTTGCTCAAGGTGCGACCCGTCTTCGTTAGCCATCGCGCCAGGCAGGCCGCCCGCGAGCGGAACCGATGCCAGGGCGGCTTCGACATAAAGAAAGGGTTGGACCTCGGAGCTGGGCGCGAGAACAGACGCAAGCCTAGGGGACGTACTCATCTTCGTTCTCCCTTCCCAAACTGATCTTGCCTTCTGCTTCCAGCTTGCGCGCCTCAGCCACCGCTTCCTGTTGCGCCTTGACCACTTCGCGGGCGCGCAGTGGGCCCTGCACTTCCATGTCTTCTTTCAGCATTTCCACGGCGCGCGAAGACATGGACTTGAAAATATGATTTTTCAATTCGTCTCCAGCGCCGCGCAGGGCCACAGCCAGGGTCTTCTTGTCCAACTGTGCCAGCAACTCGCGAATCCCGGCCTCCGGAACTCCCAGCAGGTCCTGAAAGGTGAACATCAGATTGCGAATGCCCAGGGCCAGCTTGGGATCTGCCTGTTCGATGGTTTCGAGGATGCTTTTCGCGGCGGTTGGTTCCAGGCGGTTGAGCACTTCAGCGACCCCTTGAAATCCCGCATAAGCCCGGCGGTGTTGTTCTCCCAGAGCTTCCAGCCGTTTGTGCAGCGAGAGGGCAATGCGTTGCGCAATTTCCGGAGAGAACTGGCGTAACTGGGCCAAACGCTTGATCGCTTCGGCGCGCAAGGTTTCCGGAAATCGCATCAGCAGAGAGGACGCTTGTTTAGCGTCCATGTGGGCCAGTATCAGCGCGATGGTCTGGGGATGCTCGCTCTCCAGAAATTTTGCCAGCTGCTGCGGGTCCGCTTTCTGTAGCGACTCCAGTTTGTTGGTGCTGGCCTTCGCCACCATTGTGACCTGGCTCATCAGTTGGCGGGCGCCATCCTCGCCAAAGGCCTTCACCAGCAGTTTCTGGGCGTAGTCGGTGCCGCCCTGCGCCAGATAGTCTTGAGTTACGGTCAGGCGATAGTATTCCTCCAGCACAGTGAGCGCGGTTTTCGGATCGATATAGGTCAGCTCTGCAATCTCCACCGTCAGTTGCCCAAGTTCGTGGTCCGGCAGGTTGCGATAAACCTGGCTGGCCACTTCGTCACCCAGCAACACCAGCAGGATGGCGGCCTTGCGTAGTCCATTCAGCGGACTGATTACAGCGGCACTCATTCAGCGTGGTCCTCACGGATCCAGCTTTGCACCAGGCGGCTGGCGGCGGCGGGTTCGGCCTTGACCTTTTCCGACAATTGACGTTTCAGGGCACCGGCGCGGCGGCCATCGTCAGCGCCGCTGAGGGCCTCAATCTGAACCGCTTCGGAGCCGGAGCCTCCGAGGGAGATGTCGGATTTGGCCTTTCCCTTGATCGAGCGGGCCATCTGGCCGGGCAACTCACGAAACGTGTTCAGCAATTCCTTCCGGATGGGGCGCAGCATGAGCAGATACACGATCACGAACAACGCCACAATGCCGAGATAGCGCAGCAGCCCCGACCACCCCGCCAGCAGGCGAAGACTGCGGTCCAGCCGGCTGGGCGCCGCCGGCGTTTCCACCGGTATTTCCTGAAAGGATAGATTCTCGAGCGAAAGCAAATCGCCGCGCTGTGTGTCCAGTCCGATCGCGGCCGCAGCCAGTTGACTGATCTGCTTCAGCTCTTCGTCGCTGCGCTTGCGGCGGGTGACGCTCTTCTTGCCGTCCTTTTCGACGGTTTCGACGACATCGTCGAGCAGCACCGCAGCCGCAATGCGTTTGATCCGCCCGGGGGGCAAGACCGTGTGGCGCACACTCTTGCTGACCGCAAAGGTTGTGCTTTCGCTGCGCGATGACTGGGTTTCCTGGCCGACTGCCGCATTCACCGCTGCGGTTGCCGCCGGAGCGGTCCCCGCCGGAAGATTGCTGGCCGTGCCGGGAATTCCCGCCGGCCCCGCCCCGCCCATGTTTTCTTCCGATTTCTGCTGAGTGAGGGTGGAGGTACCTTTAGGATCGTAGATCTCCTCCGTGTTGTCGCTGCTGCTGAGGTCATACTCCACATGCACACTGGCGCGCACGTGACTGGCTCCGACCACGGGTTCGAGTGTCCGCACCAGAGTTTTGGACAACTCTTCATCGAGATCGTGTCCCCCTGTCCCTGTGCTCCCGTTGCGGGAGTGCAGCAACGGAGTGCTACTGTCGGCATCCACCACGGTGACGTTCTCTGGCCGCAGGCCTTCGACGGCGCTCGCCACCAGTTGCGGAATCGCGAGCTGGGCCTGATCGGACAGGCGTCCGCCACGAGTCTTGAGAATCACCGCCGCCTTGGCTGGCTGCTCCTGTTCGGTGAACAACGATTCGTGGGGCAGGACCAGGTGTACCCGCACCCCCTCTACTTCACTCAGGGTCTGCAGCGTGCGTTCCAGTTCGCCTTCGAGAGCGCGCTGGTAGTTTACCTTTTCGGTGAAGTCCGAACCCGCCCAGTTCGGCGTATCAAAAATTTCAAAGCCCAGACGGGCATTGCGCGGCAAGCCCTGGGAGGCGGTCTCCAGCCGGCTGGCGTCCAGCTGTTCGGCCGGCACCAGCACGCTCGAGCCATCGGGAGAGAGTTCGTAGGCAATGTTCTTGGCCGCCAGACGTCCCCCCAGGGCCTGCGCTTCGGCTGGCTTTAACCCGGAATAGAGGGTGGCGAATCTTGGTTTTCCCAGCAAGCCGACAAACACCCAAAGCGTGATCCCCACCAGGGCCGCGCCGCCGCCCAGCAACAGCCGCTGCCGCGAATTCATCCCGCGCAGCAGATCGCCGGCCTGGTTAAGCGATTGACTGAACGACTTCGGCCGATCGGCTGCCACCATGGTCTCCTAATCGAGCTCGCCCCCAGGGCGCCGCCGTCGACAGGGTCGCGTCGAAGATCAGTCACGGCGAATGCAAAGGCGCGCCTGCCGGTGCTTTAGAACTGCATGCGCGAAATTTCCTGGTAGGCAGCCACAATCTTGTTGCGCACCTGCATCATCAACTGGAAGGAAAGGTCGGCTTTTTCGACCGCAATCAGGGCACTGTGCACATCCATGCCGCTGCCTTCAAGCAAGCCTCCGACCTTGCTCTCGGCGGACTGGCGCAACTGGTCCACTTGGTCCATGGCGCCTTGCAGGGTTTCGACAAATCCCCACTCCCGCGCTCCGGAACGGCTCGTTGCCGGCTCCAGGCTGGAGGGAAGGTTGCGTAAAATTGTGACCGGGTCGGTCATAGTTTTCCTGCATCACCTGTCTTCTAACTTCTCGCCGCTCAGCGCAGCAGGTCGAGCGACTGCGTGATCATGGTCTTCGCCGCCAGCACCGCCGACGCATTTAACCCGTATGCCCGCACCGCGCCCAGCAAGTCGGTCATCTCTTCGACCGGATTGATCGCGGGATAAGCCACGTATCCCTTGGCATCGGCATCGGGGTGTCCGGGCTGGTAACGCACCAGCGGCGGCGACGGATCGGCAATCACCTGGCCGAGCTCGACCCCGCGGGTCGCCAGATTCGAAGAGCTGGCCAGCAGCAGGGGGAACTGGGCCAGGCGCCGCGCCCGAAACACCACCAGCTGGCGCCGGTAAGGGCCGCCCGCGGCGGTGCGCGTGGTCTCGGCGTTGGCCATGTTGGCGGTCACCACCTCCGCCCGCTGCCGCTCCGCAGTAAGCGCTGAGGCGCTGATTTCAAGCATGCCAAAAAGATTCATGACGTCGCTCCTTCGTGGATGGCAGTCGATAGATTGTGGAACTCATCGCGCAGCAGCTGAATCCCCAGGTTAAAGCGCAACTGGGTTTCAGCCAGCAGCAGGCCCTCCCGCTCCGGGTTGACATTGTTGCCGTCAGGCCGCTGACTCAGGCCCGGGACTGGCCGCGCCAGCGGGGAAAACAACGCGTAGGAAAGCTCGCCGCTACTCCCGGCCCGCTCCAGTTCCTGGCGAAAGTTCAAGTCGCGGGTGCGGTAGCCCGGGGTATCGATGTTGGCCAGGTTCGAGGTGATGAGGGCATGGCGGGAGACTGAGAGGTCGAGGAAGCGGCCCAGGGCCTGGCTGAGCGGCGTATCGATCATTGAAATGGACGACATAGTCGGGGACCAGCTCATGGACAAAGTTCTCTCCTTCTCCCGGCACGCGGAGGTAAACCGTAGCCGCGGATCTTGTTACGCACCGTGCGCAGGCTGACCCCGAGCATCGCGGCGGCGCGGGAGCGGTTGCCCCCGGTGGCATCGAGCGTGACTTCGAACAGCCGGCGTTCCATCTCCCCGAGCGAGAGTCCGGCCTGCAACCTGTCGCCACCCCTGGCCGCGGGGGCCGCCAGGGCGCAACCTTCGAGAGCGTCGATTCCGATCTCAGCTGCGCTCTCGTCGTGGTTCGGGAACAAGGCCAGGGTGCGCCGCATCAGGTTGGCCAGTTCGCGCACGTTTCCTGGCCAGTCGTGGGCTTCGAGGCGGGCCAGGAATTCCTTGCCCAGCCTGGGCAGGGGACGACCGGCGGGCGCGTATAGCCGGGCAAAATGTTCAGCCAGCGCCGCAATGTCTTCCGGACGGTGGCGCAGTGCGGGCAGACTAAGCGGAATCACGTTGAGCCGGTAGTAAAGGTCGGCGCGAAAGCTTCCCGCCGCGACCATGGCTTCCAGTCCACGGTTGGTGGTAGCAATGACCCGGACGTCGACCCGGGTGCTGCGGGTTGCGCCCAGAGGCTCGAACTCACGTTCCTGCAACACGCGCAACAGTTTGGGTTGCAGGGTGAGCGGCATCTCGCCCACTTCGTCGAGCAGCAGAGTGCCGCCGTCGGCCAGTTCGAATTTCCCCGGCTTGGTGGCCACCGCTCCGGTGAAGGCCCCCCGGGTGTGTCCAAACAACTCGCTTTCGAGCAGTGTCTCGGGAAAGGCAGCGCAATTGACCGCGACAAAAGCCCGGTCGCGGCGCGGACTCAGGCCATGAATCAGTCGCGCTAGCAACTCTTTTCCCGTGCCACTCTCGGCTTCGAGCAGGATATCGGCGTCGCTGGCGGCCGCCTGGCGGGCGCGGGCCAATGCTCCGCCCAGGCTGACCGAGTCTCCGACAAACGGGTTGCCGTCCCGGCTGGCACCCTGCTTCTCCGCCCAGAACCTCTCGTCCCGGCGCACCAGCTTCGGGCCATCCCGCCGCAGCACGCGCTCGAGAATCCTCTCTGCCGTGCGCTCCAACTGCTCAAAGGCCACAGGCTTGACCAGATAGTCGCAAGCCCCGCTTTGCATCGCCGCCACTGCATCGGGAACGCTGCCGAATGCGGTCAACAATATGATCGCGGTCTGGGGCGCCAGCGCCCGTATCTGACGGATCACCGCCAGGCCGTCCCCGTCAGGCATGCGCATGTCAGTCACGACCAGGTCGGGTGGGCGTCGTCGAAACCGGGTCATAGCGTCGGCTGCGCCCACGGCAGTCTCCACCCGCCAGCCGTGGCGCAAAAAGCTGGCTTGGAGCGCAGCCCGCATGCTGGCTTCGTCATCCACCACCAAAACCTGCCTGAGGGCTGCCTGGCTCATGCCCCGACTCCCATCGCCTGGGATCTATCCCCGGGGCGCGAGGCCCGGTCTGCGGTCACGCTCAGGAGGGGGAACTCGAGAGCAAACCGGCTACCCCGGCCGGGACAGCTTGAAACTGTAATTTTTCCGCCATGCTGCTGCATGATGGTGCGGCATACCGCCAGCCCCAGCCCGGGACTTCCCGCCCGGGTGGTGAAGCCGGGAGCAAAGATACGTTGCAGATTTTCCGCCGTGATGCCGCAGCCGGTGTCCACCACCTCTAGTTTGACCTTGAGCCGCTGGCCCGAACCCCGTACCCGGCCGCTAATTTTCAGCCTGCCCCCGTGCGGCATGAAACGCAGAGCATTGAGTGCCAGATTCAGCAACACCTGTTCCAGACGATGGCGGTCGGCTGCCACCTCGACCCCGGCCAGATGATGATGGAGTTCGAGAGCTACCTGGGCCTGTTGCGCCAGGGGACGCAGGAACTCCTCCAGCCAGGCCAGCAAAGTCCCCAAATCGGTGGGGACAAGGCCGGGAGCCAGCGGACGGTGGAAGTGCAACACGTTGTTCACAGTTGCACCCAGCAGCCGCAGGCCAGCCTGCAGATGGGCCACCCATTGCCGCGGCTCGGGTCCGAGTGCCGCCTCGGCCAGCAGTCCGGCAAACAGTTCCAGGCTGCCCAGCGGATTGCGGATCTCGTGGGCCAGCACAGCCGACATCTCCGCCAGGGCATGACGGCAGCGCATCTGTTCCTGTTCTTGTTCCAGCCGCCGAGCAGCGGTAATGTCCCGCAATATAAGGACGGAATTGAGCCCTGTCCCCAGCAAGGCGGGCCGCGCCGCAATCCACTCCACTTCCGTGTCTTTTTCTCTTTCCTTTACTCTTTCTCTTTCTCTTTGCTTCTCCGGTATGCCACCCACCGGGCGGCTCATTACGCGGCGGTCGGGACAGCGATACTCGTGCTCGGAAGTTTCGCCCAGGGTGTCTCTAATCCACTCCCGCAGCCAGGGCAGTGCCGGTTCGAGGTCCTGTGCCGCCCGGCCGCTGAGCGCGCCCAGCAGGCGCCGGGCCTCGGGATTGGAGAGCGCAATGCGCGCGTCGCCCTCGATCACCAGCACGCCGCAGGGCAAGCCTTCCACCAAGCGGTCCAGGTACTGACGCATGCTGCGATTTTCTTCCAGGCTCTGGGCCAGGTCACGATTGCGGCCTTCGAGTTCGCGACGCAGACGCTCTACCTCGGACTGCAACTGGGTATAGGAACGTTCGAGCGCAACCGCGGCCGAGGCAAAGCCGGCAAAGGCGTGCGCCAGCGCGCCTTGCTCCCGGCTGGACCAGGAAGCAAGCGGCGCGTGGCCCTGGGCTGGATCCGCTATCGAAATGGTCACGAGTTGACTTGACATGGCTTCTCCGCCGCTTGCCTCAGACGGCTTGTGCCGCTAGCTGGTTCACAGCCGCCGGAAAATAAAAGTGTTCCGCCAGAATTTCGGGACCACCCTGGGCCAGAATCGCCGCCCGTTCGAGCACCTGCTGTAACTCGCGCACGTTGCCCGCCCAGGCGCGTGTCCGCAACAGGCGCAGGGCCTCCGAGCTCAGCCGTGGCGGCGCATTGGGCGCCATCACCAGACGCAGGAAATGCAAGCTCAGGGCCTCGATGTCCGGGACCCGTTCCGCCAGGTCCGGCACCTCCAGGGGAAAGGCCGACAGGCGGTAATACAGATCCTCGCGAAAGTGTTTCTTCCTGACCCGATCAGCCAGATCGGCGTTGGTGGCGGCCAGCACTCTGACGTCCACGGACACAGCTTGCGCGCTGCCCAGACGCTGCACTTCTTTCTGATCGAGAAAGCGCAGCAGCTTGGCTTGCAGGCTGAGGGCAAGCTCGCCCACTTCATCGAGGAACAGCGTGCCCAGGTGCGCTGCCAGGATGCGTCCGCTGTAGGCTTGCACGGCGCCGGTAAAGGCGCCGCGCACATGGCCGAACAGCTCGGCTTCGAGCAGGGCTTCCGGGATAGCGGCGCAGTTCACCGCCAGAAAAGGCCGGGCCGACCGCGGGCTGAGCTGATGCAGGGCGCGCGCCACCAGCTCTTTGCCGGTGCCGGTGGACCCGGTAATCAGTACGGTGGTCGAACGCGCCGACACCAGCCGGGCCATCTGATACAGACGCTGCATGGCTGGGGCGTGTCCGATCATTCCGGGCAGGGGTTGCACCTCGGACCGCGCACCACCACCCGCCGCCGTCCCCTGCCAGACCTCGGATCGGGATGGGGCAAGAGTCTGTATCTTGTCCACCCCTGCGGAATGAAAGCTGGGAACTGTGGGCCCGCTGTCGGAGTCCACCATGACCACAGCAATTCCGGGAAAGCGGCGCTTGATGATTCCAATCAACTCCTCCGCATCGAGGTCCGGCAGGCGCCGGTCGAGATAGAGCAGTTGACAGTTCCCGGTTTCCAGCTTCAGCAACGCATCCGCACCCCCGGTTGCCTCCTGCACCGGCCAGCGATGGTCATAAAAATTGTGCCGAACCTGCTCCCGCAGTGAGGTGCTCGGGCTGACTACCAAGACGCCGCCGCTAGACGCGGCCAGAATTGAAGGAATGATCATGGATTTATTTCATTCCGCGCAGGTAAGAAGGAGATTAGGAGAACGTTAGAGAAGTCTATTGTCGGCAAATCTTTCCCAGTTTTAGGAACGGTGTGGAAATGGGAAAAGTTTTCCCCTTCGAGCTGCCGCCTTCCATCTGACCCTTGCCCTGCCGCCGTTCCTCCCACGTACTTGATCCGTACATGCTGGTTGCGCGTCGACAACCCGATCACCAGGAGAGCAGGCGGCTAAAGACTGCGACTTTGCCGGCCGATGAATCAGGTGCACTGCCCGGCGGTTGTGCCGGGCTTGGCTATCGTCACCAGCAACAGACTGTGCCCCAAATCATGGACCGAGTTCAGTCACTGCCAGACCCCACCGGTGAAGGGCAGAAATGGAACCGTGCTCCACTGCACAAACAACTCCTTCTAGCCGTCGTCTTCCTCGGGACATTCCTGCTTCTGGACGGTTCATCGACTGCATCTCAGGCCTGGGAAGGCGCGCCGGCGTGCTATCTGCCTCTGGGGCTGACGCTGACCATCTTGTTATGCGGCGGATTGCGGTACTTGCCCCTCATATTCGTTTCCACCCTGGTCGCGGCGTTAGTGAACTACCATCGGCCGCTCATTTCCTGGGCCGGGATCCCAGGTTCGACAATTATTTATTCCGCCTATATAGCGGGTGTGGCAATTCTCACGGGACCATGGCGCATCGATCTCAAGCTCGGTAACCTGCGCGACGTCGGCAGGTTTGTGCTGATTTTTCTCGGCGCAGCCATCCTCAGCGCCCCGATCGGAATGCTGACCCTGCTCGGAGACGGCGTGGTTCACCGGTCCGACGCGCTTAAGACTACCTTAGACTGGCTGGCCAGCGACGCGGTTTCGATCGTTGTCTTTACGCCTTTTCTGCTGTTACATGTGGCCCCACGGGTGAGCCGCTGGTTGACCTCGGAGACCGGCGTTCAACCGGTACTGGAGCGGCGTCCGATCTCCGCCCTGGGGATCCTGGAGATGGCAGCGCAAGCTGGAATTTTTCTGGCGGCCGTCTGGCTGGTGTTCGGTTGGGCGGCCGCGATGCCGTATCAGCCGCTCTATCTATTCTTCGTCCCGGTGGTTTGGCTTGCGGTTCGTCACGGATTGCCGGGAGCAACCCTGGCCACCTTCGCAATCCACCTCGGAATGACGTTCGCCGCCTGGGTCGTCCGGGCACCAGTCGGGTCCATGCCGCGGTTGCAGCTGGCCATGCTGGCGCTCGGGCTGACCGGCCTCTGTCTGGGGTCGGTGGTTTCCGAACGCCGGCGGTCGGAGTCCGATCTGCAATCGAAGAGCGCATTTCTGGAGGCGCAGGCGAACTCTACCATCGACGGCGTTCTGGTCGTGGACAACCGCGGCCAAAGGCTCATGCACAACCAGAGACTGGTCGAGCTGCTCAGTGTCCCTCCTGATGTCTTGGCTGACACGGTCGATCGTCGCATGCTGGCACATGTCGTCACGCTGATCAAGGAGCCCGAGTCCTTCCTGGCCAAGGTGCACTACCTCTACAACCATTTAAGCGAAACCAGCCGTGACGAAATCGAGTTAAAAGATGGAACAATCCTGGACCGTTATTCCTCACCCGTCCGGGGCAAGGGCGGCAGGTACTACGGACGGATTTGGACTTTCCGCGACATCACCGAGAGGAAGCAGACCGAGAGCACTCTTCGGACCGCCCAAGAGAGGTTTCGCGAACTGGCGGAAAATATTCGTGAAGTGTTCTGGATGATGACCCCGGGAGCGGACCAGGTGCTCTATCTCAGTCCCGCATATGAAGAGGTTTGGGGCAGGAGCCGCGAGAGTGTTTACCGAAACCCTATGGCCTGGGTAGAAGCGATCCATCCCGATGACCTGGAAGGGGCCCATTCGGCGTTTGCCAGGCAAGTGCGAGGAGAGTCTGTCGAGTCGGAGTACCGCATAAGAACGCCTGGCGGCGAGGAGAAATGGATAAGTGACCGGGCTTTTCCGGTTCGCGACCAAGGCGGAAAAATGATTCGGTTGGTCGGAATTGCCATGGAGATCACGGAGCGCAAGCGCTACCAAGAGGAGCTGATTGGCGCCCGGAAGGCCGCTGAAATCGCCAACCAGGCCAAGAGCGAGTTCCTGGCCAACATGAGCCATGAGATTCGCACGCCGATGAACGGAATCATCGGAATGACAGACCTGGCTCTCGATACAGACCTCAGCCGTGAGCAGCGTGAGTACCTCGACACCGTGAAGACTTCCGCTGCTTCACTGCTGTCGCTCATCAATGACATTCTGGATTTTTCGAAAATTGAGGCGGGCAAAATGGAAATAGAAAACATCGGTTTCAATCTTCGCGATGTGTTGGAAGATGCGACCAGCGCCCTGAGTCTCCGGGCCCAGCAGAAGGGTCTTGAACTCACTTGCCACATCTCCGCTGAGGCGCCTGATGACCTTGTGGGGGATCCCACCAGACTGAATCAGATCGTGATCAACCTGGTTGGAAATGCAATAAAATTTACCTCCGAAGGTGAAGTCGTCGTAAAGGTTGAAGTCGAGTCAAAGACCGAATGCCGATCCATCTTGCATTTCAGCGTGACCGACACTGGTCCCGGAATTCCTGAGGATAAACAGAAACTGATTTTTGAAGCCTTCGCCCAATCCGACAGTTCGATGACGCGAAAATACGGCGGCACCGGCCTCGGTCTGTCCATCTCTGCGAGGCTGGTGGGATTGATGGCAGGCAAACTCTGGGTGGAAAGCCAACTCGGCCACGGCAGCACATTCCATTTCCGCCTGCTCTTCGGCCTGCCAAAGCTTCCCCCTCAGAAATTGCCCACGATCGGCCTGGAAATGCTACGCGATCTTCGCGTACTTATTGTCGACGACAATGCAACAAATCGGATCATCCTGGGTGAGACTCTCACCTCCTGGCAGATGAAAGCGGACGAAGCCGAAGGCGGGGGCCAGGCCATAGAGTTGCTGCAAGCGGCGAAGAAGGCCGGGCATGCCTATCGCCTCGTCCTGCTGGATGCGCAGATGCCGGGAGTGGATGGATTCGATGTGGCAGCACAGATTCAGCGAGACCCGAGTCTGACCGCAGCAGTAGTCATGCTGACCTCGGCCGGTTCAAAGGGCGACGCCTCGCGCTGTAATGAGTTGGGCATCAAAGCCTATTTGTCGAAGCCAATAAAACGAGCCGACCTTCTGGAGACGATCAAACTCGCCTTGCTGGGACCACGGGAGACGGTTAAGTCCTCAGCTGCGATAACCTCAGCGGTCGCAGATCAAAGACACTTCAAAATCCTGGTGGCGGAAGACAACCTGGTAAACCAGAAAGTGGCCCTACGATTCCTGGAGAAACGAGGACACTCGGTCTTTCTGGCCGAGTCCGGACGGAAAGCTCTGGCCGCTTGGCAGGAACAATCCTTCGACCTCATTCTGATGGATGTACAGATGCCGGAAATGGACGGACTTGAGGCCACTGCCACGATTCGAAAACAGGAACTGATCGGCCAACCGGAGGAACGGGCCCGAAAGCACATTCCCATCGTCGCCATGACCGCTCACGCCATGGTAGGGGACCGCGATCGCTGTCTCGCCGCCGGTATGGACGACTATGTCTCGAAGCCCATTAACGCACTTGATCTTTTCGCGGCGATCGAGAGGGTCATGGATGCTTCACCGACCTCCGCCCACACCCAAGCCAAGGGGGCCGCCTCCAGCTAGGACGTGCGTCGCGCCAGTGTGATTTGGCATGGGCACGCTGTGGAAAGAATGATCATTGACCCTGTGGGGGGCGTCCCGCTTCGGTGAGTTGGTGGGCCCAGCGCATCGCCTCGTTATACGATGCGGCGACAAAAACGAGAGACAGACCGAGTTCCTTGCCCAGCTTCGCAACTTTTCCCCAGTCGCCTGTCTCTCGAGCCACCATGAGATCGTAGATACCTGAAAGCGGTGTCCGTTTGTCTGTCTTCCCGCAGAGCAGCTGTGCCCGGGTAACCGGGTCCAGGGGCAGGCCCTCGATGGCCACGCCCATGGGTACCTCCAGGATCGCGTCCATCAGGGAAAACAGACCCATCAGGTAGAGCTCCGCCTGGTTGTGTTTTAGTTTCGGCGCCATGAGCTCGCAGAAACGAGCACGCACCAGCGTTGAAAGGATCAGATCAGAACACTTTTCCTGCCCCATAGCGAGAGCGCTGGCCAGTCGTATCCACCTGACCAGTTCCCGCTCTCCCAGAAAATTGAAAGCATGCCGGATTGAAAGCACTGGCGACGACAAGGCCAACACGGGAGAGTTCAAGTAACGTAGCAATCGATAGCATAGTGAAGGTTCGTGTTTGACAAGATCTTCGATTTCGTCAAAGTTCACCTCAGCTTTTGAGATCGCCTGCAGCAAGCGCAAATAGATGGCTTGGTTCGCGGGAATGTGCCGGGCTCGCAGGTGCTCGGTCTGGCGGAAGAAGTAGCCCTGAAACAGAGTAAAACCAGCTTTCTTCGCCACCATAAGATCTTGCCGAGTCTCGACTTGTCGCGCCAGCATATGGCACTTCGGGTTGGAATAGCGTGCGACTATGGCAGCGCACTGTTCCGGCGAAAACTTTTTGAGATCGACTTTGATGAAGTCTGCATACGGGACGAGTGCCTCCCTCGGGTCATTCGGCGTAAAGTCATCGAGAGCGATCATGCATTCTACCTGTTTGAGCCTCTGGCACAGCCCGATAACAGCTTCATCCGCGGGGACAGGTGCCTGGATCTCAAAGACGACTCCCGGGGGCAGCAGTGCAAAATACTCCATTACCAGCATCTTGTGGGTACAGTCCATGAAAGCGCGGCGTCCGTCACACAACACGCCGAACCCGATCACGTTCAACGTTTCAATGATGACACCGGCCTCACTTTCGACATCCGCGTGCCGTTCTAAAGGACTCGGTTGAAACGAGAGTTCATAGCCGAGTACCTCCTCCTGCACATTGAGAATCGGCTGTCTGACGACGCAGGGAGCGGACTGTTTAGCAGGAGCGGTTTGTGGCTGAGTGCCCATGACCCTGTATCGGCAACTGGGGTCGAGAACATTAGCCGTGGGGCTGGGCACAGGTCGGTGTTTCTTGGAACTCCTGGTCGGATTGGTGATGACGCCTGCAACCCGATTGTTGGGGTAGTGGGGATTTCGGCTAGTGTAGTGGCACTTCTCAGGGGCTAAAACCCACATTGTTATGGCCCCGCAATGACACGGCTGAAGACGTGCCCTTCCCAAAACCATCTACGAATTGGTTCTAGTGTGCGGGCACGCTCTCTTCGGCTTTACCCGCAGATGGCTTGGTTTCATCGGCCGGGGACTCAGGCGGAGCTGATTTGTCATCCTCGTCTTTCACCAAATATTGCACGATCAGGGTGATGCGCCGGTTCGAAGCATCGAGCGGAGCGTCTGGTTTGCGCAGATTCTGGTCGGCAAACCCGCGCACCTGAGATACTTGTTCGGGTCCCAATCCACGTTCCTGCATCAGACGCCGGGCGGCGTTGGCACGATCGGCAGAGAGTTCCCAATTGCCGTAGTCGCGAACTCCCACGTAGGGCTTGGAGTCGGTGTGGCCTTCAATTGATACCTTATTGGGCAGCTTTCCTAATTCCGTGGCCAGCATGGAAAGAAGCCGTTCGCCCTGCTCGCTGGGCTTGGCGTTGCCGCTATCGAAGAAGGTTCCAGATTCGGTTTCCAGTAGTTCAATGCGCAGTCCTTCGGAAGTGATCGTGATCTCGATCTGGTTTTTTAGCTTGTCGAAGTCGCTGACCTGGCGGATCGACTTCTGCAACTCCTCCTTGAGTTTCTGCATGTTGTCTTTGGTGATGGAGAAGCTATCTCCCGAGCCGACCAGGTTGGTCCCCACTTTCTTAGAGGTGCCGGAGGGATCTTTGAAATAGCCACCCACCGCCACTTGAATCTGTTTGCTGGAGTTGAGCAGCCAGAGAACGATAAACAATGCCATCATGGCGGTGACAAAGTCGGCATAGGCGACCTTCCAGGCGCCGCCATGATGGGCGCCATGGGCGACTTTCTTCTTGACGATGATGATGGGGCGAGCGCTTTTCTCCACAGAAGGTTCGTTCCTCGTTTACTCGGACGTGGTCGCGGCGGCAGCGGCAGCGGCTTCCGCCGGCGGGTTCCCCCCGCCTCCCCGGCAGGCCTTTTCCACCTCTTGAAAAGAGGGCCGAACGTGCCCGGGAATGGCGCGACGAGCGACTTCGACGGCCATGATGGGAGCAGTCCCCTTCAAGAACGAAAAAATGAATACCCGCAGCACATGCAGGTAGGCGCTCTCGTCGTCCACTGCCTTCGCCATGTTCGCGGCTAGAGGAGCCACCAGTCCGTAGCACAGGAGGATGCCAAGGAACGTCCCCACCAGAGCGGCAGCGACCTTATGGCCGATTTCTTCCGGCGGCCCGCCCAGTGCTCCCATGGTGATGACCACGCCCAGTACGGCGGCCACAATGCCCAGTCCGGGCAGGGAATCCGCGATGGTGCTCAAGGACGCGATGGGCTGGGTGGCCTGCTGGTGATGCACTTCCATATCGAGTTCGAGGAGCTGATCGAGATCGAAGGCTTCCATTCCGCTCACCGCCATGCGCAGGGTGTCGCAAAGGTAATCGCGAATGTGATGGTTCCTGACGAAGAGGGGGTTCTTTGACAAGATCGGGCTTTTGGAGGCGTCCTCGACATCGGCCTCGAGCGAGACCAGTCCCTCGCGACGAGCCTTGTTGAGCAGGTCATAGACGGTCTTGAGGGACTCCAGATAGACCTGCTTGGTGAATTTTGATCCGCCAAACACCCCGGCCACGCCGGAGGCCATTGTTTTGAGGATGTGCAGGGGATTGCCAATCAGGGCGGTTCCGATGGCGGCCCCTCCGATAATGATCAGCTCGGCGGGTTGCATGAGGACTCTAAGGTTCCCGTGCTCCATCAGGTATCCGGCGACGATTGCGCCGAAAACCACGACAATTCCTATGATGGCAAACATAGTGCCTCAACGCTCTGAATTCGCGGTGGCGGCGCGTGGTGCGGGCAGGGGAGACGCTCCCGGCAAATGCTGGGCCCGCTCCAGCAGGAACTCCTGCGTGTCTCCGGCCTGAACCGTGCTCCGGCCCCATGCGAT
>Ga0326726_10002180_pt1 | contig 18036 bp, 8 predicted proteins | sample MHFenrmetagenome_2_FD_207603 | JGI IMG/M metagenome (GOLD analysis project Ga0326726, IMG submission 207603) | Lab enriched peat soil microbial communities from Michigan Hollow, Ithaca, NY, United States - MHF15MN | ecosystem: Environmental > Terrestrial > Soil > Wetlands > Peat | place: USA... | reverse complement strand
CTCTTTCGGTCAGAGACCCGTCGGCATTCGTGAGCAGGGTTCGATTCTGCTCGGTCAGAAAGAAACCTGGCGCAATGGCATTGACGCGTATTCCGCTTCCGAATTTCTCGGCCATTTCCACCGCCATCCAGCGGGTGAAATTCTCCACGGCGGCTTTGGCGGCCGAATATCCGGCGACGCGGCTGACGGCGCGCTGGGCAGCCATGGAGGAGATGTTGATGATCGACCCGCTCCCTTTTTCCGCCATCGATCTCCCGAAAATCAGGGTGGGGAGGACCGTTCCGAGGAAATTCAGGTCGGTCACGCGGCGGAACTCTTCGAGGTTGATGTCGAAGACGCTTTCATCCAGTTTGACCGTGGCGCCCGGTTTGTTGCCACCGGCGGCGTTGACGAGGATATCGATCTGCGAGAATCGCGCCACGATTTGACGGTGGACCTCGCGGACCCGAGTTTCATCCAGGACGTCGCAGACGATCCCCACGACCTCTCCGGTTTTGCCGGCAAGTTCGCGGGTGGCATCGGCAAGCCTGGCCTCGTTCGTCCCGAGAATGACAACCCGGGCTCCCGCCTGAAGGAACCCCTGGGCTATCTCTCTTGCGAGGATCCCGCTCCCGCCGGTGAGCACGGCCACCTTGTTTCCCAGGTGAAACAGCGATTCGAGATACGTCATCACCCCTCTGCGTGTCAGTTCTGTGCCCGGAATCTGATGGTAATGAATTTTTCTCTTGCTTTTCTTCTTGTGTGAGCCTATTATTGAAACGGTTCAATATATATAAAACGGGTTTGAATTAGCAAACCCGAACCAGGGCCGGCATTGCGGCATGGCAAATTTGTCCAGATTCATCTGTCGAATCCCTCCATGGGAAGTACGTTCCTCCGGCTCCATTCTGGTTCCCATGCTGCTTCCGGTCAGTCATCCGACGTTTCCCTTGCCAACATCTGCGGACTGACAATCTCCGGCGACGAATTCTAGCGGCGGACAGGCGTTTCGCGCAATCGGGTCTCGAAGGATTCGTAAAGAGGGTCAGCAAGATCGATTTCAAAGAGAGTCGGCGCCCAGCCGCCTCTTCTTTCCATCCGGGCAGCGCATCGAGTCTTACTCACGGACTGTACGATGATCCAAGAAATCTCGCGCCTAGAGAAACTCGATCACGAAGTGGCAGCCGACTACAGGAACCCGAGACTCCCCCTCCACGGGCGGGTTGCCGACCTGTTACGTCGAATGACACTGAATGAAAAAGTCGCTCAGATGATCTGCATCTGGGGACAGAAAAAGGCATTCCTCTTTGGTGACGATGGAAACCTGAACCCGGAGAAGATCGCGCTCCATCTGGAGCATGGCGTCGGTCAGATCGCCCGGCTCAGCGATACAGAGGGAGGACAGAGTCCGCGGGCAATGGCAGAACTTGCCAACGCTCTTCAGAAGCATTTCGTCGAAAACACGCGTCTCGGGATCCCGATCATCTTTCACGAAGAGTGTCTCCACGGACTCGCGGCACGAGATGCAACCAGTTACCCGCAACCCATCGGCCTGGCATCGACTTTCAACCCCGACCTCATCGAAGAGATCTACACGGCAATTGCGCATGACACTCGCTCCCGCGGCGCTCATCATGCCCTGACGCCGGTCGTCGATGTGGCGCGCGACCCACGATGGGGCCGTGTCGAAGAGACGTTTGGTGAGGATCCGTATCTCGTTTCTCAAATGGGTATAGCGGCGGTGAGAGGGTTTCAGGGCGATGCCACGTTTAAGGACAAGAAACGCGTCATCGCCACTTTGAAGCACTTCGCGGCGCACGGACAACCAGAGTCTGGAATGAACTGCGGCCCCGTCAACGTCTCCGAGCGCCTGTTACGAGACACGTTCCTCTTTCCGTTTCGCGAAGTGATCATGAAAGCCAATGCGCTGAGCGTGATGGCATCCTACAATGAAATCGATGGTGTGCCGTCGCATGCCAACAAATGGCTCCTGCGCGAGGTGTTGCGTGACGAGTGGGGATTCGAAGGAGTCGTCGTCTCGGATTATTATGCCATCGCGGAACTTAATGTCCGGCCGGAAGCCACAAGCCACGCGGTGGCAGAAGACAGGATGGAAGCCGCACTCCTCGCAGCCGAGGCCGGCGTGAATATCGAATTTCCCGATCCGGACTGCTATCCCGATCTCGTCCAGCTCGTCCAGAGCGGCAGGTTGAAGGAATCTGTCGTTGATGAACTCGTGGTTCCCTTGCTGATGCAGAAGTTCCAGCTCGGGCTCTTTGATGATCCGTACGTCGATCCGAACGGCGTACAGAACGAACAGCGGCTGGTGCAGGAAAGAGGGCTTGCGCTCCGGGCTGCCCGCGAAACGATAACGCTTCTGAAGAACGAGGACAACCTTCTGCCGCTCAACGTGAAGAAGGGGAGCACCCTCGCAGTGATCGGGCCGAACGCCGATCGCGAGATGCTGGGGGGGTACAGTGGGAAGCCAAAGTACTGCACCACCGTTCTGCAAGGCATAAAGGAGAAAGTCGGCAGAGGCATCAACGTCGTTTACAGCGAAGGCTGCAAGATTACGGTCGGCGGATCCTGGAATGATGACGCGGTCACCTTTTCCGACCCTGCGCAGGACCGGAGGTTGATTGGCGAGGCTGTCGCGACTGCACACAATGCGGACATAGTCGTGCTGGTGTTGGGCGGGAATGAACAGACATCCCGGGAGGCGTGGAGCAGGATTCACATGGGCGATCGGGCAAGCCTCGATCTCGTCGGAATGCAGAATGAACTGGTGAAGGCAGTCCTGGCTGCCGGGAAGCCGGTGGTGGTGGTGCTTTTCAATGGTCGCCCGATGTCGATCAACGATCTGCACGCTCGCGTTCCGGCCATCCTTGAGTGCTGGTACCTGGGACAGGAATCAGGGAAAGCGGTGGCTGACGTTCTGTTCGGCGAGGTCAATCCCTCCGGGAAACTCCCGATTTCGTTCCCCCGATCAGCGGGGCACCTTCCCTGCTACTACAATTTCAAGCCTTCCGCACGTCGGGGCTACCTGGGCGATGAAGTATCACCACTCTACGCTTTCGGCTACGGGTTGAGTTACACGACGTTCTTGCTCAGCAACCTCAGGCTCGAGAAGCCGACGATCCATCCTGCCGAATCAACCGCAGTGCTCGTTGATGTGAAGAACATGGGAACACGTGCAGGGGAGGAGGTTGTGCAGATGTATATCCATGATATGGTCAGTTCAGTGACTCGGCCACTCAAAGAACTGAAAGCGTTCAAGAAGATCCATCTGGACCCGGGCGAATCAAAGACGGTAGCTCTCACGATCGGGCCTGACCAGTTGTCGTTTACAAACATACGCAAACAGTGGGTTGTTGAGTCAGGCGAGTTCGAAATTATGGTCGGCAACTCCTCACGGGATCAGGATCTGGTCAAAACAATCCTTCATGTTGAATAATTTTAGGCGATGAGGTTCCGGCGGTGGTAGCGCAATCGGCAAAACTGTCTGTGAAAGAGAAAATCGGCTACGCTCTCGGCGATACTGCGGCCAACTTCATTTTCCAGACCATGGTGATGTTCCAGCTGGTGTTTTACACCGACACCTTCGGGATTACTGCTGCCGCGGCGGGTACGCTCCTGGTCGTGGTGCGGGTCTGGGACGCGATTTTTGACCCGATCATGGGTGTGGTTGCCGACCGGACGAAGACGCGGTGGGGAAAGTTCCGCCCCTGGATTCTCTGGACTGCAGTGCCATTCGGGATCATGGGATTTCTCACGTTCGTGACGCCCGATTTTAGTTCGACCGGCAAGCTCCTCTATGCGTATGCTACCTACATCGTCCTCATGATGGTGTATTCTGCCAACAACCTTCCGTATTCTGCGCTCAGCGGGGTCATGACGGGAGATCTGGGTGAGCGTACCAGTCTTTCGTCCTACCGATTCGTCTTTGCCATGCTCGCGCAGCTGGTGATTCAGGGTCTGGCCCTCCCGATGGTGAATTATTTCGGGCAGGGGAGCAGCGCCCACGGCTACCAGGTAACGATGGGCATCTTCTCCTCCCTGGCAGTCATCTTGTTCTTTATTACCTTTGCGACAACCAGAGAGCGAATCCAGCCCGCTCCGGACCAGAAGGCGTCCACACGACAGCATTTCGCCGATCTCCTGAAGAACGGACCGTGGATGGCGATGTTCATCCTTACGCTTGTGCTCTTTATTACGCTGGCGATGCGCGGGAGCGTCGTTCTCTATTATTTCAAGTACTACGTACGCGATGAAAGTCTGTTCAGCCTTTTCAACGTGCTCGGAACGTCCGCGACGATCATCGGCATCTTCTTTTCCAAGAGCCTAGCGGTGCGGTACGGGAAGCGAAACGTGTTTATCGGTGGGCTGTCGCTGACGACCGTGTTCACGGCCCTTTTTGTCCTGTTGCCCCCCGATGCCACGGGACTGATGTTTGCCATGGAAATGTTGCGCCAGTTCGTCTATGGCTTCACGATACCCCTCCTCTGGGCTATGATGGCGGACGTGGCAGACTACTCGGAATGGAAGAACCGGCGTCGCGCCACGGGGATCGTTTTCTCGGCAATTGTTTTCGCGTTGAAGGCAGGTCTGGGTTTTGGTGGTGCAATTACCGGATATGTTCTCTCGCTCTACGGGTACGTGCCCAATGTCGCACAGACTGCAGATGCGTTGAACGGCATCCGCTTGACCATGAGTGTCTTCCCGGCAGTGACGTTTGGCGTATGTGTCGTCTGTCTGTTCTTCTACCGGATCAACAAGCAAGCGGAGATTCAGATCACGGATGAGCTGGCGGAGCGGCGTAAGAAATACGCCCTTCAAGAGTCGCCGCCTGCAGTCTCATGAAGGTGCATCGTGGAAAACAAATTGGCGAAAACCTAAAGGAGGTCACAATGGCTCCTGGATACTCTCTCAGAAGATTGTCAGGTGTGTGTCTATTCCTTTCAATCTTCATACTGCAGTCATCCCTGGCACAAGGATCCGGAACACTCAGCGGGACGGTGTACGATAGAACCACAAAAGACAGATTGCCTGGTGCGAACATTACTGTCAGGGGTACAAGCAAGGGGGCATCGACTAATCTCGACGGAGTCTACATTGTTCGTAACGTCCCGGCCGGTCAACAGACAATCGTGGTTGCCTACATCGGATATATCTCGACAAGTACTGTGGTGACCATTCCCGATGGTGAAACCGTCACGCGGGACTTCTCTCTCTCACCGACGACGATCGAGGGTGAAGAGGTTGTCATTACCGCACAGGCCCAGGGGCAGCTGCAGGCGATCAACCAGCAGCTTTCTTCCGACAAGATTGCGAACATCGTGTCGGAAGCGCGGATCCAGGAGTTGCCGGACTTCAACGCCGCTCAGGCCATATCCCGGTTGCCGGGCGTTTCGACTCTCCAGAGCTCGGGTGAAGCCAACAAAGTGGTGATCCGGGGCCTCGCCCCTCAGTTCAATCAGATATCTGTGAGCGGCATTTCGCTGGCATCGACAGGGAGTACTTCGATCGGCGCCACATCACTGGGGCTCACTTCAGGCGTCATCAATCAGGACCGAAGCGTTGACCTGACGATGATCACGCCCTACATGATCAAGTCGATCGCCGTCTACAAGACACTGACCCCTGATCTGGATGCAAATGCGATCGGGGGTCTTGTCAACATGGAATTGCGGGAGGCGCCCGACGAATTCCATACTGACATCATGTGGCAATCGGGCTATACAGCCAAAACCAAGAGATACGGGAATTATCGGACCATCGTCTCTGCAAGCGACCGTTTCCTGGATGGGCTCCTGGGCGTCTATTTGCTCGGGAACGCCGAGAACTACGATCGCGCGTCCGACAATATGAGCGCGATTTATGGCATTCCGACCACTCTTGTTCGTCCTGATGGTTACAAGGCAATAAACGCAAGGAGTGTCGGGCTCTCCCGTCACATGGAGACGCGCAAACGGTATGGGGGGAACGCGATTATTGACTACAAGCTTCCATCGGGTTCGATTCGTTCGGTGAACATGTTCAGCCGGCTGGATGCCAATGCGCAGGACTATGTAACGACACTGCATTACGGCGCTCCCTCTTCCGGCACGATTGATTTCACCTACAGGGGCTCAAAGACGAAAACAGATCTCGTGGTCAACACGCTGGAGTTTGAAAACGACTTCGGCTTTCTGTCGGCGAGTCTCAAGGTCGCCAACACGTACTCGAGGAACCATTTGCCCGGGTCGCCCTACTATCAATTCACCCAGACCGGGGGAATCAACACGGGTGGAGCATCCATAAACGACGTGCCTCCAGAGGCATTGGTATCAAGAGTTCTCTACAGCGTCTACAACGGCACAAGTAATACGTATTTGAACAATATCAATCTCTTCAGTGCCGATTACAAGGAAAACGACCAGGTGTACAAAGCGGATTTCAAGGTCCCGCTCCCGCTGGGGTCTGACCTCTCGGGGTACGTAAAGGTGGGTGGTGAATACCGCTTTAACTATCGCACGAACGATCAGGCAACACCGTATCTGGAGTTGCGTCGCGGGTCCACGATTGCGAACGCCGTCATGGATTCCATCCGGGCACATTTCCCCGTGTACTATGATTCGTCGGCGGCGCGGTTCCCGACGTCGAACTTCACGTCCATCGACAAAGATCTGTATGGCAGTTTCCTGAATGATCGGTTCGGCGGAGTACTCTGGATCTGTGACCCATCGATGATCGATGCGATGCTCGCCTACACCAGAGGTGATCCCCAGTTCAATGCCGCCGAAGCCGGTGCCACGAATCCGGGAGGGTGGTACGATGGTGGGTTCCAGAACCTTCCGAACGACTACAGATTTGTCGAACGGTACTATGCCGGCTACCTGATGTCGGAGCTGGCGTATGGTCCGGATCTGAAGGTGGTGGGCGGAGTCCGCTTTGAACAGGCCTCATCTCTCTTCGAAACGTACAATCTCATGGACGGTCGAAATCCGCTCGCGCAGAACGTGTATCCCATCACGGTGTATCCGCAGAACCGCTTTTTGCTTCCCATGGTGCAGGCAAAATACAACCTCTTTGACTGGCTCGACGTTCGGTATGCGTATACACAGACAATTGCCCGGCCCGATTACCACCAGCTCTCGCCACACATCACCATGAGCAACGACAGGCTGAATGTGTGGGCCGGCAACCCGAACCTCCAGCCTGCCCACTCGTTCAATCATGACCTGCAGTTTACCCTGCATGACAACGATATCGGCTTGATCTCGCTCGGCGCGTTCTTCAAGCAGGTCCGGCAGTTCACCTATTACACGACGTACAAGCTTCATCGAGCCTATGATCCGACAACGAGAATCTCGTACGTGATACCGCAGGGGCTTGACTCAATCTTCACCTACCAGATCGGCCCGACAGTCCCGAACAATGGCGCGAATCTCAATACGTATGTCAATAGTCCCTTTGATGCATACGTCAGGGGCATCGAAGCCGACGCTCAGTTGCGATTCTGGTATCTTCCCGCGCCACTCAACGGATTGCTCCTCGGGATCAACTACACGCACATCAGTTCATCGGCGACTTATCCCTGGAGAGATGACCGAACGTTCACTGATCCTGTGACGCGCCTGACAACGGTGACGACCATTGACAGTTCGAGGACCGGCCGGCTGATTTTCCAGCCCGACGACGTCCTGAACGCATACGTCGGGTACGATTACGGGGGCTTCTCTGCGAGAGTATCGTTCGTGTTCCAGGGCAACTCCGTCAGCGGGATCGGGAACTTTGCCGAGCTAGACGGATTCTCCAAGGACTATTTCCGCATCGATGCGTCCGCAAGGCAGATGCTGCCGGTAGAAGGTCTGCAGCTCTTCCTCGATGTGAACAACATCAATGCCCGAAAGAATCAATCGGCCCAGGCTTCCATTGGGGCGTTTACCAACGAACAGAACTATGGACTGACTGCAAATCTCGGGATCCGGTTCACGCTGTGACGGGCGCAGGATGCGAGACCGTCCTGGGTGGACGACGAATTCTCTGAAAACTTTTGCGAATTAACCAAGGAGGTTACCTATGAAACATGTTTTCGGAATGCTGCTCTTCCTGTCGGCCATCTTCCCGATGCTCGTGTCAGCGCAGACGGACACGGTATACGTCAATGGTGTTTTCTCAGGCGGCGCTGAGGGGGATCTGAACACTGCCGTCAAAGCTGCTGCCGATGCCGGGACGTTGTCGACGAAAGTATTCAAACTCAACCTTGGGGACAAATACATTATTACGGAAACTATGACCGTTCCCGTGGGAAAACGTCTAACGATCGTCGCGAATGACTACGGATCGGACCTGAACATGGGTCCAGCCCAGATTCTGTGGACGTCGACCGGAGGGATTACCACGACGTACAACTTCGATTGCTTTGGTGATATCACTCTGAAGAATATCTGGGTGTTGTATGCAAACTCGTCGGGCAATCAGACGGGGACAAGCATAAGGATCGAGGACAGCCCGGATACGATCAACGGACAGCATGGCACATTTGAAGGCTGTCTGTTCGACTACTCACAGATCGGGGCGGATGGGGGTGGGGCAGTAAACGTCACAGCGAAGCATTTCAGGGGGAGTTTCACGAACTGCTATTTCAGAAACTGTTCGGACCCGCACTACCGTTACTACGGAAGGGCGGTCTCCTTTCCCTTCAATTCAACGGGCTGGCATACCGACAGTCTCACATTCGTCAATTGCACCTTCTCCAACCTGGGATATGTGATCATGCAGGAGGGGAGTGAGTACACGAGTTTCCTCTCGATGAACCACTGCACGCTCATCAACACCATTATGTTCGCTTTGGAATCAACGTGGTGGCACTGGCTCTCGATTACAAACTCCGTTTTCCAGAACACTTACATGTACGGAGATCTCGGAGATAACGGCGGCAATCCGTTCGGCGGCACGTTTGCCATCGACAGTGTCAAGAACTTCGGATTCACGCCGCCGTTCACCGACGCCGAGCGCCACATCCTTTTCGCAAACAGCGCGTATTATGACGAGCCCTGGCTCGTTGACTACATGGCGCACAATACCTACTCAGACACCGCGCATGCTCCCATGATTCCCAAACCCATGCCGATGCTGGGTCCCCGAACGCTGATGTTCCTCGACACCACAGACGGAGTGGGCAACAAGATCTGGCCGCTCATGAATCGAGCAAACCTCTCCAACGGTGTCAACCCGGCGTTCCTCAGCGTCCCGACAAACATCGATTCCATCAAATGGTTCCTGTTCTACAAGTGGACAAATAACGCTGATGCCAACTGGGCATTCGATATCACGACAAGCATCCTCGCGACATGGCCGCCGAGTGAAGTGCTGCGGATACCATCAAGCAACACCTTGAAAACGGCAGGATTGGGCGGTTTTCCACTCGGCGCTTTGTTCCCCTGGGACAGGTCGAAGTATACCGCATGGAAAGCCCAGGAGGTAACCGAAAATCGAAGGATCCTCCAATGGCTCACGACCGGCACCGATCCTGGTCCGCTCTCCGTGGAGCAACAACCCGGAATTCCGATCGAACCTTTCTTGAGCCAGAACTATCCGAATCCATTCAACCCGACGACGCAAATCAGCTACTCAGTTCCTCAGAAAGGCAACGTGGCGTTGAAAGTCTTCAACGTGCTGGGGATGGAAGTGGCGACGCTCTTCTCGGGCGTCCAGGATGCCGGCGAATACGCTGCAACATTTGACGCTGCAAGATTCTCGAGCGGAGTCTACTTCTACAGGCTGCAGGCCGGAAGTGTTTCGATAACCAAGAAGATGTTGTTCGTGAAATGACCTCTTCCTCACGTGCGTATCTGTTCAGGCCTCGAGTTGGACAGGGTGAACGTAAAGTTGCACTGCGATTGTGGAGAATATGAAAGGAGGTGACGCAGACCGAAGTCTCACTGCTCGCGAAGCAAAATTCAACGCCTCTAACTAACAGAACTTCATCAACACACAACAGCGGAGATTCTATGAACAAGCTCTCCTGTTTCGGTCTCGTGGGAGCCCTTTTCCTCTTGCTGGGGGTTACCACACTGGTCGCCCAGGTCACCACTCTGGGTGTCCAGGATGTCGTGTTCACTGCCGGACCGGCCGTGATTCCGACGCTCATCGGGGGTGCAAACGGCGGTTTCGCGTGGGGAGATGTGAATGGAGATGGCAATCTGGATGTCTTCATTCCGTCCAATAACATTGTGCTGAACTACCTCACGTCATTCGCTTCGGCGGCGTCCACAATGACAGTAAATATCACACCGAATGTAAACTCTGTCGGTGGAATCCTGGCGGATTTCAATGGTGACGGGGTTCTTGATCTGTGGTCAACGAATGGCGCCAATCCAAATACGGGCTTATATTATGACAGCGCCGGGGTATTTATCCGTCCACTCGGGACGGGCGATCTTGCCACTGCAGGAGTCCCGTCAAATGTCTTTTGCGGAATGGCAGTAGCAGATATCGATCACAGCAATTACCTGAGCGCAGCATGGTCAAATTGGACCGGGAGTTCCATCCCTACAGGTGATAACAACATTTACCGGCCTGGCCTTGGTATGGTGCTGCTGAAGGGAGGTCCATCCGGATTTACGCATATAGGAAAGGGAGCAACCCCCGCAAATCTCGGCATCGATACCAGCCGTACCTTTGAGGCCTGGAGTGTACACTTCCTCGACGCAAATAATGATGGCTATCGAGATTTGTTGATGACGAGTTTCCGTCACGGGTTTTCACAGATAGATTTGCAGGTCGACTCTATCGGTGCCCGGAAGGGATGCATTTTGTACATGAACGATGGGACCGGCAAGTTCTTTGTTCCAACGGCAGCCACCCTTGGCCGCACAATCTATAATGTCGATTCCATAACAGCTGCTGGCACTTTTGGCAGAGCTGTGGCCGATACAGGGATCATTGTCGAAGATACAGTGCGTCACTTCAACGCCATTGGCAGCATGTGGGGTGACCTGAACAACGATGGCAAGGAAGATCTGATTTTGACTGGGCAAACCGCAACGAACAATAATGGCCATGGAAGTTTAGTAAACATTGTTGTCGTGTACGGAAAGGGAGACGGCACATTTACGTATAAGTGGAACGGGACAAACATCGTTGACCCCGGATTGCCTCAGACGGGCAGTATTCGGGCCTGGGACATCGGCGACTATAACAATGACGGATTGCCGGACATCTTCGGAAGCTGGCTCTTTAGCAGCAACAAGGTGTTCCGGAATAACGGCGATGGAACGTTCACTGACGTGGCAACCCAGGATTACATTGCGGGCGGCGGCGCGCGAGCCGGAGGCTTTGTCGACTACGACAACAACGGCTCCCTGGATATATACACGTATACCGGGCTTGTGTCGCTGTTGCAGAAGAACAGTGGCAACTCTAACCATTGGATCGGCTTCATACCGGTCGGAACGGGCCACAACATGTCGGCCATAGGCGCCGTCTTCACGCTGTACACGCAGGGCGGTATCTTTAAACAGATCCGTGATATCAGGGCAGAAGGCAATGCGGGAGGAGGTCAAAACGGACACTTGAGGGCCAACTTCGGTATCGGCATCAACACCTCCATCGACAGAGTTGACGTGACGTGGCCTGATGGCACTACAGGGACCTACACAGGACTCGCCGTCGACAGATACTGGACAGTCAAGCAAGGCTCGCTCATCCCGAACATGCCGTCCCTTGTGTACCCGGCCGATGGTGCGGTCTCGGCAGCTGCGGTGGATACGCTGACGTGGACTGCGGCCACAAATGCGATTGGATACAATGTCCAGGTGTCCATGGATCCGACGTTTGCGAACAAGGCATTGTTAGCAGTCAATGCAACCGTGCCCGGGACCAGCTATACGTATTCCCTTGGTGCCGCCACGAAGTATTACTGGCGCGTAGCCGCAGTAAATAATGGTTTCATGAGCGATTACACCACTGCCCGTAACTTCACCACGGCAGGTGTTGCAGCGGCAGCTGTTCCTACGGTGCTTTCGCCGACAAGCGGATCAACAAATCAGCCCGCGTCGCTGACGCTCAAAGTCGGAAAGACGTCCGACGCATCACGGTATCAATGGCAGGTATCGACGGAGCCAACGTTCGCGACGTTCTTCACGAATGCTGTAACGGCTGACACGACCTTCGCGGGGGAGTTTAACGGTAACCAGACGTTCTATTTGCGCGTACGCGGAATGAACGATCTTGGCGCGTCCGCATTCTCCACTGTCGATATCTTTACCATCATGACTCCGCCAGGGAGAACGACGCTCGTCTCGCCGGCGAACAGTACGCAGAATGTCATCTCGGACAGCGTACTCCTTGTCTGGAGGTTGGTGAGCAATGCCGCAAGCTACAACCTGCAGGTTTCAACCGTCAACGGAAGCACAACCTATACAGGGATAACGGATACGACGTATATGGTCAGAGGACTCGCAAGGCTCACCAACTATACGTGGAAGGTCGAGGCCATCAACGCCGGTGGGACGAGCTACTACACCGGCACCTTTGCGTTCACCACCATCATTGCTGCTCCCGCGGTGCCTTCTCTTGTATCGCCCGCAAGTGCTGCGACAAATGTCAATCGTCTGACGCGATTTGTTTGGAATTCTGCTCTGAATGCGGCGAAATATCGCCTTCAGGTCGCATTAGACAACGGATTCGTCACAGTGGTGAGTGACACAGTCGTCTTCCAGGACACAACGGCAACCCTCCTAACCCCATTGGATGGGCAGTCAGACTACTACTGGCACGTCAATGCCCAGAACATCGGGGGTATAAGCGGGTTTTCGACTTTTAAGCTGTTCTCGACCGGAGATGCCCTTGGTGTCGATGAACTTGTGAACGAAATACCACAAGTGTTCGATCTCCACCAGAACTATCCGAACCCGTTCAACCCGTCGACGACAATCAGCTTCGACGTTCCGAAGAACGCTCATGTCAATGTTGTGATCTATGACGTCCTTGGGCGAGTCGTGACGACGCTTGTGAATGAGGTGAAAGCGGCAAATCGATACCGTGTGGTATGGGATGCCTCCAATGTGAGCACGGGAGTCTATTTCTACCGCATGACCGCGCAGGCCGCGGATGGATCCGGCGACTTCAATTCTGTGAAAAAGCTGTTGCTTATGAAGTAGGCTGATGGAGGAACGAATGCAGCCCGTCTGTCGTTCCTGGCGGGCTGCATTTCTATTTTGGTGAGGGGAAAATCATGGCGTTCACGCTGCGGCACTCGGTCTTCATCCTTCTCCTTGTGGCTTTCTCTCCCGGGGTTGGGCAGGTGCGCCCTCCTGCGCAGGATCCGTGGGTCGACTATGCGTCCGGGGAATATGACATCATCCCCAATATCACCTATGGGACGGGAAATAATACCCAGCTGAAACTGGACCTCTACGAGCCGAGGAACCACTCGTCGCCGCTTCCAACACTCGTGCTCTTTCATGGAGGTGGGTGGGTGGCGGGACAAAAGGAACGGAATGTGTTCCAGCTTCTCCCGTACCTGTCGCTTGGCTGGGCCGTGCTCAATGTCGAGTACCGGCTGGCAAGCAACTCGCTTGCCCCCGCGGCGGTGGAGGACTGCCGCTGCGCACTCCGCTGGGTTGCTTACCACGCTGCGCAATACAACTTCGATACGTCGAAGATTGTGCTGACGGGCGGTTCGGCGGGAGGGCACCTCGCCTTGATTACCGGAATGCTCATGGCGGGATCTCCCTTCGATCGCCAGTGCCCCACCAGGGAGAATGTCCGGTGGAGGGAGGGGACGGAACCGCAGGTGAGAGTCGCTGCAATTGTAAACTGGTACGGGATCATCGACGTCGCCGAGCTGCTGGAGGGTCCCAACGCGAAACACTATGCGATCGAGTGGTTCGGCAGTATGAGCAATGCGAAGGAGCTTGCACGGCAGCTGTCACCCATCACGTATGTGCGCTCCGGACTTCCGCCCATCATCACCATCCAGGGTGATCAGGACGACATCGTGCCGTACAGCCAGGCGGTACGGCTGCATGAGGCACTCGACAGGGCGGGCGTGCCCAACCGCCTGATTCCCGTCCCCGGTGCCCGACACGACGGTTTCAACCGTCAGGCGCTCGTTGAAAGCTACGCGGCGATTCGGGAGTTCCTTCGCACATATGGAATCCTGACGAAAGAGTAGAATGTGATCAGCGCAGGTCTTGGAACGGGAGCAGGGAGCAGGGCCGGAATATCCCGGTCACCAATCACCCTTGGAGGAGCGTATTCTTCGCTCCTGTACCGAATCTGTCGGATGAGCGTTGTGTCGGTGTGGATGTCCATTCTTTGTCTGGGGACGGTCCATCCGCAGAATACTTCTGCACTTCCTCACTTACGGAAGCAGGGGAAAGCAACTCAACTGATCGTGCACAACAAACCATTCCTGATGCTCGGGGGCGAGCTGGGGAATTCAAGCGCATCGGATGTAAAGTACATGGCGCCTGTCTGGCCAAAACTGAAAGCGATGGGCTTGAATACGATCCTGATGCCGGTCTCCTGGGAGCTGATTGAACCGAACGAAGGGAAATTTGATTTCGCGCACTTCGACAATCTTCTCAGTTCGGCGCGCAAGAATGACCTGAAAATCGTCGTCCTGTGGTTTGGCTCGTGGAAAAACAGCATGTCCTGCTATGTGCCCCTTTGGGTCAAGACACACCAGGAGCGGTTTCCGCGTGCACGGACCAAAGACGGCAGAGCGGTCGAAATTCTCACGGCGTTCAGCGAGGAAAACAGAAATGCCGACGCAAAGGCGTTCGCCAGTTTCATGAGACATCTCCGCGCAGTCGATGGCAAGCAGAACACGGTTGTGATGATACAGGTGGAGAATGAAATCGGGATGATTCCCGAGGCGAGGGACTACTGTGCGGAGGCGGAGCAGTCATTTGCGCGACAGGTTCCGGCGGAGCTTCAGGGATACCTCCGGAAGAACAAAGACTCCCTGACGGAAGAACTGGTTCAGGCCTGGAGCAGCACGGGGATGAAGACATCAGGGACGTGGGAACAGGTATTCGGCACGGGGCTATCGACGGACGAGATCTTCATGGCGTGGCACTTCGCCAGGTATACGGACCAGGTCGCGGAGGCGGGTAAGAAAGAATACCCGTTGCCCATGTATGTGAACGCGGCCTTGATTCGTCCGAACTACAAACCGGGACAGTATCCCAGCGCTGGTCCGCTTCCCCACCTGATGGATGTGTGGCGGGCGGCGGCCCTGCACATCGACTTTCTCGCTCCCGACATCTACTTCACGAATTTTGCCGAGTGGCTGGGGAAATACGATCGTGGCGGGAACGCGGTTTTTGTTCCAGAGGTGGACCGTCGCCAGAGCCTCACCAATGCATTCTACGCTTTTGGCCGTCACAACGCCATGGGGTATAGCCCGTTTTCCATCGAATCGATTGGCGATCCCGAGAATAGCCAGTGCAAAAAAGGGTATGACATTCTTCGCCAGATGACGCCGCTGATTCTCGAGCATCAGGGTACGGGAACCATGGACGGGTTCCTGCTCGACAGTGCCGCGCACACAGCGGAGATAAAACTAGGCGGCTACACCTTCACCGTGAAGCACGAGCATACGTGGCCGTACGCCGTCCGGGCCGAAGGGCCGAGCCCGAGGTTTGGAGGGATGATTATCATGACCGCACCGGATGAGTTCACCATCGCGGGGAGCGGCGTTGTTGTCACGTTTCAACCTGTCTCAGGTGATGGTGCACGTGCGGGGATCGCCCGTATGGATGAAGGTGCCTTTGTGTTCGGGAAGTGGGTTGCCGGCCGCCGCATGAACGGGGATGAGGATCACCAGGGGAGACATTTGCACTTGCCCGGCGGAACGTATGGCATCCAACACGTACGACTGTACACCTACAGATAGCGAAGGAGTGGTAATGAAATCATCTGCACTGATCTGCATGGCCCTCATGATAGTCGCTCCCATGTTCGCAGGGGTTCAGGATACGATCCAGACAAACGTGCCTGCACTCAAAGAGGTGTTTGCCCGGGATTTCTATGTGGGGTGTTTGTTGTCCTACGCCCACATCGGTTTTTCCACGGACCCGTATGTCAGCGGCCAGTCGAGCGTGGTGGACACGAACGGTGGCTATCTGGTGAAGTACCACATGAATTCCATGGGCCCGGGCAACAACATGAAACCGCAGTACACCGTGGATCTTGCCGGCAGTCTCTCGGCCTATAATGCGGCAGCAACGCAAGCAGACAAGGACTCCATCGACCTCCATCCCATTGTGAAATTCAATGGGAACCTAATCGCACAGCTCAACTGGGCGTGGCGGCAGGGATTCAAGATGCGGGGCCATACACTGGTGTGGCACAATCAAACGCCGGGCACCGGCTTCTTTCGAGTGGGCTACGCGGCCGCCGGTACCCGTCTCACAAAGGAGCTGATGACCAGCCGTCTGGAGAACTACATCAAAGAAGTGGTCCGATTGCTGCATGAAGGATGGCCGGGACTATTGGTCGCTGTCGATGTGGTGAATGAGGCCGTGAACGATGGCACCGGCACCGACCGCACGGCCAACAATGAATGGTACACGACCTTCGGCGACAACACCTATATCATGAAGTCCTTCGAGTTCGCCCGAAAGTACACCGTGCAATACGGCGAGACGCAGATGAAGCTCTACTACAACGACTACAATACATACGATCCGAACAAGGCGAACGGGATTGTCAGGGTCTGCAGTCCTATCTTCCGTGCGGGATACCTGGACGGCATCGGCATGCAGGAGCATGATGGCGCGTCGTCACCGACCGCTGCGCAGTGGAAGGCCTCGTATGCAAAATTCGATACGGTATGTAGCGAGATGGCCGTTACGGAGTTTGATGTGACGACTCCCAGCTTCACGCCCTCGGGGCTCGCAATGCAGGCAAACCAGGTCGGGGCGCTGTTGAAGTGTTTTGTGGAGAAGAGCTCGCGTTCAGGCCGCGGGAAGATCGTGAATTTTACCAAAGATGGTTTGAATGACAGATGGACGTTCAATGTGAATTCATCACTCTGGGATTCGACGGATCATTGCAAACCATCCTTCTCTGCTGCCGTGACTGTGGGGGTGAATTATAACGGCCTCGATTCCCTGATCGCCTGTGCGGACACACTTCAGGAGAGCACATACACCCCCGGTTCGTGGGCGACGATGGTTGCGGCGCTTGCCTCCGCCAGGGGAGCAATGGCAGCGGACTACTCGGCCTCAGTGTCTGCCGCTGACGCGCTCGGACAGGCCAGGGTTTCGCTTCAAACTGCCCTCGATGGCCTCGTGCTCGGTACGGAGGGCGTCGCTGCAACGGAAGCCGGCCCCGCGACATTTGCGCTCTATCAAAACTATCCGAATCCGTTCAACCCGACAACGGTGATCAGCTGGGAGGTACCGGTGGCCAGCAACGTACGGCTCGCTGTGTATGACATGCTGGGACGGGAGGCGGCAGTGCTTGTGCAGGAACAGCAGGCGCCGGGACCGCATTCGGTAACATGGAGTGCATCGGGACTGGCAAGCGGCATGTATATCTACCGGATGACTGCAGGCACCTACGTTGACGCAAAGACAATGCTTCTGGTGAAGTAGCCATGACACACGCGGGCAACAAAGACGTTCGCTTCTGTGCGAGGACGGGGAAGTTTATCGGGTTCAGGCCGCTGCATGGCCCGGCCCGGCTGCTGTTCCCGTTTGTCGGGCTCGCCGCATTGCTCTGGATGCTCATTCGCGTAGCGGAGAAGCCAAGTCGCGCCGCGTATCCGTGCATGCGTGTGGCGGCACCCGTGGCTGGCTCGTTTGTCATCTATGTCGCGGGATTGTTCTCCTCCGTGTTGCTCTTCCGGAAGGCGAAAAGACATTTTGCCAGTTCCGGGATTCTCCGCGGCCTGGGCTCCTTGCTGCTCGTTCTGGCGTTTGGGATCTCTCCGTTTCTCCAGACCGATGATGGCGCGCACGCGGGATATCAGTCTGCCCATGAGGGTGCCAACCAGCCCGTGGGGACTGGCAAGGGGATCTTCCCGGGCCGCGTCGTCTGGATGCACAATGCCAA
>Ga0326726_10002179_pt1 | contig 18039 bp, 18 predicted proteins | sample MHFenrmetagenome_2_FD_207603 | JGI IMG/M metagenome (GOLD analysis project Ga0326726, IMG submission 207603) | Lab enriched peat soil microbial communities from Michigan Hollow, Ithaca, NY, United States - MHF15MN | ecosystem: Environmental > Terrestrial > Soil > Wetlands > Peat | place: USA... | reverse complement strand
CCTTGTTTATGAATCGGACATTTTATGTTCACGAACACCGGCAGGGGCTTCTCCTACAACGAGCGGTAGACGCGGCACTTACCTTTCTCGTTAATGCTGATATGGTGGTGGAAGTCGGGGAATATCTTGGTTCAACAAATTTTGGTACACTGGTATCGAAATTGTACATCGATCCAAGAAGTGCCGCAATTATTGTCCGTGCACTGCGGGAAAAGGAAATATATTCTGATCTGGGTCTGCTACAGGTAATTTGCAGTACTCCGGATATGCCCAAACTGTATGTGAGGAACACAGACATTGCTGCTTTGTCTCGTATGATTGAAGACCATACTGAGGATCTTTGGATCTCTCTGCCAAGTGAGGAGGAGTCAGCAGAAGTATACTATCGCGCACTAAAAACCGCGATGCTCCTTTCTGACTGGACGGATGAACTCTCAGATACGAAAATCTGTGAGAGATATTCAGTAGGACCCGGGGATATTTATGGAATGGTGGAAAGTATTGCCTGGCTTCTGCATGCAACCACGGAACTTGCGCGTATGTTTGCATCTTCTTTTCATACAAAAGTCCAGGAGTACGAGATTTGCATGAAAAATGGGAGCCGAAGAGAACTTCTGCCACTTATTCGGCTCCGTGGGATAGGCAGGGTTCGGGCAAGAAGACTGTTCAATAACAAGATAACAAATCCGGATGAGATACTAGCACGCGGAATTGATGAGGTGACAAAGATACTGGGACGGGTTACCGCAGAACAGATTTTTGATCAGATACTGCGGAAAAAAGGAGCTCTTCACATGAAAGAGGGGCACGCTTTTTCCCTTCCGGGTCAGTCAACACTCAACCGTTTTAGGTGATAAGATGGAAACATTTCCGGGCAGTTCAGAAATCCGGCAGGCGAAGATGAATGTTGACAATTGTGCTGAATTCCTTCATACAATACAATCAATTGCACGGCAGCATTCCACTCATATTGTATGTTTTAATGCTGATAATTTGGCGGGACGCGGGCACGCAGAAGCAGCAATACATTATGCGCAGCGATCGTTTTTCTTTGGGAGGGCAATTTCAAATTCATTTGAAATGGAGGCATTATTATTTGCTGCCGGATCTCGCCAGTGCAATATCGCTGCTTTGTTCGGAATTCATACGCATGAAAATGATGTATTCATCTGTTCCTGTCCCGCGAATGAATGGGTTTGGAATGATCTCTCACATCATATGTTGTTTGTAAATGAGGTGTGGGATGAAATAACTCCAGAGAAAGAAGAACGCCTCAAATCTTTTTTCGGTATCACTCAGGAAGAACTTACACTGGTTGGCCGTGCCAGAATTATTGATCTAGTGCTTGAGCGTATAGCTCTGCTTGAAGTCAACCGGTAGAATATCCTTCCCTATTAGCCACTGCATAGTTAAGAATTTTTAAGAAGAGGCAGATTATCTGTGTGAGATATTATTCCATTCAATCCCGAAAAAAATCGAATTGTTTGATAGTATCAACATTTCCCTCATTTTTAACAAAGAGGACCCCTATCTTTTATTCGCATGCAAAAGAATGTGCGCGATCTCGGGAACAATAAGTTCTTTCGTGGCCAGAGTGGCTGCAGGTGTGGAACCTGGGATGCAAAAGATTGCCTTTCTGTGGCAGATCCCTGCAAGTGCTCGGGACAGCATTGAAGATGTACCAATTTTGAGATAACTTTTCATCCGGAAAAGCTCTCCAAATCCATCGATTTTTTTATCAAGAAGGGGCATAACAGCTTCAATCGTACAATCATCAAAGGTAAGGCCGGTCCCGCCATTGATTACAATGCAGTTGGATTTTATCAAAGCATGATAAATTTCGGCACGTATTGATTCGATATTGTCTTGTACAATGGCATAATGAAGTATTGGAATTCCTGCATTTTTAAAAATTTCACAGATAGTTTTTCCACTTATGTCATTTTTTTTGGTTCTTGTACTTGACACAGTAATAATTGCAGCTGATATTTGAATTGGTCCAATATGCTTTTGGTTCATCGTATGATAATTGTAGATTTTTACCATTAATAATCTGTGATTCAACGAATCTGGTTATATTCGATTTTCAGGGACCCCTTTACTTCCACTGGAAATATTTGTTTGGTGTATTAATTTTGATTGAAATTTGAATTCTCTTTTCTTTTTTTTCAAAATTAAGAAAACATGTTGTGTAAATATATATATAGTATAAAATCAAAATTTAATGGGCTTTATTTTATTAATTTTTTTAGATTATAGTTGATTAAATTAGTTTTTCCACACGAAATAAAGGGCCCCCTCCCAATAAAATTTATTTATATGATTAAAATGCATGATTTTTATTTTACAAATAGCAAATGCATTATAATATTTAACATCGAATTTAAATATTTGGGCTTTATTATTGAATTTACTTAAAAATCAAGCAAATTCCACTGGAAACGAAGGGGTTTATAAATAGAATAAACCGATCGTTTTTTAGTCTCAGGTCACTAAGTTTCAGATCCTTAGTGTAACCATGCCTGAAACAGAAGATCCATCAACCGGGTTGTTTAAAAAATACCTTGCAAATAACAAGATATTTCGTGACCGTGAAGTACTCAGACATTCATATCGCCCACAGATACTTCCCCATCGCAAGCCTCAGATAGATAATGTCGCCTCAATTCTGGCACCCTCTTTGCGCAATGAAACGCCGTCAAATATTCTGATTTATGGCAAGACCGGGACCGGCAAGACAGCCTGCGTACGATATGTCGGTTATGAGCTTGAGAAGGCAAGTAACAAGATGGGAACTGTCTGTCGGATTGTTCATTTAAATTGCGAAGTAATCGATACCCAGTATAGGGTACTTGCCCAGATCGCAAAAAATCTTGATGGATTAGACGATGTTAGCAGTGATAAAACCCGTACGCATATTCCCATGACAGGCTGGCCCACTGATCAGGTTTATGCAGAGCTGAAAAATCAACTGGAAGCTGGTGGCGGTGTACTGGTGATAGTACTTGATGAGATTGACAAGCTCGTTAAAAAAAGTGGCGACGATACCCTTTATAATCTTACACGAATAAATTCCGACCTTAAAAACTCCAAGGTAAGTATTATTGGCATTTCAAACGATCTGAGCTTTAAAGATTTTCTTGATCCCCGGGTTCTCTCATCGCTCTCTGAAGAGGAGATTGTTTTCCCACCCTACAATGCCCCTCAGCTTGTGGACATTCTTGCACAAAGATCAGATGCAGCATTCGTTGCTGGAGCCATAGCGGAAGGTGTTATCCCCTTATGTTCGGCTCTTGCCGCCCAGGAACACGGAGACGCCCGTCGTGCCCTCGATCTGTTGAGAATTTCTGGCGAGCTCGCCGATCGTGACGAATCAATTCAGGTGACAGAGGAACATGTAAAACAGGCTCAGGCGAAGATCGAAACGGATAGTATGATTGAATGCATTGCGACACTTCCCACCCAAAGCAAACTTATCCTTTTCTCTATGCTCATACTAGAACAACTCGGACAGAATATCTTTACGAGCGGGGAGGTATCACGTATTTACCAGGACGTAGCTCCGAGTATTGAGCTTGACGTACTAACGCATCGACGCATTACCGATCTTATCTCCGAGTTGAACATGCTCGGGGTGATCAATACCCGTGTGGTTAGTCGTGGCAGGTATGGCAGAACAAAGGAGATGTGGTTTGATTCGAATACGGGAAAGATTCGCGAGGTTGTGCTTAAGGATCCGCGATTGAACGGGTTGAAAGATCTTGACGTGAAGCAAATGGAATCAAAATGGTTAAAAACATGGTTCAGGTGATGAAGTATGGATGAAAAAGATCTCGAAATACTCAGAATTCTCGAGGATAACAGCAGGCTTTCCGCGCAGGAAATTGGAGTGATGACCTGTCTTACACCTGCTGAAACAGAGGCACGGATCCATGCCCTCGAGGCTGGGGGGGTAATCCGTAAATATACTACGGTCATCAACTGGGAGATGACCGGCAATGGCGAGGTCTCTTCCATTATCGAACTCAAGGTGAGCCCCGAGCGTGACTATGGTTATGACCGGATTGCGGAACGGCTTTCCCGGTTCAGGCAGGTAAAATCTTTGCGTCTCATGACGGGTACCTATGATCTCCAGCTTCTGGTAACTGGCAAGAATATGCAGGAAGTTTCCCGTTTTGTATCTGAACATGTGGCACCGATGGACAGGATCCGTGAGACTGCGACACATATCATCATGAAGTCCTATAAGGAAAATGGCAATATGCTTTTTGAGCAAAAGGAAGCAGAACGCCTTCCCTACTCATTTTAAGGTGAGTGTATGCGGAATTTTATTTCTGAACGAGCACAGAGTATCCCGCCATCGGGAATCAGGAAATTCTTCGATCTCGCTCTCACGATGGAGGATGTTATATCCCTTGGTGTAGGTGAGCCCGATTTTCGTACCCCCTGGAATATCTGCGAATCAAGCATTTACTCTATTGAGCAGGGTGTGACATCCTATACTCCTAACAAGGGTCTGCCAGTACTCCGTGAGGTCCTCTCTGATTATCTGAAACAACATTACAGTCTTACTTACAACAGCGATAATGAAATTATCATCACGAGTGGGGTATCAGAAGCTCTTGATATCGCAATCCGTGCGATTGTGAACCCTGGCGATGAAGTGCTTATCGCACAACCCAGCTATGTCTCTTATGCTCCCTGTGTGACACTGGCAGGAGGGGTGCCGGTTCCCGTTGAATGTACCGAAACAGATAAATTCAAGCTCAATCCCGATACCCTTCAGGAAAAGATTACACAAAAGACGAAAGCGCTCATGATTAATTTCCCGAACAATCCGACGGGAGCAGTGATGAACCGAAAAGATCTTGAAGCAATCGCTGATATTGTAATTGATAATGATCTTCTGCTTGTCACTGATGAAGTATATGCCGAACTTACGTATGAGGCGAACCATGTCGCTGCAGGTACGGTGAGCGATCTCTGGCAACGGACAATGACACTCAATGGTTTTTCCAAGGCATATGCGATGACGGGATGGCGTGTTGGGTATCTCTGTGCTCCAAAAGATCTCTGCGAAACCGTCCTTAAGATCCATCAGTATGTGATGCTCTGTGCACCTGTTATGGGACAGGTCGGTGCTGTCGAAGCGATCCGATCTGCAGAAGAAGATAAGAATAATATGGTGAATGAGTATCGGTTACGGCGTAATATGTTTGTAGCAGGATTAAATCGTATTGGCCTCACAACACACATTCCGGAGGGTGCGTTCTATGCATTTCCTTCCGTGAAAGGCACCGGACTTACAGATACGGAGTTTGCCGAGCGGCTATTAAAAGAGCAGCGGGTAGCTGTGGTACCAGGAAGTGTTTTTGGTGCCGGAGGAGAGTTTCACCTCCGCTGTGCATATGCGGTCTCCAGAAAGCAACTTAATGAGGCTCTTGTCCGAATGGAAATATTCCTCAGCAGTCTCTGACATTTGATTAATAAAACCCATAAAAGCCTGGTCTCCTTATTACAGGATCCCCCCTTCTAAGGATACTTTATTTTGCACCTCGATCAATATTACTTGATATTACAATGAGCTGCACGATCATCGTTGGTGGATTTTTTGGGGATGAGGGAAAAGGTAAGATTGTCGCCCATATTGCATGTAATGACAAACCTGTGATCATCTCCCGCGGCGGCGTGGGGCCAAATGCCGGGCACACTGTTCAGGTTGGAGAACGTGAGTATGGCGTCAGGATGGTTCCTTCCGGTTTTGTTTACAAGGAAGCGAAACTCTGTATCGGCAGTGGTGTACTTGTCGATCCCCGCGTTCTGAAACAGGAAGTCGATATGCTCGACGTGAAAGGGCGGATATTTGTTGATAAACGCTGCGGCATAATTACTGAAGATCACATCAGACGTGATAAAGGAAGTGCCCATCTGTCGAAGAAGATCGGAAGTACCGGATCGGGATGCGGACCAGCAAACTCCGACAGGGTTATGAGGATCTCCCCGCAGGCAAAAGATATTCCTGAGCTCGCCGAATACCTGCTTGATGTCCCTAAAGCGATTGATGACGAGCTGAAACAAGGCAGAAGGGTACTTCTTGAGGGAACGCAGGGCTTTGGGATCTCTCTCTATTATGGTACTTACCCCTTTGTTACAAGCAAAGATACATCGGCGTCCCAGATTGCAGCTGATAATGGAGTTGGACCGACCAGAATTGATGATGTGATTGTAGTTTTCAAAGCATATCCAACCCGTGTTGGGGAAGGTCCATTCAGCACCGAGATGACTTCTGAAAAATCAGATTCGATGGGTATTCAGGAATTTGGGACTGTCACCCACCGGAAACGACGTATTGGTGGCTGGGACGGAGGTATGGCCCGGTACTCTGCAATGATCAACGGCTGTACACAAGCTGCGATAACTGGGATTGATCATGTGGATAAAACCTGTTTTGGGGTGACTGAGTATGGGAAGCTGACAAAGAAGGCAAAAAATTTTTTAAAGATTGCCGAGGATGATATTGGCAGCCCCATCACACTAATATCAACTGGACCCGAAATGACCCAGATCATCGATTTGAGGAATGAGCTGGTATGAGACGGTCACTCATGGATATTCTATGCTGCCCTGTGTGCAAAGGTGATCTTGCACTCAATGTTGAAAAGGAGGATGAAAACGAAATTCTGGAGGGTGAATTGCTCTGCGCCATGTGCGAAGCAAAGTATCCGATTCACGAGGGCATTCCTAATCTTCTCCCCCAGACATCCATAATAAAATAGAGAAAGGAGAATGATGAATTCCCCGTTGTCATTCACTGTGCTGACTGTCGCGGGTCAGGTTTCTCACGAAACTTCTTTTGAATTTTATCTAAACCGTCTGGGAATTAATGTCATTGAAGGTCCGAAAGAAAATATCTGGGGGGAGATTGGGAGCACTCTGCGATTAATTTTTAAAAACCGGGGGGCACCAACCCATATTACAATATCATCGCCAAATTCCGGAATGTATACCGATTTTTTCCATGAAAACATGTATATCGTTGATGAAGCGGTTCTGTCAATTCCTTTGCGTAAAGAGGGTCGGGAAGGTTTTTTTGATCTTGAGATTATTACAGGATATGGTGGTGTAAAAACCTCACTTCACGTTGATGTCATACAAGGAGTTTCCTACCAGAAAACTGCAGTAAGGGAAGAACCGCCGCTCCAGCCGGTTGCTCATGGGCGCCCCCACCCGCTGATGATTATGATGGGTATTGCCTTAATCCTCTTTAGCGCGTCGCTCTATACAAAAATTGAATCTCTTAATACCGCTTCATTCATTGTTCTCATCGTGGGTGCTCTTTACACATGGTACCGTCAGCCGTAACTGGAGCGGGTATTGTATTATTTGCTTCCCTGCTGGTTGATCGTGCGATGGGTGACCCCGAATCTCCCTGGCATCCGGTAGCTATTCTCGGACGTTTTATCGGATGGTGGGGCAAAACAGAAAATTATTCCCCGAAAGTCCAGTGCATTGCAGGTGTCGCCCTGTGGTTTATCACAGTTGTCTTGTTCGCCCTGCCGTTTTATTATTTTGCAGCAGTTTCGCCGTGGTATATCTATCTGTTTTTAGGCCCATTCCTGCTCAAAAGCTGCTTTGCCTGGCGCGCTCTCGAAGACCATACTCTTGCTGTTGTAAACGCGTTGAAGGACGGAGTGGAAAACGGGCGGACACAGGTAAAAATGCTGGTATCTCGAGAAACGGCAAATCTTGGACGCGAACAAATTCTTTCAGCGGGTTATGAATCGATGACAGAAAATATTACGGACAGCATTATCTCACCCTTATTTTATTTCTCATTGTTCGGGCTTGCTGGTGCGGCAGTCTATCGTGCAGCAAACACGATGGATGCTATGCTTGGATATCGTGATGAACGGATACGATTAGGCTGGTGTTCGGCACGAATGGATGACGCACTCAATTTCCTTCCTGCGAGGCTGACAGTACTGTTTCTTCTTCTCTATTTCTCCTTCAAGGGAAGATTTTCAAGTACGGTGCGTGTTATATGTCGTGATGGCCATAAACGCCCTGGCTTTAATGGGGGCCTTGTGATGGCAGCTATGGCTGGAGGAACCGGAATACGGTTCGAAAAGCCAGGAGTTTATACCATTGGTGATGGTGAAAGATCACTGGATGCAGCCGGTCCTGATATCCTCCGTGCAAGCCGAATTGTGATTATTACCTTTGCAGTTCTGGCGGGGGGTACTCTGTTTTTATTGGGATCATTGATCAATAGTACTGGCATATGAAGAACCAGCGGGTGAAGCGGGTGGGCAGAAAAAAGAGCGGTCCGGAACCCGGGCATTTTAAGATGGAAGAGCTCCGGTTCGGGACTGAGCTCCTCAAACGGGGCTTTGCATCCATGCAGAAAGGGGGTGTGATCATGGATGTAGTCGATGCCAGCCAGGCCAAGATCGCCGAAGAAGCCGGTGCCGTTGCCGTTATGTCGCTGGAGCGGGTGCCATCCGATATCCGAAAAATGGGGGGTGTCGCACGGATGGCAGACCCGGAAAAAGTCCTTGAGATCATCGATGCAGTCTCAATCCCGGTGATGGGCAAGGTCAGGATCGGGCACTTCGTTGAAGCGCAGGTTCTTGAATCGCTTGGCGTGGACATGATCGATGAGAGCGAGGTGCTCACCCCGGCAGACGAGCAATACCATATCGATAAGAAACTGTTCAAGGTCCCCTTTGTCTGCGGGGCACGTGATCTGGGAGAAGCTCTCCGCAGGATTAACGAGGGTGCGGCAATGATCCGTACCAAAGGTGAGGCAGGCACCGGAAACGTGGTGGAGGCGGTTCGCCATATGCGCAATATCATGGGAGATATCAGAACGCTGAAAGGAATGGACCACCAGGAGATGATCGATTATGCACGGAAAATCGAAGCCCCTGCCGAACTTGTAATAGAATGTTCGGATCGTAGCCGTCTTCCCGTTGTAAACTTCTCAGCGGGTGGTATTGCTACGCCTTCGGATGCGGCAATGATGATGCAGCTGGGAGCCGATGGTGTTTTTGTGGGATCCGGCATTTTCAAGTCTTCCAGTCCTGAACGGATGGCCAAAGCAATCGTGGAAGCGGTCAATCACTTCAACGATGCTGAGATAATTGCCCGGGTAAGCAAAGGACTTGGGGATGCGATGCCTGGACTTGACGTGCACACACTCAGGGACGATGAGAAGCTGCAGGCCCGTGGACGTTAAGATCGGCGTTCTTGCGCTCCAGGGAAATGTGAGCGAACATATCGATGCATTCCGCGAGGCACTTAACAGGATGGGCCACGGCAATGCATCAGAAGTATTTGAAGTAAGGCACCCCGCAGACCTCACAGAATGTAACGCTCTTGCAATTCCTGGAGGAGAATCTACCACAATATCGCGGCTTATCGAGAAAAATCATCTACATGAACCACTTTGCACTTTTCCGGGTGGTATTTTTGCAACCTGTGCGGGCATGGTCCTGATTGCGACACATGTTGATGATGAACATGTTCACACCCTGGGACTCATCGATATGATCGTGGACAGGAATGCATTCGGGCGACAAAGAGAATCTTTTGAAGCAGACCTTCCTGTTAGTGGACTCGAAGGCGGGCCGTTCCATGCAATTTTTATCCGGGCGCCGGTTGCGACTGCAGTGGGTACTGGTGTTATGGTGCTGTCCCGGATAAATCGGGGAGCGGTTGCAGTTGAGTACGGAAAGCATATGGCACTCGCTTTTCATCCGGAACTTTCATGCGATACCCGGCTGCACGAAAGGTTTTTGAAGAAACTGGGTTTAAAGTCCCTGTAAAATATAATCTCTCTATTCGTTTTTCACTCAAAATGGACGAATACCTGAGGACCCGCTCTCGCCGTAATGAAGGATCTGACTACCTATTGCAAGAAGCGGTTAATCAATAGTCACCGATTCGAATATAAAGTATATTTAATACCTCATTTGTCACAAAAACCCTGTAAAGGATATACGTTCAGCACTGGAATACTGATGAACTCATCACAAATTGTTGACAGCATCCTATCGGCACGCTACCTGAGGGAAGGCGAAAGAACGCTTGAGGATATCTGCCACCGCGTTGCATATGCAGTTGCAGACAACAATGCAGAGGCTACAAAATTTTATGATATCATGGTCTCCCTGCAGTTCCTCCCGAATTCCCCCACACTCATGAACGCTGGAACGGATCTTGGTCAGTTGTCTGCATGTTTCGTTTTACCCGTCCCTGATTCTATTAACGGGATCTTCGATGCTATGAAAAACGGTGCGATCATTCACAAAACCGGCGGTGGGACGGGATATAATTTTTCGCATATCAGGCCAAAAGGATCCCCTGTACAATCTACTGACGGCGTTGCGTCGGGTCCGGTATCCTTCATGGGAATCTTTAATGCAGCAACCGACGTTATAAAACAAGGGGGTCGCAGACGAGGAGCCAACATGGGGATCCTGAACGTCTGGCATCCTGATATACTTTCATTTATTGCAGCAAAATCACGTGAAGGAGAGCTTTCCAACTTCAACATCTCTGTCATGGTCAATGACAAATTCATGGAGCTCGTTTCACGGAAGATATATGATATGGTCTGGATTATCCATCCCTATTCCACTGAAGGGATAACGGTTGGCCAGATATGGTCAGCTATTATTGAGGGGATCTGGAAGAACGGTGAACCAGGATTACTTTTCCATGATGAGATAAACAGGTTTAACCCGACACCCCAGCTCGGGGATATCGATACAACAAATCCCTGCGGGGAACAGCCGCTGCTACCGTTCGAGAGTTGTGTTCTCGGCAGCATCAATCTCGCTTCATTTGTCCAGAATGGGAAGTTAAATGTAGGTGAATTGAACTATGTAGTTCGAACCGCAGTGCGTTTTCTTGATAAAGTAATTGAAAAAAATATCTACCCGATCCCGGAGATTGAAGAGACAACAAGAAAAACCCGGAAGATCGGTCTGGGAATTATGGGCGCCCATGATGCCCTTCTCATGATGGGTCTGGCATACGATTCTCCCGAAGGAAGAACCTGGTGCGAAAGCATCATGAAGTATGTAACCGACACTGCAGTAGACGAATCGCATATCCTTGCAGAACAACTCGGACCATTTCCTGCATGGGAAGACAGTATCTGGAAAGGATTGCCGTTGAGGAATGCAGCCCTGACATCTATAGCTCCAACCGGAACACTATCACTGCTTGCCGGGTGCTCAAGTGGTATCGAACCGCTTTTTTCGTTTGCCTACACGAGAATGAATACAGTCGGAAAGACATTTGTTATTGTTAATCCAATCTTCCGTGCGATGCTTGAAAAAAATCTTTCTGAAAGTGGCTTTTCAGAAAAAGAACAGATGAAACGAGTAGAAGAAGCGATTTGTCATGTTCACGAAACCGGAACTATTCAGGACCTGGACTGGCTTCCTAAGGAATTCCGGGCCATTCTCAAGACTGCACTCGATATCCACTGGAAGGACCACATCCTGATGCAGGCTGCATTCCAGAAACATGTCCATGCCTCAATCAGTAAAACAATTAACATGCCAAACACCACGACGAAGGAGGATTGTGCAGAAGCACTACTGATGGCATGGCATCTGAAACTTAAGGGAATCACCATTTACCGTGCGGGTAGCAGACAAAGGGTGGTTCTCAATCTTAAGGATACATCAGTGGATGCAGATGTAAAAAGCCTGAGAGATTCCTGCAACCTCAAATAGACCTTCCGGAATGATCTTCGGCACTGTCTCCTTTGGGAGCAATCAGCATTTTCCTTTACCTACACCCCATCATCATCGCTTCTGCCTGGTAGATCTTTTGTATCAGCTCTATTGCGTACCGCACCGCAGTCCGAGACAACGACCTTTTGTTTTTCAAAACATACTCAAAGACACAGTTCTCTGCACCTGCCGCGATAGTATTTATTCACAACCCTGCAATACTAGTGAAAACGAATAACACGACGGGGGAGTCATAATGGATCAAATTTTGATTATCGGTCACCGGCAGCCAGATACAGACTGCATTGCAAGCGTGATAGGATACGCGGCGTTTAAAAATCATATGGAGCCGGACAAGTACCTTGCCGCACGCTGCGGGGAGCTGAATGCGGAGACATGTTTTGCACTCGAGACATTCAGCATAAAACCACCACTCCTGATCGATAGCGTGGAACCCCGCGTCTCTGACCTCAAGATTGCGAGGATCAGCGTAACACAGGACATCCCCACCATTAATGTTGCCTCGCTCATGGACATGCACGATATCCGGAATGTGCCGGTGACCGATGACCATGGTAAACTACTCGGAGTGGTGGGCGAACACGGGCTTTCCCGTGCGTATGTCCACCAGCAGAAGATCGGCGAGCTTGCCCTCACACCGCTCCCCCTCGACACCCTTGCCCGGGTCCTCTCTGCCCGTGTGGTGGTGCGGGCAACGGAAACACTTGGGGGGAGGGTCATTATTGCCCTTGATGAACCCGATATTAGCAGAACGAAACTGACAGAAAAAGATATCGCGGTGGTTGGCGATAACGAACCGATGCAACTCGTATTGATTGCATCCGGCGTTGCGGCGCTCATCATCTCAAACAAAGCGCCCGTGGGAGATCGGGTGATCCGAGAGGCACGGGCGCGAGAGGTCTCGCTCCTCGAAACAAATCTCGATGCATTTGGCGTCGGTATGATGATCAACCTCTCGCTCCCTGCCCGTATGATGATGGAAACGGATATCCCCAGGCTTTCACTTTCAGATACTATCGTGCAGGCAAAACAGGCTGTATACAATTCCAAGTACCGTTCTGCCTGCATTGTGGAGAATGACGGAACCCTCCGCGGCATCGTAACAAGGACATCACTCCTTTCCGATGTGCACAAACCGATCATCCTCCTCGACCACAACGAGTTCACACAGGCCGTCGAGGGAATCGAGGATGCAGAGATTCTCGAGATTATCGATCATCACCGTCTCGGTGCCATCTCAACATTAAAGCCGGTGAAGTTTTTAAATAATCCTGTCGGCTCCACATCGACAATCATTACGGAAAAATACCGGGAGGCTGGCATCACACCGCCAACTGCAATTGCAGGGATCCTTCTCGCCGGCATACTATCAGATACACTCGTTTTAAGAATGTCCACAACAACCACAGAAGACCAGGAGGCGGTAGCATATCTCTCACCCATTGCCGGTATCGACCCGGTCGTGTTCGGGACGAGACTGCTGGAGAGGGGAATGAACCTTGAAGGCTCTACAATAGAGGAGCTTCTCATGCGGGACACAAAACAGTATGAACTCTTTAAAAAGAGGGTAATCATTGCACAGGTAATGGTCCCCTCATTCGAGTTCCCACGTGTGAACGCCGATGAGATTCACCGGGAGCTCACTAGGCTCCGTGTGCAGAAAGGAGTGGACTTCTATCTGGGTATGTTCACAAGCGTCGTTGAGAACGGGAGCGAACTTTTCATTTCCACAGAGAATCCACTCCTCACAAAACTGGAGCTTCGTGCCCAGCCTATCCGGCTTGCGAACATGATGTCCCGTAAAAAGGACCTCCTTCCCTGGTTTGGAGAAAAGGTCCGTCAAAGCTGATTATCCCGAAGTTTTATTTTCCGCAGATGAGTTTTTCCTCCATGCAATTCATCCGTAGAAACACCACCGGGCAGGAGACCCATGTAATCATCCTTTTCTCCGGAAACTCTTCAGATGCATGTAACTTCCCGCAGGCGCCGTTTCGTGACCTGGCAACCCTAAAGTTCATGTGATCGTATGAACCTGTTCTGGTATGGACGTTCCCACGTTATTCGATATCATCCATCTCTGTGCTGCCATTCTCGGATATGCAGGGGCGGTTCTGATCATCTACGGTGGGTTTCGGGCAATCGTCAAGGTACTCTTTCTTGAATTTTCCAGACCGGCGTTTACTTATGACCAGATACGGCGGGAATTTACCGACAAGATAGTCTTCGGGCTGGAATTTCTCATCGCAGGGGATATCCTCTCAACACTGCTCTCCCCGACCCAGCAGGATCTCATCAACCTTGCCGTTGTCGTGGTAATCAGGACCGTGCTTGGTTATTTCCTGTCGAAAGAAACGCCGGAATCCGTTCAAAGCTGACAATATCATCCTTTTTTTTTCGTGGTATGACGCCGTACTGACAGCAGGATTGAACAATTTTAACGACGTTCGGTAAGTAAAAATTGGGCAGTGACTTGTGTAAACTTGTGCATCTTTTCAAAACGTAATCATCACTTCGCGAACGAGTATGAATATTATAGCTCTATAGAAACCCAGCTTTAAAGGAGCAATCTCACTGAAGACCAGGCAGGATGTTATTGTCATCTTGGGGCTATTTTTCCCGTCAAAAAACCCCTGTGAGAATTCTGGTACACCGGAGCCTGCTAGGAGCCCGGTTATACCTCATTTCCCCCACCCCCCGAATTTTAGAGGTCATAATTCGGAAAAATGCGGAACCGGGCCGGAATTATTCAACGATTTCCGACGGGAACGGATGAGGTCGAATATAGCAATGTTACGAAGACCGAAAGCAGGATGGGATGTGGTTTGGGACGCGGCGGGCACCGGCCGGGGGATATTCCAGCATCCTCCAAGGGAGGCATCAGGGATAAAGAGGGATTCTACAGAGCAAATATTATATAAAAAAAATTGCCGGGTGATCCTGGAGTTGAGCATTAGCCGTTGCATGCACGATAAGAATACGCAGTGTCGGGTTTATTCAAACAAATGATTGGATCTATTTGGAATAAATACCGATCTTACATCAGGAAACGTAATCTTTTTTATTGACAAGTATATGGGGAATGAGTTCCCTCCTTTTTGAGATGATGTCAGAGTATCGGACGAAAAGGATCTGCAGGAGAAAATTCCTAGCAGAGGAGTATACCCGTTTTTGGAAGCTTTTATACCTGCCACGTAAGAATGGTGTATGAAACAATCCGAGGTTTGTGTATGTCCACCGATCCTGTCTGTCTGATGATAGTTGATGAAGATGATGCGAAATTCACCAGCACCAATAAAAACCTGAAATACTATTTTTGCTGCAACTGGTGTAAAAAGAAGTTTGATGAAAATCAACGTAAATATTCACGGATAGCATGCGATCTCAATATTGAACCCGGTGGCGCATCGTGCTGACGGCAGGAAATAATCCCCTTTTTACCGTCTTTTGGGAGAGTATCCCGGAGGAGCCAATCCGGGCCTTATACGAGCTCCGTTTCACCTCTCAGGGATTACATGCCTGCAGAAAACGGTACACTTTTACTCACTATTTTCAAATACGCGATTTTGACGGGGTTCAGGAAAAACAGGGAAATATCCTTCGAGTTATAAAACGCTAATGTACGCTATTGGGAGGCAAAATGGGATGTGCATGGGGGTGTAGCACGGTCATTGGGAAAAGAAGGGCTGTTTTGGGGGGGGTGGCACTGATTTGTGGATCCGGCGTAATGGCATGCATTATGACGACATACAACCGGGATGCCTATGTGCCCTCTGGGGAATTGCACCTGTGCATACATTAGTAACCTGATATGGGACGAAGGACTCCTTTTAGACATGAAAAGTATCCCAATACGGATCCGGAAAGAAACCCGTGAATTGCACATGAAGTTCCGGATGCAGGAATCAGGAAAAAAATCAGGTTCTATAGTCTGACAAAAAATATGAAAAAAAATCAGCAATTCGTGGGATTTAGAGTATATGGAACACGTAACGGAGAATGCCAACAATGATAAAAAAGATGCCTATCAGGACTCCCACCACATTAAAAAGATCGACATAATTAAATCTTCCGTCATCTTCGCCCGATTGTGTAATTTCTTCTTTTACTGATTCTATAGTCTCTTCTTTTACTGAAGGCTTGGATTTTTTTGCCATAATATCTTTCTCCGTCCAGATTGTTATGAATTCTATGCTACAAAGCATTAACATTATGAGGCAAAAAAAAGTTTGTATGTACAGAGAAAAGGAACATCTGGCAAAAATCGAGCTTTATTTTGCCATATCTTTTATCCCGTCTGCACCTTGGTAAACTACCAGAATGCGAATATAATAATCTTTTTTTCAGGGATCTTAAAAAAGACAGTCTTTATTGTTCAAACTGAAAATTTCAGAATGTTCCGATAGTTATTAGAACTGAAAATCAATAATAAATCCGCTTTAAAGATATTATTCACTGTTAAAGGGGGAGATCTTTATAAAGATCGCAGTTGCTGGCAAGGGAGGCGTAGGAAAGACTCTCGTTGCCGCAGGCCTCTCATGGTCGTTTGCCCAACGGGGGTTCCGGACGATCGCGGTCGACGCTGATCCAACCCCGAATCTTGGTGTATCCCTCGGTCTTACCATTCGGGAGGCATCATCCATTCTTCCCATCTCGGAAAATGCAGCTCTGATTGAAACGAAAACACGGACCGGGTTCCCTGGAGTCTACTCGCTCACTTTTTCCGTGGATGATATCATCAGGGATTATGCGGCACTGACGCCTTCCGGTGCGAGACTTCTGGTTATGGGAACCGTGAAAGCGATGGGTTCCGGATGCACCTGTGCAGCGAACACTGTTCTCCGCACTCTTATCCGGCACCTGGTTGTCGATTGCGACGAAGCACTCGTTCTCGACATGGAAGCCGGTCTCGAACACCTTGGCCGGGGAACCGCGGAGGGAGTGGATGTGATGCTCATCGTAACGGATGCGAACGCAAAATCTCTGGAGACTGCACGAGTTATCGCCCGGATGGCTCGAGAGTCCAGGGTTCCGAACGTCTTTGTTGTAGGGAACCGGATAGGTTCTGAAAATGAGATGAGAATTGTCTCTGCTTTTGCGCAGGAGATCAAATCCCAGTTCGTCGGGACAATTCCTTTTGATCCCGCTGTCATGAAAGCCGGAATAACAGCGGATCCGGTCATGGCTCTCGCAGGGACTCCCGCAATGAGCGCGATTGAACGGGTGACAGAAAGTATCCTGACAGATACGGACGGACCTTCACGGAAAAACGGAAAAGTCACCAGGGGGAAGAAAATAATATGAAAACTCTGGTAACCGCTGGACGGGGAGGTACCGGGAAGACGAGTTTTGTTGCGGTCATGGCCAGGTATTTCATACACCGTGGCGATGTCCCGATCCTTCTCGTCGACGCGGATCCCGACCAGAACCTTGCCGAGATGGTCGGCGTCGATCTGGAAAAGGCCGGGATCGGGACCATCTCCGATCTTGTCACCGATACGTTCATCCGGAAAGGCGGGACAACCATCGGGATTGCCCCGTCCGAGCGGATAGAATCACGGATCTGGAAGGAAGGGCTCTATGAGGGGGAGTCGTTCGACCTCATCGCGGTCGGTACAAAATGGATCGAGGGATGCTACTGCATGCCGGATGCGGCACTCAAGGAAGCGCTCTCCCGTATGACCCGGAATTACCGGTATATTCTCATCGATTCCCCGGCCGGGGTCGAGCACCTGAACCGGAAGATCGTTTCCCGTGTCGACGATATCTTCGATATTGTCGGCGCTTCGAGCAAATCCTTTGAGCATGTGAAACGCGCCTACCGGATCGCCCGCGAAGTAGGGATCCTCTTTGATCATTTCTACGTTGTCGGGGGAAACCAGATGCCCCCGGATTTTGCGATCCCGGAACCCGAAGTACCACAACAGCAGTATCTCGGCTCGATTGCGTATGACCCGGAGGTGCAGGAAGCTGTTCTCCGTGGCAAGTCACTTCTCGGACTTCCGGAAGATTCCCCGATGGTACGGTCCGTTGGCGAGCTCATGAAGAAAGCAGGGTATGGCTGAATCGGTCTCGGCACCGCACTCGTACATGCTGTATGTCACAGAAGCAACATTAAACAGGTTCCTGCAGCAAACTACAAACTTAAAGGCTGGTCGGGGATCGCGTGAACCGGAAGAACGTATCTCTCAAAATCAGTGAGCTGGAATCTGATATCGGAAACATCCATAATATTCAACTCTCCATCGGGAAGATCTCTGGAGAGGATTGG
>Ga0326726_10002178_pt1 | contig 18043 bp, 16 predicted proteins | sample MHFenrmetagenome_2_FD_207603 | JGI IMG/M metagenome (GOLD analysis project Ga0326726, IMG submission 207603) | Lab enriched peat soil microbial communities from Michigan Hollow, Ithaca, NY, United States - MHF15MN | ecosystem: Environmental > Terrestrial > Soil > Wetlands > Peat | place: USA... | reverse complement strand
CGCACGGCGCGGGCGGTGTTTTCACGATGTCGCTGAAGCTGGCCGTTGGCATGATGCCGAAACCGATTCGGCGGACCATGCACGCGTTTTCCGATATGCGCCGGATGATCGCCGAGCTCAGCACCGGCTACAAGCCGGACCTCATCGTGCTCGACGGCATCGTCGCGTTTACCGACGGCGGGCCGTCGCGCGGGGAGCTGAAGCCGGCCAACGTGATGATTGCGGGGGACGATCGGGTCGCCGTCGACGCTGTGGGGCTCGCGATGCTGAAGTCGCTCGGCGCCAATCAGGCGATCATGGGCCGGAAGATCTTCGAGCAGGAACAGATGGCGCGCGCGGTCGAGCTGCGAATCGGCGTGACCGGGCCCGAAGGGATCGACATCGTCACGGCCGATGCCGAGAGCCGCGCGGTCGCCGATGGCCTGCGGACGATTCTCGCGGCGGGGTGACGAAGGGCGACGCGTGCGCTATCCGGCCTTCTCGACGTGCACCAGATACGCCTCGACCATCAGCAGGTTCTTCTCGCCTGACTGGCGGATGATGCTGAGCAGCCGGTCCATCTTGACGACTTCTTCGAGCTGCTCGTCGACGAACCACTGCAGAAAGCTCTGCGCCAGGTAGTCGTTCTGTTTCGCGGCGAGATCCATCAGGGCGGTGATCTGGGCCGTGACGTCCTGTTCCCATTTCAGCGCGGCCCCCACGGCAGCTTCCGCGGACGCGAACGTGGGCGTGGGCGCCGGCACCGCGGGAAGCTTGAGGTCGCCCTTGGTGTCCAGCAGGTACTTCACGAACTTCATCGCGTGCTGCCGCTCCTCTTCCGCCTGCGTGAAGAAGAGCTTCGCCAGCAGCGTCAGCTGGCGCTGATTGAAGTGCGCGGCGATGCTGACGTATTGCATGCTCGCGCCGAATTCGTTCCCGATCTGTTCGTTGAAGGCTTTGGCAAGCTCACGGCTGATCATCACAGCGGGCTCCTTGGAGGTCGCACTGATCACATTGTAGCGGCAGGTGCTACCTCCGTCAGGGCACCCACGCCATTCCGTCCGGTCCCGTGCCGACCGAGAGGCGTTTCGTCACCTGCCACGTCTTCAGATCGACGATGGCGATCTGGTTGTCGCCGTTCACCGCGACGAACGCGCGTGCGCCGTCGGGCGTGATGAGCACGCCCTCGACCTGCTTCCCGAGCGGAATCCGTTTGAAGATCGTTCCCGCCGCGGCGTCGAGCACGACGAGTTCACCGGCATCAAGGTCAGTGATGAGCGCGAACTTCCCATCGGGCGTCAGTTTGATGCGATTGGATCGGCGCGTGCCGGCCGCGATCGTCCGAGTCACTTTCCTGGTCGCGACGTCGATCACGGAAACGCCGCCATCGCGCGAGTGCGCGCTCCACACCTCGCGCCCGTTCGGCGAGAGGTCGATCCCCTCCGGCCCCTTGCCGACGGCGATCACGGTCTGCGTCCACTGGCCGCCGGCGCCCTGTTCGATGATCGACACGCTGTCCGATCCGATGTTCGACGTGAAGAACGTCCGTCCGTCCTTCGACGGCAGCAGCATGTGCGTCGTCGCCTGCCCCGTCTCGAACTGCCAGTCGATCTTGTCAGCTGCTGGATCGTAGCGGGCGATCTTCTTGTCCGCCTCCGCGGTGAAATACAGCTTGCCGCCGCTGAACGCGAGCCCGTGCGGGCGCGAAAGCGGCGACACGTCGATGCGGCGGACTTCCTTCTGCGACGCCAGATCGATCATCGAGAGTGACCGGCCGGGCGCGGGCCCCGAGCCGTAGTTGCTGGCGAACGCCGTACGGCCGTCGGTCGACACGACGAGCTCGTGCGGCTGTTGGCCGGTCGGCACACGGCCGAGCACGGCCCCGGACTCCGGGTCCACGATCGCGACCGTGGCGTCCTCTTTGTTCAGTACGAGCAGACGCGCGCCGGCCCCCTGTGGACGCTGTGCACTCGCGAGCGCGACGAGGATCGACACGGCGATGAGCGCCGCGAACGTGGAGAACGCGAATCGGCGAAATGAGGGCATCGGAAACCTCGCGGGCGCCGGCCGGCACTCAGGAGAGCTGAACGATCGTGACGTCGATGCGGCGCGCCTGCCGCTCGGGTCGCTGCCACTGCACGAGGATGGGACTCTGATAGGTGCCGCGCACGAGCCGCGCCGCCGCGGTGTCGGGGTCGGACGCGGCCAGAAAGCTCACGCGACGCGATCGCATGAACCGCTTCGCCGGCACCGCCATCACCTTCGCGACCAGACGCTCGAGCGACGACTGATCGAGGCGCAGAGCCTCCATGAGCGAGTTCATCACGCGGACCATGTCGTACTTCGCATAGCTCAGCGTTTTGCCCGGAATCGCCCGCGGATCGTGGAGCATGTTCCGCCCTTTGATCTTCGCGAACCGAAGCGGATTCTTCAGCACGTCGACGAGATCGTTCTGCATCAGCAGCGTCTCGTACTCGTTCACCGTGAGGCCGACGTTGCGCTCAGCCGGATCGACCACCATGTCGACTCGACCGCGGTCGAGGCCCGTCTTCGCGAGGAGCGCGTTGACCTGCTCGACCAATCCCAGCCTCGGGTCGGCGAGGTTCACCGAATCGATCGGATGCTTCGAGACGGGCACGCGCAGCGACATCTTCGCGACGATGCGCTCGTGGTCGTACGCGAGGACCGTCGTCGAGCGCTCGCGGCGCATCTTCTTGCTCTTCCCGTCGAGATCGATGAAGTACACCGGGGCGTCGGGCCGCGTGTTGTACGTGACGCAGTTGCGCAGGCCCGCGCCGATGAACGTGAGGTGCGAGTCCGCATTGCGCGGCTCGACCTCCTTCTGCGCGTCGCTCAATTCCGAGCGCAGCTCCATGCGGTCGTGGCGGTACGGCGCGCCGGCGGGAAACACGGCGCGGAACGTCTGGAAGAACTGGGACAGGCGATCCTGGTTGTGCGTGAGGCGCGCCGACAGGCTCTGCTCGAGGTACCCCGCCGTCGTGTGGAACGAACAATAGAGGGCGCGGCGATGCCGGTGCAGCAGGTCGCCTGCTTCCTCGGCGATGCGGGTGTTGACGTCGATGGCCTCGAAGCGCCGTCGGGGCGCGAGCGTCAGCCGGAGCTCGGTCGGGCCTGTGCCCATCATGCGGTTACGCGATGTTAACACGCCGCGCCCCGGCCGCGAACCGCTCCAGGCGCGTCCGCATTGATATGATGGCGCCGTGCCGGGCATCGAACTCCATCAGGACCTGCGCAATGCGGTGCGCGATCTGTGCCGCGCGTTTCCCGACAGTTACTGGCGCGATCTCGATGCGGCCCGCGCGTACCCCGAGACGTTCGTCAAAGCGCTGACCGACGCCGGCTACCTGGCCGCGCTGATCCCCGAGGAGTTCGGCGGCTCGGGCCTCGGCGTCACCGAGGCGTCCATCATCCTCGAAGAGATCAATCGCAGCGGTGGCAACGCGGGCGCGTGCCACGCGCAGATGTACACGATGGGCACGCTGCTCCGGCACGGATCGGCCGCGCAGAAGCGCACGTTCCTCCCGAAGATTGCGACCGGCGAACTGCGGCTGCAGGCATTCGGCGTCACCGAGCCGACGACAGGCTCCGATACGACGCAACTCAAGACGATGGCCACGCGCAAAGGCGACCGTTACGTCGTCCGCGGCCAGAAGGTCTTCATTTCGCGTGTCGAGTACTCCGACCTACTGCTCCTGGTCGTCCGAACGACGGCGCTCGACGAGGTGAAGAAGCGCAGCGATGGACTCTCGATCCTGCTCGTCGACCTGCGACAGGCGATCGGACACGGCCTCACCGTCCGGCCCATCCGGACGATGATGAACCACGCGACGACGGAGCTGTTTTTCGACGATCTCGAGGTTCCGGTCGATGCACTGGTCGGCGATGAAGGCAAGGGCTTTCGCTACCTGCTCGACGGGTTGAACGCCGAGCGGATTCTCATCGCGGCCGAGTGCGTCGGCGACGCCCGCTGGTTCATCGATCGCGCGAGCCGGTACGCAAAGGAACGCGTCGTCTTCAATCGGCCCATCGGACAGAACCAGGGCGTGCAATTTCCGCTCGCCCGCGCGCACGTCAACGCCGAAGCCGCGGACTTGATGCGCTTCCGCGCGGCGGAGCTCTTCGATCACGGCGAGCCGTGCGGGAGCGAAGCCAACATGGCGAAGCTGCTCGCCGCCGATGCCTCATGGGACGCGGCCAACGTCGCGATTCAGACTCACGGCGGGTTCGGATTCGCCGAGGACTACGACATCGAGCGCAAGTTCCGAGAAACACGGCTCTACCAGGTCGCGCCGATTTCGACGAACCTGATTCTCGCCTACGTCGCCGAGCATGTGCTCGGGCTGCCGAGGTCGTACTGATGACCATCAAACCGGGCTGGACAGGACGCGTGTTCGAGGACTTCACGGTCGGCGACGTGTACGAGCATCCGCTCGGGCGCACACTGCTCGCGGCCGACAACGTGTGGTTCACGTGTCTGACGATGAACACGAACCCGATTCATTTCGACGCGCACTATTCGGCGAAGACGGAATTCGGCAAGCCGCTCATGAACTCCTGCTTCACGCTGTCGCTTGTCACCGGGCAATCCGTCACGGATCTCACGCAGAACGCGGTCGCCAACCTCGGCTGGGACAACGTCCGGCTGCCGCATCCGGTGTTCGAGGGCGACACGATCTACTCGCGCAGCGAGGTGCTCGAGACGCGCGAATCGAAATCGCGGCCGAACGCCGGCATCGTTCGCGTGAAGACGACGGGGTTGAATCAGGATGGCACGCCCGTGATCGAGTTCACGCGGACGTTCATGGTCTGGAAGCGCGGGCACGTGCCACAGTCGCGGCCGTAGTCTCGTCACGATCGCGACGGTGAGAAGGTCGCGCTACAGCACGAGCGTTCCCATGTCGGTGACGGTTTCGATATTGCGAAGCGCTTCCAACGCCTGCCGCGCCGCCGGTTCCGCGAGCGCACGCGTGGCACAGGCGAGAAACTTGGTCGCCAATTCAGCGTGGCTCGCCGGACGCTCGGGATAACCGCGCGCGCCGTTGGCCGACGCGCTCAGCACGCGGCCATCTTTCAGCCTCACGGTCACGCGCGCCTGCGTCAGGGCCGGCGCCGAGGCATCGAGCGTCGAATCGACGCGCATCGTGACCCGCGACTGCAGGTCGGCAATCTCCGGATCCGTCATGTGGGCGTCGTCGAACGAGTCGATGCCGACGCGGCCGTCCACGAGGGCCGCCGCCGCGCAGTACGGCATGCTGAATTTCCCTTCGAGTCCGGTGGACGGCCGGTCGTAGAGGAGGATCGTCGGCGTGATCGCATCCACGCCGATCTCGACGCGCTCGACGTCAGCCGAGGCAAAAGGCACCTCCCGCCGCAAGTCCAACAGCGCGTCAAGCGACGGATGCGTCCCGGCGCATGACGGATACAGCTTGACCGTGATTCCCGTGTCGAGGATCTCCCACCGGCGCCCGAGATCGTCGGCGAACGGCGCGAGAGTGGGCCGCTCGCTGTCCATCGCGGCCAGCAGCCCCTGCGGGCCCTCGATTGCAGCCGCGCTCGCCGACAGGCCGGCGCGCGCCAGCTGCGCGGCAAGGACGCCGTTGCGCGCCGCGAGTCCGGCATGAAGCGGCTTCGCCATCGTCCCGAAGTTTTCCTTGAGGCCGGATGCCTCGGACGCGGCGATCGCGAGCGCATGCCCGGCCTGGGTTTCGTCGAGGCCCAGCAGTCGAGACGCCGCAGCCGCGGCGCCGATCGTGCCGATGGTCGACGTGCAGTGCCAGCCGCGCTGATAGTGGCGCGGGTTCATGGCGCGGCCGAGCCGTCCTTCGATTTCGAAGCCGACGACGTACGCGTCGAGCAGCGCGCGGCCGCCCACGCCGGCCAGCTCGGCAACCGCCCATGCCGCGGCGACGAGCGGAGCGCTCGGATGCGCGAGCGACACGAAGCACATGTCGTCGTAGTCGAGCGCGTGCGCGGCAGTGCCGTTGGCGAGCGCCGCGTTGCCGGCGCTGGCGAGCGCTGGCGCGCCCAGCACGCGGCACGGACCCTTGCCCTCTTGCGCGATCACACGCTGCACCACGCGCGCAACGGGCTCGGACGCGCCCGCGAGCGTGACGCCGATGGTGTCGAGGATCGCCAGCGTTGCCGCGCGACGCGCGGCAGCCGGAGGGTCGGCGCGAGCAATGAAATCCGCGAGCATCGTCATTGCGGAGTGAGGATTGCGGAGTGCGGATTGCCGAGAGCGGTCATGAAGCGATTCTTGATCGCGACGTAGTCGAGGGAAGGCTTTGCGATCGGCGCGGACTCGTCGACCTTCGCGACGATCATGAGCGGGCCATCACCGTTTCGCAGCGCCCTTACCAGTTCGTCCTCAGTCCGCACGGTGACCGCCGACGCGATCCGCATCGCGCGCGCCGCACCGGCGAGATCTGCGCCGTGCGCCGTCGGCGTTTTCTGTCCGCCGGTCGTCGCATACTCCTCGTTGTCCATCACGACAACAACGAGATTCGCCGGCCGATACAGCCCGACTGTCGCGAGCGATCCCAGATTCATCAGCAGCGAACCGTCGCCGTCCAGGACGATCACGCGCACGGTCGGCCGAGCCAGAGCGAGGCCGAGCCCAATCGAACTCGCGACGCCCATGCTGCCCCACGTGTAGAAGTTGCGGGGGCGATCGCCCGAGGCGAACAAATCGTAGGCAGGATGACCGAGGCTCGCGATGATGGCCGCGTCGCCGGCGAGATCGACGATGAGCCGAGTGGCGTCGAGGCGGGTCATGACGCGGACGTCATTGCACGCGGAAGGAGACACGCGCCGAGCGTGTGCGTGCGAAACGCGATGTCACCGATGCGCCGGACCGTGTCGAGCGCCGCGTCCGGCGACGCGATCGTCGCGTGCGCCACGCCGATCGCGTCGAAGATCGAACGCACCGCCTGCCCCATCGGGCGCTGCGCGGCGTTCCACTCGCCGTCGTCGCCGCGCCAACTGACGATCATCAGCAGCGGAATCTCGTATGGCACCAGCAGCGAGGTAATCGCGTTCAGGGAATTGCCGATGCCGCTCGACTGGCACATGACCGCCGGCCGGCGGCCGCCGAGGTACAGGCCGGCGGCGATCCCGAACGCTTCTTCCTCGCGCGTCGCCAGGATCAGACGCACGTCGCGGTACTCGGATTCGAAGACGCGCAAGACGTGCGACAGCGGATTGTCGGGTACGTAAACGACGTCGCGACTGCCGATGGCGTGAACGCCGGCGCAAACACCCGTGGCCCACGCAGGGCTGAGGGCAGAGGGCTGAGGGCTCATGGACGAAGGACGAAGGGCAAAGGGCAAAGGGCTGGCCTTACTCGCCGAGGATGCGCGCCGAGCCGAGCCAGGCGACATCATACCCGCTGCGTTCGGGCGGGTCCAAAAGGGCCCGCCCTACTCGTCGAGGGACGCGAGCACTCGATCGGTGTGCTCGCCGAGCGTGGGCGGCGGCAGGCGCGGATCCGCGGGCGTTCGCGACAGCTTGACGACGGGGCCGAGCGTGACGATCGTCTCAGCCGTCCCGGCCGGCCCTCCGGATCGTGCCTGCTCCACGAGCAACTGGCGCGCGGCGACCTGCGGGTGCGCGATCGCCTCGCGCATGTCGCGCACGCGGCCGCACGGCACGCTGTACAGCTCGAAGCGCCGGGTGAGCTCGTCGACGGTGAACGCGGCGAAGATCGATTCGATGGCCTGCTTCAACTCGGTACGATGCTTCACGCGATCGGCGTTGGTCTTGAAACGCGGATCTTCCCGGAGATCCGGCCGCTCGAGCGCGGCGCAGAAGCGAATCCACAGGCGCGGATTCGCGACGGCGACGATGATCAGGCCGTCCTTCGCGCGCAGCGGCTCGTAGGGCGCGATGGACAGATGATCGTTGCCGACTCTGGTCGGCGGCTCGCCCGTCGCCAACAGAACGCCGAGCGGCAGGCGCATCACCGACAGCATCGCGTCGAACAACGCGATGTCGACATGCTGGCCGCGGCCGCTCGTGTGTCGATCGTGCAGCGCGAGCAGGATGCCCTGGCTCGCGTAGAGCCCCGCGAGATAGTCGGTGATCGCGACGCCCACGCGCGTCGGAGCGCCCTCGGGCATTCCGGTCATGTCCATGATGCCGGCTTCGCCTTGAATGACGGCGTCATAGCCCGGCAGCGCCGCACACGGTCCCGTCTGCCCGTAGCCGGAAATCGAGCAGTAGATCAGACGTGGATTCATCGCCGACACGGAGTCGAAGTCGAAGCCGAGTTCCGCCAGGCTGCCGGGCCGGAAGTTCTCGATGAGGACGTCGGCGGTTGCGATCAGCCGGCGCAGCGCGGCGGCGCCCTGAGGCGTCTTGAGATCGAGCGCGACGCTCTTCTTGCTGCGATTGAGCTCGAGGTAGAAGCTGCCGAAGCCGCCGATGAACGGCCCCCACGCGCGCGTGTCGTCGCCGAGCTGCGGTTCTTCGATCTTGAGCACCTCGGCGCCCATGTCGCCGAGCATCATCGTGCAGAACGGACCCGCGACGACGCGCGTGAGGTCGATGACTCGTAACCCGTCAAGTGGAGCCATGAAAGAAGTCTAAAGTGTGAAGGCTGAAGTCTGAAGGAAAGTGTGAAGTCGTCTTCAGCCTTCAGCCTTCACACTTTCTACTTCCGATCGCCCGGACGCCCGCGATTGAAAAATCGGCGATATGGCGAGCGGCCTCTTCGATCTGCGCCGGTGTCGGCTTGAAATGAAAACCGAGCCGCGCGGCGATCGGATTCGGGAGGTACGTAATCGACTGCGAGTGGATACTCGCGACGCAGCGCAGGACGCGCTGCTCGGTCGGCTTGCCGCCGATCAACTCGGCGACGATGCCGGCCAGGTACTCGACACGAGGCCGCACGCTCTGCTCGACGAACGCGTCGAGCGCCGGCGTCGGATCGTTCATCTCGCGATGGATGAGCCGGTGGAGCGTCTCGTAATTCGAGGCGAGCAGCCCCTGCAGGAAGATCAGGATGTAGCGGCGGAGTTTCTCGTCAGGCGAGCGCCCTTCGCCAGATCGCCGGGCGGCCTCGTTCGTGGCGCGCATTGCGTCCGACGCCGACTGCAGCACCTCGCGATACAGGCCCAGCTTGTCCCCGAAGTGGTAGTTGATGGCCGCGACGTTCGCGCGGGCCGCGCGGCAGATCTCGCGGACGGTCACGTCCTTGAATCCACGATCGGCGAACAGCCGCTCGGAGACTGTGAGGAGCCGTGATCGTGTCTCCTGATCGTTGCCCGCGCTCCGGCTCGCCGGCGCCGCGCGGCCCGCGCGTCGCTGCGCGCGGACGCGAGGCTCGGCGGTGACGGCGACTCGTGTCGTCATAGCGTCCGCTTGAAGAGCATCGTCGCCGCGGACATCGCGACGACGGAAAACGCCAGCAGGAACATCAGGTCGCTGGCGATCGCGCTGAAGCCGGTGTTTTTGAGCAGCAGGCACTTGAATGCGTGGACGGCGTACGTGAACGGATCCGCGACGGCGATCACCTGCATCCAGCCGGGGAAGCCCTGCTGCGGATACACTGCGCCGCTCGGAAAGTACAGCATCGTGTTGAGGACGCCGAAGACCGCGCGCGGCACCAGCGGATCGCTCACGCGCACCATCAGCAGGAACATCAGGCTGATCAGCGCGAACGACGTGACGACGATCACCGTGAACATGCGCAGCAGCCGCATCGGGTCGAACGGGTTGGGAATGCCGGCGATCACGGATCCGATCACCATCAGGAACATGCCGGCCAGCACGGCCTTGACGGTGCCCGAGATGTTGAACCCCGCGATCAGCTCGAACTTCGAGATCGGCGTGACGAGGTAGCCTTCGTGCAGCCCGCGCGCCTTGTCGTCGATGAAGATGATGCCGCCGCCAATCATCACCATCATGAAGATCGACATCACGACGGTGCCTGGCAGGAGGTACTGGATGTACGGGACGTACGGATACACCTCGACGACGTCGAGCGTGGCCTGCCCGGCGACTCGCGGCGCTCTCGCCGGCAGGTTGTACGCGCTCATCATGCTGCCGAGGACGCCCGCCATCGCGCTCGACACGAACGTGTCCGTGTTGTCCGCGACGAGCGCCACGCGCGGCTCGTTGTGCTCGAGGACGCGCCGCGAGAACCCTGGCGGAATCGTCATGACGCCGTTCACGCGGCCGTCGCGCAGATCGTTCAGCGCCACGCCGGGATCGGCGTAGTCAATCGTGTCGATCGTGCGGGCGCCGGACGCCATCGCGGACGCCAGTTCGCGCACCTTCACCGCCGGCACGCCGTGATCCTGATCGACGATCGCCAGTTTGAGATGCTTGACGTTCCCTCCGAAGGCGTAGCCCAGCACGACGAGCTGCACGATCGGAAACACCATCGAGATGACGATGAGCACCGGGCTCCGCCTGAAGCGGCGCAACTCGCGCTCGATAATGGCCCACGTCCGGCCCATGAGAGTCCTCTCAGTTCCTCCGCAGCATCGGCCCGCGGTCGAGCGGGTTGGCTTCCTGCAGCGCGTCGCGCAGCGCGCGCCCGGTGTAGTGGACGAACACGTCGTCGAGCGTCGTGCTCTGAACCGACAGGGAGTTGACCGTCAGCGACTCGGCCTGCGCCGCTTCCATGAGCGCCAGCGTCGTCGCCGGGCCGTTGCCCGTCGCGATGCGGAAGACGTTGTCGTGCGCGGTCACCGTTTCCACGGCGGGCAGCCGTTCCAGCCGCTCCTGCCATCCGGGCGGCGTGCTCGAAAAGCTCGCCTCCAGCGTGTTCTTGCCGGGCACCGAGGTCTTGAGCTTCATCGGCGAATCGAGCGCCTTCAGCTCGCCGTGGTCGACGATCGCAATCCGGTCGCAGAGCTTGTCGGCCTCGTCCATGTAGTGCGTGGTGATCAGCACCGTGAGGTTGCGGTGCCGCTTGATCTTGTCGATCATCTCCCACACGGCCACGCGCGACACCGGATCGAGGCCCGTCGTCGGCTCGTCGAGGAAGAAGATGCGCGGCTCGTGCACGAGCCCGCGCGCGATTTCGACGCGGCGCCGCATGCCACCCGACAGGTTCTTCACCTGCGCGTCGCGCCACTGCGTCAGCTCGACGGCCTCGAGCAGTTCGTCGATCAAGCGCTCCCGCTTGGCGCGCGGGACGCCGTACAGCTTGGCGAAAATGATCAGGTTCTCTTCGACGCTCAGCTCGAGGTCGGTCGTCATCGCCTGCGGGATGACGCCGATCGAATGGCGGACGCCATCGGCCTGCTTGATGACGTCGAACCCGTTGACGAGCGCCGTGCCGGAGGTCGGCGGCAGCAACGTGACGAGCATCCGAATCAGCGTGGACTTCCCCGCGCCGTTCGGGCCGAGCAGGCCGAAGATCTCACCCTCCTCCACCGTGAAGCTGATGCCCTTCACGGCGGTGAAGTCGCCGAACTTCTTGACGATATTGCGAACGTCGATCGCGTTCATGGTCTGTCTCTGAGGTGCGTCTGCCGGCCTACGGCAGCGGCAGCAGCACGTACGCCGTCATGCCGACCGCGAGCCGTCGATCCGTGTTGTCGACGCGCAGCCGCACCTCGAACGTCTTGATGTCGCGCTTGGTGCGGCTGACATCGCGCTGCGTGGCAAACCCGGCGTCCGCCCCGCGATAGAACACCGTGCCCTCGGTCTCGGCCCCCGACGGCAGCCGGACGCGGATCTTGTCGCCGATGCGCAACCGGTCGATGTAGCTCTCCTCGACGTCGGCCCGGACCCAGAGATCGTCCGGGTTGATGAGCGTGATGATCGGCTGGCCCGGATTCACGATCTCCCCGGGCCGCACGGCGCGCACGTCCACGAGGCCGTCGATCGGCGCGTGGATTTCCGTGTAGCGCAGCCGCACGCCGGCTTTCGTCTGCTGCGCGGTCGCGGCGGCCTGCATGTGCTCGCTCGCCTGCACCTGGCTGCGCTTGACCGCGGTCTGCTCGGCACTCGAGCGCGCGAGCGCGACCGTCGCGCGCTGCGCGTCGACCTGCTTCTTGAGCGCGTCCAGCCGCGCCTGCGTCGCGGTGAACGTCGTCCGCGCCTGGTCGAGCTCGTGGGGAGACGCCACCCGCTGCTGCGACAGATTCTGCGTCCGCTCGTATGTCAGCCGCGCGTTCTCCAGATCGGCGGCGGTCGCGTCCACCTGCGCTTCGAGCGCGGCAAGCGTCGATTCCGCCTGGCGAATCTGATCGGTCGTCTGCCGCTCCTGATACCGGAGCGCGGCTTCCGACTCCTTGACCTGGGACGACATCCCGGCGACGTTCTGCGAGTAATACGCGGTGTCCGCCTTGAACTCGTCCGGGACGATCACGGCGACAAGCTGGCCCTTCTTGACGACGTCGCCCTCGGTGACGAGGAGCTGCCCGATTTGGCCGGCGATCTGCGGGCTGACGATGACGTCGTTGGTCGTGACGATGCCGGTCAGAACCAGCTCGGTCGGGCGCGAGCGTGTGTAGGCGTACCAGGCGCCGCCCGCGGCGAGGGCGAGGAGCAGCAGCGGGATCAGTTTTCTGAGCATGTCGTCGGTCTCAAACGTTTGTATAAAACACTTGTTTGATTCGTGTCAACTCTCAATCGATGTATATACTTGTGTCGTCTTGTTTCGGGATCTTCCGCCGCGGGCCCGGTGGTACATCGTGTGCGTGATCGCCCTGGGCGCGATCACTTTCTTCACCCTGGTGCCGCGCGCGACGTTCACGCCGCTCATCCCCCTCGCCTTCCTCGTCCTGCTCTCCTCGCTCGCGTCCGCGTTCAAAGTGCAGTTTCCGATCGCCAGCGGATCGAACATGTCGGTCTCGTACGTCGTGGACATCGCGGCGCTGATGCTGCGCGGCCCGCACGCGACGATGATCGTCGGCGCGGCGAGCGGCTGGAGCCAGACGACGCTCAACTCCAAGGCGCGCAACCCGCTGTTCCGCACGCTCTTCAACATGTCGATCCTGGCGCTGACCGTGCAGGCGGCCGGCCAGGTGTACCAGCGCCTCGGCGGCAACACGGCGACCAATCTCGGCGCGCTCGCCCTCGCCATCGGCGGCATGGCCGTGACGTACTTCTTCGTGAACACGGTGCCGATCGCCGTGGCGATCGCGCTGACGACAAACCAGAGCGCGTGGCGCATCTGGAAGACGGATTTCGCGTCCAGCGCGCCCAACTATCTCATCGGCGCCGCCACGGCCGCCATCGTCATCGCCGTTGGCGAGAGCTCGGGCTACGGGCTCACGATGCTGCTCGCCGCGCCCGTGGTGTACCTCACCTACCGGATGTACCGCGCGGGCGTCGAGAGTGAAGCGCGCCAGGGCACCATTCTCGAAGCGGCCAACGACGCGATCATCACCATGGATCAGCAGCTGAACATCCGCGAGTTCAATCCCGCCGCGGAACAGTTGTTCGGCTACGCGCGCCTCGACATCCTCGGGCGCCCGGTGGAGCTGCTGCTGCCGCCCGAAGACCGGGCCCAGCACCTGCGCGCGCTGAGCGAGTATCTGGGCACGGGCCGCGGGCCGCTGGCGGGCCGCCAACTCGAGTTGCGTGGCCTGAAGTCGGACGGCCGCCACTTCCCCTTCGAATTGACCGTCGCCCGGACCGGCAGCGACAACCGCGCCGTCCTCACCGGATTCGTCCGCGACGTCACGGAGCGGCGCGCGCTCGAGGAACAACTGCGCCAGTCCCAGAAACTCGAGGCGATCGGACGCCTCGCCGGCGGCGTGGCGCATGATTTCAACAACGTCCTCATGAGCATCCTGGGCGCCGCCGATCTGCTGTTGATGCAGATGGCGTCCGACGATCCGGCGCGCGACGAGGTAGTCGAGATCAAGGAGTCGGTGCGGCGCGGCGCCGGCCTCACGCGGCAACTGCTCGCGTTCAGCCGGCGGCAGGCAACGCAGCCGCGGCTGTTCGTCCTCGGCGGGGCGGTCACCGGAATGGACACCATGCTGCGCCGGCTGATCGGCCCCGAGATCGAGTTCGAGATCAGTGCGACGGCCTCCCCGGTGAAGATCGTCGCCGACTACGGCCAGATCGAACAGGTCGTGCTGAACCTCGTTGTCAATGCCCGCGACGCGATGCCCGAGGGCGGACGCCTGGCCGTGCGTGTGGACGAGGTCGAACTGGACGCGGCTGCCGCTCACGCGCTCGGCGGCGCACCGACGGGCCGTTACGCGCGGCTGAGCGTCGCTGATACCGGCACCGGCATGGACGAGCACACGCTCGCGAAACTCTTCGAGCCGTTCTTCACCACGAAGGAAGAGGGCAAAGGGACCGGGCTCGGCCTCTCCATCGTGTACGGCATCGTGAAGCAGAGCCGCGGCTACATCACGGTCGCGAGCGAGCGCGGCAAGGGTACGACGTTCACGATCTATCTCCCGAGCGTGTCCGTCGCCGAGCCGGTCGCGCCCGTCACGGTTTCAACGCCGGCGTGAGCGACGGCGGACGCCGGAGATGCGTGGCCTGCTCGAACGCATACGCCAGCTTCAGCAGATCGGGCTCCGAAAACGGCCGTCCCAGAAACTCGACGCCGACCGGCATCCCATCGTCGGCAAAACCCGCCGGCACCGTGATCGCCGGCAGCCCTGTCGACGCGCTGGCTGCGCAATTGCCGCCCGTCTGCGGCTCGCCGATTTTCGCGGCCGTGCGTCGCAGCGTCGGGTACACCAGCGCGACGACGCGCTGCTCGTCCATCGTCTTGATCAACGTCTCACGCAATTGCGCCTGCTTCGCCTGCAGCCCGCGATACTCGTCTGAATCCAGCGTCGCGACGTCGTTCGAACGGCGGAACCCCTGCTCGAGCGATGGATGGAACAAGCCCTTGTCGAGAATCTCGGCGAGGCTTTTCACGGGCGCGCGTGGTGTCTTCGCGAGGTACGCGTTCAAGTTGAATTTGAACTCGAGCCGGATCAGCGAGATTTCTCCTTCGCCCGGCAGGCCGTCGAGGCGCACGTCAACCGTCTGTGTGCCGCGCCGCTCCATCGCCTCCACGGCGGTCCGCACCACGCTGCCGGCGCGCTGGTCCTCGGGCGCGGTGCCGAACAGCGGCACGAACACGCCGAGTCGCGCGCCACGCAGGCCCTCGCGATCGAGCGACGTGGTGTAGCTCGAGGGAATCTTTCCGGCGCTCCGGACGGTCACGGGATCGTCCGGGTCTGCGCCGACCGTCGCGTCGAGAACGATCGCGACGTCGGTCACTGTCCGCGCGAGCGGCCCGCCGACGTCCTGCGACAGCGCCAGCGGCACGATCCCGCTGCGGCTGGACAAGCCCATCGTCGGCCGCAGGCCCACCAGGCTGTTGTGCGCCGACGGATACCGAATCGACCCGCACGTGTCGGTGCCCATTCCCGCTGCCGCGAAGCTGGCGGCAATCACGGCGCCGGTGCCGCCGCTCGATCCCCCGGGGTTGCGCGTCGGGTCGTACGGATTTCGCGTCTGCCCGCCGAGCGTGCTGATCGTCGTGATGCCGCGCGCGAACTCGTGCAGGTTCGACTTGCCGAGAATGACCGCACCGGCGTCGCGAAGCTTGCGCACCTGAAACCCGTCGCGCTCCGGGATCGATCCCGTGAGTGCGATCGACGCCGCGGTCGTCGGCATGTCGCCGGTGTCGTAGTTGTCCTTCAGGATGATCGGAATGCCGTGCAGCGGGCCGCGCGGGCCGCGCGTCGCGCGTTCGCGATCGAGCGCTTCGGCCTCGGCCAGCGCCTTCGGATTCAGCGCGATGATCGCGTTGAGCGCCGGTCCCTGGCGATCGTAGGCCTCGATGCGGGCGAGATACGCCTTTACGAGTTCTTGCGACGTCACCGTTCCGGCCCTCAACGCCGCGGCGAGTTCAGGAATCGTTTTCTCGACGACGTCGTACGTCGCGCGCGGCACAGACTGATCGGCCGCGGCGGTCATCGAGAGCCACGCGCCGCCGAGCGCGGCCGCGATCAGCAGGCCGGACGCGAACTGTCGTTTCATGACGCGCAGTATAGCCGCGCGGTACACTTGCGGGTATGCCTGTTCAATCGGCCGAGAAACCGACGCTCGATCATCTCGGAGACTTCACGACCACTGCCCGCGTCATCCCGATCGCCGGGCTCGCCGTCGCCATCGGCGTCGTCGCCGCGTACGTCGCGGCGGCCCTGCTCAAGCTGATCGGGTTCTTCACGAATCTGTTCTTCTTTCAGCGCATCGACACTGCGCTCGTCTCGCCGGCCGGCCATCATCTCGGCGGGTGGGTGATTCTCGTGCCAGTTGCCGGCGCGCTCATCATCGGCGTCATGGCGCGGTACGGATCCGACCGCATCCGCGGCCACGGCATCCCGGAGGCGATCGAGGCGATTCTGATCAACGGCAGCCGTGTCGAGCCGAAGGTCGCCCTGCTCAAGCCGCTGTCATCCGCCATCTCGATCGGGTCGGGCGGCCCGTTCGGCGCCGAAGGGCCCATCATCATGACGGGCGGGGCGTTCGGATCGCTCGTCGCGCAGTTCTTCCACCTGACGAGCACCGAGCGCAAGACGCTGCTCGTCGCCGGCGCGGCCGCCGGCATGTCGGCCACCTTCGCGGCACCCGTCGCTTCGGTGATGCTCGCGGTCGAACTGCTGCTCTTCGAGTGGAAGCCGCGCAGCGTGATCCCGGTGGCGCTCGCCAGCGTCACTGCGGCAGCGATGCGCCGGCACATTCTCGGCCTCGGACCGATCTTTCCGGTCCCGCCGCATCCGATCTTCATCGGCATCGACGGCCTGTTAGGGTGCGTAGTCGTCGGACTGCTGGCCGGCGTCCTCTCGGCGGCGCTGACGGGCGCCGTGTATGCATCGGAGGACGCATTCGCACATCTCCCGATTCACTGGATGTGGTGGCCGGCACTCGGGGGCCTTGCCATTGGCGTCGGCGGCTTCTTCTTCCCGCAGGCGCTCGGCGTCGGCTACGACGTCATCGACGGACTGCTGCAGGGCGATCTGCCGATGCGCATCATCGTTGGCGTGTTGCTCGTCAAGTCCACGATCTGGGCAGTGTCGCTCGGCTCGGGCACGTCGGGCGGTGTGCTGGCGCCGCTGCTCATGATCGGCGGCGCGCTCGGCGGCCTTGAGGCGCACTTCCTGCCGTTCGAGGGCGCAGGCTTCTGGCCGCTCGTCAGCATGGGCGCAATCCTCGGCGGCACGATGCGCTCGCCGCTGACGGGCGTCGTGTTCGCGCTCGAGCTGACGCACGACGTCAACGTCATGCTGCCGCTGCTGTTGGCGGTGACCATCGCGCACGGCTTCACCGTGTTGACGCTACGGCGCTCGATTCTCACCGAGAAGGTCAGCCGCCGCGGTTTTCACCTGAGCCGCGAGTACTCGATCGATCCGCTCGAGATCATCTTCGCCAGCGAGGTGATGCGCGCGCCGGAGCCCGTCGGCGCGAGCACTTCGGACGCCGTCGTTGCGCATCCGGACGAGCCGCTGCGCCTCGTGGTGTTCCGCATGGCGGAAACAGGTCTGCTCGAAATGCCGGTGGTCGACCGACACAGCCGCGCGCCGGTCGGCGTCATCGCGCTGACCGACCTGCTTGCCGCGCGCGCGAAGATCCTGGATGCGGAGCACCGGCGCGAACGCGTGTTCGATATGGGGGACTTCATGCCGCAGCGGCGTCGCCGTCAGCACCGCCCGCGCCGACGCGAGCACCCGCCGTCATCGCCAGGGTGAGCAGCAGGAACGCCGCGGCGGAGATGTAGGGCGCGCTTTCGTTGATCTGCTGCAGCGACGCGTTACCCCAGATCGGTCCCATCGTCCGCCCGAGGCTCTCCACCGCGCTCGCCGCGCCCTGCACGCGGCCCTGCTCGTCGCCGCGGCCCGCGAGGCTGACGAGGCTCGTCACCGTCGGATGACCGAAGCCGATTCCCAGCGCGAGGGGCACGAGCGCAAGCGCGAACAACGTGACCGTATGCGCGGCCGCCACCGCCAGGCACCCCGCGACGCCGAAGCCGAGGCCCATGAGGAACGTCGGCTTGTCGCCGAGGCGATGCACGATCGGACGGATGAGCCCGCCCTGCACGATCGCGCCGAGCACGCCGAACGCC
>Ga0326726_10002177_pt1 | contig 18045 bp, 18 predicted proteins | sample MHFenrmetagenome_2_FD_207603 | JGI IMG/M metagenome (GOLD analysis project Ga0326726, IMG submission 207603) | Lab enriched peat soil microbial communities from Michigan Hollow, Ithaca, NY, United States - MHF15MN | ecosystem: Environmental > Terrestrial > Soil > Wetlands > Peat | place: USA... | reverse complement strand
GCCCGAGGAGACCAGCTACCTGCTGCTCGAATCGGTCGAGCCCGAATACCTGATCCAGGCCGGCGTGAACGCGAGCGGATTCCTCTCCTACCTCTTCCTCTCGCCCGAGTACGGCGCCCCGCACGGGGTGGACGCCCTCTCCGGAGTCATCCACCCGGAGCCAGACGCCTCGCTGAGGGGGTTCCGGGGCCTCGTCTGGGATCTCTCGGGCGCCGCCGACTTCGTCACCCTCGAAGTGCCCGTCACGCTCTCCAGGCCGGCCGGCGCCGCCGACCGGATCCTGCTCAAGCGCTGAGCGCTCCGCGCCGCGTCAGGCCGAGACGACGTAACCGCCGCTCTTGGCGTCCTTCTTCATCGTCAGGAGGCCGTTGCGCTGCGCGTCCTCGAGCAGCTCCGAGAACGACTTGTACCCGTAGTACGACTCGTTGAAGTACGGCTGCTTGCGCTGCATCGTCTGTTTGACCATGGAGCCCCAGATCACGTCGTAGTTCTCGCGGCGCAGGGCCTGGAGCGAGTCGAGGACGAGGCGGAAGACCTCCTGCTTCTTCTTCGGCAGGTTGTCGATCGAGGGCAAGGCATGCGTCTCGCGGACGAGGTCTTCGTAGAAGATGAACTCGTCGCAGTTGGCGATCAGCAGGTTCGACGTCGAGTTCTTCACGCCGACACCGATGACCCCCTTGTCGTTCTCCTTCAGCTTCGAAACGAGGGGCGAGAAATCCGAGTCGCCCGAACAGATCACGAACGTCGTGATGTGCCCCTTGGAGGCGGCGAGGTCCATCGCGTCCACGACCATCCGGATGTCGGCCGAGTTCTTGCCCGTGTAGTTGCGCTGCGGGATGTCGATGAGCTCGATCGCGGCCTCGTGGAACTCCCGCTTGTACTCGGAGTAGCGCGTCCAGTCGGCGTACGCCTTCTTGAACACGATCCGCCCCTTCTCGATCAGCCGCTGGAGCACGAGGTTGATGTCGAACTTCTTGTACTGCGCGTCCCGGACCCCGAGAGCGATGTTCTCGAAATCGATGAAGAGCGAGAGGCGCTGGTCCACCGACAGGCGCGCCGGCGGCGCCGAGCTGACGCTCATCGGCGTCGCCACCGCCGCGGCCGCTAGCGGCGCGGCCGCCGGGGCCGGAGCCGGGACCGGGGCGGCTTCCGCCGCCGGGGCCGCAAAACCCTTGTGCCGCCTCGCGCCGCCCCTGCGGCGCCGCGGCTTCTTGTCCGTCTCCGCAGCCTCGGCCGCCGGAAACGGAGCCGTATCGTCCATCATGTCGTCCTTCTTTCTGGTGCGTAGTCGAACGAGGATGTCGTGAGGATGAACGTCGCGAGGACGCGCGCCACTTCGCGCCCCTCGGTGTCCAGGATCTCCACTTCTCCCACGTTGACCCGCTGTCCCTTCTTCAAGATGCGCGCCTTCGCGCGGACCTCTCCGCGCGCCCGGCGCAGGAAATGGATCGTCAGATCCGCCGTCGCAAACCCCATCTTTCCGTCGAAATTGGTGGCCAGCGCGAAGGCCACCGCCGAATCCGCGAGCGTCGCCAGCACGCCTCCGTGGACCGTCCCGGAACCGTTCGTGATCGCCTCGCGGTACGGGAGCCGCAGGATGCAGAAATCCAGCGACAGCTCCTCCAGGCTCGGGGAGAGCCACCCTAGCGCGGGCGAGTCGGCGAGACGTTTCTGGAGGCGCTGCAGGAGGTCGGGGGCAATCCCCGCCCGGTCCCGCGTGGCCGGTTGCAGGCTCACGAAGCTCCTATTGTAAGCGATCCGGCCGGACGGCCGCGGGAGGGCTCCCCGGGGCCCTGCGGGGCTATTCGGGGGGCTCCCCGGCGGCCTCCTCGGCCGCGTAGTACGGGAGCTCCTCGGCCCGCCGCGTGGAGTTGTCCAGGTGCACGGGCACTTCCACGATCGTGCGGGTCACGTTCGGGTCGCAGGTCTCATTTTCGCACTCGTAGACGTACTCGTTGCGCTCCCTGCCCTTCCGGAATTTCACGATCGTCTGGTACCCGTCGCAGTTGCCGCACTTGACCGACATCATGAAGATGTCGATCACGTGGAGGTCCGGCCGGGCCGCGGTGTCGGTCACGGGCGCAATGATACGCTTTCGGCCCGGCAGGAGGTGACCATGAGAGGACGCTTTCTCTTGGCGGCGGCGATTCTGCTCGCGCCCGCGTTCGCCCGCGCCGAAGACGGGCGATTCGAGAAGACGATCGCGTTTCCGCGCTCGGGCGACGCGAAGCTCGACTGGACCTTCCAGAAGTGCACGATCCGCAGCGTGGAGGTCCGCAACTATCCGTCCAGCGAGGACATCGAGAAGGCGCGCACGAAGGACCCCGACGACCATTCGTGGCTCTGGTGGGAATTCCGAATCGACAACCGGGGCCCCCGCGACTGCAAGGTCCGCGTGTGGGTCGAGATCCTCGACAAGTCCGGCAAGGTGCTCAAGGACGGCGACCACAGCGGCAACGTCGATGCGGGGAAGATCGACGACTCGATCCGGGTGTCCGCGCGCATGCGCACGGTCGATGCGGCCGACGCGCCGAAGGTGCGGCTGCGTGGCGAGATCATCCCGAAGTAAGACCGCCGCTCCGTGACCTCGGCAGGCACGCGGCCGGACGCGCCGCCCGACTACGCGGCCGCCCGGGCCCGACTGGCCCATCGTTTCCGGCAGGCCGCCGTCGTCGCGGTGGCGGGACCGGATCGCGCCCCGTTCCTGCAGGGCCAGCTCACCCAGGACGTCCGCGGCCTCGAGAACGGGACCGCCCGCCGCGCCGCGGGCCTGACGCCGAAGGGGAAACTTCTCTACTTCGGCTGGCTCGTCGCCGAGCCGGAGCGGCTGCTCCTCCTTCTTCCGGCCCAGCATTCGGCCCCCGTCCTCAGCCATCTCGCCCGATACGCCGTCTTCCAGAAAGTCTCGCTCGGCGACGCGACGCCGAACTTCGACCTCGTCGGCCTCTACGGGCCGCGAGCCGCCGGCCTCGCGCTTCCGGACGGCGCCCTCCGGCTGCCGGCCGAGGGCGAGATGGCGGCGTCCGTTCTCGCGCCCGCGGCCGCGCGCGGAGAGCTCGAGAGCGCGCTCGCCGGCGCGGGCTCCGAGGCGCCGTCGGAGGCCTCTTGCGAAGCCCTCCGGATCGAAGCCGGGCGCCCTCGCTTCGGGGTCGACGCCGATGAAGAGAACCTGCCGGACGAAGTCGGACTCCGCGACGCCGTCTCGACGACCAAGGGCTGTTACGTGGGCCAGGAAATCGTGGCCCGCCTTCGCACCTACGGCAACGTGAGCCGGCGGCTCGTGGGCTTCCGCTTCCCGGCCGAGATCCTTCCGGCGGGAACCGCGTTTCCGGACCCGGAAAAGCCGGGACGCCAGCTCGGCCGCGTGACGAGCTGTGCGCTCTCGCCACGCTTCGGGCCGATCGGCCTCGGGTTTGCCGCCCGGGACGTCGCCGAAGGGGCCACTCTCCACGGACCCGCGGGTCTCTACGCCGTGGTCGCGCCGCTGCCGTTTTCGTGAGCCCGCGCTCGCAGCCCCGCCGGTGGGAGATCCACCTGGCGCTCGCGGGCGCCCAGACCGGGTTTGCTCTCTTTCCGATCCTCGGCAAGCTCGCCCTCGGCTCGATCCCTCCCCTCCTCTTCGCCGCCCTGCGCGTGGCCGCGGCCGCTCTCCTGCTCGACGGAATCCGCCGGCTGCAGGAGGCCGAACCGATCCGCGCGGCCGACCGCTCGAGGATCGTCCTCTACGCGCTGCTCGGCGTCTCGTTCAACCAGGTGCTCTTCATCCTCGGTCTTTTCCTGACGACGGCAATCAACACGACGATCCTCACGGCGATGATTCCGGTCCTCACGCTCGCCGCGGCCGTCCTGCTCGGCCACGAGCGCCTGACCGCCCGCCCCGCCCTCGGGATCCTGCTCGCGGGAGCGGGCGCCCTCGCGCTCCTGAACGCCCAACGGTTCGACTGGTCGAGCGCTTCCTTTCGGGGCGATGTCCTGTTGCTCGCAAACTGCACGTCCTACTCGCTCTACCTGGTCCTTTCCCGGCCCGTCCTCGCCCACTATCGCGTCGTGACGTTCACGGCGGCCGTCTTTCGGTACGGCGCGGTCCTGATCGCCCTGATCGCGATCCCGGAGATGCTCCGCTTCCGGCCAGGGGACGTTTCCGCGATCGCGTGGTGGTGCCTGGCGGGCGTCGTCGTGTTCTGCACGGTGATCCCCTACTTGCTCAACTCCTGGGCGCTCGCCCGCACGCACGCCTCGCGCGTCGCGTTCTACGTGTTCCTGCAGCCTCTCATCTCGACCCTCCTCGCGATCGCGATCCTCGGCGAAGCCCTCACGCCGAAGACCATTCTCGCGGCGTTGCTGATCTTTGCGGGCCTCGCGGTGACGCTGGTGGGCGGACGCCTCCCGGCCCGTCCCCTGCCCTGACGAGCGGACCGGAGCGTCAGGGGCGTCGGGCGCCGGGAACCACGACGGGGATTTCGACGCAGGAGGCCTGCGCCGCGGAACGATAGATGCGGTGGGTCCGGGCTCGAAAGTCCTCCGGCTTCGCTTCGAAGATCGAGGGCGTGAAGGTCTGGGGATTGCGGTCGATCAGGGGAAACCAGGAGCTCTGCACCTGGACCATGATCCGGTGGCCCCTGCGGAACGTGTAGTTCTGCGTGTGCAGGCCGAAGGCGTACTCGAGCACGGCGTCGGGCCGGATCGCTTCGGGCTTCTCGAAGCTCTTCCGGAAGCGCCCCCGAAACACTTCGTTCGCGACCATGAGCTGAAATCCGGCGGTCTCCCAGTTTTCCGGGTCGTACTCCGGGTACACGTCGATGAGCTTCACGACCCAGTCGGCGTCGGTTCCCGAGGTCGAGGCGAAGAGACGGGCCGCGACCTCGCCCGCAATCGTGACGTCCGCCTCGAGCGGCGCGCTCTCCCAGGACAGCACGTCGGGCCGGTCCGTGACGAAGCGCTGGTCCTCGACGAGCCAGGTCGGCCACTGCGACCCTCCCGGAAAGTAGGTCGTCTGGATCGGGCGGTGGCGGTAGGGCACCGGGTGTGCCGGGTCGGAGACGTACGCGTCGAACGCCTCCCCGGACGCGCCGGCGGCTGGCGGCTCGAAGGAGAGCGTCCCGTTCGGGCCGAAGTAGAGACGCCGCGCCTCCACGTTCTCGACGGGCGGCCACGCCGGCCAGCGGCGCCAGCGATTGGATCCGGCCTCGAACGTGAGGGCCTCCGGCAGGTCCAGCTTGCCCCGGTCCTTCAGAAAGTATGCGAAGAAGGGCGCCTGGACCTCGTCGCGAAAGTACTTCCCGGTGGCGCTGTCGAACGCGATCGCGCCGAGCCGGTCCCCGGCGCCCCGGGACCAGCCCCCGTGGTTCCAGGGCCCCACGACGAGGAAGTTCAAATGGGACGCATCGCGCTTTTCCAGGGCCTCGTAAATCGCGATCGGCCCGTAGAAATCCTCCTGGTCCCACCACCCCGCGACGTTCAACGTCGGCACGCGGACCTCCCGCAGGTGCGGCACGACCGTCTGCGCCCTCCAGAAGGCGTCGTAGTTCGGGTGCGCGACGAAGTCGTTCCATGTCGGAATCTCCGCGTGGAAGTACTCCGCGTTCACGTTCGACAGGGGGCCGAGGCGCAGATACCAGTCGTAGGTGTCGTAGCGCGGAAACCGGAACTGCTCGAGCTTCTTCGCGCTCTCGAGCTCGAACGCGTACTCGAAGGCGTAGCTCAGGCGAAAGGCGCCGTTGTGATGGAAGTCGTCGCCGAGAAACATGTCCGCCGGGGACGCCTGCGGCGAGATGGCCCTGAGCGCCGGGTGGGGTTCGAGGGCGCCCATGATCGTGGTCCACCCGTCGTACGAGATTCCGAGCATGCCCACGCGCCCGTTGTTGCCCTCGACGTTCTTCACGAGCCAGTCGATCGTGTCCCAGGTGTCCGTGCCCTCGTCGAGCGAGGTCGTGTCTCCGGGCGCCCGGGCCGGTCGCTGCATCACGAAGACGCCTTCCGAGCCGAACTTGCCGCGCAGGTCCTGGAACGCGAAGACGTATCCGTCCGCGGCGAGGGTCTTGAGGTACGTCTTCAACCCCTTCTCCCAGTCCTCGACGCCGTACGGGGTGCGCAGGAGCAGGATCGGAAGGGGTTCGCGCGCGTCCTTCGGACGGCAGACTTTCGTGTGGAGCCGCGCGCCGTCCCGCATCGGGATCATGGCGTCGGTGACGAGGAACCGGCCGTCGACCGAAAGCGTCTGCTCCGAAGGGCCCGCGGCGCGCGCGGGCGCCGCCGGGGCGGCCCCGAGGAGGACCGCCAGAAGAAGCCAGCCTGACCCTCGCCGCGGTCCGTGTCGGTTCACGGGACTTCTCCTTCGGGGCGACTAGCCCTGCGACGCGCTCCAGGACTCGAAGCACTCGGCGACTTCGTCCGCGAAACCGCCATGCCGGGGTTGCCAGCCGAGTCGCCGCACGGCCTTGCGGGCGTCCACGTGCTGGTCGAGGGTCAGGCACTCGGCGAGCGTCCCGAGCTTTCTCGCGGCCTCGGCCACGGGAATCGTCTCGATCCTGTCGGAGCATCCCGTCACGCGCGCGACGGCCTGCGCCATTTCCAGGACCGTCGCGCGCGAGCGGTCGGTCACGTTGAAGACTTCGCCCGTCGCACCGCTTTCGGCGGCCCGCACGTAGGCCTCGCCGAGATCGTCGAGGTGCACGCTGGCCCATCGGCTGCTGCCGTCTCCGACGACCCGGAGCGTCTTCTCCTTCACCGCGCTCTCGAACCAGAGGGCCGTGAGGCTGCCCTGCCGCCCGTACACGCATCCCGGACGCAGGACGAGGCCTCGCACGCCGGGAGCGTTGAGAACCAGGTCCTCGCTCGCCGGCCGCTCGGCGACGTGCGGCGGCGGAGCGAGCGGCGTCGTCTCGTCGACGAGGGAGTCTCCCGTGCTGCCGTAGACCCAGGTTCCACTGGTGTAAAGGAGGGTCTTCGGACGCGGCCCGGAGCGCGCCGCCCGGAGCAGGCTCTCGATCGAGCGGCGGTCGAAGGCGAAGGCGTCGGGACCGTAGACCGCGGCCGCGTGAACGAGCACGGAGCAGGCCTCGGCCGCGGGCATGAAGGTCCCGGGCTTCTCGAGATCGCCGAGAACCGGGTGGACTTCTTCACGTGCGAGGGCTCGGGCCTTCGCGGCGGTGCGGACGAGGCCCCATACGGTGTGGCCGGCGCGCCGGAAGGCCGCCGCGACGCTCGAACCGAGGCATCCGGCCGCGCCGGTGATGAAGATCTTCATGCTCTACGGATTGAGCGTCGGCACCGACGTCCGCGCGACCGCGGCAACGCCCTCGAAAAGCCCGGCAACGAATACGAGCATCCACTTCTCCATTGGCCTGCCCTGTCCGCTTCCACAAGATGTCCTTCGGGCGCTCCCAGAGGAGCGATCCAGGGAAAAAGTGCGGGGAGTCTATGTGGTTTCGGCCGCGGCGGGCAAGGCTTGCGAGGTCAGGGCGCGGAGAGCACCTCGTAGTGGGTCACGGTCGGCTCGAGCTCGAGCAGAAACGCCTCGTCCTCCGGGTAGTAGCGGGCCTTCTCGATGTCCGCTCCGGCGAAGGCCCGGATGCTGGCGGGCGAGTCCCAGAGCGTGACGAGCAGGAAATGGGCCACTTCCCCCTCCAGGCGCCGCAGGACGGAGACGCCGCGATTGCCTGGCGTCGCCCGATAGTCCGGCAGCCCCGTCTTTTCGAGATATCGCATGTACGCGTCGGCTTTGGTCGCCGGCACGGCCCCGTGCCAGAGTCGAGCGATCATCGGATTCCCCCGTTTCTCTCCTCCCGCCGGTTCATCCGTTGCGAAAGGCCCCGAGCGCGCCGAGGACCTGCGCGGAGGCGCGGATGGCTTTTCCCGCGGGATCGGTGAACACGTGACAGGTCGCGCCGTCGGCGAGCAGGTCCGCGGCCGGATTGCGCACTTCGTAGGCGAACGTGCAGCCGCGCCCGCCGAGCTCGGTCATGCGGGTGACGACGCGGATCGGATCGTCGTAGCTCGAGCGCCGGCGGAAGGCGCACTCGGCGCGCGTGACGGGGATGAAGAGGCCGGACTTCTCCATCTCCGCGTACGGAAGGCCAGCGGCCCGGCACCACTCGGTCCGCCCGATCTCGAACCAGACGAGGTAGTGCGCGTGGTACACGATCCCCATCTGGTCGGTCTCCGAGTACCGGACGCGAAGCTCGGTCTCGACGGAGCGCACGGCGGACGCTTCGTTCCTAGAACCGGTCGCCGAGGCGCTGTCGGACCGAGTTCGGCACGAGACCCGTCACGTCGCCTCCGAGGCGGGCCAACTCCTTGACGAGACGGCTGGAGACGTACGAATACTCCTCCTTGGCCATCAGGAAGACCGTCTCCACCGAGGGAGCGAGGCGGCGGTTCATCAGAGCCATCTGGAGCTCGTACTCGTAGTCGGACACCGCCCGCAGGCCGCGCACGATGATCGTCGCGCCCGAGCGCATCGCGAACTCCACGAGGAGCCCCGTGAACGAGGCAACCGTGATCGACGCGTCGCCGGAGACGATGTCGCGGATCATGCCGATGCGCTCCTCGACCGAGAAGAGCGGGGTCTTCTGGTCCTGCTCGAGGATCGCGACGATGACGCGGTCCGCCAGCCGGCGCGTGCGCGCCAGGATGTCCAGGTGCCCGTTCGTCAGGGGGTCAAAGGAACCGGGGTAGACGGCAATGCGTTCCGTCATGCGCTCCTCCCCTCGGTCGTCACCGCGCGAAGCCCTTCGGCCAGCAGATTATAGGCGGCGACCGTCAGGAAGAGCGCCAGGCCCGGAAAGAGCGCGATCCACCACGCCTCCTCGTAGTTGGGCGCCGAGGACAGAATGCCGCCCCACGACACGGCCGGCGCCGGCAGCCCGACGCCCAGAAACGACAGGGCCGCCTCGGCGAGAATCGCCCAGCCCACTCCGAACGCGGCCGACACGATCAGCGGCGGCAGCGCGTTCGGAAGCAGATGGCGGGCGAGGATCCGCGGGGTCGAGGCGCCCATCGCCCGCGCCGCCCGCGCGTAGTCGAGCTCACGGATCTTCAGGATCTCGGCCCGCGCGTACCGCGCGTCGCCCGCCCAGGTCGTCAGGCCGATCGCCCCGATCACCGTCGCCGGCGAAGGCGGGAGAAAGGCCGCCAGGGCCAGCAGCAGGAACAGAACCGGAAAGCAGAGCATGACCTCGATCAGCCGCGACAGCGCCAGGTCGACGGCGCCCCCGAGATAGCCGGCCGTCGCGCCGACGGAGAATCCGATCCCGAGCGACACCGCGGCGGCCACGAGCCCGATCGCGAGCGAGATCGGCGTGGCCGTCACGACCCGCCCGAGCAGATCGCGACCGAGGTCGTCGGTTCCGAAGGGATGCGCCGCCGACGGCGCCAGCAGCCGCTCGTCCAGCCGGATCGTCCGGGCGCGCTCGGCAAAGAGCGGCGAGCAGAGCGCCACGAGCCAGAGAAAGATCACGACCGCGGACGCCACCCGCCCGCTCCACGGCAGCCGCGACGCGAAGATCCGGAAGCGCGCCACGCTCCCTACCCCGCCGCCCCGTCGCGGACGCGCGGGTCCGCGGCGGCGAGCGCGATGTCCGCGGCGAGCGTGGCGAAGAGCGTGGCCACCGCGGACAGCAGAGAGAGCGCCAGGATGACGGGATAGTCGCGCGCGAGGATCGAGTCGAAGTAGAGCCGGCCAAGGCCGGGCCACGCGAAGATCCGTTCGACGATGACGCTGCCCGACAGCAGGGCCGGCAGAAGCAGGCCGGCCAGCGTGATCACCGGCAGAAGCGCGTTCGGGAAGGCGTGCCGCCAGATCGCCCGTCTCCTGGAGGCGCCGCGCGCCCGGGCGGCGAGAACGTAGTCGCTCGAGCGCGCCTCTGCCACGCCCGAGCGCACGAGCCTCGCGACGAAGGCGAGCGTGCCGTACGTCAGGCACGTGACGGGAAGGGCGAGGTGAGCCAGCCGGTCCGGTAGCCCGGCCAGGCCCGCCGGCGCCGAATCCGACGCGGTGCCGTACAGGGGGAACCACCGCAACTGGACGCAGAAGAGCGTCTGCAGCAGGAGGGCCGCCCAGAAGGTCGGAAGCGAGTAGAGCGCGAAGAGCGCGGCGCCCGAGAGGCGATCGAACGCGCTCTCGGGGCTGCCTCCAGCCACGACGCCGAGCGGGATCGCCAGAGCGAGGGCAAGGAGGAGGGCGAGGCCGTTCAACGCCAGGGTGTGGGGCAGCGCCTCGAGGATCCGCTCCGAGACCGGGCGGTGGTCGACGAACGACTCGCCGAGGTCGAGCCGCACGACGCGGCCGATCCAGCGGGCGAACTGCTCGGGCAACGGGCGGTCGAGGCCGTAGAGGCTGCGCATCTGCTCCGCTGCCTTCGCGCTGACGCGCCGCGCCGAATCGGCCCCGCCGGCGCCCGGCGCTCCGGGCGCGAGGTGGAGCAGCAGAAACACGATGACGATGATCCCGAGCAGAGTCGGCACGGCGAGCGCGAGGCGCCGCACCACGTAGCCGATCACTTCCCGGGCCCCGGAGCCGCCCACCAGCCGAGCGGCCCCGGCCAGATTCCGGAGAGGCCGAGCGGAGAGGTCACGAGGCCGCGCACCCGCCGGCGGAAGGCATACTTCCGAGCCGCGTTGACGACGAAGATCGCGGGCGCCTCGTCCCGCAGGAGCCGGTGCAAGCCGCGCAGCATCGCGAGCCGGCGCCCGGGGTCCAGCTCCTTCCGGGCTTCCGCCATGCGCCGGTCCGCCTCTGGACTGGCGTAGCAGCCGTCGTTGATCCCGTTGGGCGGGCACTGGGACGAGTGCCAGTAAGGGTAAGGATCCGGGTTCGGATCCACCGCCGACCACGCGAGCGACGCCGCCTCGAAGTCGCCGGCGTCCACCTTTTCGACGAACGCGGCCCACTCGAGCGTCCGGACGCGCGCCGTCACGCCCACCCGCGCGAGCTCCGCGGAGAGCATTTCGTCGATCTGCCGGCCGATCTCCGAGCCGGCCGACACCAGCAGGTCGAACTCGAACCGGTGCCCCTCCTTCTCGCGCGCCCGCCCGGGAGCGGGCGCCCTCCAACCGGCATCGTCCAGCAGCCGCGCGGCGGCGGCCGGGTCGAACGGCAGCGGCGCGACGCCGGCGTCGTACGCCGGGGAATCCGGGGCCCAGGGGCCGGAGATGATCCGCGCCGAGCCCCGATAGAGGCTGCGAACGATCGCGGCGCGGTCGAGCAGCATCGTCATCGCCCGGCGCACCCGCGCGTCGGCGAAGAGCGGCGACCGGTTGTTGAGGACGATGTAGTTGTAGTCGAGGTCGTAGAACTCGACCAGACGGCAACAGGCCGCGAAGGCCGGATCCTCCGACGCTCTCTGCTTCAGCCCGGCGTCCAGCAGGTCTTCGTCGAGCGCGTCGTCGAGGAGCATCCGGTAAGCGGTCGTGTTGTCGGGCACGATGCGGAAGACGATGCGGTCGAAGTGGCCGCGGGGGCCGGGGTATCTCGGGTTGCGCTCGAGCTCGACCGATTCCGCGGTCTTCCAGGACGCGACGCGGTACGGCCCGCTCGACAGGGGCGCCCGGTTGTCCTTCGCCTCGAGGAAGTTCTGGCCTTCGAAGCGGTGAGCCGGAAGCAGCGGCAGCACGAACGCCATCGGTCGGAACGCGTAGGGCCTCGAGAACTTCGCCTCGAAGCGCCGCTCGTCGAGGGCTTCGACGGAAACCAGCTCCTCGAAGAGCGGCTTGTAGACCTGCGCCGGGATCTTTGGATCCACGATCTTACGGATCGTGAAGACCGCGTCCTTCGCCGTGACCGGGCGGCCGTCCTCCCAGGCCGCGTCGGGCTTGAGGGCGATCGTGTACACGAGGCCGTCCGCCGAGCTCTCCATGCTCTCCGCGAGGCCGGGCGTCACCTGCAGGTTCGCGTCGAAGTCGAAGAGGTTGCGCTGGACGTACTGGAGGACCTGCGCCTCCGGCAGGCTCGACTGGAGAACCGCGTTCAGGGTCGTGGGCTCGCCGGTCAAGCGGCGGCGCAGGACTCCCCCGTCCACCGGCGAGCCCTGGCGCGACTCGTCGAGGAACCCGAGCGGCGCGGGCGCGGCCGCCCGGGGCGGCGCCGTCGGCCCGGGGGTCGCTGCGGGCTCGGGCCGGCGCTTGCAGGCCGCGGCAAGGACGAGAAGCCCCAGGACGGTCGCCGTGGAGCCGCGTTTCATGCCCGGCAATTATGACGCCGAACGCGCGGCGGAAGGCTCGAAACTCGGGCAACGGCCCTCAGGGGGCGACGAACGAAGCCACCGCGACGTTTCGGGCGGCGTCGGTCACGCGCACGAGCAGGAATCCACCCCGCGCCTCCGGGGGCAACCGGACCGCGTACGTCTCCCTCGGCGAGTCGGAGAGTCCGTCCGTCGGCTCGACCCGCGTCCACTTCTTCGCGTCCACGCTGTACTCGGCCTCCAGGATCGGAGACGCGGCGTCCACGGCCTCGAACTCGAGGGATCCGGCGGAGCGGGCGAGCTCCCGGACGACCGGGGGCGTGTTGTCGATCCGCACGGGCGACGACTCGCGCGAGCCCGTGCGACCGTCGCCGGGGTTCACCTCGGCGTCGGAGGCCGTGACGCGAAAGACGTAGTCCCCGTCGGGCAGCGATGTCGAGTCGAAAGAATAGAACGCGTCCCGCAGTTCCTTGCGAAGGAGAATCCACTTGCCGCCCGCGGCCGGCCGGAACTCGATCTCGTAGACGAGGACGTCGCCGTCCGGATCGGACGCCTTCCACTGCAGCGTGCGAAAACCCTTGCGGTAGAGCTTGCGCGGCGCGCCCTCCGAGCGGGCCTCGTCGAGCCCGGTGAAGATTCCCTTTTCGTCCGGCGTCGAGGCCTCGTAGACGTTCGACCCGCCCGAACTCGATCGGGCCAGGACCTCCGCGGGATCCAGAGCCGCGAACGTGTCGATGACCGGCGTCGCGTTGCGGTTGCGGTATGCCGCGTCGACGCGCCGCACGCTCGGGGTCCCGCCCTCGCGGCCCGACATCCTGGCCTTCCACTGGAAGTATCGCCCCTCGGGCGCCCGGATTTCGAGCGAGCCCGAGCCCGTTTCCCAGCCGGACCACGCGCTCCAGGTTGCGTCCGGCGTCGCCGATTCGCCCGAGCGGAACGCGAATTCGAGCTTGGCGCCGGCCGGAATCTCACCCTGCCAGCGAAACGTCCCGTAACGGCTGGTCCGGCCGGTGTCCTTGACGGCCGAGACGTATTCCCCCGAGGCGGGGCCGCCAGCCGGCCGGTAGAGGGCGGTCGGCCCGTTGGTCCCGACGTCTCCGCCGGCGAGCAGCGTCACCTGCTTCTCGTCGAACGTTCGCGTCAGCGACCATGCATCGGGAGCCAGCGCGTACAGCTTGCCCTTGGGTCCGGTGCCCGCGAGAACGCCGCTGCCGGCCTCGTCCCTGGCGAGCTCGAACACGATCTCGTCCGAGCTCGTCCAGACCCCGCGGGGAAGCTCGGCGCCGTCGAACAGGACGACCTCCGAGGAGTAGCCTCCGTGGGATCCCAAGCGCCCGGGCGCCAGCCGCGGCGTCGAGACCGACACCGTAACCTCGGGCTTGCCCTTTTCGTCGTCCTCGCCGGGTGTCCCCCTCGGGGCCTTCGTCCCGGTGAGCGGCGACGGAAGGGAGATCGGCTCGGTTCCCGCCGTCGACGAGGATCCCGTGTCGGCCGAGGAGATCGCGGCCCACACCCGGCCCGAACGATCCCCGGCGATGGACGTCACCTCGGTCTTCCCGGAATCGTAGACGGTCGCCACCCGCCCGCCCTTCTCGATCCGCAGGACGAGGCCCGATCCCGACGTTCCGGCCCAGACGCGGCCCTCGCGGTCCACGAAGAGCGCCCGCACGTGCGCGTCGGTCGTCGCATGGAGACGCTCCCCCTTGCCGGCCGCGCTCACGCGATGGATCTCGCCGGGTAGTCCCGTGCCGACGTAGAGGGCCGGGCCGTCGAACGCGAGAGCCCAGACGTACTGGGCCTTCGTGTCGTAGTAGAGCGAGGCTTTCCCGCCCTCGACGCGGTAGACCTTCCCGCCGGGCGACCCGCCGGCGTAGAGGGCGCCATCCGGCCCGATCGCGAGCGCCGTCACTTCCTGCTCGGCGAGGCGGACCTCGATCGACTGCTTGCCCGCCTCCGTCACGCGCAGGATCGCGCCGGAGTCGCCCGTCGCGACGAAGGTGTCTCCGCCGTGGCCGGCGGCGGCGGCGAGGAGGACCGGCTCGGAGACTCCCTCGACCCGGGCGAGCGTCCTGCCGAGGACGAGGCTTCCGTTGGAGGACACCGAAACGCCGCGCGCTTCGCCGGCCGAGAAATCGGCCGCCGTGTCGCAGACCCAGATCTTCACGGCCGCGGCGCCGAGCGAGGCCGGTGCGAGCGCCGCCGCGAGGGCGAACGCGGCAAGACCCCGGAGACGGAGCCTCACCAGGTCCTCGGCAGCACTTCCAGGATCAATCGAGCGGACCCCACGACCGGTACCGGCTCTTCCACCGACTCGGCCTGAAGCCTCACGAATCCGAGATCGGGGGTTCCGTCGCCGGGCCCCCGGTCATGCAGAATCGCGGCCCGGCTCGGCGGCAGGCCAGCGAGCGCTTCCCCGTTGACGAGAGCGCCGGGCGCGGAGCGGTAGGTCAGGAGGTTCAGGGTGTTCGCCGGCTTCACCCGGCCCAGAAAGTCGATGACCTGGTCGAGCGAGTGCGGATCGGCCGGATAGAGGGCGAGGTCGTAGGCCGTCGCCGCGTTCCCGTCCCCGACGAAGACCGTGATCGGGCCGGCCGGCGCGTCCGTCGGGACCTTCGCGGTCAGCACGACCCGACGCGTTCCCCCGCGGAAGTCCTCGAGGTCCACCCAGACCGGCACCGCGTCGCCGGGGTGGACGCGCTCCTTCTGGGCCTCGACGTGGACCACGCGGGCGCTCTGGAGGCGGTCCGAATGCGCGATGTCGATCTCCACACCGCGGATGGCGAGGTCCCGGAATTCGTTGGCCATGAGGAAGTTGGTCAACAGCGCGAGCGAAGCCACGGCGTCGTCCTTGGCGCCCAGGCCGGAAAACACCGAGTCCCACCGCACCGTGCGATCCGACGTCTCGATCGCAGACTTCCAGACGATCGTCCGCTCGCCGGCTCGCTTCTCGAGCGTCGTGAGGACGTTGTCGGTCGCGACGGCGAGCAGGATCGGCGTCAGCATCGCGTTGTGCACGACCTCGAAGTGAAAGGTCTGCGTCGGGAGTTCCTCGGAGCTCATGCGGATCGTGATGGGGACCATCCGCGGCGCGCTCCCGAAGCCGCCGAGGATGCCCGTCGAGCGATCCTGCGAAATGGAGCCGAGGACGGGGCCAGTCGTCGCGAACTTGAAAGACCGGTAGAGCGAAGGCAGCACCGTCAGCACGTCAGCGCTCGCCATGGGCATCGCCACGGGACCCATCGACAGGAAGGGATGGCCGAAGGCGAGGACCGAGTTGCCGTCCACCCAGGTCACCGTCCCCGTCGCCGAGAGCACCATGTCTCCCGACAGCAGGACGGCCGCGACGGCGGAACCCGGCTCGAGGCGGGAGGAGGCGGCGGGCAGAGAGCCCGCGGCCGCCGGCGCCGACGCGCCGGAGGGAGTCACCAGCCAGCCGGCGGCCTCGGCCACCTGCCCGAACAGGCGGCCCGGAGACAGCGTGCCGGACAGCGAGACCGGAAGCGGCAGGGGCGAGGGGCCGGACGAGGACGACTCGCCCTTGAGCGGCGCGTAGAGGGCCTCGAGCGGCGCCGAGAAGGAGCGGTCGGCAAATGCGGACACGAACGCCGAGACTCGCGTCGCCGCGCCTCCGATCGGGACGGGCGGAGAGACCGGCGCCTTGCGGATGTCGAGCATGCTCTGGATCGGCGTGATGCCGCAGATCGGCTCGCGGGAGAAGGGCCAGCCGTAGGCGAGCGCGCCGATGAGCTTGCCGTCGACGTACACGGGGCTGCCGCTCATGCCCGCGATGATCCCGGTCTTGTCGAGCAGGCCTCCGAGCACGCGCGCGAGGATCAGATCCTGCTTCGGGGCGTAGCTCTTCAAGAGGCCCACGATCTCGACCTCGAAGCGTTGCACGCCTTTCCCGTCGCCGAGATCTGAAAAGCCGTACCCCTTCATCCCGGGCGTGAGATCGCCGGCCGGGAGGATGTCGGTCGGGTGCGCAAAGGCCCGGGCCGACGCCGTTGCGAGCACGGCGCACACGGCCAGCGAGCGCAGCAATCTCCTCACGGGGGCAACAACGCCTCGAGCGCGACGCTCCATTCCCTTTGACCCTCTTCGATCCCTATGTTACGGTCGAATCCGATGCTCGTAACCGTCTTTCAACCCGTCACCTCCGAAAACCTCCCCGGACAGTCCTCGATCCTTTCCGCCTTCGCCGAGACCGGCCCCGCCGGAAAGGTGATCCTCGGGATCCTGCTCTTCTTCTCCTTCGTCTCGTGGGCGATCATCTTCGCCAAGTTCATCCGGTTGCGGCGCGTGTCCCGCCAGTCCGAGAAGTTCGTGGCCTTTTTCCGCAAATCCAAGCGGTTTTCCGAGGTCAACACCTTCGCCGGGGAGCTTTCGGACACTCCCCTGACCACCCTGTTCAAGGCCGGGTATGCCGAGCTCGACGCCCAGGTGAAGGCCATCCGGGCGGACGACGCCCCGACCACGGCCGGGGGCGCCCAGGGGGGCAAGCTGCTCATCAAGAACATTTCGGGCATCGAGCGGGCCCTCGAGCGGGCCATTGGAGTCGAGATGTCCCGGCTCACGAAGTTCATGACCTTCCTCGCGACGACGGCGTCGGCCTGCCCCTTCATCGGTCTCTTCGGGACGGTCTGGGGAATCATGCAGTCCTTCCGGGCCATCGGCCAGACCGGCTCGACCTCGATCGCCGCCGTCGCGCCCGGAATCTCCGAGGCTCTCGTGAACACGGCCGCCGGCCTCGCGGCCGCGATCCCGGCGATGATTTTCTACAACTACTTCATGGGCAAGGTGCGCGAGCAGCGCGCCGGCATGGAAGACTTTTCGCTCGAGTTCATCAACCTGGCCGAACGGAACTTTACGTAGGATCGGGTGTCTCTCCGTTAAATGGCTTTTCAGCGCCAATCCAGCGACCCCTTCGACCACCTCGCGGACATCAACGTCACGCCGCTCGTGGACGTCATGCTGGTGCTGTTGATCATCTTCATGGTCACGGCGCCGATGCTGCACCAGGGGATCTCGGTCGCGCTCCCCAAGACGGCGACGACCAACCTGCGCTCGACCCTCGAGGATCCGATCGTCCTTTCGATTTCGCGCGACGGGCTCTACTACATCAACGAGACGCCGGTCGCCCGGGGACTCCTCAAGGACCGCCTGCGCGCGATCCTGCGCGGGCGCAAGGAGAAGGCCGTCCTGCTCAAGGCGGACCGCAGCCTGTCGTACGGAACGGTGATCGAGACCCTCGACCTCCTGAACCGCATGGGGATCGAGAGCCTGGGCATGATCACCGACACGACCGGGAGCTCGAAACCGAAATGAAGGAGAAGCTCTCAGCGATCAGCTCTCAGCTCTCAGCCGGGCGAACGACCCAAGCCCTCTCCGAGCCGAAGGCTGAAGGCTGACAGCGGACAACTCATCGACGCCGTCGGCGACATTCTCGCGCAACGCCAGCAGGATCGCGTGTCCTGGGGGCCCGCCACCGTGCTCGCGTTCCTCCTTCACGCCGCGGTCCTGATCGGACTGCTCGCCTCGGTCTTCGCCCGGCCGATTCACTACGCCGCGCCGCGGGCCGTCGCCGTGCGCCTGCTTCCCGCGGGCTCCCTGCGCGCGCCCGCTCCCGTCCAGGCGGCGGAGCCCGCGCCGCCCGCCGCGGCGCCCAGGCCGAAGATCGAAAAGCCGGTCGTGGAAGAAGCGCCGAAGCCGTCGAAGAACGCCGTTCTCCTGCCCGCCAGGGAGGACAAGAAGAAAAAGCCCACGCCGCCGCCGGTCTCCCAGCCGGGCCGCGCCGCGGCGCCCGCCGTCAGCCTGCCCTCGGCCAACGACGAGCCGACCGGAACCTCCACCTCGGGTCCGGCCGGCG
>Ga0326726_10002176_pt1 | contig 18045 bp, 17 predicted proteins | sample MHFenrmetagenome_2_FD_207603 | JGI IMG/M metagenome (GOLD analysis project Ga0326726, IMG submission 207603) | Lab enriched peat soil microbial communities from Michigan Hollow, Ithaca, NY, United States - MHF15MN | ecosystem: Environmental > Terrestrial > Soil > Wetlands > Peat | place: USA... | reverse complement strand
GCACCAGACGCGGCCGAACAGCGCCGTGAGCAGAAAGATGCCGATGAGGATGCTCGCCATGAACAGCATCAGCAGCAGCGTGTCCGTCGGCAGGAACGTGACGCCGACGAAGGTGAACTCCCGCCGCGGTAGATCGAGCAGGATGAGCGGCTTGCCGCCGACGCGGATGTACGGGATGATGAAGAACACCACCATCAACGCGTACGCGACGGCGCGGCGCCGTTGGTAGAACGCGCCGTATGACGGCTTGGGTTGAATCCAGCGCCGGGTTCCGTCCTCGTTCAGGGTGGGCAGGACGCGGTGCGTGGCGATCGGAACACTCACTTCTCCTCCACCTTCACGCCTTGCGGAGCTTTCGGGTTGGGCGGATTGCTGCCGTGCAGCGACGCGACGTAGACGGTGACCGCATTCACCTGCTGCGGCGACAGCATCTTGCCCCAGTTCGGCATGCCTTTGTCGAGCACGCCCGTGTTGATCGTGTGGTTGATCTCGGTGATGGTGCCGCCGTGCAGCCAGTAGTCATCGGTGAGATTCGGGCCGATGTTGCCGCCCGCGTCGGGTCGGTGACACACCGCGCAGTTCGTGCCGAAGACGCTCTTGCCAAGCGCGAGCGCCGCGGGATCCTTGGCGAGCGCGGCGAGGATCGATGCGTCAGCGCCGACGGCGGCCGGGAATTTCTTGGCCGCTTCGGCCATCGTCCGTTCGTAGTCCGGAATGCGGCCGGGGCCGCGCAGGAAGCCGCCGACGTCGATCCAGTAGAGGAGCGAGAAGACGATCGTCGCCCAGAAGATCCACACCCACCAGCGCGGCAGCGGATTGTCGAACTCTTGAATGCCGTCGTAGTTGTGCTGGAGGAGACGTTCGTCGTCGGGAGTGGAGTTCGCCATGTCACGAAGGCCGCTCGGCGGCGGAAGAGTGTCCGGTGCGCGGTGTGGTGTCGTCGTCGAGCGGAAGGCTCGCGGCGCGGTCGAATGCCGCGCGGTTCGTCGCCAGCGCGCGAATGCCGATGGCGAGGAACACGACGAAGAAGATGACGAGCGCGATCTCGGCGTAGCCGGCGAGGCCGGACGCGCTCACGACGTCGGCGATCGACTTCATGGTCGTCCTCCCGATGGCGCGCTCGCAGCCGCCGTGCGCGTGGCCGAGCTCTGCGCGATGTCGCGGCCGAGCCGCTGGAGATATGCGGTGAGCGCGACGATTTCCTTGTCTTGGAGACCGGCGGGGCCGCCCTGCTGCACGATGCCGTCGGCGATTTGCTTGGCTTGCTCGCGCGCCATGCGCGGTGCCGCGCCGGCGACGAGCGCGCTTCCGTACGGCACGCCAAGCATGGCCATGCCGTCGACACGCTTCTGAATGCCATCGAAGTCGATGTCGTCCGAGAGGAGCTTGGGGTACGACGGCATGACCGACTTCGCCGTGATCGAGCGCGGATCGTTCATGTGTCGCACGTGCCAGAGGTCGGGATACTTGCCGCCCTCGCGCGCCAGATCGGGTCCGATGCGACGCGAGCCCCAGAGGAAGGGATGGTCGTAGACGAACTCACCCGGTTTGGAGTACTCGCCGTAGCGCTCCGTCTCGTGACGGAAGGGCCGGATCATCTGCGAGTGGCAGTTGAAGCAACCCTCGCGGATATAGAGATCGCGTCCCGCGAGCTCGAGCGGCGTGTACGGCTTGACCGACGCGATGGTGGGCACGTTCGACCGAATGAGGAACGTCGGCAGAATCTCGAACAGCGACGCGACGACGACCGCGAACACCGTCATGACGGTGAAGAACGCCCATCGCGCTTCCCACGCGCGATGCCAGGTCATGGAGACGAATGCCGGAATCCACGCTCCCTCTTCCCGCTTCCCACTTCCCACTTCCCTCGTCAACGGCGCAACCTGGATCACCGGCACGTCATACACCGCCGGGCGACGTTTCCAGGTCATGAGGATGTTCCAGCCAAAGAGCAGCATGCCGCCGATGTAGAGCGAGCCGCCGATCGCGCGCATCCAGTACATCGGCATCAGCTTGAGGACCGTCTCGATGAAATCAGGATAGGCAAGGCGGCCGGTCGAGTCGAACGCGCGCCACATGAGGCCCTGTGTCACGCCGGCGCTGTAGATGGCGACGACGTAGAGCAGGATGCCGAAGCTGGCGATCCAGAAGTGGAGCTCCGCGAGCTTCTTGCTGTACAGCTGCGTTTGGAAGAGGCGCGGCAGCAGCCAGTAGATCATGCCGAACGTGAGGAAGCCGTTCCAGCCGAGCGCCCCGGTGTGGACGTGCGCGATGATCCAATCGGTGTAGTGCGCGAGCGCGTTCACGCTCTTGATCGAGAGCATCGGGCCCTCGAACGTCGCCATGCCGTAGGCAGTCACGGCGACGACGAAGAACTTGAGGACGGGATCCTCGACGACCTTGTGCCACGCGCCGCGCAGCGTGAGCAGGCCGTTGATCATGCCGCCCCAGCTCGGCATCCACAGCATCACGGAGAAGAGCATGCCGAGGGTGGACGCCCACTCGGGCAGGGCGGTGTAGTGCAGATGGTGCGGCCCGGCCCAGATGTACATGAACACGAGCGACCAGAAGTGCAGGATCGACAGCTTGTACGAGTACACCGGCCGTTCGGCCGCCTTCGGCATGAAGTAGTACATCAGGCCGAGGAAGGGCGTGGTGAGGAAGAACGCGACGGCGTTGTGCCCGTACCACCACTGCATGAACGCGTCCTGCACGCCGGCGTAGATCGAGTAGCTCTTGAACGGCGCGACCGGCAATGAGAGATTGTTGAAGATGTGCAGGATCGCGACGGTGACGATGCTGGCGATGTAGAACCAGAGCGCGACGTAGAGGTGCCGCTCGCGGCGGCGGGCCAGCGTGCCGAAGAAGTTGACCGCGAACACGACCCACACGACGGCGATCGCGATGTCGATCGGCCACTCGAGCTCCGCGTACTCCTTGGCCTGCGTGAACCCCATCGGGAGCGTGATCGCGGCGGCGACGATGATCGCTTGCCAGCCCCAGAAGTGAAACCGGCTGAGACCGTCCGAGAACATCCGCGCCTTGCACAACCGCTGCGTCGAGTAGTAGGCGCCGGTGAAGAACGCGTTGCCCGCGAACGCGAAGATCACGGCGTTCGTGTGGAGCGGCCTGAGGCGGCCGAAAGTGAAGTACGGCGCCAGACTCAGCGTCGGCACCGCGAGCTGCAGCGCGATCAGCAAGCCGACGAGCATGCCCACCAGCCCCCAAACGAAGGTGGCGAGCATGAAGCGCCGGACGATGTCATCGTCGTAAGAAAATGAATCGAGCGCGCCCATCGCGGGGCGTGAAACGTCTTCGCGCAGCACGTCGTGCGACACGCCATCAGGTGGTGTCATGTCGGGCTCGGGCGGGTTGTCGAGTGTGGGGACCGCGACGTGGAACCTCGGTGCGCGTGCCTCTGTTTTCTGTCGGTCGAGTTCCGGCGCCATGCGAGGGAATCCCCGACGCGGGCCAAGCGCGACCGGAGCACGTCGCACATTCGGCGTGGCACGCCGTCGCGCGTCGTTGGTCGAAGGTCGAATGGTCGACCGCGGGAGCGCCTCGGATCATGCGTGTCTCTTTTGTGGAGCGCGCAAATGAATGGTGTCCGGATCTCAGGGCGGTTGTCGTGCTCGAGCGCCCTCATCGCGAGCCTTGCCGCCGCGCCACTCGCCGGCATTGCGGCGCAGGAGGCTGATCCGCTGCCCGCGAAGCAGGACACCGCGAACAGATTCGCGAACACCTTCAACGGAGAATTCGCGCCGGGGGCGGGCTTCACCCTCATCAAGACGCAGCGCGGGAGCCTGAACATCAGCGTGTACGGGCTGTTCCGGTACATGAACCAGTACGCCGTCGGGGACTCGTTCACCGATCACCTCGGGCGAAAGCGACCGGCAGATCCGCGCAACGATTTGAACTGGCAGCGCACGTTCGTCTGGCTGACCGGCTTTTTCTACGATCCGAAGCTTCGCTACAACATCTCGCTCTGGTCGCTGCCCACGACGCAACAGACGCTGTTGTTCGGGAATCTGCAGTATCGCGCGTCGGAGCACTTCGTGTTCGGGATTGGCATCACGCCAAACCTCACCGCCCGATCCGTGCAGGGCTCGTGGCCCTACTGGGCGGCGACCGATCGGCAAATGGCGGAGGAATTCTTCCGCGGCGGGTTCTCGTCAGGCCTCTTCATGACCGGCGAGCTCTTGAAGCGCCTCAACTACACGCTGTCGATGAACAACAACATCAGCCAGCTCGGCGTGACGCAGGCGAACGACATTCCGGACTTGGCCTACAGCGTCGACCTGCGATGGCAGCCGACCACCGGAGAGTTCGGCGCGCGCAACGGGCTCGCCGACTTCGAGTTTCATGACACCGTCGCGACGCAGTTCGGCATGTCGTCCATGATGAGCCGTGAGGGTCGAGGCGCGCCGGTCGGTCAACCGCCCAACGCCACCCAAATCAGAATGTCGGACGGCGTCAACCCATTCGACACGGGTGCGCTCGCCGATACCGTCACCGTCACGAAGCTCAGATTCAACTATCTCTCGTTCGACGCCGGCGTGAAGTACCGAGGCTGGTCGCTCGAGAGCGAGTACTACTTCCGTTGGCTGAGCGACTTCTTCACGACGGGTCCGGTGCCGCTCAAGTCGATCTACGACAACGGATTCATGGTAGAGGCGATGCGGATGGTGGTTCCGAAGAGCCTTGGTGTGTACGCCGTCGGCGGATATGTGTTCGACCGCTTCAAGCGGCATCCGTGGGAACTGTCCGGCGGCATTGACTACTATCCCTATCGCTCGCGAGCCTGGCGCCTGAACGCGCACTACATCCACGTCGTGAGGTCTCCGACCGGCTCGTTCTTCGGGTACTACACCGCGGGCCAGACTGGAACGACCATCTCGCTCGCGAGCGACATTCTCTTCTGACGCTGGCCCCGCGCCGTGTCTGCTAGGGCGCGCCGTCGCCTCGCCGCCCTCGGCTAGGCGCCAGCGGCGCCAGCAGGCCCTCGGTAGAACGTCCCATTGGGCGAGCGCGTCCCCAACGATCAAGTTGCGGTTGTCACGCGGTGGGAGAGGGGATGAAGAGGATGAGATCGGTGCTTGGCGCAACCGTGATCGCCACGATGGCCGGGGCGGCCGCGATGGGGACGGCGGGCGCCCAGAAGACGGACAGCAGCAGCGGACGCGTTGCCGCGAAGATCGACCAGGACGCGATCAACGCGCTCGAGAAGATGGGCACGTATCTCAGAACGCTCAAGACGTTCCAGGTGAACGCGACGGTTTCGACGGAAGACGTGCTGGACGACGGCCAAAAGGTGCAGTCGACGAAACGCGTCGATCTCGTGGCCCAACGGCCGAACCGTATGCGGGTGGAGATCTCGGATGAGCGACAGCCGCGCACCTTCTATTACGACGGCAAGTCGTTCACGCTCTGGGCTCCGACGACGCGCTTTTACGCCACGGTGGACGCGCCACCGACCATCAACGAGCTGGTGAACCAATTGGACGAGAAGTACGACATCGACGTTCCGTTCGTCGATCTCTTCCGGTGGGGCACGCCGGAGTCGGACGTGCACGAGCTGACGTCGGCGATGGACATGGGGCCGAGCGCGATCGACGGGGTGACGTGCGAGCAATACCTGTTTCGGCAGGACGGCCTCGACTGGCAGATCTGGATTCAGAACGGGGAATTCCCGCTGCCGCGCAAGCTCGTGATCACGACGACGACCGACGAGGCCCGGCCGCAGCACGAGTCCGTCTATACGTGGAATCTGGCGCCGTCCGTCAGCGACGACGCGTTTGCGTTCACGGCCCCGCCAGACGCGAAGAAGATCAACCTCGTGGAGGCGCAAGCGAAGGGGCTGGCCAAACTGGAAAAGCAACCCGAAAAGCCGGCGGAGAAGCAACCGGCGGCGAAGCCGCCACAGGAGCCGCGGAATCCGCGGAGTGAAGACCGATGAGGAAACTCTTAGCGCAGGGCGTGTTGGTCGCGCTGGCGATATGCGCCGCCATTGAACCGGCTCTCGCGCAGCGGCGGGGCGGTGGTGGTTTCCGCGGCGGCGGCGCCCGCGGTGGCGGCGGCGGATTCGCGCGCGCCTCGGCGAGGCCGAGCGTCACGATGCGTCCCGCTGGGGGCGCGAACTTCAATCGGGCGAGCTATAACCGGACGACCGTCAACCGGGGGGCCGTCAGCGGCGCCGCGGTCGTCAGGCGCCCGGTCAGAACCGGAGACGTCAACATCGATCGTGACTGGGACGACCGTTATTCCGGCTGTTGCTACTATCGGCCGGTGGCGCGAGCCGCTGCGGTGGGTGCGGCAGCCGCAACGGCGGCGGCGGTCGGATCGGCCGTCTACTCCGTTCCGTCGTCGTGCGTCTCGACGGAGGTGAACGGCGCGACGTACCTGCAGTGCGGCAGCACGTGGTATCGTCCGGAGTTCAATGGCACGACGACGACGTACATCGTGGTGAGCCAGCCGTAACGACGGCGGGTATCAGGGCTCAGCGCCGACGCCGCGCGCGCGACATCGCCAGTCGCGCGTGCCGCGTCCGCTCCACTCTCGACTCAATACGACAGCTTCATCGTAACGCCGAGGGCGTCCACATAGCGCGGTGTGTCCCGCGAGTGGTCTTGGCGCGCGACGTAGACATCGATCGAGACGCGACGCGCGAGCTGCGCTTCGGATCCGACTCGGCCCGCCAGCCGTGCGATGCTCCGAAAGCGTGAATCGTAGTAGGCCTCGAACGTCCCGTACGGCGCGAGCGCGAGCCCCTTGGGCTTCGGTGGTACGCGCTGGAAATGCAGACGCTCGCGAACGCGATACGAATACTGGGCATTCACCCAGCGCAGCTCGACCCGCGCGCGGTCGACCAGGCGCTCCAATCCCTTCGAATCCTAGGTGACCACTCCTTCGCCCACGATACGTAACTCGCGGTAGCTGGCGTCGACGCGAAGCACATCGCGCCCTTGCTTGCCGTGATGGCGACGGCTGGCTTGTACGACAACTCCGGAGAATGGTCTACGCGACCGGCCTGCCCGCGAAGAGCGGCGTCGGCGGCGGACTCATCGCCGTCTCTCCGGGTCGCTTCGGGATCGCCGTCGTTTCACCGCCGCTCGACTCGGCGGGCAACAGCGTGCGCGGTCAAAAAGCAATCACGGACATCTCGAATGCGCTCGGCGGGAACCCGCTCATGGCGAGACGGTGTAGTCGCGAAGCGGCTGCTGTGCCTGTACAACGAGCGTGAGCGTGGCCGTTTGGACGCCCACCCCCAGGACCTGCGCGCGCACCGCCACCAAATAGCTGCCCGCAGCGACCGATGTGGCCACCTCGAGTCGAATCCAGCTGGTTGTCGCGGCGGCGGGCACGGTGGCCGGATTGCACGTCACGGTTACGCCAGCCGGAGCGCTCTCGATCACAAGGTCCACCGCTCCCTCGAAGTGGCTTCGGGTGACGTAAACCGACACGGAGTCGCTCGACCCCTGCCGCACGGTGATACTCCCGACGGAAGGCGACAGGAATACGGCCGCGCTATCGCCCGGCGGGGGTTCGAGATTGAACGGGCCAACGATACTCATCTCGCACGCGACCGTGAGCAGCACGAGCGGCGCGATGGCCGCGCGAGTGCGTCGAAAGGCTGTCACGCGCATTGTGGCCTCCTGTCCAGCGGCACGGTTTAGTAAACCATCATGCCGCTCCGCGACGGCGCGCGCTGTAGGAGCCAGGCCCTCCAGGTGTAGGGAATGCGCGGTCATCCAAACGAGAGTGGGGCGCGCCCAAAGGCGCGCCCCATCGAGGCGCCAGTCTCGTGTGACCGTTGGCTCAGGAGGTCATCGACGTCTGGGAGATGCTGGACTGCACCGCCTCGGCCAAGCGTGACCGGAGCGCGTCGTGCATCCGGTCCCGAATCCCATCACCCAGGCGCGACCGGAGCGAATCGCCGAGATGAAAGCTGATCGACTCGGCGAGCCGGGCGGCGTCGAGCGAATCGAGGTTGCGTTGCTCGGCGATGGCGGTTCGAACCGCGCCCGCCAACCGATCCCGCAGCGTCTCCTCGATCGCGTCCCGCGTGGCGAGCTCGATGCGATCGCGCAGCCCCGCGGCGACGCGCTCGCGAATCGCATCCGCCAGGCGCCGGTTGAGCCGGTCACCGAACGCATCGAAGCCACCGACCGACGCTTGCCGGTCGAAGAAACCCTCGCCATCGCGTCGCACTTCAATGGCGTTGCGGACGAACTGTTGTTGCAGCACGTCGCGGAGGCGATCGCCGGCGGCGTCCTCGACGGTCCCGGCCAGAATGCCGCGGAAGCGCTCGCGCACTCCGTCCGCCACGCGTTCGTGGAGCGCATTCTCGATGCGATCGGCAATCGGCGTCACGAGACGGTCCGGGTCGGCAGTGCCCTCCGATCTCGCCTCGGCCGCGACTTGCCGCAGCGCGTCGCCCAATCGCTCGCGCGCTACCTCGCGCACGCGGTCGCGCACGACGCCGCGCAACCCGTCGCGCAGCCGGTCGCGGACGGCGTCCTCGATGCGACAGTGAAACGCGTCGATCAGGTCGTCGGTCGCCTCGGCGCCGAGTTGTCCCGCCAGCGCGCTGTCGCCGATGGCGTCGCGGATGGCGCCCGCGAAGCGCTCCCGGAGCGCGTCGCCGAGTCGCTCGCGCAGCACGTCGGACACGCGCTGTTCGATCGCGTCGCTGAGCCTGTCGTTGAAGAGGTCGCCGACGTTGCCGGGGTCGGCTTTCGCGACGACGATCTCGCTGAGCCCCCTTCGCAGATCTCTCGAGAGCCGAGCGCGAATGACCTCTCGCACCCGATCGCGGATCGCGCCTTCCAGTCGTTGGCCGACGCCCTCGGCGACGTTGTCGCGCGCGACCGCGTCGCGTACTCGCTCGGCGAACTCGCGGACGTTCTCGTCGTTCGTTTCACGCGTGGCTTTGGCGGCGCGCCCGCGGCGCGCCGATCCCACGCGCCCGGATTCGCGCGTCACGTCGATGGGCGACGATACCTCGGTCGGTTCCGACTGTCTGATCATGGGGAGATCTCCTGTGGGTACGACGGCGTGAGCTCGCAGCCATCCGGCGTACGGCGCCGTGACGGCCGCCGCGCGAGCGACAAAGGCGCGGCCCGCAAGGATCGCCAGACGGATCGCCAACCCGTATTAGACTTTAGTAAACAGCCTCGGTCGAGAGCGCTCGATGGCGCGCGTGTGTCGTCGTCGTGACGTCGCCGTTACGCGGCGTGGCACGCTTCGTTGGTCAAAGGTCGAATGGCCGGCCCTCGAGCCGCGGGATCATGCGCATCTCTTCAGGAGCGCGTAATGAGCCGTGTCCGCATCTCGAGCTGGCTGTACCGCATCGTACTCGTCGCGAGCGTCACGGCCGCGCCGACGATCGCCGCGGCCGCGCGGAGGCGGACCCGCTTCCCGCGAAGCCGGACACGACCAACCGGTTCGCGAACACGTTCAACGGTGAGTTCGCTCCCGGCGCGGGCTTCGATCTGATCAGAACGAAGCGCCCGTGACGGTCACCAAGCTTCGCTTCAGGTATCTGTCGATCGACGCCGGGCTGAACCATCGCGGCTGGTCGTTCGAAAGCGAGTACTACTTCCGTTCGCTGAGCGACTTCCTCGCGACGGGTCCGCTGCCGGTGGCGTCCGTCTACGACAATGGCGTCATGGTGGAGCTGATGCGCATGGTCATTCCGAAGACGCTCGGCGGTCGCCGACCGGCTCGTTCTTCGGCTACTACACGGTGGGCCAGACCGGAACGACGATCTCGTTCGGCACCGACATTCTCTTTTGACGGTCAGCGGAATGCGAGTGCCTCCGTGGCCTGAGTCACGGAGGCACTGGGCCGGGCCTGGAGATTCAGTACTCCAGTTTCGTGGTGATCCCGAGCGCGTTCACGTACCGCGGCGTGGAATGCAGGTTGTTCTGGCGTGCGATGTACACGTCGATCGACGCCGGTCCGCCGAGTCGCGCCTCGGATCCAATGCGGCCCGCGATGCGCGAAATCGCGGCCTCGCGCGAGTCGTAGTACACCTCGAACGTCCCGTACGGCGCCAACGCAAGACGGCTGCTCTTCGGCGCGACGCGCTGCAGGTGGAGGCGGTCGCGAACGCGGTACGAATATGCGCCGTTCACCCAGCGCAGCTCGCCGCGCAAGCGGTTGACGAGGTGCACGACGTCGGACGAGGAGCACGTGACGACCCCTTCGCCGACGATGCGCGACTCGCGGTAGCTCGCGTCGCGAGTGCTGAACGTGAAGCGGTAGCCGCCGCGCAGATATCCGGTTGGGAGGCGCAGGTAGTCCTGGTAGAGACCGACCGTCGCCTCTCGCTTGGGTCCGTCGCGTTCGGCGGATGAGGAGAGCTCGAGGAAGGTCCGTTGATGCTCGGCTGCGCGCCAAAACACGTCGAGCTCGGGCCAGAACTCCGTGCCCTGCGCCGGCGCGGCGACAGCGACACACGCGAGCAGTGCCGCCACGCCCACGCGGCTCGCCATCACCTCATTTCATCGTCGCGCGCAGTTCCGCGAGCGCGCGATCCATGTCGCTGACGCGAATCATCCCCAGGCGCGGATACTCGAGCTCGACAATGACGTAGGTCGCCATCGAGACCGTCGCGGCGATCCCGATGGTGTAGATCCAGTTGCGCGTCGACTTGCTCGCGACGCCGTACCCAGCGAACAGCGCCGAGGCGAGCGCGGTGATTCCGAGCATGATGAAGATCACGGTCGGCGGATGGATACGCCGCGCGAGACGCTCCTCCTCGACGACGCTGAACATGTCGTTGATCGCGGGAAGGAGGAGAATGCGGGCGCGCTCGCCGGTCGGTGCGGTACTCGCGGCGACGGCACGCGCCCAGAGGTCACTCTGCGCGCGTGTCACCGAGGCTGGTTCGAGCAAGGCGCTCGAAGACGATCCCGGGTTGGCGTACGACGCGATCAGCGCATCCAGGTAGCGCCGAAATCCGTCGTGCAGTGCGACCCGCGGCTCTTCAGGCAGGAGATCGAGGAACTGCCACGCCGAGCCGATCGCGTTGACCTCTCGAGCGACGATGGCGCGCCGGCTGTCGAACCGGTTCGCGGCGCCGGAGAAGCTGAAGCCGATGAGCAACGCCAGCAGGCCATAGACCGCGCCGTCCACCACGCCGACTCCGACGCGAGCGTCGGTGCCGTGGCGCTCCACCTGCCGGATGCCGAACCGTCGCCCAATCTCCAGGAACAGCAGCATCCCGAGGAGGAGGCTGAGCGCAAGTCCGACGGCCAGGAGCACGAAGGCGAGCTGCTGTGCGTTCACGATGCCCGCAGGCTACGAGCGCATCGGCGGGTGCCACACTGGGCCTTGGTCCAAGCATCGGACTGATCGCGACGTATCGTCGCGCTCGATTCTGAGCCCTTCGTCGAATGGGTGCTCGATGGGCCCCTGGCGATCGTGCGACGTCTCGTTCATACCGGAGCGTCCATGCGGCTGCTACGGCAGCTCACGCTGATGATGGCACTCGGCGTTCGGCTCGGTCCTGGGGCCACCCCGCTCACCGCGCAAGATCCGCCGCGCGATGGATCGCGCAATGGATCGCGCGACCCGTCGGCGTACGCGCTCAACGACTCGCATTTCCACCTGACGAACTACGTGCAGGAGGGACTAACGCTTCCCGCGTTTCTCCGCATGATGGGGAACACCGTCGGACGCGTCGCGTTGTTCGGCATTCCGCTGCAGCAGGAGTGGTCGTATCGCGTCGACGGTGATCACGGGCCCACCTACTATCTCGGCAGCGACTCGCCGCTCTACTACTACTCGTTCACGGACGCCATCATCGCGATGGCGTATCGCGCGCTGCCACCGGAGGAGCGCGCGCGGTTCGATCCGATGATCACCGGCTTCAATCCCGCGGACATGTACGCCGCCGCGCACATTCGCCGCGTGCTGAAGACGTTCCCGGGGGTCTTCACCGGTATTGGCGAGTTCTCGATTCACAAGGAGTTCGTCACCGCGAAGGTCGCCGGCGGCACCCCGAGCCTGACGGACCCCGCGCTCGATAGCATTCTCTCGGTCGCTGGCGAGGCGGGCCTCGTCGTGATCATGCACAGTGACGTGAGCGTGCCGTTCGCGAAGCCAGGATCGGCGGAGGCGTCGCTCAATCTGCCGTCGGCGCCCGCCGTGCCCGAGTACCTCGCGCAGATGACAGCGCTGCTCGAGCGCCATCCGGCCACGACGGTCATCTGGGCCCACACAGGGCTCGGCCGCACGGTGCGGCCGATCGGCGAGCACGTCAAGATGCTGGCCGCACTGATCGAGGACCCAAAATTGCCGAATCTCTATTTCGACATCTCGTGGAAGGTCGTCGCCGACTACGTGATGACGAACGAGGCGTCGCTCGCGGCGACGGCGAATCTGCTCAATCGATATCCCGATCGGTTCCTGTTCGGCACGGACGCGCTGTCGCCGCCCGACACCGCGTCGTATTTCGAGGTCTTTCACGAATACGCGCCGCTCTGGAAGCGGCTCACACCTGAGGCGAGCGAGAAGGTGCGCGTGGGGAACTACATCCGACTCTTCGACGAAGGGAGGCGCCGCGTGAGAGCATGGGAGCGAGCGAATCTACGATGACCATTCACCGACGCCTGCGCGCCTGGCTGGTGTGTGGGCTGTGCTGCGCTGCCCTGACCGGCGCCGGCGCCCAGCGGCAGCAAGGCAAGCTGGCAAAACGGGACACGTCCTGGCTCGAGATCTTCGGGTTCGCGCAGGCCGACGGCATCTACGATTTCAACCAGAACAACCCCGATTGGTTCGACGTCAACCGGCCGACGAAGCTCCCGGCGTTCGACGACCAGTTCGGCGAGAACAGTCACACCTGGGTCAGCGCGCGGCAAACGCGCTTCGGGGTGAAGACGTTCGTGCCGGCCGGCCACTATGACCTCAAGACGGTCTTCGACTTCGACATGTTCGGCGTCGGCATCGACGCCGGGCAGACGACCATCCGGCTGCGGCACGCGTACGGCCAGTGGGGACCGGTCGGCGCGGGTCAGGTCGAGACGCCCTTCATGGACGTCGACGTCTTCCCGAACATCCTCGACTACTGGGGGCCGAACGGGATGCTCTTCTTTCGAAACCAGCTCGTCTTCTTCGAGCCGATCAACAAGGAGAAGGGCTTCAAGGTCCAGATGGCGCTCGAACGGCCGGGCGCGAGCGCTGACGCCGGCCGGTTCGCCGACCGCATCGAGCTCCAGAACATCGTCGCCCGCTTTCCGTGGCCGGATTTCTCTGCCGGCGTGTGGTACCAGGATCCCAAGTGGGGACACGTGAAGATCGCCGGCATCGTTCGCTCGATCCGCTGGGACGACATCCTGCCGGACACGTTCGACCTCGACGGCGGCACGACCGCCGCGGGCGGATCCGTGAGCGCCGTTGTGAACGCCGGAAAGAAGGACGTCTTCCGCCTGCAGTACGTCGCCGGTCGCGGCATTCAGAACTACTTCAACGACGCGCCGATCGACATCGGCGTCGTGACGAACGTCAGCAACCGCCGCCGCCCGGTCCTCGGCGAGGCGCTGCCGGTGTGGGGCGCGGTCGCGTTCCTCGATCACGCCTGGAACAAGGTCTGGTCCACGTCGCTCGGCTACTCGCGCGTATCGATCGACAACAGCGACGGCCAACTGGCGACTGATTTTCGCATCGGACAGTACGGCATCGTGAATCTCCTCAGCACGCCGATCCCCAACGTCATGATCGGCGGCGAGTTCCAGTGGGCCCGCCGAGAAAACTTCGGCGACGCGTTTCGAGTCAACGACTTCCGGCTGCAGTTCTCGTTCAAGTACAGCTACTCGCGAAAATTCGAATGGGAGAAATGAAGATGCGCAGCACTAGGATCGATCGCCCTTCCGTTGGTCGCACCGCGTCGCGCGGAGTTGCGGTGGCACTCGGACTGGTCGCGCTGTTCACCCTGCTCGCGGCGCGATCCGTCGCCGCGGGCGCGCAACGAGCTCCGACGGTGCAGCAGGCCGCCAACGGCGACATTCAGGCCGCGGTCAACGCGGCGTACGACAAGTTCAAGAATCTCCACGAAGGCAAGAACGCGGACTACATCCCCGTGCTGGCGAAGGTCGACCCGAAGATCTTCGGCATTGTGGTCATCACGCCGGACGGCAAGACCTACGCGGCGGGCGACACGACGTCTCGCGTCTCGATCCAGTCCATCTCGAAGGTCTTCACGCTCGCGCGAATCCTCGAGGACTCGGGGGAGGCCGTGGTGCGCAAGCGCATCGGAGTAGACGCCACCGGCCGTCCCTTCAACTCGATCTACCCGATCGAGGAGCACAAAGGGAAGGACATGAACTCGTTCGTCAACGCGGGCGCGATCGCGACGACCAGCATGATCAACGGCGCCACGGCGGACGAGATCTGGACGAAGATCATCACCACGTACAACGACTTCGCGGGCCGGTCGCTCACCGTGGATGAGCCGGTCTACAAGTCCGAGGCGGAGACGAACCAGCGCAATCGCGCGATCGCCGCGCTCATGTACGCGTACGGAACGATCACCGCAGATCCGTTGCAGTCGACGGACCTCTACACCAAGCAGTGCGCGGTCGCCGTGAACGCGATGGATCTGGCGATGATGGCGGCGACGCTCGCGAACAACGGCAAGAATCCGGTGACGGGCAAGCAGGTGCTCGATCCGAAGCATATCGCGCCGTTGCTCGCCGTCATGGCGACGGCCGGCCTCTATGACAATTCGGGCGCGTGGTTGTACGCGACGGGCCTGCCAGCCAAGAGCGGGGTCGGCGGCGGACTCATCGCCGTTTCGCCGGGCCGCTTCGGCATCGCGGTCGTGTCGCCGCCGCTCGATTCGGCGGGCAACAGCGTGCGCGGGCAGAAGGCGATCAGCGACATCTCCGATGCGCTCGGCGGGAATCCGTTCGTCGTCAGACGGTGGTAGGCTCGGGTCACACGCTCTCGCACGAGCGTCGGCACTTCGCGGCGTGCACCATCTACCACGGCTCGGGCACTCTGGCGACTCGACTCGCCGGAGTGCCCGACCGTCGCGCGCAATGGAGATCCGCTCGGCAGCTCCTCGAGCGTCGTAGTGAGGTCGACCACCCGGCGGTGCTGCTCGTCGATGACACGCTGCTCGATGTCATCCACGACGTGGACGCGTTGGCGCGACACGTCGTCGTGGTCGCGGCGGACGAACGCGCGGAGGCGGCGCTCGGGCGTCGCGCGCACGTCTCGCTGGGCGGCATCGACGATGGCGTCGCCCAGAGCCGGCTGCTTCGCGCCGCGTGTCAGCTTTCGTGCGCGCGCCTGCGATCCACGCGTCGGCGCCGGGCGATCGCGTGGCGCGAGGAGGAGCTTCGCGAGCTGACGCGCGTCGGCATCGGCCTGATGGCCGAACACAACCGAAAGGACCTGCTCAACCGGATCCTGGATGTCGGCAAGCAGCTCACCGCGAGCGATGGCGGCTTTCTCGCGCTCACCGAGCCGGGCGACGACGGACGACTGCGGCTCAGATTGAGATTGTATGAATGCGACTCCGTGCCGGACCTGTCGTCGCTCACCGTGGAGTCGTTCCCGGTCAATGATTCCTCGATCATCGGCCACGCCGCGACGAACAGGCGCGTGATGGTCATCAAGGACGTGTACGACTTGCCGCCCAATGCGGGGTTCGCGGCAGATCCGAGCGTGGACGAGCGGTTCGGCTATCGGCGCCGCTCGATGCTGATCGTGCCGATGATCGATCACGTCGACGCGCTCGTCGGCGTGCTGGCCTTCATCAATCGGAAAACCGATCCGGCGGCGACGATCAGAACCAAGGAGGACGCCGACAAGTTCGTGCTGCCCTATACCCATCGCGAAGTTCGGCTTGCGCGCGCCCTGGCGAGCCACGCCGCCGTCTCCATCGAGAACGCAGAGCTGTACGCGCGCATCGAGGTCTTGCTCGAGAGCTTCGTGAAGGCGTCGGTCACGGCGATTGACCAGCACGACCCGAGCACGGCGGGCCATTCCCTGCGAGTCGCGGCGCTGGCCACCAAGCTCGCCGAAGAAGTCGATCGCGCCGACGCCGGCGTGTTCGCGCCGGTGCACTTCACGCGCGGGCAGATGCGCGAGCTGTACTTCGCGTCGCTGCTGCACGACTTCGGAAAGATCACCGTCCGCGACGACGTTCTAATGAAGGCGAAGAAGCTGCCGCCGACGCTGTGGGAGCGTGTCGACGCGCGGTTCGACCTCATTCGGCGGACGATGGAGCTGGAGTACCAGCGGCAGCGGGCGCGCATCGCCTCGAACGGCGGCGACCGTCGCGCGATCGTCGCGCGGCTCGACCGCGCGCTCGCCGAGGATATCGGGCGGCTCGATCGTCTCCGGCAGATCGTGCACGAGGCGAACGAGCCCGGCGTGCTGCCGAAACCGGTGAATCCGGCGCTGTTCGAGATCGCGACGCGCACCTACGAGCGGCCCGACGGAACGGCGGCGCCGTATCTCACGCAGGACGAGCTGCACTACCTGCGCGTGGCACAAGGCTCGCTCGACGATCGGGAGCGCGCCGAGATGGAGGCGCACGTCGCGGAGACGAATCGCTTTCTCGCCGACATCCCGTGGACCGACGACCTGAAGAATTTGGCCGCGTACACCTACGGACATCACGAAAAGCTCAATGGTACGGGGTATCCTCGGCGGCTTCGCGCGGACGAGATTCCGATTCAGACGCGCATCCTGACGATCGCCGACGTATTCGATGCGCTTACCGAATCGGACCGTCCGTACAAACGGGCGGTGCCGGCGGAAACGGCTCTCGACATTCTCCAAGAGGAGGCCACGGCCGGCCTGCTCGATCCGGACTTGGTGAAGCTGCTCATCGAGTCGCGCGCGTACCGAAAAATTCTGGACGAAGACTGGCACGCTTTTTAGGAACATCCGTGGCAACGCCGTCTTTCCGGGGGCGCGACCAGGATGTGACCGGAACGTGTCTTGCTGGGGAGTTGCGCACCGATCCGGACCCGCCATCTTGTCCGTAGGCCAGCAGGAGCGAGAGATGCAGAATCTGACGACCGCCGGTCGCCTGCTCGAGTCCCTCCACGCCGAATCGCCCGCGGTCTGCGACGCCGTCGCCTCCGCGGCCGGCCTCAGTGCCGAACGCACCAATGCCGCGATGGCCGGGAGCGTTCGCCTCACCCTGTCCGAGCAGCTCCGTCTCTCGGAAGCGGCGGCGGTGCTCGCGCCGGACTTCGCGCCGCACGCCCTGCGACTGCGTGGGCTGGTGCTGTCCGCGCGCAGCGTCGACACGAGCGAGAAGGTCGAACGCCCGCGCGACCCGTTCAACGATCCGTGGGAGCGCGCGGCACAACTCCGCAGTTGACCGCCGGCGCGACGCTAGCCGCGCGGCCGGATCGCCAGCGTACACCTGGACACGCACACCACCCGCCCGACCTCGTCGGTGATGCGGATGTCCCACACGTGGGTCGTCCGCCCGACATGGATCGGTGTCGCGGTGGCCGTTACGACGCCCTCCGACTTGGCACGAAGATGGTTGGCGTTGATCTCGAGACCCATCGCGAGAAACGCATCTCGATCGACGTTCGCCGTGGCGCCGATCGACGCCACCGGCTCGGCGAGCGCCAGTGACGCCCCGCCGGGGAGGATGCCGAAGGGCTGAAGCGTTCGCGCATCGACCGGCATCGTCGCCACCACGCGCGATGGCGACAGCTCGAGCACCTCGATGCCGAGGGTATCGGCCAGCCCGCGCGTGGCGAGCGCACGCAAGTCGGCGAGCAGAGGAATAGGATTGGTTCCGGACATGACCACCAATCTCGACGGTCGGGGCCCGCCGCGCCAATTCGTTCTATCGTCGCGCGACAATTCGGTGGACAATCTCGCGGCGGTGCTCCAAACTCATCATCCCGGTGCTCCCGATTCCTCGCGGCGTCCGCCGAGCGACCTTTGAGCACGATCACGCACTCACCAAAATCGACCGAGCTGATCGCGCCGCCGGCCTCGCGCCTGCGGCGTCGCGCGGTGGTGCCCGCCGTGAGCGTGCTGATCGCCTTGGGCCTCACG